>JACCDR011130575.1_pt1 | contig 10871 bp, 10 predicted proteins | sample 7446431 | NCBI WGS metagenome assembly JACCDR01 (sample SAMN15323443, study PRJNA562643) | freshwater metagenome | isolation source: river surface water | place: USA:Blue River Watershed | collected 2017-08-17 | reverse complement strand
CGATCAGCGCGGAGGCATCGGGCACGAGGAGCACGCAGATGATCATGACCATGACCGCGAAGATCAGTTTTTCCAGGCGGCTCACTTTGCGGAGCGACTTCATGCGGATGAGGCGTTCCTTCTTCGTGGTGAGCAGGCGCATGATGGGGGGCTGGATGAGCGGCACCAGTGACATGTAGCTGTAGGCCGCGACGGCGACGGCACCGAGAAGCTCGGGGGCGAGTTTGTTGGTCAGGAAAATCGCGGTCGGGCCGTCGGCGCCGCCGATGATGCCGATGGAGGCGGCTTGTTTGGCGGTGAAGCCCATCAGTCCGGCGCCCATGAAGGCCATGAACAATCCGAGTTGCGCGGCGGCACCCAGCAGGAGGGTGCGCGGCATCGCGATGAGCGGGCCGAAATCCGTGAGCGCGCCCACGCCGAGGCAGATCAGCGGCGGGAAGATCTCCAGTTTGATGCCCTGCATGATGAAGTCGTAGAGGCCGCCTTCGACGCGGGTCACTTTCATGACCTCATGGGTGGCGGGCGCGGCTGCGGCGGGGGAGCCTTCGTGGGCGGCCGGGGCGGGCGAGACCGGCTGGCTCTCGACCCGGAAGATGGCGCTCTCCGTCGTGCCGCCCGGATGTTGCTCGACCGTGATGACGCCGCGCGTGGGCAGGTTGGCGACGAGCGCGCCGAAAGCGATGGGCACGAGCAGCAGCGGCTCGAAGCCTTTGGCGATGGCGAGGTAGAGCAGCGCAACGACGATGGCCCACATGATCACCATCTGCCAGGTGACCGCCATGAAGCCCGTGGTGCTGAAAAAATCGAGGAGTCCTTGCATCATGGGAGTGGAGATTAGTGGGTTTTGTGGGAGGCGAAGATCGCGCGGCGGCCCTCGCGGGCCCAGTCGAACGAGGGGTCGTGCGGGGTGACGGTGATGATCCGGTGGGGTTGTCCGTCGGTCATCACGTGGACGGCGGCGGCGATGACCGCCAGAATCTCAGGGGGCACCTCGGCCGGCACCGCCTGGCCTGGTGTGGTGGCGGCTGCGGAGGGTGCCGGGGCCGGCTGCACCGCCGGCGTGCCTGACTGGAGCGGGGTGAGCCTTCGGAAGATCCACCCGGTGGTTTCCAGAAGTCCCCAGATGGAGCCGAGCGCCACGAAGACGACAATCAGTCCGGTGAATTGAAACTGCAGCGATTCGAGCACACTCGGGAACTCGGGCAGGGTGGCGATGCAGGTGGAGGAAGGTGGATTGTCCATGAGGTGTCCTCGGGGCGTTGATTGCGGGCGTTGGGTTTATGGGGGAGAAGCGCCTGGGTGGCGCTCGGTGGTCGTTCCTTCCTGGAGGCGGCGTCGCACGCCGAGGCCGATGACAAAAAGGCCGCCCAGGGCGACGAGTTGTCCGGCCAGTGTGCAGCCGAAGCGCCAGGCTCCGCCAAGCTGAGGCGCACCGAGCCGCACGAGCGCCACGCCGACGAAGGCGATGGCGGTGCCGGTGATCCAGGGACGGGCATTGGCGCGCAGATTTTTCATTTCAGCAGCGGGATCAGGGTCACGTAGATGCCGGTCAGGATGGCGCTGGTGATGACGCCGCAGATGTTGGCCCCCAGCGCTTCCGGCAGGATGATGGCGTCGGGAGTGACGAGAGAAACTTCCTTCTGGGCGACCTTGGCCGTGCTGGGCACGCAGCTCACACCGGCGATGCCGATCACGGGATTGATTTTTCGCCCGCTGAAAAAGTAGGCCGCATAGCCGCCGAGGATGCCGCCGACCGCCGAGAGCAGCAGCGCGATGATGCCGAGCACGAGCAGGATGAGGACCTTGGGCTCGAGGATCGTGGAGGCCTCGCAGAGCACGCCGAGCAGCAGGCCGAGGAAAAGCGTGGCGCCGTAGAGGAGCGGGCCGTCGATCACGGCCATGAAGTATTTCAGCCCGGCCTCGCGCACGGCCACGCCGACGAAGAGGCTGAGGAAAAGCGGGGCGGCCGAGGGAAACAGCAGGCAGAGCACGGCGCACCCGACCACGGCGAAGGCGAGCTTCTCGTCGGACGTGACCTTGATGACGGGCTTGGGCGGCATTTTCAGTCCGCGGAGTTTTTCCGGCACCAGCAGGCGGATCAGGTAGGGATAACCTCCATACGTGAGTCCGAGATACAGGTAGGCGACGACGGTGATGGGGACAAAGAGGTGCTTGGCCAGCGTGAGCGAGGTGAAGAGCACCATGGGGCCGTCGGCCCCGCCGACCATCGCGATGGAGGCGGCCTCGTTGTAGTTGAGCCCCATGGCCACGGCTATGGGGAAGGTGAGGATCGTGCCCAGCTCGGCGGAGAGGGCGAGAAACATGCTCAAAAACGGCCGCGCGAGCACGAAGCCGACATCCAGCAGCACGCCGATGCCCATGAAGACGAAGCAGGCGATCAGGCCGTTGCTGAAGGCAAAGGTGTACACCGGCTGGAGGAAATCGACCTGCATGAGGTACATCAGGCTGTCGGTCTTCTCGACCAGCGGTGACATGAACAAGGTTCCCGGTGCGTGTCCGGCGGCCGCCTGATCGGCGAGTTGCGTGGCGACCTGCGGATCCGCCGCCGGAGCGCTGCCTGCCACGATCTGGGTGGCCGTGGTCGGATCGAGAAAGAGCACGCCTGCGTTCACCGCGATCATGCCGAGCCCCATGGGGATCATCAGCAGCGGTTCAAGCACGCCCTTCTTGCCGAAATAAACCAGGATTCCTCCCAGTAAGATCAGGCCCAGTCGCCCGAAGAGGATGACCGGCTCGGCGGTGAGCAGGGTCGTGATGCCTTGGAAAAGGTCGAGGAGGTTGAACTCGGGCATGGGGAAAATGGTTAACGGGAGAAGCGGCGCACGATGATGAAGAGACCCTTGATCAAGGCGGCGACCAGGAGGGAGATGACGGCTGCTATGCCGTAGATGGTGAGCGCGATCAGGATGGCGTTTTGCATGAAGTCAGGTGCTTGCGGGCCGGGGGAAACCGGCCGTGCTGCGGGGAGTGGCGGGAGGCGGGCCGGGGATCAGCCGAGCCGGAGAAGAGCGGTGCCCTCTTCGACGCCGTCGCCGGGATTGACGAGGACGGCGCTGACCACGCCCGCCTTCGGTGCGTAGATGTAGGTGTTCATTTTCATCGCCTCGACGGTGGCGACTTGTGCGCCTTCCTCGACGGACTGGCCGACCTTCACATCGATGGAGACCACTTTGCCGGCGAGCGGGCTGGGAATCTCGCCCGGGGCCGCGGATGCCGGCGTGGCACGCGCGGGTGCGGCCGCCACGGCGGGCGCGCTCACGGGGGCGCTGACCGGCAGGGCGGCGGGCGCGCTGGAGAGCGGCGGATTGCTGGCGGAGGGAAGGCCGGCGGCGTCGAGCATTTCGACGAGCACTTCGTAGGTTTTGCCTTCGACGGTGACACGGAGCTTTTTCATGGGAAAGGGAGACGAGTTTTAACGGAGTTTGTGGGAGGAGTAGATCTGGCGGCGTCCCTCGTAGGACCACTGTTGCATGAGGGCTTCGAGGGAGGGCACGGGAGTCTGCGGGCTGGCGACGCGCTGGATGGAGGCCACGCGCACGCGGGTGCCCAGGCAGGCGGCGATCGCCGACAGCACGACGGGAATGATTTCGGGAGCCACGTCGCCGGTGATCTGCGGCGTCGCGTGCAGGGTGTCAGGGGAGGCGGCGGCGATGGGAAGCGCCGCCGCGGGCGCGGGCTGCGGTTTCGCCGGCGGTGCCGGATGGGTGGCCGCCAGGACACGGCCGAGCGCGGCCACCGCGGCCAGCAGCAAGGCGATGAAGCCGAGCACTGCCAGCAGCGCGAGCCACTGGTTGCCGAAGAGCGGGTGGCCGACTTGAAAGGCGGCCAGGGGTGGTGAAATCGACATGACGGGAGGAACGGTTGCGGCGCGGAGGGAGGTGGCTCAGAGCGGGATGTTGCCGTGCTTCTTCGGCGGGCGCGTCTCGCGTTTGGAGAGCGTGTTGCGCAGCGCCATGGCGACCACGGCGCGGGTCTGGGCGGGCTCGATGACGTCGGTGATCATCGCCTTGGCGGCGGCCTCGTAGGGCGAGGCGAATTTTTCGCGGTACTGGGCGGCGAGCTCCTTTTCCTTGGCCTTGGGGTCCGCGGCCTCGGCGATCTCGCGCTTGAAGAGGATTTTGACCGCGCCCTCCGCGCCCATGACCGCGATCTCGGCGCAGGGCCAGGCGTAGACGAGGTCGGCGCCCATGTCGCGCGAGCACATGGCGAGGTAGGCACCGCCGTAGGCCTTGCGCATGATCACAGTGATCTTCGGCACGGTGGCGGCGGCGTAGGCGAAGAGCATTTTCGCACCGTGCCGGATGATGCCGCCGCGCTCCTGCGTGACGCCGGGCATGAAGCCGGGGACGTCCACGAGGGTGACCAGCGGGATGTTGAAGATGTTGCAGAAACGGATGAAGCGGGCGCCCTTGTCCGACGAGTCGATGTCGAGGGTGCCGGCCTTGACCATGGGCTGGTTGGCGATGATGCCGGTCACGATGCCCTGGATACGGCCGAAGCCGACCACGATGCTTTTCGCGAACTCCCGCTGCACCTCGAGGAAGTCGCCGTCGTCCACCAGACGGGCGATGACCTTGAGGACATCGAGCGGGTTCTTGGCGTCGGCGGGCACCAGTTCGTTCATGCCGGGATCGGACTCGAGCGTGACGGTGGGCGTGGGCCGGTGCGGCGGATCCATGACGTTGTTGGAGGGCAGGAAGGAGAACAGCTTCCTGGCCAGGGCCAGGGCGTGGAGTTCGTCCTCGGCGATGAAGTGGATGTTGCCGCTCACGCCGGCGTGCGCCGCGGCGCTGCCGATCTCGTCCATCGTCACGGTCTGCCCGGTGGAGGCCTTGATGACCTCGGGGCCGCAGATGAACATCGAGGCGTTGGACCGGGTCATGATGATGAAGTCGGTCAGCGCCGGCGAATAGGCGGCGCCGCCCGCGCAGGGGCCGGCGATGATGGAGATCTGGGGGACCACGCCGGAGAGGAGCACGTTGTGGAAGAACACGCCGCCGTATCCGGAAAGTGAATCGTCGCCCTCCTGGATGCGCGCGCCGCCGGAGTCGTTGATGCCGACGACGGGCATGCCCGACTGCATGGCGTAGTTCATGAGGTCGCAGATCTTCTTGGCGTGGATGCTGCCGAGGGCGCCTCCGCCGACGGTGAAGTCCTGGCTGAAGGCGGCGATGGCGCGGCCGCCGGCGTAGCCGATGCCGGTGATGACGCCGTCGCCCGGCATCGATTTGTCGGCCATGCCGAAGTCATGGCAGTCGTGCTGGGCGTGCAGCCCGAACTCCATGAACGTGCCCGGATCGAAGAAGGCGTCGAGGCGCTCGCGCGCCGAGAGAAGGCCTTTCTTTTTGCGTTCGGCGATTTTGGCGGGGCCGCCGCCGGCGAGGGCGGTCTCGCGTTTGAGACGCAGCGTTTCCAGAAGTGCGGGATCGATGGGCATGGCGGGAAAATGGGTTGTCCGGACGGGGGCGGTCCGCGGTCAGTGGGTCTTGGGCGAGCAGAGTTCGGTCAGAACGCCGTATGTGGATTTTGGATGCAGAAAGGCGACCATCTTGCCGCCTGCGCCCTCGAACGGTGTCTCGTGGATGAGCTTCACGCCGGCGGACGAGGCGTGCCTGAGCTGGGCGCCGATGTCGTCGGTGCCGAAGGCGACATGGTGGATGCCCTCGCCGTTTTTCTCGAGGAACTTGGCGATGGGGCTTTCCGGGGAGGTCGGCTCGAGCAGCTCGATGTGAACTTCGCCCACGTGGAAAAAGGCGGTGCGGACCTTCTGGGAGGGCACCTCCTCGCGGTGTTCGCAGCGCAGGCCGAGCGCTTTTTCGTAGTAGGCGACAGACTCGTCCAGCGAGCGGACTGCAATGCCGAGATGGTCGATTTTGGTGATCATAAAAAGGGGCGTCGGATCGGTTTTTCGTTCTGCGTGACGACTATGCCGCCGACCGGATTTATTAACTCCGCATCGATTGCCGAAGAGTGAGCGTCCTTTGACAAAATCTGCGGAGCGGCTCGTGCGCAGGATGAATTAGAGTGACGCGTCATCCTAAATCATGAGCACTCTCACCTCACCCAACCCTCCGCTCGATAAACTCGCGAAAGATAATTTCGCGCAATGGCGCGAGGCGGTTGAAGCGGAGCTCAAAGGAGCGCCTTTCGAGAAAAAAGTCGTCACGCGCATTCCTGAAGGCATCGCGCTGCAGCCGCTTTACGTGCCCAAATCCGCGGCGCCGCGCGGGGCCGACATCCCCGGCTCGGCTCCGTTCCGGCGTGGGTCACATGAAAATGGATACGCCAGAACGCCGTGGACCGTTCTGCAGCGCGTCTCCGCGACGACTCCGGCCGAGTTCAACGCCGCGGCCCTTCAGGCGAAGTCGCGCACCGGGGTGCTGCCGCTGCTCGTGCTGGACCGCGCGGGCCGTCTGGGGCTCGATCCCGACGAGCCCGTCGCCGCCGCCGACTGTGGCGGCGTCATCATCGCCGATTCCGCCGACATGCGGGCGGCGTTCGCGAAGATTTCCCTCGCGGGCGTGCCGCTGCACCTGGAGGCGGGCGCGAGTCCGCTGCCGCTGGCGGGCATCTTTCTCGACTACTCCCAGGAGAAACGCGCCTCGTGGAAAAAACTGCAGGGCTCACTCACGGCGGATCCCCTCGCCGAGTGGGCGGTCCGAGGAGGACTGCCGGTGACGCTCGAGGCGCTGCACGAGGATCTCGCCGGCTGGACGTCGTGGGCGTCGAAATGCGCCCCGGACATCCGCACGATCGGCGTTTCCGGCGCGCACTGGCACGAGGCGGGCGGCCATGCGGTGCAGGAGCTGGCGTTCACGCTGGCGACCGGCGTCGAGTATCTGCGCCAGCTGGACGCGCGCGGCGTGACGCCGGCGGCGGCCTCGGCGCGGATGCGCTTCGGTTTTGCAATCGGGGCGACGTTCTTCACGGAGCTCGCGAAGTTCCGCGCCTTCCGCGTGCTGTGGAGCCGGGTGCTCGCCGGCTTCGGCGTGGAGCCGGCCGGAGCCTGGCCTGCAGTCCACGCGTCCACGGCGCGCTGGAACCAGACCCGCCTGGATCCGCATGTGAACATGCTGCGCGGCACGACGGCCGCCCTCTCGGCCGTGCTCGGCGGTGTCGACAGTTTGAGCATCGATCCTTTCGATACAGTCACCGGCGGCGGGAATGATTTCTCCCAGCGCATCGCGGACAACATCCATACGCTCCTCGCGGAGGAGTTCCGGCTGCTTTCCCCGGCGGATCCGGCTGGCGGCTCTTGGTATGTGGAGTCGCTCACCGACGAGCTGGCGCGCAAGGCCTGGGCGCTGTTCCAGGAGGTCGAGCGTGCGGGCGGTTTTGTGAAGGCGTTCGAGGCTGGTCTGCCGCAGAAACTCATCGGGGCCTCCGCCGCCGAGAAGCGCGATGCGATCAGCAAGCGTCGCGCCGGCATCGTGGGCACCAATCTTTTCCCCAATCTCAAGGAGCGCCCGCCCGTGGAGAAGCCCGGTGCGGCCGCGGAAGTCCGTGCGGCCCGCGGGGCCGAAATCGCCGCGCGTCGTCCGCGCCCGAAAAAGACGGCGCTGCCCGCCCGCTGGCCTTCGCGGCTGAGCGAGGCGATGGTGGCGGCCAAGGCCGGGGCCACGCTCGGTCAGCTGATGGTCCGTGCCTACGGCGCCGCGCCCGGAAACGCGCCGCAGGTCGCGCCGGTTCTGCCCTGGCGCGCGGCCGAAGGATTCGAGTCGCTGCGTGCCGCCTCCGACGCCTTTTTGGCGCGCACCGGGAAACGTCCGCAGGTGTTTCTCGCGAAGATGGGGCCCCTCGTTCAGCACAAGGCCCGCGCGGATTTCTCGGCCGGGTTTTTCGCCACCGGCGGTTTTGAGTGCGTCGGGAAGCAGAGCTTTGAAACCACCGACAGCGCGGTGCTCGCCGCCGCAGGCTCGGGCGCTCCCGTCGTGGTGCTCTGCTCGACCGATGAGACCTACCCGGTGATCGTGCCGGCTTTCGCGACCGCCATGAAGGCGGCTGCTCCCGCAGTCACACTGGTGCTGGCCGGTTATCCCGCCGAGCACATCGAGGCCTTCCGGCAGGCGGGCATCGACGAATTCATCCACGTGCGCGCGGACGTCCACGGCGTCCTCGCCCAACTCCTCACCAAAGCAGGCGCAACCCTTCCCAACACATGAAAGCGGCACCCGATTTCACCACGCTCGATTTCGACGCGTTCACCTTCAAATCCGCCGGCGACGCCATCCGCTCCAGCGAGCCCGTTGCGCAGACCGACGAGCAGATACCGATCAAGGCCGTTTACACGGCCGACGATCTGCGCGGCTGCGAGACGCTCGACTCCGTGCCCGGCTTCGCGCCGTTCACGCGCGGGCCATATCCGACGATGTACGTGACGAAGCCCTGGACGGTGCGCCAGTACGCGGGCTTTTCCACCGCCGAGGAGTCGAACGCCTTCTACAAGCGCAACCTCGCCGCCGGGCAGATGGGGCTTTCCATCGCCTTCGATCTGGCGACGCACCGCGGCTACGACTCGGATCACCCGCGCGTCGTGAGCGACGTGGGCAAGGCGGGCGTAGCCGTCGATTCGATACTCGACATGCAGACGCTGTTCTCCGGCATCCCGCTGGACAAGGTGTCGGTCTCGATGACGATGAACGGCGCGGTGCTGCCGGTGCTGGCCTTCTACATCGTCGCAGCGCTCGAGCAGGGCGTGAAGCTGGAACAGCTCTCGGGCACGATCCAGAACGACATCCTGAAGGAGTGCATGGTGCGCAACACCTACATCTATCCGCCCGCGCCCTCGATGCGGATCATCGCGGACATCTTTTCGTACACGTCGCGCTTCATGCCGAAGTTTAACAGCATCTCGATCTCCGGCTACCACATGCAGGAGGCCGGCGCGACCGCCGACCTGGAGCTGGCCTACACGCTGGCCGACGGGCTCGAGTATCTGCGCACGGGCATCAAGTCCGGCCTCGACATCGATGCGTTTGCGCCGCGCCTGTCGTTCTTCTGGGCGATCGGGAAAAACTTCTTCATGGAAATCGCGAAGATGCGCGCGGCCCGCACGCTGTGGACGCGCATCGTCTCGCAGTTCGATCCCAAGAACCCGAAGTCCTGCGCGCTGCGCACGCATTCGCAGACGAGCGGCTGGAGCCTCACCGAGCAGGATCCGTTCAACAACGTGGCGCGCACCTGCCTCGAGGCGATGGCGGCCGCGCTGGGGCACACACAGTCGCTGCACACGAACTCGCTCGACGAGGCCATCGCGCTGCCGACGGATTTTTCCGCGCGCATCGCCCGCAACACGCAGCTCCACCTCCAGCAGGAGACGGGCATCTGCAACGTGGTCGATCCGTTTGGCGGCAGCTACTATGTCGAGGCGCTCACGCGCGAGCTCACCGAAAAAGCCTGGAAACACATCGAGGAGGTCGAGGCGCTCGGCGGCATGACCAAGGCCATCGAGGCGGGCGTGCCGAAACTGCGCATCGAGGAGGCCGCGGCCCGGCGCCAGGCGCGCATCGATTCCGGCAAGGAGACGATCGTGGGCCTCAACAAGCACCGCCTCGAACGCGAGGAACCAATGGAAATCCTGGAGGTGGACAACGCTGCGGTGCGCGAGGCGCAGATCAAGAAGCTGCAGGAGCTGCGCGCCAATCGCGACGAAGCCCGCTGCCGTGCAGCCCTGGCCGCGCTGACCGCCAGCGCCGGCTCCGGCGAGGGCAACCTGGTCGAGCTCGCCGTCGAGGCGGCCAAGGCCCGCGCCACGCTCGGTGAAATCTCCAGCGCGCTGGAGGAAAAATTCGGCCGCTATCAGGCCACCATCCGCTCGATCTCGGGCGTGTATCGCAGCGAGTTTGGAAAGGAACCCATGATCGACGAAGTCCGTTTGCTGGTTGAAAAATTCCTGGAACGCGAAGGCCGCCGGCCGCGCATCCTCGTGGCGAAGATGGGCCAGGACGGACATGATCGCGGCGCGAAGGTCGTGGCCACGGCCATGGCCGATCTCGGCTTCGACGTGGATATCGGAGCGCTTTTCCAGACGCCCGAGGAGACCGCCCGGCAGGCGGTGGAAAACGATGTCCATGTGGTCGCGATGAGTTCGCTCGCCGCCGGTCACAAAACGCTGCTGCTGCCGCTCGTGGCCGAGCTCAAGAAACGCGGACGCGAGGACATCCTCGTGGTGTGCGGCGGCGTGATCCCGGCGCAGGATTACGATTTCCTGCTGAACAACGGCGCCAGCGCGATCTTCGGGCCCGGCACCGTGATTCCGAAGTCGGCCAAACGCATCCTCGAACTGTTGATGCCGGAAATCTGATCGCCGCCAGGGCGCGTCTTCCAGACGCGCCCCCGTCGATTTTTCCCCACGCCCATGGCTGCACCCACGAAAGCATTGCGCGAACACTGTCACCAGCCGCGTCCGGACTGGGTGCCGCCGTGTGCCGACGACACCTTTGCCACCTGGATCCTGCAGGGCGCCACGCCCTCGGGCACGGCGCGGCTCCCGGGCACGACGCCGCGCAAACGGCGGCTGACGCTCGAAGAGTATGTCGAGGGCATCCGGCATCGGGATACGGGTGTGCTCGCGCAGGCGATCACGCTCGTCGAAAGCAACGCGCCCGCGCATCAGGAGCTCGCGCAGCAACTGCTCACCCGGATCCTGCCGCTGACCGGCGCGGCGATGCGCGTGGGGATCACGGGCATACCGGGCGCAGGCAAGAGCACGTTCATCGAGGCCCTTGGCTGCCGCTTGTGCGAGAAAGGACACCGCGTGGCGGTGCTGGCGGTGGATCCGTCGAGCACGGTCACGGGCGGCAGCGTGCTGGCGGACAAGATCCGCATGGAAAAACTTTCGCGTGAGCAGG
>JACCDR010436446.1_pt1 | contig 10872 bp, 21 predicted proteins | sample 7446431 | NCBI WGS metagenome assembly JACCDR01 (sample SAMN15323443, study PRJNA562643) | freshwater metagenome | isolation source: river surface water | place: USA:Blue River Watershed | collected 2017-08-17 | reverse complement strand
ATATGCACCTGTGCTAGTTTCCGGCAGCGCTCCTGGTGCTAGGATGTGGGCTACGGCCTGTGCAAAGGGGCCAGTACGCTTTGGTGGATATTCCTTATTTAAAAAGTACTCATCAAATGCTGTTAGGTGGGGCGCAATTGCAGCCTGTATTTCGTGCTCTAGGGCAGTAAGGTCAACTGTAATCTCAGCCAAACTCTGCTCTAAGTAAGGTACGTCTACTGGCAGCCCAGCTTGCTCCATAGGTATGGTAACGTATTTAAGTAGCGGCATAGTCTCGTCTTTAAAATAAAATTTATTGAGCCCTTCTTGCTCAATACGGGAGTGAAACATATCGGCCAGGCGGTAAGTAAGCAAGCAGTCTTGCATACAGTACTTGGCCATAAGGTCCGTGTCTGCCTTATAAAACTCATTAACTGTGCCGCCGTTAGCCTTAATGCTGGCCTTCATATCGGCCTGCTCGCTTGTAACTTCCTCACCAAGGAAGTGGGCGGCCACGGTCTTTAATGCAAATGGTTTATGAGAAAATGGGACGCCATCTTCTTGCACGGCATGAAATGCAAGCATGGCATCAGAATGTAGTGCTCGGGTCAAGTCTATGCCGAAGTAGTGGGACGTAAATCGGCAATCAAAAGATGCATTGTACATAATTAGACGCTTGGTGGCCACAAGTTTCAGTACTTGCACACACTCTTCTTTTGTAAGTACAGTATCTAGCGCTGCTCCGTTCCAAGACTTGTGTACAAAGTACGCGCTATTGGTGCCGTCACTAATTCCAAAGCCAATGATTTGGCCAGTACGCGGATTAAGTGAGTCAGTTTCTACGTCATATGCAAGTGTGGTGGAGTCGTGGACCCATTGCGGAATGTGAAATTGACGTACAATAAGACTCACGTATGCTCCTTAAAAGAAAAAGGCCGATGGGAGGGGTCCGCTCGGCCAACACGGTGGGGTATTTAACTTATTCTGCAACGCCTACAACGCACGCATGGGCTTGTGCTGTAACTTTTTTGCCCTTAGCATCTTTAGTGTCAAATGAACGTTTGCCCAAATATGTAATTTGCACGTACTGACCAATGTTGACTTTTGCCATTTGCTTATCAAGACCGCCAAAACCATCAACCATGATTAGGTCGCCGTTTTCAGCACGGATGCTGTACTGCGTCTTTTCACCAAACTTGCCTTCAGATGTGCCAACTTTCTCTAGCACGCCTTCGGCCATGATTACGTTCTCTTTGCCTTCTTTAAAAAGACGAGAAGCGTTTACAAAGCTGATATTGCCTTGTGTTTGTTCGCCGCCCAAAGATTTGCCGTTTACTGATTTAAACGTGCGAGCTTGGGCTGTTGTTTGTGTTTCGTTATTTTCTGCCATAGTTATGTACTCCTTTGTACGTTATGGGTTTCGGTTACACTGTACCTGCCAAGCAGGGGCTTGTCAAGTAAAAAATACACTATTTATTGGTTTCGGTCGTCTTGGCCTAAATTTTTTTCGTAATACTCAAGGAGCATCATTATACAAGCTCCGGCGTGCGCTAAATGATTTAGTGAGCTTTCAACATCATTATCCTGGCCATCTGTAAACGCAGATAAGTGCCTTTCCGTAGCAGCCAAAAGTCTTGTCCATTTCATACCTTTCTTATATTGATTGCGGCCATATTTTGACGCACCAAACATAAATACCTTTGCTATAGCATCTTTAGCTGCTTTTGGTAACAAAGTTAAATCAGGTTTACCATTGTCGTATTTCAAACCTTGCAATGGTTCATCTTGTAGGCGTTGCAAGAGTTTGTCATTATCGGCGATAACTTCATTTAACATTTCTTGTTGCGTTTCTAGAGGCACACTAACCTCTGCACAACACTGTCCAGTAGTCCAAGACTTGCAAACTTTACATCGTTTTCTGCTCATACTTTCCCCCTATACTTCTTCAATTGTTTCTTGAACTTTTACAGTAGACTCTTCTGCAACCCATAGTCCAGTCTGCATGCAACGCTTATAAATGTCAATTGCTTTGTGCACGCGCTGTAGGCCTTTCATGCGAGTGGTTGCAGCCATGCGGTAAACTTTGCAATCAGGGGGACTCTTCCCAATAAAATTCCAATAGAAGTCGAACTGCTTACCATAGTACTGAGCAAATAAAGCAGAATAAAGGGCGGCGCTTAATGGATAATCATACTGCTCTAAGATGATTTCTACTGATTCTTTTGTGTCAACCAACATACGGCTAGTTTTTTCATCAATAATGTACCCTAGGTCAATATTAATATAATCAGCTCTACATTTTAAAGGTACTCCATGAAAAATTTGGGCCAAAGTATATTCTGGGTATCCACCAGTATGCAGTTCAACTGCAACTTTATTGGCTTGATACTGTCTAATCCAAGCCTTCACTTCTTCGCGTTTTGCAGTTGTTATAATTTTTTTACCAGGATTAGCAGCTTTAAAAGCCTCGTAGTCTGCTCCTGCGCGTCTCATACCTTTAAAAAAAGCATATTCTTTTTCTACTAGATGTGGTTCTAGTATATAAGAGTGAGCTAGGGAGCCCTCATCAAAAAATCCTGCCTTCTGTTCTTCTTTTTTTCCACCATCAATCTTTGTTCTTTTAAATTCTGCTGGGTCTTTTAGCAGAAGTTTTAAGTCAGAACTAGACAAATATGTAGAGTCAGAGTGATACTCTTCATTTGAACATTCGTTTAGCCCAAGTTGCATTTTAAATTTACTCATTTGTATAAATCCCCATCATATTCATGTGCATTAAATAAATAATCTATAAGTTTTTTTAACGTTTTTATGGAGTCTTTTACTTGACCCAAAGCTTTGTTACAGCCGCCGCAAAGAAGTCCTCTTGCAAATCCATCTTTATGGCAGTGGTCTACTTCTAATTTAACTTCAGTTTCTGATTTATCACAGCCCGCACATTTATAGTTTTGATTAACTCTGAATAATTCATAGCGCTCCGGGGTAACTCCATATTTAGCTTGGATTTGCTGTGCTCGTGACTTTTTTACTAATTTTTTATATTTTTCAGGATAATATCGTTTAATTTTTTGGTACCATTCTTTTTGTCTTTTTTGTAATCTAGCCTTATTTTTATCTCTATATTCTTTTGCTTTTTTTAAAATAACATCTTTATTTTTTAGATATTTGGCTCTATGGCGAGCTTTTATTTTGTCTTTATTTTTTCTGTTGTATGTTTTTAAATACTCTTTATGACACTTATCACACCAATTATGATAACCATCTTTTCTGGATTTGTTTTTTCTAAAGCAAGATATTGGCTTAGTTATATTACAATTTTCACATTTCTTTTTAATCATTTCTAATTCTCGCAGCTAAGTAAGCTTCCATCAGGGGGAAGTTGTTTTTATCAGACAGGTTGCCCCATGCGGTTAGCACATAGTGTTCCTGTTTCTGTGGCTCTAAATTTATGTCCTTCATGCGGCAATGTAGCCAATAGAAGAAGCTGTTGCGGCCCTTAATGTTATGTTCACGCATGACCTCGTCCGGGTTTTGGCTGGCCCAGAGTAAGAGGGGACTAACGTAGGACCTTACTTCATCTGGGGTGCGTTCTCTGTACGTGCGTTGCTCCATAACAGGTAAGAGAGCGTCCAATTGTTCCCATTTTACGCGCTCACCTAAGTACATGAGCTTCTGCTCTACGCCTGTGTCTGGGCGTCTTGCACCAGGCAGCCGGGTGAGCCTACTTGCATTGCGACATGAAGGGTCGGCCTCTGGCACAAGTTTTAGGAGGCGTGCGGCAGTTAGCTTGTAGGCTGCAGCGTCCGGTAGCGGAGTGTCTAGGCTAATTAAAAAGTGTAAACTCTTGGCTCCGCTGAAAGTTATTGCAGACACAGGCAGGCGGTCAGTGACCAGCTTATACTGCTCCTCTAGACTGCCCTCATCAAGCTCAAGCAAGAAGTTGCGGTAACTGACTACATTTGCATCTGCACGGCGAGGTCGGCCCGACGCGTGCCACGGCTGAGAAGGTGCGAGGTCCTGCGTAGGGTGCAGCGCGTTAACCGCCACAAACACATCACCTTGCTTTGGCGCACTTCTTACCTCTGTGCCGGTCGCCTCTCGCGTAAAGCAGGTAAATTCACCAGGTTGCAGCAAGATTTTTAAGTAGTCTAGTGTGCTTTGGTTCACGGTAATCTCCTAAATTGGAGCGTAAACCCGATGCCACCTTTTTGTACTAGCGTTGGGCCAAGTTCACGGTTTACCGGATACAGTTTAAAGCCAAGCCATAGGCGGCGGCGTCTAAAGATGCCGAAGCTGCGTACAATATACACGCAAGAAGCAAGCCCTTGCCAAGCATAGTAAATTTGGTCTGGATAAATGCCGTTAACTTTTTTATCATACGCTGCGGCGTCTCGAAAAGGTCTGCCAATCCACTGTACTTCACCCTTCTTTACTTCTGGAGCTAGGAAAGTATAGCGCATATTATTGCATGGATTGCGGACTGCAGCCCAGTAAACAATCTGTATAAACTTATTTGGAGCTACCCAGTAAGCTTGCCCATCATAGATGCCGTCCTCATTGTTGCTCCACAACCACATAAGAGGCCAGGACCACACGAGTATGGTACGCCCATCACGTACACTCTTACTTTCTTCGTAAGCTTTGAACGCTGCAGCAATCGGCACCAAAACGTAGCCCATAAGTATAAGTGTAGTTTTAATTATTAAGTATAGTGCCCAGATAAAAGGCGCTGTAATAAAGCTTAGTGCTATAGGCATGTTATTGCTCCTCTAGTGAAGGGCCAACGCGTAGGGCCCAAGTTTCAATGTTATCATAATCTTGTTCTAGCGTAGACTTTGGTGTAATGAGGCGCTCACAGGCAGAAGGTCCGCAAAGTTCAATTACGACTTTGGTTCTATCGCTTGGTGCATCATATATAGATAGAGTTAGTGCTGTTAATAGTTCAAACATGTTTAAGGCTCCCCATGATACTTAAAGTCTTACATATAAAAGTACAATATGCAATGTAAAAGTTAAACTTTATTTCAACTCTCCATGCTTTGCTTTGATTTTGGCTAGTGCTTTGTCGATTTTATCGTAAACTTCAAACGAAACTATGGCATTAATTTGTTGTGTCGACACCGAAGGATTTACTAAATGCATATCGCCTTGCTTGTTAAACGACAAAGCCTCAACCGCCTCTTTTAATGAAGCGCGGAGAGAGTCGTTGGGGCGTTCGATTTGGTTACAGATATATTGTAGGTGTTTAATGAGTGTAACTTGTTCGTCGTGAACTTTTTTCAACTCTTCATTTTCTTTTTGAAGGGCGTCGTAGGCTGAGTGTTCGATGACGTGAACATAAGTAAGTATTGTAGACGTCGAAGCAATATTATCATCGCCATCAAAAGGCTTTGCGTGCATTACTGGCATCATCCATTCTTTTGGTTTTTTATTGTCACTCATATGATTCCCAACGCGCAAACATTTTAGCGCCGCATCGCACGCATACGCTTTTGCACATATAGCCATCGTCTATAAGTTTAGCAATTGAACGGTCGTGAGAACACTTTGGTGGCGGCTCTTCGGGCGGCGGTAACTCACCATTGTTTGATAAGTATTCGTTTTTTAAAATTTCTATTTGATAGGCGTTTAATCCTAAGATTTTTGGCTCACTCATTTTTCACCTGTTAACTTTTCTACAAGCCCCTGCACTTCGGCTTGCACGGTGCGGGCTTCGGACCCGCCGTCTTCAAGCGCTACTGTGGCGTAATTTGCCCAAGTCTCCGAGTAAGTGTAAAATTCCAGCGCCGCACTCTGCTTTTCGATGATTTGCAAAAGTAGGTCTATCTCGGAGTCGCGGGAGTCGAAGCCCAAGGCAGCAACAGCTTTTATTCCGCCGTGAACTGTATCGTTGGCCCATGCCGTACTTATTTTTTGAGCCGCAGCATCTCTTCTCTCACTCGCCTTTTTCTGCCAGTCGCGGAGGTTCATAAACACATCCGCACTCTTATTGGCTTTGCACCAGGCGTTGGTCTGCCTTGATGCAACAACTGCTTTTTTGTCGCCTCAGCAAACAAACAGAGCGTTGGGCCATCGCCAAAGTCAGCCACCCAAGTCCAAATGTAAACTGGTTTTAATTTTTTTTTACTCATTTTCACCACCGCCTAAGAGTTTGTTGATTTCATTGCGAGCCAGCTCAGATTTTTCTTTACACAATAAACATAGTGGCACTGTTGTAGAAAATCCAACTGTTGAACCGCAGCCGTAACGACCACAATACATTTGATGAATTACATTTCTTGCCATATCCAGCGCCTTCACACACCTCTCAAGCTCATCGCGCAGTCGGGCGGCGTAGGCTGCTTCGACGACGTGCAAACTGCTTTTATATCCATCGTCTTCAAGCGCGTGTGGCAGATAGCAATCGCTATACATATCGTTTTTTACATCAATCCAGAATTCACGCGGTTTTTCTTCAAGTAGAGCTTTTAGTTTGGTCATGGGTTATGTTCCAATGTGTAAATTGTTCTTATGCCAACAAGAACAGCGTCTGGTGGAGCATCTGCAATAAAATCATATTCAAAATTGCCTGCACCAGTGTCAAAAATAAATCGCTTCTGCTTTGTCGCATACTTCTCTGCGTAAGCATGGCCCAACTCCATTAAAGCTTGTCGCTCAGCATACTTTTCATAATCAGAATTATGCATGTGTGGTGCACTGATAATTCTAGATATTGATAATTTAGCAGCCTCTTGCAATTGTTCGCTGTGGGGTTTCATTCTTAATTCTCACTTTTCTCTGAGTCAATCCAAGACTTAAGTATGCTCGACTCTTGAGCAGTTAAAGCTGGACTAGACATTGGAGGCATGTTTTTAAGCACAAATACGCGAAAGTTAATCTTAGACATTGCACGCTTTGCAGACTTATACTGTGTCCAATCTTGACCGGCCATGCCTGCGTGACAAGATGCGCACTTTGCTTCTATAACTGGACGTACATTTTTTTCAAAGTACGCTTGGTTGCTAGAAAATATTGGACCAAACGTTGTTATTAAGCTCATTATATAGTTCATACATTATCCTTTAAACTAGACCTTGGTCTTTAACTTTATCATACACAAGTGCGTTTATTATGTCAAGTTTATTTTTTTCTAAAACTTCTTTTTTATCGTGCTGTAGCACAAGTTTCTGACCACGCAAAAATAAAGTTAACTCAAAATAGAACGTGCAATCACTCTGCACATTAATTTTTTTAACTTCACTAATATAATCTACTGCATCTGGGCGTATTGTGTGTCCAAGTACGTTTACCACTATTCCCCCTCGTGTGTGTCTTCTTGCGGTCTACTTCTACAAGTTTCACATATAAGTCCAAACTTGTCTAATGCCCATTTATGTTTGTTGCACTTTGGTGCACGTGGCGGTGCATCTATACTTACACTAACTATTGCTAAGCACAAAAAGCCCATGAGCATAAGCACGAATGAAATGGCGGTAATTAAAGGTTCTTCAGCCACTATGTATTGTACGAAATCCAAAGTTAGGACCCCTGTAACAGTAAGCTTAAATTTTGAGCAATAAGAAAGAGAATGATAATACTTTTTTCATCAACTGTAGCGGAGCTTTTATACACAGCTAAAATTATGCCGATTGTGAACGGAATTTCCAAAGTAAGCTCCTAAAATGAGAGTTTATATATCAATAACGTTTCTTGGTCTCTCACGGTTAAATAAATGTTCTTATGTAAGCGTGCACTATACTTGCCTTGTACCATAGCTGCAATTGTTGGTACTACTTGCATAGTAGTCGGACCTAAAACTTCAGCTGCAGTTTGTCTTGCGTGACGCAGTTTAGGCTTCACATGAGGCTGTGCTACATACGCACGAGTAGACTCATTGCACGAAGTGTAGGTTATACTATTTGCGCACATGCTAATAATAAGTAACTCTAACATTAGCAATTACCATAGCGTGGGCCAAAGGTGTACCAATGCTGGCGATGAAGTATAGGGTCCATAAATGTTCCAGCTTCGGTTCGTGGCTCTACAAGTCTAAACCCAAGTTCACGCATATCTTGGCGTGCAGCTTCAGTAAGAAGTACAGGCTCAACGTCCAACATATAAGGGCGTCCACTATATCCACGTCTCCAGAGTGTGGCTACATAGCCCAAATTTGTGGTGCCCACAACTTGGTAAAGTAGTTCTTTATTTGCAGGAAAGAAGTAGAGACGGTAAGGTCTAAAGGTTAGAGTTGACTTTTTCATGCTAAAACTCCACAGTTAAAAGCATGCCAATTGAACCCTCTGTGTCAGCTTGTAGCCCAGCAAAGAACGGTCCGACAACGCGGCGCTGTACAGATGCACTATATTTGAAATCACGGGACAAATTGTCACCACTACTCGCACCTACACTAGCAAGCCAGAGTTTAGGTGGGCTTATCTCTGTAACACTTGTGCTGTGCTCCTTACTGCGGTCAATAATTATAGTTTCTTTTCCACCGTCGGGGCGTTCCACAATACGGGTAACTACATCACGACGCACAGTCTCCTCAATTTCGGTGCGCACTTCAACGCGGGGGTAGAAATACCACACTGTGGCTGCACCAATAGCAAGCCCAAAGAGCAAGGAATAAACATAATTTTTCATTTGCTAGTCTTTCTTTTTTCATTAAGTGCGCGTACAATGTGTCCAGTAAAAATTGCAGTACTTTGGGACGTGCCACTCATAGTTATGCCTCCAGCATTTTGTTTATTTCCATTAATTACGACGTCCACTGGCGTGCCTACATTGCCACGACCAACATTTCCCACAACAATAATACGGGAGTCTATGCAAGCGGGGTAGACTAAGCACGAGAATGAGAGGTCCCAGCCTTTATTACCTGCAGCGGCCAGGATTAGCGTGCCTTTATCTAGTAATCGCTCAATTGCATATGCTTCTTCATAGTTGTATTTTGTTCCCGAGAGTGAGAGGTTGACTACGTCTGCACCAATTGTTTCAACGTACTTAAGCCCGTCTGTGTACTCTTTCATTGTGCTGGTGCGTGTAAACACTTTAATAATAATAAGGCAGTAGTCGGCGCCGGTCGCATGTCGTGCAATAAGTGATGTTACATTGTTTCCGTGCCCTATCTCATCACTTAACACGCCGCTGCCAGTAAAGTCTCGGTGGCTGTCTGCGCATAGCGGCACGCTAGGAAATCGCTGTGCATCAAAGCCAGAGTCTACAACGGCAACACGAATAGTGGTTGGACGTTCAGATTTAGTGTGACCATAATCATTTTGTACACTATACGTAGGAGTTTGATATGGTCGATTAATAGGCACAAAACGCGGGCCAGTAGCATTAGCGCGAGCACTACAAGTGCCTAAAGCAAAACCTATGGCTGTGCCAATAATGGCACACTTAAGTATATACAGCATATCAGACGTGAATTGTTTCATTATTTGTCCTTTTGGTGGCGGGAATGATTAGAGTATGATAAGGCAACTTCTTCACTGCAGCCGACAATTTGCATAAATGCGCGAACATAGTCATCCACTTTTAGAGGGCCTTTTTTAGCCTGTTTTGGCTGTTCTTTAAACTTATCTATAATCTGGTCTAAAGTTAATTTGCTCATACTTATACCCTACAGTAAAGTGCTACTATATGCAAGCAAAAAGCGTAAACGTGGCCTATTTTGGGACGTGCCCAGCTCAAATATATGCGCTTTCACGGGAAAAAACAGCCCAAAAACACGTGCAAAATATTCAACCCTTACTCAGGCTCCCACTCGCCCAAGTCGCATAGTGTACGGTAGACTTCATAGGGGTCAAAGTGAGGTGCTGAAGCGGCCTCTTTATGCCTTTTTTCTTGCAATTCTTGCTCTTCTTTAAGGGCGGTCAGGCCTGTGCTGTCTGCCAGGATTTGGTACACTTGGGGCTGTAGTCGTACAGTTTTGTCTGTAACCTCGGCCACGGTATAGTACTGGACGTAGTGGCCTACACTTTGTCCACTAAGCTTTAGCAATTTTAAAAGCTGCAGACATCCAGGCACGTCCATATATACGTGGTCTGGGTCAGGGCCTTCAGTAGCCTCTACTTCTTGGCCGGTGTTTAGGCGGTAGGTATGGCCAGACTTAAGTGGTAAATGGTCCATGCTAGATGTGCCGCGTGCAGTGGTGGCCGTAGCGGTAGCTGTAGCGGAGTCCTCTAAATCTATGGCGTAGTCTGTATAATCGTCGTATGTCCACATAAAGGGCCTCCGTGTAACCGATGCAGGTACGTTTGCGTGCTACGGTTTCGTTTTACTTTACTCTTTTACTGCACTTAAGTGAGGAGCAAACTCTGGCTTATTTTCAAGACTCGCAGGAGTTGGAGTCTCAAACATGCCTAGTACGCAGCGCTGTGCACCTTGCTCACTTCTTCTTACTTCATACACAAAACCTTTATTAGCCAGGCGCTTGCTAAGCGTTTGGTGGGCCATAGTGCGTTTAATTCCGTTGGCTGTGCACCATTCTACGTAGCGGTCAAATATAAATTTACTAAGTGTGGCTTTTTTGCGGTCAGTAGTTGGCACAAATCTAGTTTCTTCAATAAAAAGACTAATATCATCTTTATTACTAAGCTCTTCTTGCCTTGCTGCAATTTCCGATTGAATGGGGCCTGTGTTATATCCAAGGTTTAAATTTTCGTCAATTGAGCGCCAAAGTGTGAGTACGTCAAAGTTATTGATTGCGTTCCAATCCATGATTTCGGCACAGTTAATCTGATAAAAGCGTCGCATGCCGGTCGTGTCGTAGAACATTTCATTTACGTGCCTATTAGATGCTCCAATGAGGCTACAGGTCTGCACAAGTTTGTAACTTTGATTAGTGCCCAGCTTTCGGGGGGTCAGAACTTCGGCAGTTATAATATTTTTGAGCGTGTCTAGGTCCGCCTT
>JACCDR010261130.1_pt1 | contig 10872 bp, 9 predicted proteins | sample 7446431 | NCBI WGS metagenome assembly JACCDR01 (sample SAMN15323443, study PRJNA562643) | freshwater metagenome | isolation source: river surface water | place: USA:Blue River Watershed | collected 2017-08-17 | reverse complement strand
CAGCTGAATAGCGGTCGTTGGGCAAGCTTCTTCACACATTCCGCAAAAAATGCACCGTGAAAAATTTATGCGGAAAAACTCCGGATACCAGCGGCCGTCCTCGCGCTCAGCTTTTTGTAACGAAATACAACCTACTGGACAGGCCACAGCGCAGAGATTACATGCGACACAGCGCTCTTCACCGTCCGGATCCCTCGTTAAAATAATTCTGCCGCGATACCTTGGCGGAACATAAGGCATTTGCTCTGGATATAAAATGGTGTCGCGCTTGCGCCAAGCATGGGAAAAAACCATCCACAAACTGCGCAAATTGGTAAATACGTCGTGTAAAAATCTAATCATCAAATATACCTCAACCCACAGACGGTTCTAACAGCAAAACCACCGCTGCTGTCGCCACTAGGTTTACAAGCGTCATCGGCAAACAAATACGCCAACCGAAATCCATGATCTGGTCGTAACGAGGACGGGGTAAGGCCGCACGAATTAAAATGAACAACATGATAAAAAACGCTGTTTTCGTCGCGAACCAAAAAAATGGTGGAATATAGTCGAACAGGAACCATTCGAAAGGTGGCAACCAACCACCAAAAAATAAAATCGTCATCAACGCGGATATCAACACTACACCCACATATTCGCCAACGAAAAACATGCCCCATTTCAAGCCCGAATATTCGGTGTGAAAGCCTGCTGCCAACTCTTGCTCTGCTTCGGGTAAATCAAAAGGAGACCGGTGTGCAACTGCCACGCCAGCAATGGCAAAAGTCACGAAACCTAAAAATTGTGGGAATACAAACCAACAATCCTTCTGCGCCATAACGATATCAGTCATGTTAAATGAGCCAGTGATAGTGACTATACCCATGAGCGATAAACCCATAAATACTTCGTAACTCACCGTTTGGGCGGTAGAACGAACGCCACCTAAAAGCGCATATTTATTGTTAGAGGACCAACCAGCAAACATCACAGCGTAAACCGCCAATCCTGCCATCGCCATAAAAAACAACAGGCCTATATCTAAATCCGCTGCAACCCAGCCGGGTACTATTGGCACAACAGCGAAAGCCAATAACAAGCCGCTCATGGCAATCGCAGGGGCTAGCCAAAAGGTGAGCTTATCGACGAAGGGTGGAGTCCAATCCTCTTTAAAAAACATCTTCACCATGTCGGCTGGAAGTTGCATTAATCCAAACGGGCCTGCTCGATTTGGACCATAGCGATCTTGCCAAAGCGCCAGTAAACGGCGTTCGATAAAGCTAAGAAAGGCAGCGCAGATAACCACACCAAACAAAATAACAAGAGATTTAAACACCGCTAAGATGGCCGCCAAGCATTCCGGTGAGAAATAGGACATTAGGCACCTCCTTTCGCAGTAATAGCTTTCAAACTAACCGATGATCCGGTAACCACCTTTGGCAAACTTGCAAGCACGGGAATACCTACAACCCCCAAGGCTAAATGAGCGGAGACCTTTACCGGCGCTACAAACAACGAACCTCCAGCGATAACTTCCAATGTTTGGCCATCAACACAGTTCAGACGCTCGGAATCAGCGGCAGACAGCATAATGTATGGGTCTGGAATTCGTGTCGCTACCACGTCAGAACGAGCGGACTGCTCCTCACTACCATACAGATGATAGAGAGGCGCGGCCTGCAAACCTAAAGAGCCCGACAAATTGATCGCAAAGTAACTCGCTTTTTCCTGCGGTTGAATGAGTCGAACACCTGGATCACCAGCGCGTAATTGGCCGCCCACTTCAACTTGGAATTTATTCCACGCCTGCGGCGAATTCCAACCCGGTGCCCACGCGAAGGGGATGAGCTGTGAATCGTTGGTGGGCCCTGATACGCCCTCCATGGAAAAGGACATGGCCGAATCTTGATCTTGGGGCTGACGAATCTCATGAACGCTTTGGTTTGCACGCATAGCCGTTCGGCCTGAGTATCTGCGCGGTTCTCGGGCAATTCGCGAACCCTGGATGCGCAATTTGGCATTTGGTGCGGCATCGCCAATGGCCGACAAGAGAGAGTTCTTGCTAGCAAGATTCGCAGTCACGTCATCCAACAAGGTCCAATCAACGGCTTTATTATCCAGCGTCGATTGCAGCGCGTGCAGCCAGCGCCAACCTTCACGAATGAGCTGGTCAGGCTTGTAGTAAGACGCATCGTAGACCTGGAAGTAGCGCTGCGCCCTGCCCTCCATATTGACTAAAGTACCGTCACCTTCTGCAAAGCTGGCCGCGGGTAATACGAAATGTGCTTTGGCAGTCGTTTGCGTCGATTGGTGATCGAGCACCACCACCGCCTTAGCGGCTTTTAGAGCGGCATCAACCAATTCTGCAGATGCCCGCTGATAGAGATCGTTTTCAACAACAATCAAGACGTCCGCCCCACCATCCCGCACAGCAGTTAAAATACGCTCTACGGAATCACCGCCTTGGCTGGCTAACAACGCAATACCCAAACTATTGGATTCAAGTAAACTGAGTGAAATACCGACATCTTTTCCACGGGCTTTGAGTGCATAAGCCACGTTTGCAGCGGCTTGAATAACGGCCTGTGATTGCAAACCTGTACCAGATATAACGAGAGGCTTGTCAGCAGCGAGTAAACCCTCAGCGATGGCGCTAGCTTGGCTTAACATTTCACTGGGTAAATCGTTCACCGCAGGTGAGGATGGATCAATAATATGAGCAACTGCAAAACCTAGGCGAGCAATATCCACAGCAGAGGCGCGAGTTGTAGATGCGGCAACATCATCCAAACGCGTGTCGGCAACGCTCGCTACGTAAACAGGGCTTTTTTCGGACTGCGCGATATTTTTAATCGGCGCAGCATTCCATTCAGGCACCTTCTTAGCTGCGGCCATTTTAAGTGCACGCGTTTTAACTGCTTGACGAACCGCTAAAGCAACTCGCGGTGCCGTCTGAGTAATGTCTTCGCCTAGAACCAAAACTGCGTCAGCTAACTCAATATCTCGCAAGGACGGCGTGTTAACGTTACCTTCACTCAAGACATTATGAACAAGGCCATTGAGTGCCTGTTCTACTGCAGATACGCCGTAGGATATGTTGCCTTTGCCCACTAACTCAGCAAGTGCAAAGTTAGTCTCCAGTGAAGCACGAGGCGAACCTATGCCCACAAGACGCTTAGCGCCACGAATTAAAGAAGCTGCCTTATCCAAGGCTGAGTCAATAGTGAAAGTCTCATCGCTGCCCGCTAGACGAGGTACTACTGGCCGATCAGCGCGATTGACAAAACCATAACCAAAACGACCACGGTCACAGAGGAAATAGTGGTTCACTGCACCGTTGTAGCGGTTCTCGACACGGCGAATTTCACCATAGCGTTCACCGGGGCTAGTGTTACAACCAACCGAACAGTTTTGACAAATACTGGGGGCAAATTGCATGTCCCATTTGCGGGTATAATGGTCCGCATGGGTTTTATCAGTGAATACACCGGTAGGGCAAACTTCCGTCAAATTGCCAGAAAACTCGCTCTCTAAATCACCGCTTTCTGGGCGACCAAAATACACATTGTCGTGGGCACCAAACACACCGAAATCTTTACCGCCGGCATAGTCATCGTAGTAACGTACGCAACGATAACAGGCGATACAGCGATTCATTTCGTGGTTGACGAAAGGGCCGAGATCTTGGTTTACATGGGTGCGCTTAGTAAAGCGGTAACGGCGAGTATTGTGGCCCGTCATGACCGTCATATCTTGCAAATGGCAGTGACCGCCCTCCGCACAAACAGGGCAATCATGCGGATGGTTGGTCATGAGCCATTCGACGACGCTCTTGCGAAATGACTTGGCCTCGTCATCGTTAATGGCGATGTAGGTTTTGTCATTGGCGGGCGTCATGCACGACATGACCAAACGGCCACGGGTATCATTTTCGTCATTAAATTGTTTAACAGCGCATTGGCGACAAGCGCCGACAGAGCCTAAAGCGGGATGCCAACAAAAATAAGGAATGTCGAGGCCAAGACTCAAACAGGCCTCTAGGAGGTTATCTGAACCCTTAACGTCGTATGTTTTGCCGTCTACGTGAATGGTCGCCATTCTGCGTCTTACCTATTGACCGACTTGCGGTAGTTTTAAAATTACGTGTATAAAGAATACTGCTTGATTTAAAACTCGCCGTAAATACATCCAAGTAGGCTCTGATCGGCATCCCTTCGCGATCCAGTCGCTTCGGGAAACTTCCTACTTCGATGTAGGTCGTCCATGCCTCACAAGGTTTTAAATCAAACAGTATTCTTTATTTCCAAGTTTGTAGCATCAAAAAAGCTTTTAGCTCTTACTTATTAACGGGACTAATACCCGCCGCAAACGCAGCGGGAAAAAACTTCAATGCGCTTTGCAGCGGTTCCATCGCTCCAGGCGCGTGGGCACAGAATGTTTTGCCTGGCCCCAGAAACCGCGTCAGCTGCTGCAGGGTTTCTATATCACCGGGCTGTCCTTCTCCGGCCTCAATGGACTTCATAATTTTTACAGTCCAAGGCAAACCATCGCGGCATGGCGTACACCAACCGCAGGATTCGCGCGCGAAAAACTGTTCAAGATTACGTACGACGGAAAGAATGTTTTGCTTATCATCTACGACCATGATTAACGCAGTGCCCATACGGCTACCCGCCTTCATGATGGTGTCGTAATCCATGGCGAGATCAAGGTGATCGGGCATGAGAAAATCCGTGGAAGCGCCGCCAGGTAACCAGCACATCAACTCATAGCCGTCAGCCATACCGCCACCGTGGGTGTAAAGCAGCTCTCGGCCGGTGGTGCCTATTGGCAACTCCCATAGGCCTGTCACTTTGGCTTTGCCGGATATACCGTACATTTTCGTGCCTGCGTCAGGGCTTTTACCTTGAGACAGGCCTTTAAACCAATCCGCTCCACGCAGCAATATTGCGGGAATATTCATCAAGGTTTCGACATTATTGACGATGGTGGGCTTACCCCAAGCACCAGCCAATTGCGGGAAAGGGGGTTTGGTTCGCGGATTAGCGCGGCGCCCTTCCAAACAGTTGATCAGGGCTGTCTCCTCACCGCAAATATAACGGCCCGCGCCCAAGTGGACGTGCAATTCAAAATTAAAACCGCTGCCTAAAATATTCTCGCCTAGGTAACCCGCTGCGGTGGCTTGTGCAATCGCCGCATTAAGCCGCTCGCCCGCTAAAACGTATTCGCCGCGTAAAAAGATATAACCTTTAGTGGCGCCAATTGCGTAGGCACTGAGTACCATGGCCTCAACCAACTGATGGGGCAGCTCCTCCATCAACATACGGTCTTTGAAAGTGCCTGGCTCCATTTCGTCTGCGTTACAAACGAGGTACTTTTGACCTGCATCTGGCCCCATTGGGATCAATGACCACTTGATACCCGTGGGGAAACCGGCGCCGCCACGACCGCGAAGGTTTGACGCTTTTACTTCCGCTTGCACATCCGCAGGAGGTAGCGCAATCGCCTTTCTGAGCGCTGCATAGCCCTCTAAAGACTCGTAGTCTTTGATATTAAGAACCGCTCTACCGGTTTTGGTATAGCGCCAAGTCAGCGGATGAGTTTCGGGGCCGACATTGGTCAAACCGAGGTTTACGTTGGAGGTCATAGATAGCTCTCCAATACCGAATCTATTGTTTCGGGAGTCACATTAAAGTGAGTTGCATCGTTAACCATCAGCACCGGAGCCTTATCGCAAGCACCCAAACAAACAATGGGCAACAAAGTGAAGCGACCATCTGCCGTAGTTTCACCAGGCCGGATGCCCAATTTAGCCTGCAAAGCGCCGTATAACTGATCAAAACCCATGAGAAAGCAACCAATGCTGTCGCAGACCGCAATCACATGACGTCCGACGGGTTGACGGTAAATGCGGTTGTAGAAAGTCGCAACGCCTTCAACATCAGCAGCGCTCACACCCAGTATGTCAGCAATCGCCACCACCGCGCCATCAGGCACCCAGCGGCGTTGGCTTTGGACGATTTTCAACGCATCTATGGTCGCCGCGCGCGGGTCTTCATAGTGATGCATGGCATGTTCAATGGCCTCACGCTCATGGCTGGTAAGGACAAAGGGCTCGCCACGATCTGTGGCTATAGTCTGAGTAGAGTTAGCGGTCAACATCGGCCATCACAAAGTCAATTGAGCCTAGGTAGGCGATAAGATCGGGGATCATAGAACCATTGATCACCGACGGAATTTGCTGCAAGTGGGGGAAGCTTGGCGTACGAATACGAGTACGGTAGCTCATGGTGCTTGCATCAGATGTTAGGTAATAACTGTTAATACCTTTTGTGGCTTCTATCATTTGACAGCTTTCATTGGCTGGCATGATGGGCCCCCAAGATACAGACAAAAAGTGCGTAATCAATGTTTCAATATGCTGCAGCGTACGCTCTTTTGGCGGCGGGCAAGTCAGCGGATGATCAGCCTTGTAAGGCCCAGCCGGCATGTTGTTCAAGCATTGCGTGATGATACGCAAGCTTTGACGCATTTCTTCTAGACGAATCATGGAGCGATCATAGGCATCGCCATTGTTGGCCAGAGGCACGTCAAATTCAAAATTTTCATAGCCTGAATAGGGGCGAGCTTTACGCAGGTCGAAATCCACACCCGTAGCGCGCAAACCTGGGCCGGTTACACCCCAAGCCAAAGCTTCCGCTTTATTGTATTGCGCAACCCCTATGGCCCTTGCTTTGAGAATGGAGTTTTGCATGGCTGCTTTTTCGTATTCTTTCAAGCGCGCCGGCATCCACTCCACGAATTCGCGAACCAAACGATCCCAACCTTTGGGCAGATCAGACGCAACGCCGCCAATACGGAACCAAGCCGGATGCATACGGAAACCGGTAATGGCTTCAATAACATCGTAAGCCTTCATCCGGTCAGTAAACATAAAGAATACTGGCGACATTCCCCCCACGTCTTGAATAAAAGTGCCTAAATACAACAAGTGGGACGTTATACGGAAAAACTCCGTCAGCATGATACGAATGGTTTTAACGCGATCAGGAACTTCTATTCCCGCTAATTTTTCAACAGCCAACACATAGGGCATGTTGTTCATTACACCGCCGAGATAATCGATACGGTCGGTATAGGGAATGTAACTGTGCCAAGACTGGCGTTCCGCCATTTTTTCCGCACCACGGTGGTGGTAGCCAATATCAGGAACACAATCCAGTATTTCTTCACCGTCTAGCTGCAACACTATGCGGAAAGCACCGTGCGCAGAGGGGTGGTTAGGCCCCAAGTTCAAAAACATGAAATCTTCAGTGTTATCTGTGTTTTGCCGCTTCATGCCCCATTCTTCGGGTTTGAATAGCAAGGATTCTTGCTCTAAATCCTGCTTCGCCGCATCCAACTTGAATGGATCAAACTCAGTGGCCCGCGCCGGATAATCTTTGCGCAATGGATGACCTTCCCAAGTACGCGGTAAAAGAATGCGCGACAAATTCGGATGGCCTTGGAAAACAATCCCAAACAAATCCCACACTTCGCGCTCATACCAGTTGGCATTGGGCCAAATACCAATGGCGGTCGGTAGAGAGAGATCATCCCCTTTCAAGGCCACTTTAATTCGAATATCGCTATTACGCTCAATCGACATTAAATGGTAAAACACAGTGTAATCAAGGCTGGGCGTACCTAAGCGATTTTGACGTAAACGTTCATCCGTCGCAGACAAATCGTAGAGCATCACGTAAGGACGCGGTAATTTACGCAAGAATGCCAGTACATCGATCAGTTGCTCCCGCTGTACCCAAATAGTGGGGACATTATCGAGAATCGACTGAAATGCAAAAGCCATAGCGCCAAACTGGGCATGCAGCTCACGCACAACTTCATGTTCAGAGCCCGCAGCAAGAGGGCTTGGAGTGACGTTTTCGGTCATTGTTTTATCGCTTGGCTAATGTAATTAAACTTCATCGGGTGAGCGTAGGTTCACAACAGCAATGCGCTCCGCCTGCTTACGGTCACGCTCGGGTTGCATATCAGCGCGATAAACGCCCTGCTCACCAACAGTCCACGACAGTGGTCGACGCTCTTTGCCTATCGACTCTTGTAACAAAGTCAGGGCTTGCAAAAAGGCTTCAGGGCGCGGTGGACAACCAGGAATGTAAACGTCCACGGGCAAAAATTTATCGACGCCCTGAACTACAGAATAGATATCGTACATGCCACCCGAGTTAGCACAGGCACCCATGGAAATAACCCACTTGGGTTCGAGCATTTGCTCGTACAGGCGCTGAACGACAGGTGCCATTTTTATAAAACAGGTGCCGGCCACCACCATCAAATCTGCCTGACGGGGTGAAGCACGAATAACTTCAGCGCCGAACCGCGCCAAATCATGAGGCGCAGTGAAGGCTGTAGCCATCTCAACATAGCAACAAGACAAACCGAAATTGTAAGGCCAAAGTGAATTAGAACGACCCCAGTTCACTACGCCATGAAGCATATCTTCAAGGCGCCCCATGAAAACACTTTTATGAACTTCATCTTCCAGTGGATCCGCAACGGTTTGTTGCGTTTGCATGGGATAACGGCCTTCAGGACTATCTGGATTAGAGCGTGTGAGTGTGTACTTCATGTAAAAACCTCGATTATTCTGCTGACTCTTGTTTAGTAGCAATCTGTTCAGCGGCACGGCGACGACGTTGTGCGGGGGCCCAATCCAAACCACCAATGCGAATCAAATAAAACAAACCTGCCAACAGAATAGCGATGAATAAAACCGCTTCAGCGAAACCAACCCATCCGCTTTCGCGAACAGACACAGCCCATGCATAAAGGAAAAGTGCTTCAACATCGAAAATAACAAAAAACATAGCGACTAAATAAAATTTCGCTGAAAGACGTAAACGCGCGCCACCTTGTGACACCACGCCCGATTCGAAAGGATCATTTTTTGCCCTGCCCCAAGCACGACCGCCCAGCAACCAAGGTATGCCCAACATAAATGCCAAGAGGAAAATTACGCCACCGATAAAAGCAGCAATTGACCAAAAATTTGTGATGTTTTCTGGGGACAATGGCAAGTGAATCACCCTCATGTACTGTTGAAAAAAACCAGCTTATCGTAGAAAGAAAACAAACTGCGCAAAAAGTTTAAATATTAACCTAAGTGCAGCGGGCCTCGCAAAATTGGTGCGTAATATAACAAAGATGCGAATTAACGACAATTTCTAATTCTTCTAAATCAAATTTATTTCCAAGGATAAATCAGTCCTCATAAAAATCTTGTCGTAATTTTTCCAGTTTGAATCTCGCTCTGCTATCCTGCCCAGCTTATTTTCACCAACAGCAGATGCTTGCAATGACAGAACAAAAAATCACACTGATTGATCTCGATCGCCAATTACAACAAGAGTCTCCGCAAAAGATCATCAAGTATGCATTATCTCAATTTGAAAATATTGCCATTTCGTTTAGTGGCGCCGAAGATGTTGTTTTAATCGAGATTGCAAAAAATTATCGCCCTGATATCGCTGTTTTTTGTCTTGATACAGGCAGGCTACACCCAGAAACTTATCGCTATATCGAAAAAATCCGCAAACACTACGGCATTAATATAGAAGTAGTATCGCCAGATGGCAATCAAGTCCGCCAATTAGTCACTGAAAAAGGCTTATTTAGTTTTTACGAAGATGATCATAAAGAATGCTGCGGCATTCGTAAAATTGAGCCGCTGCGTAAAAAACTACTCGAAGTAGATGCGTGGATAACCGGCCAACGAAAAGATCAAAGCCCCACTCGCGGACAAATTCCCGTCATTCAAGACGATAAATTATTCGCGCGCGCAGGCGGCTCACTAACAAAATTCAATCCACTCGCCAATTGGACCTCGAAAGAAGTTTGGGACTATATTCGAATTTGCGATGTACCCTACAACGAACTTCATGATAAAGGCTATATCTCAATCGGCTGCGAACCCTGCACACGCCCTGTGGGACCCAATCAGCATGAACGAGAAGGTCGTTGGTGGTGGGAAGAAGCTACCAAAAAAGAGTGCGGTCTCCACAGTGGCAACCTGAAAGATTAGGGTCTGTTGACTGCGCTCATGCATAATGCGCGCCTCGCTGCTGACACTGAGTTCACCATGTCACGATTTTCGCTTAAAAAATTTGTTCCCGATCCAGACACTCTGAAAAAACATAAATCACTGCGCCTCTTAGGCGCGCTGATTGAGGACCCCAATTTATTTCATTTAAATCGCCGGTCAGTGTCTCGCTCTGTATTTTGGGGATTATTAATTGGTTTGTTACCGCCTGTTCCTGTCCACACACCACTGGCCGCAGTTGCAGCACTTATAGCGCGATGCAACCTGCCCTTAATACTCACCATCATTTGGGTGAGCAACCCCATCACCATCCCTCTGATTATTTATTCGTTTTATTCCTTAGGCAGAATTATTTTGCATACCGAAGCCATATCTGTTTCATCGATCGAGCTCTCGTGGGCATGGCTATCGAAAGAATTTTTGCTCATTTGGAAACCTTATCTAGTCGGCACACTTATAGGCGCAAGCACGCTTGCCTGTTCAGCCTATTTCGCATCAAATTTTATTTGGCGCCTAAATACAAAAAGAAAATGGCACGCGCGAAAAAAAATGCGCGAGACTCGTCGCCATTTTTAAAGGTTCGATGTCAATGATCCTTAATGCCTCTTGTCATTTACCCTCCCCTGCTTGATGGCTTGCTTACCACAGTGCAGTGAATTCACAACAACACGGCCAGCTCATCACTCATATCAACTAAACATCATCCATCGCGTCAAGTCTCTGTTATCCCAAATATAATGAGTGATTAACCCTAAAAAGTTGCAAATATTCTAAGCGCCCATTGACCT
>JACCDR010517008.1_pt1 | contig 10873 bp, 3 predicted proteins | sample 7446431 | NCBI WGS metagenome assembly JACCDR01 (sample SAMN15323443, study PRJNA562643) | freshwater metagenome | isolation source: river surface water | place: USA:Blue River Watershed | collected 2017-08-17 | reverse complement strand
TGATTTCGCCGCCGATAATGGTTTTGATGGTGTATTGGTAGAAGGCTGGAACGAAGGTTGGGAAGACTGGTTTGGTAATTGGAAAGAAGATGTTTTTGATTTCGTAACGCCTTATTCGGATTATAACCTTGATGAATTATTGGCTTATGCTAAACAAAGAGGCGTAAAAATTATCATGCACCACGAAACTTCTGGTTCTGCTATTAATTACGAACGTAGAATCGACAAAGCCTATCAGTTTTTGAACGAAAAAGGAATCAATACCGTAAAAACGGGTTATGTAGGAAGAATCATTCCAAGAGGCGAACACCACGATAGTCAATGGATGGTGAATCACTACAATCGTGTGGCTGATAAGGCGGTGGAGTATAAAATTATGTTAGAAGCACACGAGTCTTCTCGCCCGACGGGTTTACATCGTACTTATCCAAACTGGTTGGCTAACGAAGCGGCTCGTGGCAATGAATTTAACAATGCTCCTACGCTTGGTTTAGTACCCGAACACGAAACGATTTTGCCTTTTACAAGATTGATGGGTGGCCCAATGGATTACACACCTGGTTTTTTCAAAATGAATCTTAATCAGTTTATTCCTGAAAGAACAACCCGTGTGCGTACTACGCTGGCTAAACAATTGGCGATGTACGTAACGATGTACAGCCCCTTGCAAATGGTGGGCGATTTACCAGAAAATTTGAAAGTTCATCCCGATGCTTTACAGTTTATCAAAGATGTTCCCGTAGATTGGGATGATACAAAAATCTTAGCTGCCGAGCCTGGCGATTATATCACCACGGCTCGTAAACAAAAAGGAAAAGATAATTGGTTTGTGGGAGCAGTAACCGACGAAAATGCCCGTAAGCTTACCGTGAATTTTAACTTTTTGCCAAAAGGTGTTAAATATCAGGCAATTATATACAAAGATGCCGATAATGCCGACTGGAAAACAAATCCAGAAGCGTATCGGATTGAAAAACAAGAGGTCGATAGTTCGACTGTATTAGACCTAAACTTGGCAAAAGGAGGTGGTTTTGCTATAAGTTTGTTTAAATTGTAGTGTTGAAACCAAAGATATATTTTCGATGAAGAATATTCATAAATTAGCCTTGGCTCTGTTGATAGGAGGATGTACGGCTTGTGCTGGTTCTGGCAAAGAACCGCTTTTTGAGTTGATGGATGCAGATGACACAGGCATTGCTTTTGAAAATACGGTAGAAAATACCGAAGATGCTAATATTTTTAATTACCGTAATTTTTATAATGGTGGTGGCGTAGCCGTGGGCGACATCAATAACGATGGCTTGCCTGATGTATTTTTTACGGCAAATATGGGTAAAAATAAATTGTACCTCAACAAAGGAAATTTTCAATTTGAAGATATTTCTGCCAAAGCTGGTATTGAAGAAGCCGATAAGTGGAATACGGGCGTTGTGATGGTGGACATCAATAACGATGGCTTGTTGGATATTTATGTGTGTAATGCTGGCTACAGAAAGTTTACGAAAAAACAAAAAAATGCCCTGTTTATCAATAATGGCAATCTTACTTTTACCGAATCTGCCGCAAAGTATGGCTTGGACGAAGGTGGCTACACTACGCACGCCGCTTTTTTCGACTATGATTTAGATGGCGATTTGGATTGCTATATTTTGAATAACAGTTTTATTCCTGTCAATACGCTCAACTATGCCAATAACCGTGAAATGCGTGCCGAAGATTGGCCTGTGAAAGATTTCTTGAAAGGTGGCGGTGATAAATTATTGAGAAATGACAGCGGGCATTTTCATGATGTTTCAAAAGAAGCAGGCATTTACAGTAGCTTGATTGGCTTTGGTTTGGGCGTTACCGTCGGTGATGCCAACAACGATAATTATCCAGATATTTATGTGTCAAACGATTTTTATGAGAAAGATTACCTCTATATCAATCAGAAAAACGGGACTTTCAAAGAAGAAATTGAGCAACGCATGAAACACATCAGTTTGGCTTCGATGGGGGCAGATATGGCGGATGTGAACAACGATGGTTTTGCCGAAATTATCACAACCGATATGCTTCCAAGAGAGGAGTATCGCCTCAAAACTACGTCTTCTTTTGATAACCATTATGTATTTCGTTTGAAAAAAGAACGAGGTTTTTACAACCAATTCCAGCAAAATAGTTTACAATTCAATAACCAAAATGGCACGTTTAGTGAAATAGGTAATTACGCTGGCGTGGCGGCAAGTGATTGGAGTTGGGGAGCGTTGATGTTTGATGCTGACAACGATGGCTACAATGATATTTATGTCTGCAACGGCATTTACAATGATGTAATCGACCAAGATTTTATCGACTTTTTTGCCAACGAATTGGTACGAAAAATGGAAGCCACAGGCGTAAAAGAAGACTTCCACAAGATTATCGAACAAATGCCTTCTAATCCAATTCCAAACAATTTCTTTCATAATACAAAAACCTTGCGTTTTGAAGAAAAAGGAAAAGATTTTGGATTCGAAAAGCCTTCTTTTTCTAATGGTTCGATGTATGCCGACCTCGACCTCGATGGCGATTTAGATTTGTTGGTCAATAATGTGAATATGCCTTGTTTTGTCTATCGCAACAATAGCGAAAAACTGCAAGCTAAACCTCATTTTTTACAAGTAAAACTCAAAGCAAATACACCCAATACCTTTGCTGTAGGAGCAAAAGTTGATGTATTTACAGGAAAAGAAATCCAAACCCGTTCGGTAATTCCTTCAAGAGGCTTTCAATCAAGTGCCGATTATGTGCTAACTTTTGGTTTGGGAACTATCCAAAAAGTGGATTCTGTGGTTGTAACATGGCCTGATACCAAGGTGACAGTAGTGAAAAACCCTCGTATCGACCAATTACTCTTGCTTGATACCCAAACCGCACAAAAATACAACAAACCCGAAAGTAAGCCAGAACAGAGCTATTTTGTTGCCCTGAATATGAACATTGATAAACATCAAGAAGATGATTACGAAGACTTTTACCAAGAAAAAAACTTGCCAGCACAACTCTCTAAAGAAGGCCCGAAAGCAGCCGTAGGCGATGTCAATGGCGATGGCTTGGCTGATGTTTATATGGGTGGTGCTAGAGGACAAGCAGGGCAATTGTATTTGCAAACCAAGCAAGGTTTTCAAAAAACGGTACAAAAGGCTTTTGATTCCTTTATTGATTTTGAAGATACTGCCGCTATTTTCTTTGATGCTGATAAGGATGGTGATTTAGACTTGTACGTAGGAAGCGGAGGCAATGAATGGAGCGAAGGCACAACAGAATTATTGGATAGACTGTATCTAAATGATGGCAAAGGAAATTTCACTTATAAAGCACAAGCCCTTCCTGCCAATATGCTCAATACTTCGGTGGTGTTGGCGTTCGATTATGATAGCGATGGCGACCAAGATTTGTTGGTAGGCAGCCGAAGCGTGCCACAGCAATACGGCCTTAATCCGAATAGCTTTGTGTATCAAAACCAAGGCAATGCCACGTTCAAAGACGTAACGGCAAGCGTAGCCCCAGCGTTGTTGTCGTTAGGCATGGTGCGTGACATGAGCCTTGCCGACGTGAATAAAGATGGCAAAAAAGACCTTGTGGTCGTTGGCGATTGGATGTCGCCAGTGGTTTTACAAAACAAAGGACGTAGTTTTCAAAAAATAGAAACAGGTATCGAAGCTTATACGGGATTTTGGGGCGTGGTAAAAACCCTAGATATTGATAACGATGGCGACCAAGATTTGGTACTAGGCAATATGGGCGAAAATTTTACTTTGAAAGCAAACCTTGATGCACCTTTGAAAATTTGGGTAAAAGATTTCGATAAAAACGGCAGCATAGATAAAGTATTAAGCAAAACCATCGGCGGGAAAGACGTTCCCGTTTTCTTGAAAAGAGAAATGGCAGAGCAATTCCCAGCTTTGAAAAAGCAAATTTTGCGTCACTCAGAATACGCCAATAAAACCATTCAAGATTTGTTTCCCTCAGATGTGTTGGAAGGAAGTGTCAATAAAACCGTCGCTTTTTGTAAGTCGGTCGCAGCCATCAACGATGGCAAAGGGCATTTTACGATACAATATTTACCTGAAGTCGTGCAGTTGTCTTGTGTAAATGCCATCGAAACAGCCGATGTCAACCACGATGGCAAGCCAGATTTAATTTTGGGAGGCAACTACACGGGCTTTATTCCACAATTGGGCATGATAGATGCCAGTCGGGGCAACGTATTGCTCAATAAAGGCAAAGGGCAGTTTGAAGCCCTCGTCGATGCCAAGCATGGCTTTTTGATGAACGGCGAAGTCAAGCAAATTGTACCTATTACCATCAAACAAAAAGAAAGCTATTTGGCCTTGCTCAACAATCAAGTGCCGGTGGTGTTTCAATTAAAGCAATAAATCATGCAAAAAATCAATCTTTATATAGGGTGTTTGTGCTGTATGTTGGGTTTGTTTGCCTGTGGCCCTAAAGACCCTTATATGTTTGAACTGCTGGAAGCCGACCAAACAGGACTAGATTTTAGCAACGAACTTACGCCAACGAAAGACTTTAATATTTTTCGTTATATGTATTTTTATAATGGCGGAGGTATTGGGGCTGGCGATTTGAACAACGATGGCAAAATCGACTTGGTGTTTACCGCCAATATCAAAGACAATAAAATTTACCTGAATAAAGGCGAAATGTCGTTTGAGGATGTCACCGAAAAAGCGCATTTCACAGGTGATAAAGGATGGTCGAATGGCGTGTCTATTGTCGATATTAACCAAGACGGGATGCTCGATATTTATGTAAGCCAAGTTGGTGATTTTGAGGTACTCAAAGGGCATAATTTATTATTTGTTTGTCAAGAAATTACACCCGAAGGTATTCCAGTATATGCCGAAAAGTCGAAGGCGTATGGCTTAGATTTGGTAGGTTTTGGTACGCAAGCCGCCTTTTTCGATTATGATTTGGATGGTGATTTAGATATGTTTCAACTGAACCATTCGGTACATCAAAACGGTACTTTTGGTTCAAGAACCCAGTTCAAAGGAACTGTTCATCCCCTTGCTGGAGACCGTTTTTTTAGAAATGATGCAGGAAAATTTGTTGAAATAACGCAACAATCGGGTATTGCCTCCGATGCTTTGGGCTATGGCTTAGGCATAGGCTTGGGCGATGTCAACTTCGACGGCTACCCTGATATGTATATTGGCAACGATTTTCATGAAAATGATTATTTATACATTAATCAAAAAAATGGCACTTTTAAAGACGATTTGACCAATCAAATGGGGCATACCAGTCAGTATTCGATGGGGGTTGATGTGGCAGATTTGAATAATGATACATGGGCAGACATTGTTTCGATGGATATGTTACCCTACGACCGAGAGATTTTAAAGCGGTCGGAAGGCGACGATTCTTATACGATTTATAATTATAAAATTCAAGTAGGCTATGGCTATCAATATGCTCGAAACAATGTGCAAATAAACAATGGCAATGGTACTTTCAGTGAAATAGGACTGTACAGCAACGTTTTTGCAACAGACTGGTCGTGGTCGCCTTTGCTATTTGATTTTGATAACGATGGGCGTAGAGATTTATTTGTGTCGAATGGGATTCCTAAGCGAGTAAACGACATGGACTACATCAATTTTATTTCTTCGGAAGAAGTACAAAATAAAATTGACAACAAAGAAATGGATGATAAAGACGTTTCGTTAGATGGTAAAATTCCAGAAATAAAAATTCCGAATAAATTTTTCAAAAATACGCCATCATTACAGTTTTTAGATGAAGAGAATTTGATTCTAAATAATAAAAATTCTTATTCAAATGGAGCTGTTTATGCCGATTTAGACAACGATGGAGATTTGGATGTTGTGACTAATAATATCAACGATAAAGTATTTGTTTACAAGAATTTAGCCGACCAATACGCACCGCAAGCAGGGCATATCACGTTATCGTTGCAGGGTTCTGCTCAAAACCGCAATGCCATTGGTACAAAAGTATTGGTGTTTAAAGGCAAAGAGGTGATTTACAGCGAAAAATTTCCTGTAAAAGCTTTTCAGGCAAGCATGGAAATTCCTCTTACGATTGGGGTAGGAGAGATGGCCGCCATTGATTCGATGTATGTGATTTGGCCTGACCAATCGTATCAGAAAATTGATAAAAAGCAAATACAACCTTCGATGAAATGGGCGTATCAAACGCATTTACCGCCTTTCGATTTTGAAGCATTCAAGCGTCAACGCCAAACTTCTGTATCGGTAGATGATGCCACCCAACAACTCGGCCTCAATTTTACCCATCAAGAAATAGACTTTAACGACTTTGAAAGAGAGGCTTTGATGCCCAATAAATTGTCGTCGGAAGGCCCTGCCTTAGCAGTTGCCGACATCAACCACGATGGGCTAGAAGATGTGTTTGTGGGCTCTTCGAGAGAAACATTGCCACAAGTATTTTTGCAAAAAACGAATGGCAAATTTCAAGCACTCGCCCAAAAAGCCTTTGTTCAAGATAGTATTTACGAAGAAATTGATGCCCAATGGGCCGACATCAACGCCGACGGTCATCTCGATTTGGTCGTTGCCGAAGGAGGAAACCAGTATGTTGGGGCTTCGCCTTACAACCAACCTCGGGCGTATTTGAACGATGGCAAAGGAAATTTACAAGCACTTCCCGATGCTTTTAAGGATATTTTCTTGCTGGCTTCGAGCATTGAAGCATTCGATTTTACGGGCGATGGAAAAGTAGATTTATTTGTTGGAGCAAGGGCTGTGGCTGGTTCGTATGGAAAAATGCCTCGTTCGTATTTGCTGCAAAACGACGGCAAAGGTCATTTTAAAGACGTTACGGCTACCTATAGCAAGGAGTTGCTTAGTGAAGGTTTGGTCAAAAATGCCGAATTGGCCGACCTCGACAAAGATGGCGACAAAGACCTGCTTTTGTCGATGGAATGGGATGGGATTTATATGCTCGAAAACCAAGGAAAAGGCTTTGTCAAACGCCCTATTACAAGCGAAAAAGGCTGGTGGAATTTTACCTATACACAAGATTTCGACCTCGATGGCGACCTTGATATAATAGCAGGAAATTTGGGTTTAAATAGCCGTTTAAAAGCTTCTGCCTCCGAACCCGTCAAGTTGTACGTGCATGATTTTGATAAAAATGGCACAACCGACCAACTTTTGACGTATTATTTGGGAGGAAAAGAAATACTTTTTTCTAATAAAATAGAAACACAAAAGCAATTTCCTTTGATGAAAAAGAAGTTTTTGTTAGCCAAAGATTTTGCCAAAGCCGAAATCAATGATTTGGTCGATAATTTGGCAGATGCTCAGGTATTAGAATCCAATCATTTTCAAAATATGTATTTTGAAAATGACGGCAAAGGAAACTTTACTTCCAAACCTTTGCCTTTCAAAGCCCAATGGACACCGTACTTTGCGGCTCAACTCATGGATGCCAACCACGATAAACTACCCGATGTGCTCTTGCTCGGAAATTATTATGATTGCAATGTACAAATGGGGCGTTATGATGCTGACTACGGCACAGTGTTGATTAATAAAGGAAAAGGACAATGGGAAACGCAAGCCCTCAGTATGTCTATCAAAGGACAAGTCAAGCGTATTGTACCAATACAAGTGAAAGGTGTAAATTATATGTTGGTTGCCAGAAATAATGATACATTAGTAGCCTTGGGCAGACCAAAGTAGGATGCTAGAACTTACCAATTTTTCTCAAACATGTATCAAACAAAATCCCACGGTACTGATACCGTGGGATTTTATATGCCAAATCGTGAAAAATAAGAGTCTTATGCGTAGTGATTCAACATTACAGGCATCACAAGCATAAGCATATCTTCGTTATCTTTGGTTTCGCTAGGGATAATCAGTCCTGCACGGTTGGGGGCAGACATCTCTAGGGCAATCATATTTGAGCTTAAATTATTCAACATTTCAATCAAAAATTTGGCATTAAATCCAATTTCCATCGGCTCGCCGTCATAGTCGCAAAGCAGTTTTTCATTTGCTTCATTAGAATAGTCTAAATCTTCTGCCGAAATAATGAGGTCGTTGGCTGCCAATTTCAAGCGAATTTGATGCGTCGTTTTGTTAGAATAAATCGAAATACGCTTCAACGAACCCAACAATTCTTGACGGTTGATGGTCAATACATTAGGGTTGTTTTTAGGAATAGCATTTTCGTAATCAGGAAAACGCTCGTCGATTAAACGACAAATCATACGCACATTATTGAAGCTAAAAAAGGCATTGGAAGCACTGAAATCGGCCGTCACCAAGGTATTATCAGAAGGCAAAGACGATTTCAATAAATTCAAGGCTTTGCGTGGAATAATCATCGTTGACGATTGCTCAGATGTAATATCGCTTCTTCTGTAGCGAATCAAGCGGTGGCCGTCGGTTGCTACAAAGTTGGCATGTTGGTCTGACAATTGCACAAACACACCCGTCATCGCTGGGCGTAGGTCGTCGTTCGATACCGCAAAAATGGTATTGGCAATAGCCGAGCCCAATACATCGGCTGGCACTTCTACCGAAAGATTTTTGGTTACTTGTGGGATTTTAGGAAAATCAATAGGATTTTCGCCTGAAATTTTATAGCGACCATTTTCTGTAATAATCTCAGTACCAAAAGTTTCTGTATCTATTTTGAAAGTAATGGGCTGGTCGGGTAAGCCTCTTAATGTATCGAGCAACAAACGGGCTGGCACCGCAATAGCACCCGTATCGGTAGAATCAACTTCTAAAGTTGTAATCATAACCGTTTGTAGGTCTGATGCCGTTACGATAAGTTGTGATTGTTCGAGTTGAAACAAAAAGTTCTCTAAAATTGGCACAAGTGGATTGCTTGGAATCACACCGTTGACCGTTGCCAATTGTTTTAATAGAACGGATGAGGAAACGATGAATTTCATTATGAGTATATGCTTAAAATTCAGGAATTAAATACAAACGAAGTTGGCGTGTATAAGTAAAGGATTATGAACTTTTAAATAATTGATTACCAGTTTTTAAGTCCATAATATAACGCTTTTACTTATGGGTACGCCATGATATTTTTACGATAAAATATTTATTGTACTCAACGATTCTTTCGTTGCTTTTGACGCAACAAAGAGCCAAAAGTAACATACAAAAGTACAAATTAGGCTTGAATAAACCTGCTATTAGGCAAATTTTCTCTTTCTAGCCCATTGCCATGCAAAGGCAACCACACTTAATACAAGCAAGGGTATGACAATATTTACCGCCTGCCAGTAGGTTTTTTCATGCTGTAGGGCATATTTATCCAAAGGCCGTAGCATGACTTCTTTGTTGCGTGCCGCAATGACACCATTGTCGTCGAGTAGGTAGTCGAGGGCATTTAATACAAAATCTTTGTTGGCAAAAGTATTGCCCGAAAAACGGTCGTAACCCAAGGGCAAAGGGGCGTTATGTTTGGTATCAACATCGTTGGCAGCGAGGTCGCCATCGGCACATACCACAATTTTAGAAGCTTCGCCTTGTGCCTTGAAGGTAGCTGCTTTGGGGTCGTTTGGTAAAATTCTATGGTTAAATAAGGATTGAAATTTGCCTTCCAACAATATACTTACCATCTGTACCCCCCCACGGTATTTGCTTGCGTCGAGTTCTTTGTTGGCTGCATTGTAGGTAATTACGGCTGGAGCTTGGAGCAACTGCGTGTATGCCGACGTAAGCAACAAGGGCGTTTTACGAATACCTCGGGCTTGTACCGTATCCATAGAACTCACATATTTGGTATAAACAGCGTCGAGGTTCTTTACAATTGGCGAATCGCCAAAGGTATTGATTAAAGGAAAATATTGCCAAGGCACGAGTTCGATATTCGACTTATCGCCAAAATTACCTACCACCATCGGAATAGCCGCACACATCTGAGCATCTTTGATAAGGTTAGGATTGAGCCTTACCCCATAATTAAAGAGCAAATCCCCCAAATTTACATCAAGCGGATTGCACATATTTCCGTCGTTGGCTGCCGAATCAACTTTTACAGCATCGAGCATAAATAAGGCTTTTCCACCTTTTACAATAAATTGGTCAATTTTATATTTATCTTCTTCGCTGAAAGGCTTGTCGGGTTTCATCACAAAAATGGCATCTAAGCCATCGAGTGTAGGCGAATTACGCAAATCGACAGGGTACAAATCGTAAAACTTACGCAGGCTACCAGTCAAACTCAACTGATTGATGGTTGGCAAAGAAGTGTAATTGACAAAAAAGCCTATTTTTTTGCGTTCAGTTTGGGTAAGGGCTTTAATTGCAGAAGCCAATTGGTACTCAACGCCTTCATACGATTGATTAAGGATTTCGAGCGGTGAAGCCATTTTATTGCCTTTGAGCAAGAGTGTAGCTACTTCGTTGCCTTTGTACGAAAGCACAGCCCCAGGCAAAATCAAGGTTTGGATACGCTTGCCATCTTCGCTGTTTACCACATTGGTAGGCGGAATCCCCTTTTGAGCCAATGCTACAATGCGTTGGTTACGTTCTTTTTCGTCCTTAATTTCAGTGTTTAGGTCGATAAAAGAATATTGGATATGGTTTCCAGCATATATTTCAAATTCGTCGAGGGTTTCTTTTACGGCGTTTTCTAAACGCTTGAAGCCCGCTGGAATATCTTTGCCAGTAAGATATACTTTTACCACCACCTCATCATCGAGATTTTCGAGCAATTGTTGGGTCGCAGGGGCAATACTGTAGCGTCCTTCTTCGGTGAGGTCTAAGCGAAAAAAGTAATAATGTGCTACTACATTTAGCCCAATTATCACACCCAATACAAGGATAAATTGAATGAATTTATTTTTCATAAGTACAAAGAGATTGTC
>JACCDR012167118.1_pt1 | contig 10874 bp, 16 predicted proteins | sample 7446431 | NCBI WGS metagenome assembly JACCDR01 (sample SAMN15323443, study PRJNA562643) | freshwater metagenome | isolation source: river surface water | place: USA:Blue River Watershed | collected 2017-08-17 | reverse complement strand
TCAGCGTTTGCGCCGTCTAGCCCTTGTTTTAAGGCCAGCCGATCAAGTGCCATGCGTACCGTTAGTGATGCGTCAGCCATTTACAATTTCCTTCATGCGCTCGCGCGCGTGATTGCGTCGGTCAAATTCCGCTTGCGCGATTCCGTAAAGCTCGTCAGCTTCTTTGGTATTTCCCTCTTCCATCAATTTATTGGCCCGCGCAATCAATTCGTATGCGTCCGCCGTTTCATCCCGCATTAATGTATCGTCTCCGTCCATTTCGGCCCGCGCATCGTAATAGCAGCGCGCCAGATTTAACGGCATATTCCACGCGGCAGACTCGCTGAAACCATTTCGCACCAAGTCAACAACTAGCCTGAACTGCCACGGCGAAACCATTTCGCGCCCGCCAGAACTCTCGCGCGGGCAGCACGTCAAATGGTCGTCCATATATCGCGCAAACGTTTCCACTTCGCGCGCGTTCAACTTTCGGAATGATTTTGCAACCCACCGCGAAAATTTCCAGCCAACCTTTCCGGCAATGCGTTTGCGATTGCCCTCCAGATCGTGCGCGCAAATATCCAATGCCTCAAAAAAATGTTCCGCATCTCTCGGCCCGCCAACCCAAAAAGGATTTCCGGCGCGCTCCAAAAGGAAAGAGTGCGCCAGCGAAAAAGGCCGAAGCCGCCTGCCAAGTATGACAGGCGGCGTGACCATTAACGAAGTAAGCCAAGCGTCCACATTCACGGGCGCGGCCCTTTCATCAGGCGTTAGTCAGAATTTTGTCGAGCGTGACCGTGATTTTTCGCGCCCCCTTAACGAGCGTAATTGGGGCAGATGTCACGAAGTAATCCGTAAGGCCAGAGTGCGCGGCCATGTCGCCAACTGGAAAATCAGTCAGCGGGGTCGCCGCCGTCTTGCAAATCAGCGTCATGACAATCTGTTTTTGACGGTTAAAGATAAGCCGCGAAACTCGCGCCCCGTCTTCATTCATAACGTCTTCAAAATCGAACGTGCGTGTGCCGTCCGTTGCGCTTTCGATGATATAGTTTGTAAGCGTCAGCGTTTCCGTCAGTACCGCTGCGCCTGACTGAACGCCCGTTCCCATGCTGTCTAAAAGTGCCATTGTATTTTCTCCTGATTAGTTGTCTATGATTGGACATTCAAGTACGACTGGAATGTTTGTGCCGGAAATAGACCTTGCGTAGTTTGTCACTCCCGGCGAAAAACGGATCGGATGCCCTTCGGTTGGCAGCAAGCGGAATGAAGGATAGAACGTCCCGCCAACATTTACTCCAATGTCCACGGCATACACGCCGCTGGTTATGTTTGTAGGCGTACCAGTCGCGGTGTTTATCACGTAACCCCACCCGTTAGTCAGCACGTAGCCCGGCAGGATTGCGACGCCAGCCGCGTTGGTAGATACGGCGATTGTGTAGCTTGAAACGTTAGGGGCAGAGCTTGCTACTGATAGCTGGCGGGTCATTTGCCGCGTGACGTAAAGCCCACCCTTGCTAGCCGTGAAGCTCCAGTTAAGCGTGATTTCGTTCGCCGCCATTGCGGACGCCGCAGCAAGCGTTATGATTGCGAATAGTTTTTTCATGCGGTCCTCGGATATGCGTGTGCTGTAAAAGTTATGGTTGTCACAAAAGAGCGTTGCGCCGTGGTAGTTTTGGTACGCGGGTGATCGGCTTGCACAAACTCCACTTCGTCTGCGTAGCCGTTAAGCGTTGCGATAAGGTCTGTGCGATAAAGTAAATCGAGCATCTTTCCTGCGACTAGTTTGTGGAAATCGCGCGCCGTCGTCGCTGCGATTATTTCCGCCGCGTCTTCGTCGCTACCGTGTGTGCGAATGTATAGAATGATTGTGACTTGCTGATTGGAGATTCCAGCCGCATAGTCCACGTTAGACATTTCTGGTACGGGCCCGCTGTCCTCGCAATTTATCGCAATGTAAGGTTCCGCGATTTCTTCGCCAGCCGCGCAAGCGTCCGCTGTAGTGTAAAGCGTCACTCCGGTTGGCGCGTCCACGGCTTGTATGTACGCCTTAATTGCGTCCTCTACGTCAAAGCAAAGAAATGAATACGGAGCGGCCATTATGCGGCCCTCCCTTGCGCGCGGTCTAGTGCCTGCTGCAATCTGCCAGCATATTTGCCAGACTGGAAATCACGCGCGCGGGTGCGTAGTACGCTGTCAACCATTTTGTTGACAAGTGTTTCGCGTATCCACGGAACGCGGTTGGTAGCCGTCGCAAACGTTCCGGCTTCTGTGCGTTCGTCGGTATAAGTTCCCATCCCTTCGCCATGCCGCGAAACCCAAGACGGCGCACGATAACGCGAGGTAAGCGCGCCGATAGAAAAATGATTTAACGCGGCAAGCCATCCGGCGCGCGTTTTACCAACATCCGCAATCTTTTCGCGGATGTACTTTTTCAAGTTTGACTCCATGACGTGCAAGCGGTTTGATCGTCTCGCCTTGCCAATTTTTACGGAGCGCACAGAACCGCGATACGCTTTACCCGATTTCGGGCTTCGTTTTGATTTGTGAAACTCCGCAAGCCTTGAACCTTCCAAGTCAAGCTCTTTGTCGCCGATGTAATAGAAGTCGCCAGCGTCGCTTTGCACGGCTACCAGATCGGAAAACTTTTTGTTATTTGCTGGCCCCAGAACGTTCTTGCGCTTCACGCCTTGCACAAGGGCGCGAATGTCTCCCTCAACGGCACGTTCGCCAAGCCTACGCGCGCTTGCGTCGCTTCCGCGATAGCCTTCCGCTATGTCAATTGGGGGAGTGCTTTTCATCAAATCAGCGCACATTAGCGCGGTGTTATCGCGCACAATCTCGTCCTCAATAACGCGAAGCTCTTTTGAGATTTGCGGTATCTCTCTTTCCCATACGCTAGTGTCAACCGTGCCAGTCATTACTTCACCGAGCTTGTACATTTCACTTCGTATGCCGTGCCGCATGGCGAAAATACTACGCTTTCCGCGCGGTAAGTTTTTCCACCGTGTACAACCTTTGTATCGTTTGCCACGCTGGGCAATACGGCAATGCGAATGATAAACGATAAATCTGCATCCGGCATATAACCCGGCATCTCTAGCGCGTGTGCGCGCATAGCATCCGATACAACGGCAGGATATTCTACGCCGCCTATCGTTACGGTTTGCGGCAAGTCCGCTTCCGCAATAGCTATGTCTCTAGCGTAATCTATCGCCAGCATTTTTGAACCTACAAAAAAAGCGGGCGGGCTTTCGCCTGCCCGCTTCGCGGTGAAAGTCTTTTCTTACTTGTCGCCAATATTAGAGAACGTGATCTTAACCTTGCCGTTTGCAGACAACGTGCCGCCAGTCGAGGACGATGCGGTTGCAACGTTAAGGTACAGCGTTTTGGCCGCCGCCGTGCCGTCGCTAACCGTGACGGCAGAACTTACGCCTGACAGCTTGGTCACGCGATTAGTCCATCCCGTACTGGCCACGTTCTGCGAGAGAACGTCAACCACAGTACCAGTCAGGACGCTAGAACTAGCAGCCGCAGTGCCTACTCCACCCTTCAAAAAGATAGTGTTGGTTACGCCGCCAGCGTTAAGCGCGATGACGCCGCCGATGTCAGCGACTACGCCGTGAATGACAATCAAACCTTCTGGCAGATTGCCAAGCGCAAGGCTGCCATAGGCGTTCGTTCCGCTTGTCTGCGTGAGCGTGATGCTGTCGTTATTCAGCGCAAATTCGCGCGTTTGAATAGCAACTCCGCTGCCGTCGCCGGAAGTCACGGCAAGTGCCGCAAATCCAAACGTGGCCGCGATGATAGAGAGAAAAAATTTCTTCATGTTATTCCTCAAGGATTGCTTTTACTTCGATTGTGTTTGTGGTTGCCGCCAAGTTGACCGCAAGGCCAGACTTGACGACAATGCCAACGACGGGCGCAGATAGATTAGTGACCGTCACGCGCCCGACGAATCCCGTGCTGGCGTACACTTGAACCCCGTCCCCTTGCGACTCTATTTGAATCGGAAGCAAGACGGAGTTCGACATAACAAGCCGCACAAGGTTTCCGCGATCTGACGCGCTGACAACGCTGGCAACCGCAGAGGTTCCAACGTTGCTGTAGCGGAGCGGTACGCTTTTGATTTCAGCGTACACGCTCGCAGCAACAAGCGCGCAGATTATGGCGCAAACACGAATCACGCGCTCACCAACCGCTTAATGTTGGATGAAACACCAACCGCGACGCCCCACATTCCGGCGATGCTCATGCGGTACTTGCCGTCGTCGTTGCTGTACCACTTGCGAAGCTGGAGCGTGAGCCCGCTTTCGGGGTCGGTCACGTTGCGAATTTCGCCGCTGAAATTGTCGGGAATTGCGGGGGCGCGGGCGGCAATGATGATGCCCTGTTTCGCGCCGCACAGTCCAACGAGATTTTCGGAGTTGGCGGGGATGTCGGTGTACTCCACAATCTCCAGACCGTGAACACGCGGCACGAGGTTGTCGCGGATTGCTTCAGCACCGCCGAACGCATACGCCGCCTGAATCGCGTTGTCCTTGGCAAGGGCCGTGTAGTACGTCGGCTTAATCATCAGGAATCGGCCATTGCGCGGAACCTTGGCAGTCGAAAGAACCTGCGCGAGGTCGGCCACGTTGTCCGCGCTGAAGTCGCCAGCCGCGCCAGTGAAAGCAGCCGCGCCAAAGTTGGCAGCGGTCACAAGGGCAAGCGCATCGTCCATCATGTCATTGGCGACGGCATTAATGCCGGGAATAACAAACAAGTCCATGAGGTTGATAGACGACTTGGAAACTTCCGCGTCAGTAAATTCGATGACGTTGCCAGTCACGTCACCAATGGTGATCTGCTTGGCCGTGGTGGTAACCGTCTGCGCGTTTGCAGCATAGCCGCTAGACAGGTCGCCGGACGACTGCTGCGTTGCAACGCGAGTCGTTACCGTTGCGCCAGAGACGGCAATCTCATCAGAGAAGTCTGTGGTGAATACGCGAAGTGAAGGAAGCACATCTTGCAGCACGTCGAGAGACTGCTGCGCGAGAACGTCCATATTTACGCCGCCGAGTGTATTAGGCATGATTTATCTCCTGATTATCGCGGGGAAGGTGCGCCAAGTTTTTTGAACTCGGACTTGTGTTTCTTGTACAGTTCGCGGGCCGCTGCGTGTTCCCCACGCGCAGTAAGCTCGCTCAATTTTTCCAAAAGTGGTTTTTCAGCAGGGGCCGCGCCTTCCGGCACAGGCTTTGTGCCTTCGCTGATATGCGCGAACGCCTCCGGCTTCAAAGCCATTGCGCCCTCCGCTTTTTCTGCGCGGGCTTTCAGTTCGTCGCGCTCGGTTTTAAGCGCGGCAATCTCGCCATCCTTCGCCGCAATATCTTTGCCATGCTTTGCAATGGCAGATTCAAGTTCCGCCAGTTTGGTTGAATCAATTTGAGAGGCAGTAAGTTTGCCTGTAGATTCTTCCAGTTTAGCCTTCAAGTCTGCGACTTCGGCCATAAGGTTTTCAATTTGTTCGATAGGTGTCATGCTGCCTCTCTATATTAGCGCAAGTTTGTTGCGTTGGTTTTAATTCCGGCAAGTTTACGCGCGTCGTTTATTGCCTTGTCTAACGATGCTACAGCGTCAACTAATCCAAACTCTCCAGCTTGTGAGCCAAAGAATGTGCGCCCGTCCATTGCTTCTGCCTTTGCTTGCTTTCGGTTAGCTTTTACGGAGCCACTGAAACGCTCATAAAGATAGTCAACGCCAGCCTGAAAATCTGCGCGTTGATCTTCCGTCAGCGAAGTGCCCGGAAATCCTGCGCCCTTGTGCGGTGTCTTTTTAGATTTAATAAGGTCAACGTACACTCCGGCCCGCTCGTAAGCGCGAGACTCATCTAGGATTGGAAGATATACTCCAATGCTTCCAACCGTTGCCGACGCGCTGGAATAAATCAAATCCGCCGCGCTTCCAATCCAGTACGCCGCGCTCGCCATCATTCCGCTTGTGTGTGCGATGCTAGGCTTTTTCATGCTGGCGATTTTTTCCGCTAACTCTTCCACGCCTTCCACGCCACCGCCGGGAGAGTCAACGTCAAAAACAACGGCCTTAACGCTTGCGTCAGATTCGGCAAGTTCTACCATTTCCTCAACGTCGCAAACATCACACGCGCCAGATATTCTTTCCATCTGCGAAATCTCACGCGAGATAACACCCTTAACGGGAATAACGGCCACACCGTCACGCATTTCAAAGATGGGAGCCTCTACCTTTTCAAACAACTCCTCGACTCCCGGCTGCTGCTGGCGGATGTTCAAATGATTTTCAAACACGCCAGTTATGACTTGATGCATCCTTGGAAGTATCAGCCAAGGCTCGCACCAAAGTTTCCGCGCTACTCGTTCAAATCTCATGGTTGTACTCCCGAGTTTTCTGTTTGCTGCTGGCCAGCGTTCTGCCCCGGCAATGTCGTATTGATTAGGTCGCGCCAGCTAATAGAAACGCCAGTGGCTTTCGTTATTGCCTTTGCCTGCTCAACTGCAATGGCTATCTCTCCAGCTTTTTCAGTAAGTACGTCGCGCACGTCGCGTCCATCCTGCCGTACAAGCGAAGTAAGGGTGCGGCGTCCCATGTTATAGTACTCTTTGTCTGCCGCCGCTTCTTTCGCCGGGTCCATCCAATCGTAAGACGGCGGAGTCCAGTCAACTTTATACCACTCTGAAAATCCGCGCGCGTCGGTAGGTGCGGGCGGAAGTTCGCGGTTCTTAATCGCCTTCGCAATCCGCCAGTTCCATATCCTTTGCAGCATCTTGTCTTTTAGCCAAGCCTGCCAAGTGTCAAACGTGCGATAAGTTTGCAGCAATGCCGCGCGGTTGTTTCCTGCCCCGCCTACGCTAAAGTCTAACATCAAAAACTGATACGGAATGGAAACGGCTGAACCAATCATTTTGAGAAGGAAAAGATTGTGTTCAACATAGTTTTGCCCCGGCGTATCGTCCGCAAGAAGTTTTGCATCCTCGCCATTGCGAAGATAGTACGTAAGCATATCGTCGCCAAAGGTCTCGTACACTTGCCCAGTATCTGAACCTCTGGGCGTTCCGTTGCGCGGGCCGATTGCGCCGATTGTTCCGCTTCCGCCTTGCGTGGTTATCACGGCAGAACGGCGGGCGTTAAGCCTAGCTTTTAGCAAAACGCTTTCCACTAGGTCGCCTTGATCGGCCAGCGTATTAATCACTGGCGACAAATCAGGAACGCCGCGCAGTTGGTCAAATCGCAGCGGGCGGAAGATATGAACAAAGTCGCGCGCGTCTATTGGCTCTGCGGTCTTCGTGTCAATATATCCGTTGCGGTCACGGTTTGCTACAAAGTATGTGACTGGCCTGCCGCCAGTAGAAACGCGGACGCCTTCAATTATGCTTTCATCCGCCTTGTCCGGCGATGTTATGCGGTCGGCTTCGATAGCTTGTAGCTGCCCGTTGTTTAGTAGGATGAAACCAATCTCGCCGGAATGAAGGCGCGACTGTACTGTCAGCCGCTGAATCTCGCGGAAAGAAAACATCCCGCGAGAATCTGCCACCTTGCTCCATTCGTACCAAAACTCTTCGGCCTCTGTATTCCACTCTTCGGAACTTGTCTTTGCTTGCGGGCGAATACCTTCAGGCCCGACTACGTTGTCCGCAAAACGTTCGCACACGCCAGCAACAACCGCGTTGTTCCTGCGAAGATTCAGACACTCTAGCCGCAATGTTTCGCGGTCATACTTGCCGATAAGACGGTCCTCATCCTGTGCGCGTGATTTGTTTCGCGCCGTCCGTTTGCGCTTACGCGTTTGATCGGCCCCATCATACCCAGCCATCCGATGCGGATTCACCAGCACTCCGCCAGCGTCAACTAGTGCGCTCATTGCTCGGCTCCAGAACCACCGACACCTACGCGCATATCAGCATACGTCACAATTCCGTTGCGAGTGGCCGCAACTTGCGACTGGTAGTAAGATTCCAGCCGCTGCAATTCCGACAGGTTGTGATAAGTGAACGAACGGCCAGCGATGGAATACGAAGACACACTCCCGCTTACTAGCGCAAGGAGTGCGTTTTGCACCGCGTCTAACATTTCTTCCGGCGTACGTGCCAAGTTGGAGCCCTCTATATTAGGCTCCATCTGTTGCGTTGCCTACTTATAGATGCGCGAGTTTAGGCCCGCAATAGTTGCTCCAAGAAGGCACAGGACTTCGCAGTCAAAGTAGTGATTGTCACGCCGCCCGCGCTTTAGCTGAAACTTTCCTGTTTCCGGCGAATACTCTTCTGCCGTCACTTCTTTTGCGTAGTCCTCGCCTATGCCGCTGAACACGTACCACGCAAAAGGAGACTTGCCTTGTATGCGGTCCATGAGTTGCAGCTTTAGCGAAATGGTGTCAAACGTGATTAGCTGTATGCTATGCCCCTCGGCCTGCTTCTTTGTTCCCTCGAAAACGTTTATGGTCGTCTGTGTCCACGGCTGGGAACGCATGGCTGTACTGCTTCCCTTTGTTGGTATCATTCGGAATTGTAGCGACGCCTCATAAACTTCTTGCGTACGCTCGCCGTAGCCACTGTCAACCAACACCCACACGGGCAGGCCAAGTGAGCCAAGCTTATCGGCCATGTCTGAAATTTCCTGCCAGCCATATACAACGCCGTAGTCTATCATGCCGCTATCGCCGCCAGCTACAAACAAGCGTGCAACGTAGCGCAATGAATCCTTTTGCACGTCAACGCCAATCATGATTTCAGCCCGCGCGTCTTTGTAAGCTTCTGCAAATATGCTCGCCCTTGCGAACAATTCGCCGCGTGAGTATGCGCGCATCCGCTCGGCAACTACATCGTCGCCAACTTTCACAACGTCTGCAATCCACGGCTCGCCAAGCTCCGAATTGATAAAGTCGTGCAACATATCGGGGTGATCTTTTGCGTTTAGAAAAGACGCCACAAGCCCGCGCCAAGTTGTCCACGGCGCGTAAAGACTGGAGACATGAAACGATGCGACGCCGTATTCTTTGGCCTTTGCAGTCGCTCTCCATTCGCCCTTCGCGCAAGCGTCCATTTTTTGAATGTCGCTCCACGATGCGCCGCATGATTCGCACTCATAGCGCGCAGTTACAGCCGCCTCGTCCATCGGCAAGCTGCCGTCAAACTTTACTTGCGTCCATTTCAGAAATTGAAACGCGCCGCAAGCGTGGCACGGTACATAGAATCGCCTTTGATCTCCGCGTAGATACTGCCGCCATATGTTGCCGCTGTCGGTTGTCGGCGTGGACATCATTAGCACTTTGCGATTCCAAAACGTTTTAGTGCGTTGTATTGCTAGTGCAAGCGCGTTGCCCTCGTCACCGTTTGCGGCTGGGTACTTGTCAATTTCGTCAGCTATCAAATAACGCACAGGACGCGACGCCAAGTTGCCGGGCGAGTTGCTGCCAACCCAGTTCAACGTGCAACCGCGCATTTGATATTCAAGTTTTTTGAACCTGTCTGGGTCGCTTGGCTTTTCTTCTCGCATCCTTGGCGAGTCTTCGATCATAGGCTGTAGTCGGTTCTCCGATGCGCTGCTAGCCAAAGCCTCCGAAGGCATCACAATCATTAGCGGGCCAGCGTCCTCGGCGATTGCGTAGCATACCCACACGTAAGCCGCCAGCGTAAGTCCTGCCTGTGCGCCCTTGGCAACTACCACGCACCATGTCTGCCCGTCTTGTACTGCCGCGAATATTCCGCGAATGTATGGCGTCAACTCCACGCGGTAAGGTCCGGCATATCCTGTCGCCTGCTTCGGTGAAAGAACAATGTGACGCCGCGCCCATGTAGCGACGTCTAACTTTTCAGCAGGACGCAAACCGCGAGACAGTGACTCAAGGTGATTCAACGGCTACAGGCTCCTTTACCTTATCCGCCAAGTGCCGCAAAGCATCACGCACCGCACTATCTATCGTTGCCGCAATTTCAGCCAAGTCTGTTTTCCCAGCTACACGCGGAGCCAAAGATTGCGGCAATGCTAACAAGTCGTTTTTAATCGCCGTCCCTACACGCTGCCAGTCCTGCGCGATAGACTCCGCATCAATTAGCCTTCCGTTTGCTTCGTCAATTTTGATCTGTAGCAGCTCGTTTTCTAGTTCAACCTTACGCCTGCGCGGGTCTCCCTCTGGAAGTTCAGCGCGAAGGTCAGCACCCTTTGCCTTTGCTACAGCGTCCATCACCTCCGCAACATTGTATCCGTCTGGCCCTCTGGTTAGATTGTAATTTCTGCAAATGCGTTGAATTACTTGCGGCGTTCGCCCAAGCTGGGCGGCAATTTGCGCGGCTGGTTTGTGTGTTTCGCTCATAACAAAATAGGCTGCAATATTTTCTTATTCCACTCTTTTATGTCTAGCGCGCACTTGCTTCTATTGCAAGACCTACAAGATATGCAGAGGTTTGATAAATCATGCCTTCCACCAAGCGCAAGCGCGTGAATGTGATCTGAATCGCAATGCTTTGAAGACTCTTTTTTGCCGCACCAATAACACGTAGCGAATGGTTTTGATTGCCAAGACTTCATCCAGCTTTCAATTGCCGGAAGGCTTCCAATGCTAGCGCCAATAAGCAAAGCCTTTCGGCGCGCTTTTCTAGCCCTGTGTTTAGATGGGTCTTTTTTTCTTCGTGCCGCCGCTGTCAATCGGTTGCGTTCGAGTCTTGCCTGATATAGCTCTGGAGTAAGAGTGGTTTTATTTTTCGGATTGTTCCTTGCGGTTGCGCGCCATTTACAATGCTTGGAACAATACATTGTGTTTCGCAGCTTTGCGAAAAAATGGCAAGAGCAATATTTGCACGTCAATTTATTCGGCCCCGATACTGGAAACATATTTACACCTTGCTAAAAGTTAATATGCACAAAACAATTGCGGTGCGCGAACC
>JACCDR010796790.1_pt1 | contig 10877 bp, 9 predicted proteins | sample 7446431 | NCBI WGS metagenome assembly JACCDR01 (sample SAMN15323443, study PRJNA562643) | freshwater metagenome | isolation source: river surface water | place: USA:Blue River Watershed | collected 2017-08-17 | reverse complement strand
AACGCAACGATCAAAATTATTATTTCCCGTGGCGTTGGTGGGCGTGGTTATAGATTACCTTCATCATCCATGCCCACGATTCTTGTGGGAATTTTTTCTGGGCCGAGTTATCCCATAGGAAATTATCAACAGGGCGTTACTGCAATTGTGTGTAAACAACGTCTGGGAATCAACACCACGCTTGCCGGTTTAAAGCATTTAAATCGGTTGGAAAATATTTTGGCCCGCACTGAATGGCAAGATGAATCCATTGCGGAAGGGCTTTTATTAAATACCAATGATCATGTGATAGAAGCAACATGCAGTAATATTTTCATTGTTAAAAATGAAATACTCTACACGCCAGATCTCTCTGCCTCTGGAGTTGCGGGGATTATGCGTCGCCATCTACTGGAGTCGCTAGCGCCTAGATTGCATATTTCCACACAGATAAAGCAAATGACTTTAAGCGATTTGGAATCTGCTGATGAAGTTTTTTTGTGTAATAGCCTATTTGGAATTTGGCCAGTAAATAGAATTCATGGGCTGAATTGCACAAACTTTCCCGTGGGGCCTGTCACCTGTGCATTGCAAGCTAGATTGGCACAAACAACCTTTTAAATTGCTGTGAGTTCATACAATGGTTACAAAATCGCGAACATCCATCGGGCGAATTTTCCTTGGCATTTTTATATTGTCAGTTGCAACCATAATTAACGGCATTTATTTCTGGTTTCGTTTTAATGCGTGGTTGGTTACCCCGTTGGCTCTCCCGTCAGATGGGCTTCTCTATGAGCTTGAGGCTGGACGATCTTTGAGTCATCTATCGCAAGATCTAGCAAAACAAGATGTACTGTCTCACCCACGATGGCTAAATTGGTACGCGCGGTATTATAAAAAAGATAAAATCCATCCCGGCGAATATTTTTTAGATAAAAATCTCACGCCGCTTAGCTTGCTTGAGAAGTTAAATAAAGGTGACGTTATTTTACACCAGGTTACTTTTTTAGAAGGTTGGAATTTCCGGCAAATAATGGAGGCATTGGATTCGCAGTCACACATAACACATCTATTAACAAAAAAATCCAATAGTGAGCGCTTAGCGTTGTTGAATCTGCCTATAAACCATTTAGAAGGTTGGTTTTTTCCAGATACCTATCGCTTTTCAAAAGGTACCTCAGACGTTGAGCTCTTAAATCAGGCGTATCGTGAAATGCGCAAAACATTGGATGAGTTGTGGGCCAATAGAGCAAAAAATTTACCTTATAGCAACGACTATCAAGCCCTTATTATGGCGTCTATAGTTGAAAAAGAGACGGGTCATGCAAATGAGCGTGAGCAAATCGCTGGTGTGTTTGTGCGCCGTTTGCAATTAGGAATGAAATTACAGACAGATCCAAGTGTTATTTATGGCATGGGAGAGAATTATAAAGGAAAAATTAGTCGTAAGGATTTAACTGAGCCTACAGCCTACAATACCTATGTTATTTTCGGGTTGCCGCCGACACCTATTGCCAGCCCCAGTAAGGCGTCGCTTCATGCAGCATTGCATCCGGATTCAGGGAGGTCGCTCTATTTTGTCGCAAAGGGTGATGGCACCAGTGTGTTTTCGGATAATTTGAGCGACCATCAGCGCGCTGTTTCACGATATCAATTGCAACGCAGTTCGGATTATCGCTCGTCGCCAAAATAGACTGCGCATCTCAATGACAATCGTACTATCTATACACTACAATAAGGCCAAATTTTGTTGAATTCGCTTTTTATGTGGAATATATAGAGTATGACAGATCGCCAAGTTCCCCTCGATACGGATACTAATCTTGAAAACAAAAAGCCATTGCACTTCCTTCAACAAATAATTCGTAAGGATTTAGAGCAGGGTGTGCATTCCTCTATTGCAACGCGGTTTCCTCCTGAACCCAATGGCTATCTACACATAGGCCATGCAAAATCTATTTGCTTAAATTTTGGTCTTGCGGAAGAGTTTGGTGGCACCTGTAATTTGCGTTTTGACGACACTAATCCTGAAAAAGAAAATGAAGAATATGTGAATTCTATTAAGCAAGATGTTGCTTGGTTGGGATTTAAATGGAATGGAGACGTGCGTTACACCTCGGATTATTTTGATCAGCTCTTTCAGTGGGCAATTTATCTTATTGAGGAAGGCCTAGCGTTTGTTTGCGATTTAACGGGTGAGCAAATGCGGGATTATCGTGGAACCCTCACAGAGCCCGGCAAAAATAGCCCTTATCGCGATCGTAGTGTTGCAGAAAATCTTGCGTTGTTTGAAAAAATGCGCGTGGGAGAATTTGATGAAGGTGCCTGTTCATTGCGTGCAAAAATCGATATGGCGTCGCCAAATATTAATTTGCGCGATCCCATTTTGTATCGCATTAAAAAAGCGCATCACCATCAAACCGGTGACAAGTGGTGCATTTATCCTTCCTATGATTATGCACATGGCCAAAGCGATGCGATTGAAGGCATTACGCATTCCATTTGCACATTGGAATTCGAAGATCATAAACCGCTTTATGATTGGTTCATTCAACATTTGCCTGTGCCGGCTATTCCTCGCCAATACGAATTCGCGCGGTTAAATATTAATTACTCGGTAACGAGTAAGCGAAAATTGAAACAATTAGTGGATGAAGGTCACGTTGATGGATGGGATGATCCGCGCATGCCAACTATTTCCGGTATGCGTCGCCGTGGCTTCCCTCCCGCAGCGCTGCGAGATTTTTGTAGTCGCATTGGCGTAACGCGCGCGGATGGCATTGTTGATGTCGGCGTACTCGAATTTTGTGTTCGCGATGAACTGGATAAAAATGCTCCTCGGGCAATGTGCGTTCTACGCCCCGTGAAAGTTGTTCTCACAAATTATCCCGAACACCAAATTGAAACCTTAAATATTCATAATCATCCTAACCGCGAGGAATTGGGTGATCGCGCTGTTAGCTTCACGCAAACTATTTTTATTGAGCAGGATGACTTTCGTGAAGAGGCCAATAAAAAATACAAGCGCTTAGTGAAGGGTAAACGTGTCCGCTTGCGTGGCGCCTATGTGATTGAAGCTGATGAAGCTATTAAGGATGCATCGGGCAATGTAGTTGAAATCCGTGCGCGAATTATTGAAGGTACATTAGGTAAAGATCCTGCAGACGGTGTTAAGCCTAAAGGTGTTATTCATTGGGTTTCAGCGACGCAACATTTGAATTGCGAAGTTCGTATTTTTGAACGTTTATTTACTGACGAAGCCCCTGATGCGGGCGGAAAAAATTTCTTAGAATCAATCAATCCACATAGCTTGGAAATTTTAACAGGATGCAAAGCGGAGTTGAGTTTGGCCAAAGCGAAAATAGACGAGCGTTTTCAATTCGAACGCCAAGGGTATTTTTGCTTAGATACTAAATACTCAACAGCAGAAAAAATTGTTTTTAATCGTACAATAGGCTTGAAAGATAGCTTTGCGAAAATTGATGATCAAGAGTAAATCTTTACAGGGATAATGATCAAAGCGCATAACGTTAATCCATATTCACATCTTGATATAACCCGAAAATAATGCAGAGCTACTGCATTTTTAAGGAAACAAAAAAATGTTGCAAATATACAATAGCTTAACCCGTGAGAAAGAAATATTTAAACCAATCCATGCTGGTAAAATTTCACTGTATGTTTGCGGAATTACTGTCTATGACTATTGCCATATTGGTCATGCCCGTTTGTTGATCGCTTTCGATGTCATTACTCGCTTTTTGCGAAGTCAACAGTGGGACGTGACTTACGTAAGAAATATTACTGATATTGATGACAAAATTATCAATCGGGCTAAAGCAAATGGTGAGGAGTATAGCGCCCTTACTCACCGATTTATTGAGGTCATGTACGAAGACGAGGCGGCGTTGTCTGTGGCACACCCTGATATCGAACCTCGGGCAACAGAATACATTAGTGAAATAATCGCATTGATAGAAACCCTAATTGCTAAAGGTCACGCTTACGCAGCTAGCAATGGCGATGTGTATTATCGTGTAACCAGCTTTGCTGATTATGGAAAGCTCACAAATAAAAATGTGGACGAATTACTGTCTGGTGCACGTATTGAAGTAGATGAAACAAAAGAAGATCCGCGTGATTTTGTATTATGGAAAGCAGCGAAAGCCGACGAACCCTTTTGGGTATCTCCTTGGGGCAATGGGCGCCCTGGTTGGCATATTGAATGTTCCGCGATGAGTAAAAAATGCTGCGGCGATACATTTGATATTCATGGCGGCGGCCCTGATTTACCCTTTCCTCACCATGAAAATGAAATTGCACAAAGTGAAGCGGCGAATGGTTGCAAGTATGTCAACTATTGGATGCACTGCGGCGCCGTTCGTGTCGATGGTGAAAAAATGTCGAAATCTTTAGGCAATTTTTTTACGATTCGCGATGTGTTAGCAAAATATCATCCAGAAGTCGTTCGCTTTCTTTTAATTAGCAGCCATTATCGTAGCCCCATAAATTATTCAGAAGATAATTTGGTGGAGGCGCGTGCGGGCTTAGAGCGATTTTATGGTGCCCTGCGCAATTACGTTGATGTTGCTCCGCTACCCTTGTCGGACATGCAGGAAAGTTCTTATTACAGAGCTTTTGTTGAAGCAATGAACGATGATTTTAATACTCGGGTTGCTTTGGCTGGCATGTATGATCTGGTTCGTGATTTAAATAACGCAAAAGATCAACCCGCATTAGCGGCGAATCTCGCTGGGCAGCTAAAGGCTTTTGGTTTAATTCTTGGTGTATTGCAAGTAGATCCGGAAACATTTTTACAGGCGGGCGGAGCAGATGTTATTACGGGCGAAGAGGTTGAACGGTTAATAGCTGAACGAATCCAGGCAAAGTCTGATAAAAATTATGCTCGTGCCGATGAGTTACGGAAATTTTTATTGGAAAATAAAATTGTACTTGAGGATTCCAAGGCGGGTGGCACGCAATGGCGTAGGGGGTAGCTTTGACCAATTTAATCTCTGAGATATTTATTGTTGAGAATAGTGTGGACATTGAAGCTTGCTTTCCCGTGTTTAGTGAGCTACGTCCGCATCTGGCCCCTGAAAAATTTTTAGCTCAAGTTCGTCGTCAAGAGCAGCAAGGCTACAAAATTCTGGCGTTGCGATGGAATGGTGAAATCAAAAGTATTGCCGGCTTTCGCATAGCTGAATATTTGGCTTGGGGAAAAATTCTTTATATAGATGACTTGTCCACTCTTTCCGCTGTGCGCTCGCAGGGATTTGCCAATACGTTGTTGGACCGGCTAATTGAGTTTGCGAAAAAATCTGCTTGTGATGCAGTGCACTTAGATTCAGGGTATGCTCGTCATGCAGCCCACCGCCTGTATCTCAATAAGGGATTTGAACTCAAAAGCCATCATTTTGTTTTAGATGTTAAATCATTAAAAAACTGAATAAGGATTTTTATGATTAGCAAGAAGCGGATAAAGCCATTTCTGATTGCATTCATCTGTATTGTTGTTGTCGCTCTCACTTACGCCAATATGCTGATTAAAAGCTACAGAGAATATACCACTCAATCAGTTGCTGATCTCACACCTCAATATGCCTGTTTAGTGTTGGGTACATCTAAAATCCTAGCCAATGGCTACGCAAATCTATTTTATAAATACAGAATCAAGGCAGCAGCTGAGGTTTATTCAGCCGGGAGGTGCCGGAAAATAATAGTTTCAGGCGATAATCGTAGGTCTGACTATAATGAACCCGAAGAGATGAAAGCGAGTCTGATATCAATGGGTATTCCGGAGTCGGATATTCACTGTGATTATGCTGGAGGAAGGACGCTGGATTCTGTGGTGAGATTTAATGCCATTTTCGGACAGGGTTCAGGAATTGTTATCTCGCAACAATTCCACAATGAAAGAGCTATATATATTGCGCGGCACAGAGGTATAAATCTTTACGGTTATAATGCGCAAGAGGTGGATATTTACAATGCACTCAAAACTAAAATTAGAGAAGTATTTTCTCGTATGCTCGCAGTATTGGATGTTGTCGTGTTGAATTCACAGCCTCGACATTATGGAGAAAAAATTCAAATTTGACACCAAGGATTTTTAGGATCTTTTTAAGCAATACGGAACCTGACCAATATTATGATAAAAGTGGTCTATTATATTTTCTGATTTCGTTTTCTTTTTGCTCAGATGCTCCATTTGTTGGTCATTGTGAAAAGGCTGTCAGTGCAGAATGAGTGTGCGATCGAACGTTTTGTTAACTTCCAGTGGGCAAGTGTCAGCAGCCCCTAATCTATAGTTTCATTTTCAGCGTAATAACGCGCGAGAACACATGAAACATCCTTCGGATTGAATAAGACAATGAAAAAAATTCCTTTAGGTGTTAGCCAATGTTTATTAGGTGATCCTGTTAGATTTGATGTTGGGCATAAACGCAACCGCTACCTAACAGACGTACTCGCGGATTATGTGGAGTACCATCCTGTGTGCCCAGAGGTAGCCATAGGGTTGGGTATTCCGCGCAAGCCGATTCGTTTGATTGTGACCGATGGTCAGGACCGCATACGCGGCGTTGACAATGAGAGTTTAGATGTAACAGAGGCGTTACAAAATGAAGCTGACACTGCCGCCGCGAAGATGCAACACATTTGTGGGTACGTGTTTATGCAAAACTCACCTAGCTGTGCGGTGTTTGGCTTAAAACGCTACGGTAGTAATGGATACAGTATCGATAGCCGTGGGCAAGGAGCCTATGCAAAGCGGCTCATTGAATTAATGCCATTGATACCCGTTGAAGAAGCTGGGCGTTTAAATGATGCGGGTTTACGAGAAAATTTTATAACGCGAATATTTGCATTACATGACTGGCGTGAAACAGTAGCTCCAGCTCCTACAGCAAAAAAACTCATTGAATTTTATTCTCGCTACAAATACCAAGTGATGGCCCATCATGTTCCCAGCTATTTTTTAATTGGGAAATTTTTAGCGAATTTAGGTAAGAAAAATATCGAGCTGGTTGCCCAGGAGTTTATTCAAATGTTAATGGGCGCGTTGGCTCATCAAGCATCGCGTAAGGGGAATGTTAATGTCCTTACCCATTTACGTGGTTATTTGAAGCTCCATATTAATCGTTTAGAAAAGGAGGAGTTAAGCCGGCTCATAGAATCCTATGCCGCTGGACTCGTTCCTTTGGTTGTTCCTTTAACGCTGCTAAAACATCATTTGATGACCTTAGAGAACCCCTATCTAAAAAATCAAACATTTTGGGCTCCGCACCCAGAGGCCCTAGGTTTACGCAATTTCGTCCTGCAGCAATAGTTTCTTGATGGTACTTTATGAGTGAGCAATCCTATAAACGGCTGGTTTGGTTTCGAAACGATTTACGCCTCAGTGACAACCCAGCGTTGTTTCGTGCTGCTGAGTACCGCGAAGGTGTATTGGGTGTTTATGTTGTTTGTAGTGAAATGTTTGAAAAACATTCTGTAGCACATGTGCGAATTGATTTTATTCGCCGACAGCTTCTGCAACTAAAAAATGATTTGCACTCGCTCAACATCCCTTTGGTTGTTGTTGTCATAACCAAAATGAATCTTTTGACAGAGGGCTTTGATCGTTTAGTGAAAGACTATGGTATTCAGGAAGTATTTTTTAATGCTGAGTATCCCTTAGATGAGTTTAATCGCGATAAATTCATTGCGGAGAAATTGCGCGCTGATGGCGTTCTCGTGAAACGCTTCCATGATCGCACGATTATTCCGCCGGGTATGGTACGCAACGGTAAGGGCGAACCTTATCAAGTATTTACTGCATTCAAAAAAAATTGGATACAGCAGGCTAGGGCGCTATCCATAACACCCTTGGGCAGGCCTTCAGCTCAACCAGATCATCTATTTCAAACTGCAGGTGATGACGAAATTGAACGCTGTTTTACACCAACGTGGCTACGAGACTTATCAACTTTATGGCCTGCGGGAGAGGAGGAAGCAAAAGCTCGGCTTAGTCGTTTTATAAAGTTTCACATTAGTGGATATCGTGAAGCTCGGGATATTCCGTCGTTGTCTGCTACCTCACAACTGTCTCCATATTTAGCCTTAGGCATTATTTCACCGCGTCAATGTATTGCTGCCGCCTTGCAAGCAAATCAGGGTGAGTGGGATTCAGGTAATGAAGGGGTAGCCACTTGGATCAGTGAAATTATATGGCGAGATTTCTACCAACATGTCGTTGTTGATTTTCCTGAAGTGTGTAAATTCAAGGCCATGCAATCCCATACAGAAGCTTTTCCTTGGCGACACGACGACAAATTATTTAAAGCTTGGTGCGATGGTGAAACTGGAATTCCCATTATTGATGCGGCAATGTTGCAGTTACAAGAAACAGGCTGGATGCATAACCGCTTGCGCATGGTGGTTGCTATGTTTCTCACTAAAAATTTACAAATCGATTGGCGTTGGGGCGAAAAGTATTTTATGTCGCAATTGATCGACGGCGATTTCGCTGCGAACAATGGTGGTTGGCAGTGGAGCGCATCAACAGGTACAGATGCTGCGCCTTACTTTCGTATATTCAATCCAATTAGTCAGTCACAACGTTTCGATCCTGAAGGACAATTTATTAAACAATATTTACCCTCTCTGAATCATTTACCTGAAAAATTAATTCACAGTCCACCCACGACTCAAGGGTACCCCAAACCCATTGTAGATTTAACAATAAGCCGTAAAGATACCATAGCTTTGTTTGCTGCGTTGAGAAAGTAGATTAAGCCAGGATAAATTTCTATTTCAGTGTAACGGTGTATGACGGTTGAGATGCAAGAATGTTAGCTCGATAGATTTCTTTGTTATCGAGCGAAAAAACACATAGTGTCGTCGTATTTGAATTCCTTTCTCCCCAAGAATAAAAGCCGACTGTCCGATATGAAAATGATTTGCCAGTCTTTCTTCGGTGAAATCTGATTTTTCCGTTTTTATCTGACATTAAGTGTAGATCGTTGAATTCGTTGGCTATCGAGTGCGCGGTTTCGGTTCCTGAGCATGTCACCTTTATGTCGGGTTTAGGTTCACCCTTTGCATCCAAAAACGTTAACGTAAACTCATGGGCGGCCAACAGCGCGCAACCACCAACGGTACAGCCGCCCAAATAAAAAGCAAGTATTATGATCAGGGATTTCATGGTAATTGCGTGCATTCTAATTCCTTAGCTCAAATTTGGCTAATTGTTGGTTGGGATGCTGTATAGGCCGATCTACTTACGCTGCTATGAACATAATTTCTGCCAGCCAGAACTCCGATTCAGCTGTAAGCGTGAAAAACAGGCCCCGAAGACGGAAGTTGACATCCATTTTTTAGGCTTCCGGTATTGGTATCACCAAAGCATTGACTATCGAGCTTTGCAAAAGCTGATAGGGAAATTAAGGGGAGAAACGCTAAATAAAGGAGAGGTTTCATTTGACTTCCGATGTTCTAGTTGCACCGAGTAGGTATGAAGTTTTGATTTGCCATATTATACTCGACGCAGTTGCCTAAAAAGGTGAATGTAGTGATTTTTCTTTGGAGTTGTTTGAGGTTAAGCAAAATGAACAGAAAAAACTGGATCTATCTATCAGCATTGTTTTGTTTGGTTATCTTGCGCACAAATGCCTATGCGACTGATGGTTATGTTGTTTCAGGTGCGGCCTATGATCTAAAGACAGGGCGTTTAGTCTATCGTGAACTGTTCACCAAGTTGGATGATGCTGGATATGTTCGTGTAAATTACGCTAAGCCCGATGGTATTATTTTTGCGCGAAAGTCGCTGAATTATTCCACTGAGGTGTTTCAACCTGGTGTTGAATTTAACGATGAGCGTGATGAAGAGATGCTTAGTGCTACTTTCGATGCTGGCCGGTTACTGTTGAGCCATAAACGTAAAGATGATTCCCAAACGAAAGCATTTTATGAGACCGCTAGGTTAGTGATTGATGTTGGAGTGGACGCATTTATTCAGCGCGAGTGGGCAAAACTGACTGCGGGTAAAAAAATTGAGTTTGATGTCGCCGATCCTCGGCAAATGGCTATAGAAAAGCGAAGTGTTAAGGAAATTGATTTTAACGCATCACCACTTGCCGATAAAGACGCTTCGCCCACTTGGATTTATTTTCGTGTTGATAGAGCAAATAAATTTTCGAACCTCTTTAGTCAGCCTATGTTTTATGCTTACGATCCCAAGGGAAAATTTCTCATGCGTTACCAAGGGCAGGCTAATATAGATAATGATACGGGCGATGTGTGGGAAGTTCGAATTGAATACGAATATTTGCAGTAGGTGATTTATTCTATAGTTGCGGTGTCTACTAGGTAACTGCACCAATCGCTCCAGCTTCCGGGGTAAAGTTTTGTTTTTATTCCGCACAAGTGCAATGAGAAAATGTTGACACAGGCAGTAACCCCAGAGCCGCAATAAACTGCAATATCCTTCTGTGATGGAATTGAGCTCCAATGTTCTTTTTGCCATTCAATTGGTTTGAGAAATCCCTGCTCATTTGTTACTTCTTGCCAAAAATAATTTACCGCATTGGCAATATGGCCTGCGATAGGGTCTTTACAAAATACTTTTGTAGTCGGAGATGGACTTTTTGGTCGGTTAAAAAAATACAGAGCAAAATCTTAAGTAATTTTAACCGTGCTTTTCTTAGAGAAAATATTCATATTGACTAGGCGTTTTAGTTTGCGTGGGTTTCCTTAACCGCTGCTGAATCCGCCATTAGGGGGTTACCATGAGTTTAAAGGGTTTAGTATTTGTAGTTTTCTTTTGCACGTCTTTATGCGAAGCAAGCATACCGTTGCCTATCTCTGAACTGATGAATCCAGTGATATCTTCCTGCAATTCGGTTGGGGGTAGATTT
>JACCDR010685879.1_pt1 | contig 10877 bp, 10 predicted proteins | sample 7446431 | NCBI WGS metagenome assembly JACCDR01 (sample SAMN15323443, study PRJNA562643) | freshwater metagenome | isolation source: river surface water | place: USA:Blue River Watershed | collected 2017-08-17 | reverse complement strand
GCCTGCACCGTGATCGCCGCCACCGTGCCCGTCGGGCTGAAGCTGATCGCCGACGCCGCGTGCGCTGCGGTGGTGTCATCGATGTGCGCGCTGAGCGCCGCCGAGGGCAGCGTGGCGGGCGGGTCGGAGAGAATGTCCTCGACTCGGTGCGGGCCGGCGCTGTCCGGCACCGACACGGTGAACGTGGTGGACCAGTGCCCATCGCTGGCCGTGTCGTAGCGCACCCGGTACACCGTGCCGGCCGGCGAAATCGCGCTGTTCGGCTCGAGGTCGACCGACCAGCTTCCCGAGGCGTCGCACGACAACACCGAGCGAGCGGCGACGCCGCGATCGTCCGACGAAACCCACCCGATCGCGTGACCGGTCGTCGAGGCAATCAGCTCGATCGTCACCGTGGCGCGCGCCGGAGGCGACCCGTTCGGCAGCACGACAGTTCCGACGACGGTACGCGCAGTCATGTGGCCTCGCTCAGATGGTGCGGGGTGTGGACTGGAAGGTCTGGGTCAGCATCGGGAACGGGTCGCCGAGCTCGAGGCGGGCGTCGCCGGACTCCCACTCGACCCAGTCGGTCAGGTCGATGACCGCGGCGCCGGTGGTCGACTGGCGCACGTAGACGCCCATCCCCCGACGGATCGGCCACGTTGCGCCGACGACGCGAACGGCCACCGGGTTAATGGTCTGGCCGCGGAACTGGATGCGCGTCGCTGCGTCGACGATGCCCTGGTTCGGGTCCCAGAGGTAGACGTACGCGCCGACCGGGACGAACTCGGTGACGGCGAACTCGTCGACGTCGGCGGTGACCTGGTAGGCCGGCTGGTCTACGGCGACGTGGATCGACGCTGCGACGTTGCCGAGCTCGCTCGTGATCGTCTCGGGCACGGACACTCGGCGGGTGCGGCGCACGAGGTTGCCGTTGACGTCCCGGTACGGCGGCGTGATCGTCGAGTACGTGGTGTTGGTGCTGTTCTGCGCGCCGATCGCTGTGGCGTAGTCCTCAAGGTGCACCGACGCTGCAAGCGTGGCTGGCATCGAGCGCCAGGCGCCGTCGACACCCTGGCCGTCGGGGCTGAGGATCGCCCGCGGCGTGGGGCCGTAGAGGTCGGCGATGGTGCCGAACCGAACCGTGAGCGCGGGGGTGGCGCGCCACTCGACGCCGTAGTGCCGGGCGACGAGGTCAGCGCGTTCGCGCAGGGTGCCGCCGCCAGCGGAGTTGAACGTGCGTGTCGCCACGACCGTGGAGACCGAGGCGAACGACAGGTAGGGGACGCTGCCGATCCCGAGGGCGTTGTAGGTGATGCGGAGCGAGTCGACTGCGGAGTTGAGGTTGGCGGTGGTGGTGGAGAACGTCCAGTTCCAGTCGCCGTCGCCGTTCTCGCCGCCCATCCACATGGCCGGGCCGGAGCCGGCGAGGGCGACGCGTTCGTCTTGGCGCATGAGGACGCCGGTCCACAGCGACCAGTTCAGCAGCGTCGTGGCGCTGACGAGCCGGGCGTCGATCGGGGCCGGGGTGACGATGACGTGGCTGAACCCGAGCGTAGCCGCGGCGACCTGATCGGTGACCGACAGCGGGGTCTCTGGGCGCAGGCGGAGCGACCAGCTGCCGATCGCCTGGACCTGCTCGGTGACCGGCATCAGCGGCCCACGACCGTCGAGCGGATCGCGACGGCAGAGAAGTAGTTGCCGGCCTGGTCGATCGCTCGGTCGGGCTGGACGGAGCTGCCTGCACCGATCTCGCATCCGACAGCGAACCGGCCGATCGGGTCGACGACGGTCATGCGCCCGTTCGTCAGGTCCTGGGTGTTGGTGTCCGGGCAGATCATCACGGGCCGGTTGCCGTTCCCGTCCGCGCTCGTGTACCGGATCGCCCCGGCCGTGACCGAGGTGACCTGGGTGCACGGAGTCGCGCCCGACCAGGCGAGCCGGAACTGCCCGGCGAAGCTGCCGACGGCGACATTGAACGGCGGCGCGATCGTGACCGCCACGGTGCGGGACCCTCGCCGGATCGCGACGTCGACGTTGAGCACCTCGGGCGCGCCGCCCGAGGGCTGGTAGGCGCAGCGCAGAACGACAGCTTCGGGCGAGTTGCGCAGGATCGAGATGTCGCGCAGCGAGTTCAGCTGGGTGTTCGATCCGCCGGCGTGCATGGTCACCGCGGTGGACGACACCCACGACGAGGTCCCCCACCAGTCGAACTGCAACGAGCTCGTGTTGGGGGTGACGCGCACGAGGCCGTTGCGAGCCCGGACGCGGCTCAGTTCGTTCGTCGCCTGCCGGCCGACAAGGGGGTAGTACGTGGAGCCCCACTGGCCTTCTGCGATGCACGCGCCGCGATACCAATCGGCGAGCGGCGCACGCCACCGGAAGTTGGCGGTGCGGACCGTGTCGGCGCCGGAGGACCATTGCAGCCGGATGCGGGTCTCGGTGCCGTCGGCGCCGGCCGCTGCCGCTGCGAACACGGCGCCGTTGTCGGCCTGGTACTGGTCGACCGAGCCGGGCATCGACGTGCACGGGTCGACGGCGTTCGAGATCGCGGTGTAGCTGTGGTCGTTGGCGACAAGCAGGAGGGTGGCGCGATTCTCCAGCCACGGCGCGGCGCCGTGCACAACGCGCTGTAGCTGCGCCGACCACTGCACCCGCCCGGAGGCGAGCATCACGTCGGTCGGCTCGCACGTGGCCGAGAGCACCCGGTAGACGCCGGAGTAGTGCGGGTCGTCGTCCCAGATGACGGGTACGCCGAACTCGGCATCGCCGCCGTCGCCGAGGTAGCCCATGAGCTGCGAGCGCATGGCGCGCATGGTGTTGATCGGGTCAGCGTCTCCGGACGCCGGGAGGATGTCGCCGCCGACGTCGATGATGTCGCCGGACTGCCGGAACTTCGACACGTCGACCTCGAGGCCGGCGCCTGCCGGTGAGAGACCGAACCGGCCGATCGAGATCCCCATCAGCGTCTCCCTCGTTCGAGCACTCGGACCTCGTCGATCACCTGACGCGCCAGGACCCGGCCGTCGAGGGTGAGCTGCACGGTCAGCGGGCCGCCCTGGTTCGTCGCCTGCGGGGCTGGCAACGCTGAGGCGGCTGCGGCGCCGGAGCGCACGGCCTGAAACTGCGACGGGGCGGCGACGGCCTGGGTCATGTAGGTCTGCACGTTCGCCTGCCGGGACTCGATGCCGGCCTCGAGGCCCTTCATCGTCCACACGCCGAGGTCGAACATCACCTTCGACGGGGAGCTGATGCCGAGCAGAGACCGGACCGGGCCGGGGATGTTGTCGGAGATGAACTGCTTGACGGACGACGCCAGTTTCCCGGCGAGGGACCAGATTCCGTCGATGATGCCCTGCACGATCGCCTTGCCGATGTCGGCAGCGAAACCGATCGCCTCCCACAGGCCGTCCTGCAGCCATTTGCCGAGCTGCGCGCCGAATCGCAGCATGGCCGGGAGCGCCTCGGTGGCGATCCACGTCCCGATCGCAGCGAGCCAGCCGGGGAGGTTGCGAAGCAGCTGCTGCGAGGAGTCGGTTACCCAGTCGGCGAGCTTCGCTGCGAGCTTGGCGGCGTGCTCGACGAGCCACGGGATCGCGGTGGAGATGAACCACGCAGTGAACTCCCGGATCCAGCCGGGGAGGTTGTCGCGCAGGTAGTTCCAGGCGTCGCCGATCCAGCCGCCGAGCTTGCGGGCGAGCTCGGCCGCCTGCTCGCCCAGCCACGGCAGTGCGGTCCCGGCCAGCCAATCGCCGAGCGCGGCGAGCCAGATCGGCAGGTTCTCCCGGAGGTAGGCGGCGGCCGGGCCGATCCACTCGCCGAGGGTGCGGGCGAGATCCGCTGCGCGTTCCCGCAGCCACGGGATGCCGGTGGACTGCAGCCACGACAGCACCGCCGTGGCGCCCTCGCGAATCCCGTCCCACGCCTTGGCGATCGCTGCGGTGAGGCCGTCGGACCGGAACGTTGCGACGACGCCGTCCCACCATGCCTTCACCGTGGCGGCGAGGGTGTTGACCGCGTTGCGGAACGTCTCGCTGCGGCGGTAGGCGACCCACAGCCCGGCGGCGACGGCGGCGATGCCGGCGACGACGAGCCCGACGGGGTTGGCGAGGAGCGCGAGCGAGACGCCCTTGATGGCGAGCCCGAACGCCTTGACCGCTGCGATCGCTGCGGTGATCTTCTGGAACGCCACGAACCCGGCCCACGCGGCGGCGAGGGGTGGGAGCACGGCGGTGACGACCGAGCGGATCGTCTCCCAGTTCTGGGCGAGCCAGCGGGCGCCCTCGGCGGCGACGTCGAACGCCTTGCGCGCGACGAACCCGAGCCGCTCCATCACGCCGGGCAGGCCGCTCGAGGTGATGTCGCCGTCGGCGGCCCGGAACGCGGCGACGAACGCCAAGACCGACCCTCGGATCTCCCGGAAGATCGGCACGAGGAAGTCGAAGACCTGACGCGCGGCGAAGCCGAGCCGCTCCATCACGCCGGGCAGGCCGCTCGAGGTGATGTCGCCGTCGTTCGCCTTGAAGGCTGCGCCGAACGCGATGATGCCGCCGACGAGCTCGCCGAGCGCGCTGCCGAGCTTCCGCACTGCGCCGGGGCCGTACTTCTCGAAGATCGGGAGCAACTGGGTGGAGAAGATGGTCGTGACGCGCAGCACGGTCGGGAGCAGGCCCTCGCCGATGCGGGTCTTGAGGTTGGCGATCTGCGCAGCGAGGATCCGCTGCTTGTTCGCCAGGCCGTCGCTGGTGCGCGCGAAGTCGCCCTGGGCGTCGGCGGTCTGGTCGAAGATCAGCGCCTGGGCGGCCAGCACCTTCTGCGACGGGGTCAGCGCGTCCTTCGTGGTCGAGATGATGCCGAGCTTCAGCGCCTTCTCGCGCATCGTGGCGTCGTCGAGGAGCACGCCGAAGCGGCGCATCGGCTCGGCCTCGCCGCGCAGCGCAGCGCCGATCGCTTCGATGGTCTCCTCGGGCGACGCGTTGTGGAAAGACGCCAGGTCCGACGCCAGGCCGACGAACGACGTCGAGAACTCGGTGAGCTTCTCGCCGCTCAGGCCGGCCGACTTGCCGAACACGGCGAACGTCGCGGCGGCGTCGAGGGCCTGCTGCTTCGACTGGCCGAACTGGGTGGCTGACGAGTCAGCGAACCGCTTGATGGCTTCGGCCTGGTCGCCGAAGAGCACGCCGATCTTGCTGACGGTCTCGCCCATGTCGGACGCCGCGCCGATCGAGTCCCGCAGGAACCCTGACGCGCCCGACAGGGCGGAGGTGATCCCCGAGGCGAGCAGGTTCCCGGCGGCGACGCTGAGCGCGCCGAACTTCGACTTGAAGCTGGCAGCGAAGCCTTCGACCTCGTCGCTCGCCCCTTGCAGCGCTGACCCGAGCTGGGCGGCGTCGCCGGTGATCCTGATGCGGACCTCGTTCTTCGCCACGGATCACCTACTTCTTCGGCTCGACGAGGAACACGGCACCGATCGGGGGAAGGCGGCGGAGCCGCTTGAGGAACTCGACGGCCTCGGCCTCGGTGAGGTCGTCGAGGTCGTCGGGGCGCAGGTGAAACCAGTGCGCCAGCTCAGGCTGTGCGGCCCTCAGCTGACGCCGGAGGCTTCCGGGTCGCTGGTCACCGCGCTCTGCTCGAGGTCGATCTCGGCGCCGTCGAGCCCGTCGACGAGCTGCCCGAAGTCGATCGTCATCGGGTCCTCGCCGCCCATGATGCGCGCCAGCGCGACGAACCCGGCGAACCCGGTGCTGTCGCCCTCGACGAGCATCTGGCTCCACCAGTCGAGGGAGTGGCCGGTCAGGTTCCGCAGCGCGATGCGGTGGCGCGACGTGATGGCGTCACGGTCGATCGTGAACCGGGCGCCGTCGATGGTGACGGTGAGCACGTTCGATGCGGTGGACGTGCGCGCCTGGGCGCGCCGGGGTGTCGTTCGAGGGGGCATGGTGCCGCCTGCCCTTCTGGTCAGTTGTCGGTCTGGAACGCCTCGGACGCGAAGACGTCCATGAGGCGGGAGGAGTGCAGCTCCCGGATGCGGGGCAGGTTGTCCCGGATGGCGTCGCCGACGCCGTAGGGGCCGCCTCCGTCGCCGAGGTCGTACTGGTTGCCCACCCACGCTGGGAACTGCCTGCCGAGCGCGCCGGACTGCATCGCGGTGCGGGCGATCGAGTTGCGGATCTTCTGCTTCCGGGACTGGTTGCGCGAGTTGTAGTTCGGCCCGAACTTCGCTGCTGCGTACCACCCGAACCGGGCCCGGGCGCCCATGAACGCTGCGACGACGAACGGGCGGCCGGCGGTGGAGCGGAGCCGCACGAACCCGGAGATGAGGTCCCCGCCGGCGGTGACGCCAGCGAGGGCCTTGCGTTGCTGGGCGGTGAGGTCCTGGCTTGGGACGTCGTCGACGACGATCTGCGCCGCGGCCTTGCCGGCCTCCCGGACGCCGCGACCGATGCGCTTGTCGACCCGGTTGAGCGCAGCGATGACGCGTGTGGCGTCGACGTCGACCTCGACCGGCATCAGGGGGCGGTGTCGGTGGAGACGTACGCGACGGTGATCGGCGACCCTGAGCCGGTCCACAGACCGACGCCGGAGATCTGCTGGGTGAGGATCTCCGGGCCGGACACCTGCGGCTGCGCCTCCTCGACGCGGACGCTGGGCACGGTCACGGTGAGCGACGGGAACGAAGACCCGCCGCCTGCGATCGACGGTGCGGTCACGGCGAACACGACGTTGGTGAGCAGAGCGTTCGCCGCGACGGTGGCGCGAACCCGGTTGTAGAACGTGGCGAGATCGTCGAAGTCGGTCTCGAACGACACGGTGATCGCCCGCCGGGTGTTCTCCGCCGGCTCCTGCCGGGCGGTGGAGCTGCGCAGCTTCATGCGGTCGTCGGCGAGGCCGTTGTTGCACTTCACCTCGAACCCGTTGACCGGAATCGGGACGGAGTTCACGGTGAGCGTGGCGAGACCCCAGGGGAACGGCTCAACGCTGCTGGGGTAGCTGGCCGAGGCGAGCGCCACGCTGGTGCTCTCCGACCCGAAGACGCAGTCGAGCTCGACGGTGAGCAGGCCCTCGCGGTCGAGCTTTATGGTCCACTCGCGCACCTTGCCGCCGCGCCAGGTGAACGCCTGATCGACTGGGGACACGGCGCCGAGCGGCCGGTTGATCTGCGCCATGAACGACGTCCCGGCGAGGGCGCCGACGGTGCCGGTGTGCGTCGAGACGCCGTCGGTCGGGCCGGTCGTGGCGACGCTGCCGAGCATGTGCCGGAGCCAGAAGCCGAACCCGGCGCTCACCGGCTGGATGGTGAGCGCTCCGCCGGCGCCCATCACGTAGGGCACGAACCGGTCGTTGCGCGCGACGCGCAGCGACGGGCGGAGGTAGTTGCCCTCGCTGCGGCCGGTGTCGGTCGTGATGGCCTCGGCCTCGTACTCGAAGAACCGAGACGCGACGACGGCGCCGAGCATGTACGCGCTGACGGTGCCTTGCGTCGAGATCGCGCCGCCGGGAGCTGAACCGGCGGTGTAGGTGAACGTCGTGGTGCTCGGCACGGTCGCGATGCGGAACGTGCCGTTGTACGCCGACGGGCTGCAGCCGGCGATGACGACGACGTCGCCGACGGCCAGGCCGTGCGCCGAGCCGACCGTCACGGTGCACACGGCGCCAGACGCCGAGCCGGCGGTCGTCGCGACGGTCTCGTTCGCGACGCCGAGCTGGGTGGAGAGGGGCATCGGTCAGTCCTCCTGCGGCGGAGCCGGGCTGGGGGCGGGTGCGGGGGTCGGTGCCGCCGACCAGTTGCCGAGCTGCTCGAGCAGGTTGTCGGCGATCTCGGCGGGGAGCGCGACGTCGGCGCCTCGCTCGACGACGAGCCAGCCGGCGACTGGGTGCTCGAGCTCGACGGCCTCGTGCGGGCCGACGTAGGTGATGCGCTTCACGGCCATGGGTGTCTCCTCAGATCCGTGCTCGGACTCGCAGCTCGCACTCGACGACGGCCTCGTAGCCGTCGGTGCCGGGGGCCTCGACGAGGTCGCCGGCGGCGAACTCCACCCACAGCACGCCGGGCACGCTGAGGGTCTGGTTGGTGGGGCGGATGAGCTGCTCGATGACGGCGACCAGCTCGTAGGCCCGCTCGGTTGCCTCGCGCTGCGACGAGCCGGGCGTCGAGGCGAACACGAAGCAGAGCAGGGTGTAGGACTCGTCGCGACGCTTGATCGCCGTCGAGCTCGGACCCCAGGTCTGCGAGGTCTCGCGCGTGCTCGACAGCATGATGAGCTCGCGCGGCCACGGGTCTCGTGGCACGCCGTAGGAGAGGTCGGGGCGAGGGCCGGGCCATGAGGCTGCGGCGAGCTGCTCGAGCAACGCGGCCTTGACGGCGGGGACGGTCGACGCCCGGGCCGGTTCGGTCACCGTCGGCCGCCGTGGAAGAGCGACAGGTGCTGCGGGTCGAAGTCGAACGGGCGGCCAGCAGGGGCGACGCTGGCGCCGCCGGTCGGGCCGGCGCCTCCGCCGGACACGATCGACCGACGCTCGGAGTACCTCGCGTACACGGCGTCGACGTGCGGGAGCCCGGTGGTCAGCGGGCCTGGCATGGAGAGGTCGTAGGTGACGCCGGTGTCGACGGTCATGCGGAGCGCCCGGTCCAGGGTGCGGGTCCGCATCGGAGTCTGCAGCAGGTCGAGGAGCCGCCACAGGGCGGCGTCGACGAGGTCGGGGGGCGGGCTGGACCAGCCGTGCTCGTAGGAGACGGCGACGTTCTGCACGCCGCGCGTCCACGCCGTGGCGTCGTCTCGGGTGACGGTGCGGTCGGGGCCGAGGCGGAGCGTTGCGAGCTCGCCGCTGGTGAGCGCTACGGCGTCGAGTGACGCTGTACGCACCGCCCGGATCTGGGCGTCTGGGAGGACGATGGTGCGGTCGCCGGTGCCGTCGAGGGTGACGGCCCGGAAGCGGGGCACGAACGCGACGCCGCAGATGCGCTCGGCTTCGCGCTCGACGACGACACGCGTTGCGGCGAGCGCTGCGTCGCTGTACTTCGCTTGGTCGGCGAGGATCCGGTCGGACGCTCGCGCCTCGGCGATCGTCCAGTAGAGGCCGCCGGCGACGTCGATGGTGGTGGTGGCCAGCGTGGTGCTGCCGGTCTTCCAGGTGGCGGTCAGCTGGTCGGGTTGCGTGCCGACCTGCGCTGCGGTCAGCGACGCGGTGAACGTGAAGGTCGGCGATCCGCTCGCCGTGGTCGTGAGGCCGGTGACGACGGACGCGCCGTTGCTGCGGGCCACGTCGACGGTGACCGTGCCGCCTGGGTTTGCTGGGGCGCCGACGTGGTCGATCGACGCCCAGGTGAGCACCGCGCTGGCGCGCACGAGGATCGTCTGATCTGCCCATGCGACAGTGGCCATGGCGGTGCTCCTCGGTCTGGGACGTGCCGGCCGGCGGGACGGCGGCGGTCACCGTCGGCCGGCACGAGGTGGGTCGATCAGCCGCGCGAGCGGCCGATGACCTCGATGACGCCGGCGGGCATGCCGAGCCCGGTGCCGACGATGAGCTTCTCGGCGGTGAGCGTGTCGCCCTCGGCCGCCAGTCGGTTCGCAGCCGTCGCGGACAGCGTGATGGTGCCGCCGACCCAGGCGGTCTCGTTGACGCCGTTGTCGTAGGACTTCGACGCCATCACGGTGGTGCCCGAGCCGGCGGCGCCGCGGTTGCGGACCGTCGCCGTGAAGTGGTTGGTCGCTGCGCCGGTGATCCCGGCCGCAGGGGTGAAGCGCACCTCGGTTACCTCGAGCGCGTACGGCGCCCGGCCGAGGATGAACTCGGCGGCGGTGCCGGCGGTGGTCTGGCCGGCGACCGAGGTGCGGATGACGACGTGGTCGCCCTGGATGTCTCGCTGCTTCTGGCTCATGATCTGGGTCCTTCCGTCCTCGAGCTCGGGATCACTGGGTGCCGCGGTAGAAGCCGCGGTGGTCGAGGACGGTGACGCCCCAGATGTGGCGGATCTTCCAGGTCACCTTGTCGCTGGAGAACGCTGCGCCGACGAGCGGGTCGTCCTGCACGAACAGCTCGGGCACCCGGCGGCCCTGGTAGAAGCCGACCTCGATGGTGGGCACCGTCGACGGGTCCGCCACGACGAACCAGTCGTTGGTGTCGGTGAAGTACGGCACCGCGATGACCTGCATCGAGTACTCGCCGGCGCTGTTGATGTTCGGCGTGTCGGACGGGCCGGCCGGGGTGGCGGGCACGGCGACGGCCGAGTTCGTGAGCTGGAAGGCCAGCTCGAGCAGGTCGGCGGGCACGACGAGGAAGCGGGGCAGGATGCCGAGCACGTCGACGGAGTCGCCGAACGCGGCCTGCTTCATCATCGTCGTGCGGGCTGCGCCGAGCGCGGTCTGCGACAGCGCCGCTGCGGCGGTGTTGTTCCCGTGGCCGGCGGCGAACAGCGCCGTCGAGTCGTAGGTGCAGGTTGCGTTGGTGGCGAGGATGTCGAACACCCCGCGGTAGAGGGTCTGCGCGGCGGCGTTGCCGAGCCGGACCGGGATCCGCTGGATGGCGGAGAGGTTGTCGTTGGCGATCATCTCGAGGGTGAGGTCCTCGGTGCCGCCGCGCTTGGCGATCGCGTAGGTCGCCTCCTCGTCGGTGGGGGAGGTGAGCGGCTGGTACGGCGCGCCCTGACCCACCGACGGGAGCGTCCCGTACCCGCCGAACCGGGTGACCCGCTGGGTGCGGAAGTCGGTGATCGGCACGATCGACGAGACGATGTTGGCCCACGTCTGCAGGTTCGGGCGGGTGTACTCCGCGACGAGCCGGCGGGTGATGCTGTCGCCGAGGACCTGGCCCCACGTCGTGGTGTCGATCGACTCACGAGCTCGGCTCGAGAGGCCCTGGCGGGGTCCGCCCGAATAGGACTCGCGGAGGATCAT
>JACCDR011166711.1_pt1 | contig 10878 bp, 18 predicted proteins | sample 7446431 | NCBI WGS metagenome assembly JACCDR01 (sample SAMN15323443, study PRJNA562643) | freshwater metagenome | isolation source: river surface water | place: USA:Blue River Watershed | collected 2017-08-17 | reverse complement strand
GAGCTGCTTGTGGGTCAGCCCGGCCTGGTTGCCTGGGTTCTTGACCTTCTGCTTCGGGCGGGTTGCTTCAGCGACTTCCACGGATCATCACCTCCGCCGCAGTCGGCATCGCGCCCATCTCGTCGAGAGCCTTCGCGCGCCTCTCGATCGTGGCCGCCAGGTTGGGGCTGAACTTGGCGCGTGGCGCCATCAGGAGGCTGCCCACCCCCATGCCGGTGCCGACCTGCTCGACAGGGGCGACCGGTGTCTGCTTTTGTAGCAGGGCGGCAAGTGGGGGAACGGGGAGCATCATGCGCGAAAGTGTAGCGGGCTCACTCCACGTAGACGGGCAGAAGGATGGTTCGCCCATGCTTCGCGGTCGTGAGCCAAAGGGCCTGTGAGGGCGGCTCCGGGGTGATCGACAGGCTCATGGCGAACTCGTCGAACCCCTTCAGGGTGCCGTTGACGACGTAGTTGCTGCCCCAGATCAGGGTGTGCCAGTGGCCCATCAGCAGCACGTCGAACGGGTTGTGCATCGCCTGGGCCATCCGACCGCGCTTCAGCGTGCCGCGGGTCACCGGCCCGAGCGGGCCAATGATGCCGTCGCCACCCTTGAAGGAGTCCCCGTGGGTCAGCCGGTACTTGGTGCCGAGGAGGTCGTAGTCGGCGTCCGGCGCGTCCGGAATCTGCCAGCTGATCCTCTCGTCACTCGCGGTCGCCCTCGCGAGGAACTGGTACACGAGCCATTCGTAGCTCAGGGTGGCCTTCCGTTTCGCAGCCCACTTGCGGTTCGAGCGCCCGTGGTTGCCCGGCACGCAGGGGAGGTGCACACGGCCGAACTCGTCCGCCAGTGAGAGGATCGCCGCCAGCAGGTTCTCGTAGAGGTCGAGCGCTTGCTGCATGATCGTGCCGTCGTTGGTCTGCTCCAGCTCGTCGTGGATCACCCCGCTGACCATGTCGCCCCCTAGGCACACCACGATGCCGGGGTAGTCCCCGACCACATGGTCCCTCAGGAGGCTCTTGGTCTTGTCCACCACATGGCGGAGCCGGGCCTGGGCGATCCGCATGCTGTACTCGTTGACGTGCTGCACTTCCTCGGGGAGGACCACCTCGCCCCAGTGCAGGTCCGACAGCAACAGCGTAGGGATGCCGGCCGGTGAGCTGCCGGACTCCTCAGAGGTCCACAAGGCGGGGCGGGCTGCCTGCACCTTCTCGTCCATCGACATCACCACCGACTGGGCCCACCTCTCCAGGCTCTGGCCGGCCTGCGCTTCCCGCAGTTGCCTCCGGAGGCTCTCCATCTCGACGTCACGGGATACGGGTTCGCGGGGTGGCGGTGGCGGTGGAGGCGGCGCTGCTTCGCCAGGCAGAGGGGGCATCCCCATCAGCCTCCCGGCGGCGAGCCGGTGGCGGAAGGTGTTCCGGTTAAGGCGGAGGGACTCGGCGGCCTGGGTTTGGTTGCCGCCGTGTGCTGCGAGCGCCTCTTGCGCTTCACGGACTTGGGCCGGGGACACAGAGGACGCTGCCATGTCAAGTTCGCTTTCGTGGGCGGGGGAGCCTGTAGGCCTTCCCGAACGCGGGGTCAAACACATGGACCGATCGCACCATCCCGCGGGGGATGCGATCTCGTGCGGACATGATCTCGTGGCTCAGGCAGGAGGCGAGCACCAGGTGTTCCGCTGTCACCTCGATCAGCCACCCGACCTGCTGGAAGATGACCGGCTCCGCCTTCGGGGCGGTCTCCCGGTGGACCCAGGTGTCGTCGTCGACCACGCTGGCGTCCTCCCACTCGACCAACACCAGCTTCGGGTTTTTCATGCTATCTGCCTCCTACAGAAGGGGAGCATCGGGCGGCAGTGTACGGGTCAGCTCATGGGGTCGTAGCCGAGGGGGTCGTAGTCGAGCACCGCCGCCTGGTTGTTCCGCCGCGTGATCACTTCGATCTTCGGGGTGTCGAAGGTCGCGAGGATGACGGCCCACGCCTTGTCGACGCTGACCCCGATGTCCTGAAGGATCTCCTCACGGCTGTTGACCTTGACGGTAAACCCGCTCACCGACCAGCGGAACGCGGTCAGCTCACGGACCAGGTCAGGGTCCGGAGGCAACGCGATGCCGTTGTCGGCTGACGGGTCAAGCAGCTCACGGAGGTGCCACACCAGCCAGCTCCGTTGGTTGAAGAACTTCAGACGACCCGACTTGTCGGTCATGTCGGTCTTCTCGCTGACGTTGATGCCGTACACCGGCAGGTTCATCTGGTTGAGGGTGTCGTACACGGCAGCGCCCACACCGATGACGTCGACGTGCATGGGGCTGTTGTCACGCCTCGCCGCGATCGCGTAGCCGGCTGCGGTGGGCCCGTCCGGTGTCTCGGTGCCCGGGAACGCACGCAGCTGGTCGAACCAGTAGTCGGTGCTGCCATCGATCGGCCTGTGCCTGCAGGCGACCGTGGTGCGGTCCTTCCCGCCGCGGGCGACGTCGATGCCCATGCTGAGCTGCTCGCCCTTCGGCTCATGCGGTCTCCACCGCGCCTGTGCGGCCTCGACCCACGCGGTCGGGATGACCTGCCCGAGGTCGTCCTCGATGCCCGCGCTGAAGTCGCCGTACAGCATCCGTGAGCGAAGGGGCTCGGGCAGGGATTGCAGTGTGCTCATGTAGCCGGTCGCCATGTAGTAGGGGTTGTCGGTCAACCGCGCGGGGATGAACGTGCGGCTCTTCGGGGTGATGATCTGCTCCGGGGTGTACTTGCTCGGGTCGAAGTCGTACACCAGTTCGCCCTTCCCGTCGAGCACAAAGGGGTCGGCCTTGTCGACCCACCGGTCCTTCGTCTTCCCGTCGGGCCCAGGCAGCATCGCGCAGTACCGGAGCTTGCCTGGGAGGGTCGGGTAGAGCGGGTGCTTCTTGTCCAACCACGGACCGAAGAAGTCCAAGACCCAACGGCCGTCGATGTCGTTCGGGGGATTGAAAGTCATCAGCACACGAGCACGCACCGTCGGGTCGTTCGTACGGGTCCACCCCATGATGAACCGAACCTGCGACTCCCGCATCTCGGTCACCTCGTCGAAACAGTTCCGATTTACGAAGCCACCGAGAGTGATATAGTGGTTCGCATCATCAACCGTCAGGTCGAACAATGGCAAAGCCCCAGCATCCTCACCTACAAAAGAAGCGGCACGCAGCCGATGGTCAGTACAACGTGTTCCCCTCCCATAGGGGTGGGGATACGACGACGTACGGGGGCTACGTGTGGGAGCGTTGTCCTGGCCACCCCAAAGCAAACCACTTTGGCTTCGTGGCCCAACACCGTCTGGTTGGCGAAGACCTCGCGGGTCGCCCCCTTCACACGAACGAGTGTGTCCACCACCGCAACGAGGTGCGCACGGATAACCGACCAGAGAATTTGCAGGTGCTGACCCAGACGGAACACCGCAGGCTGCACGCGCGAGACCGAGCGGAGCGGGCAGCAATCCCGCTAGACCCGGAAGAGGTGAAAGCGTGCCTCGCAAAGCACGGCGCCATAAAGCCCGCAGCGAGGGAGCTTCTGGTCTCGCACTCGACTTTGCGTCTTCGCTTCCCCGACCTGTGCTTACCGTACAGGCGGGTGACCCCAACGAAGATTGACGATCCGGGCGACATCTCTCGCCTGCTCCAGATGGCAACCAGCGGAGTGCACGCGTGGCGGGAGATCGCGCGGGAATGCCACATGTCCTGGCGGACAGCGAGGCGCCTGCTTGAGAGGCACGGTGTGGCGTACGTGAGGCCGCCGAGGAAGGACAAGGGTCGACCGCGCTCCACCCAGAAGGTGTAAGCAGTTCGTGGGTCGCGCCCTGCACCTGGCTCGCCAGCAGATCGCCCCCGTCGTAGGCTGAGACACGCACCGCGGGGCGAACGCTTTGCATAGTGCGGGTCACCCGCCGTGGGCCTTCCAGGGTGGCCACCAGAGCCCCCACGCGCACCTCTTCGACGGCCAGCCAGGAGCCGTCGGCCATGAGCACTGGGGTGCCCGCAGCAACGCACTTCAGATCGTGCGGGCGGCCCTGCCAACGCCGCTCGTCGCCCGGGTTGTCGAGACCGGCCAGCTCGACCAGAGTGCGGCGCTTGTTGGGCAGCCTCCAGATCCCCTTCTGGGAGTTGAGACCGTCTGTGCCGTCGAGCAGCTCGCTCATGCGCTGCACGTAGCCCTCGGTCTGGGCCTTCTCTCGACGCACGAACAGCACACGCTGGTGGTCGACCAGGGACAGCCCTACGGCAAGATCGGTCTTCCCGCCGCCCGCCGAACCACCGTAGCCGGTGATGTCTGCCACGCACTCGTAGGCGGCCTGCTGAGGGCCTGGCAGAGGCCTCCACGGGTGCTCGGCGATGTCGGCTGCGAGCAGCTCGTCAAGCTCAGCGCGTTCCTCGTCCGTGAGGTAGCGGAGCAGATCTCGCGCCTCGTTGGCGGTGATCATGCCCCGCCGTCGTCGCGTACCAGGCGCTCCAGCTCCAACCTCTCACGGGTGGTGTAGGCCTCGGTCAGCCACGCACTGGCGGCCTCGTAGCGGGCCTTGGCGACCCAGTAGGCCGCAGTGCCTGCGGTGGCGCTGGCGAGCGCCTGTGAGGCCACCTGGACCTGCAGGAGGGCATCGGAGAGCACATCCCCGTACCGACCGGCCTGTGTGGTGGCCCAGCCCATCAGCAGAGGTCCTCGACCGCTTTGCGAGCTGCGGCGATCTGTGCGAGCGCGGCCAGCCGTGCAGCACGCGAGGTGTCGTCCATCGACTTGACCTGGAGGGGTTCGCCGTTCGGGCCGGAGACCTCGGTGTTGCTGGTGCGGTAGGCGGCACGCCTGGCGGCCAGGACGCGCCCCAGCATCGCGTCGGAGTGCTTCCGCACCGTGAGTGGCACCGGCTGCCCGTTCGAGTCCAGGACGGGCCTCCAGGCCTCTTCGGTGGCCTGTTCGCCGGAGGGTAGCAGCACCGGACGGCCCTGCGCATCGACCAGTGGGCGCATGTAGCGCTCCTGCCGGTAGGCCAGAGCGCCCTGGTGGATCACGGGCTCCTCGAACCCCACGACGCCACGCCGGATCGCCTCCTGCTCAGCCCGGTCGATCCCGGCCTCCATCGCGCTGTCCCACGCCGCGGCGAACTCGGGGTCGAGCTGGCGCGCCTCGTAGGCGGTCGAGCGGTCAATGCCGGCCTTCTCCGCCGCCGGGGTGACGACGGGCATCTCGCGCAGGGCAGCGAGGAAGATCGGCTTCCAGCCGGGCTTGTGGTAGGGGACACCGAGGGTCATGGTCAAAAGGGGAGCATCGAGCGGACAGCGTACCGCATCTCGCCGACCGCGTTGCGCCGTGTCGTTGGGATCGCGGGGATTCTGCAGACCGCCACGACTTTGCAGAATTTTGCAGACTCCACAACCTTGCAAAATTTTGCAGACTCCGCTCAGCGAATCGCCGTGGATTCACCCCTACCTGCCCTGCTGGACCCCAGCTCGGCTGAATCCACCGGGGACCCCTTAAGGGGTCTCCCCGGCGTGGATTCAGCTTGGCCGCCTGCTCGATGCCTGAATCCACGTGGATTCGGGGCTGGATTCGTGGATTCGTGTAAGAAATTGCAGACTCGCAGGCCACGAGCACGCAATTCTTTGCACGTTCGCGGGTGGCCACTGCACCGCGACCTCGCAAGAATCCACAAGAATCCACTCTTGAATCCATGTGGATTCGGTCTGTGGCCATCACAGGTCCTCCCCCATGATCAGCTTGTAGAGACTCTCGCCCCCGAACGTGCGCAGCCCCCTCTTGAGGTGGGCCAGCTTGAGCGCGGCCAGAGGCTCCCCCTCCAGGATCTCCAGTGCCCACCCGCACGCCTGGGCGTCCGAAATGTGCCTCCGCGGGCCGCCAATAGACTGCACGACCACCATCCTGCTGCTCTGGCTCAGCCGGCTGAAATTCCTCAGCGCCTCCAGCATCGCCTGGTCCTCTTCAGATTGAAACGCACGCGTCATCGCCTTCTCCTTCAATGGTGTAGTCCATCCTCTCACAGACCTTCCTGAGCACCTTCCAGAAGTTCGAGCCGGTCATCCCGTCCCACAACGGCGCCACCGACTCCTTGATCGCCTTCACCTCGATGCCCTCGGTCTGGGCCTGGGCCATCTCCTGGATCACTCCGTGCACCAGCGCCTGGGTCGGCGTCAACGGCACACCGCCGGTGATCACGGCGGTCGGCAGCTCAGCCTCGTTGACCACGCAGCTCGTGACCGGCTCGTCGTCCTCGTCGACACCGAGCATCACCACGTCGAGGGCGAACCCCCAACGCTGGCCATCCTCCCCCTCCTTCTGCTTGGTGTTCCGGAGCATGTGGACACCGCCGTCCTTGACCACCTCGAACTCGGCGTCGACCGCGCCCAGCAGGGAGCTGTGCCCTCGGCTGCCCTTGCTGGCGTCCTTCCCCGAGTGGTGCACCAGGATCACCAGCGCACCGGTCGCGTCCGCCAGGCGCTTGCAGTTCGCGATCGCGGTGGTCATAGTCTCTGCACTGTTCTCGTCACCGCCTGGCAGAGTGCTCGACAGGGTGTCGACCACGATCACGTCGGCCGGACCGATCGACTCGTGCAGGAGTGACCAGTCCTCGTTCAGGAGGGACGGCGCGCTGCTGATGATCCCCAGCAACGGCACATCATCGAGCCCGTTCCGGATGCAGTAGGCCTGGGTGCGGTTGCGGAAGCCCTTGGCGGCCTCTGCAGCCACGTAGACGACCCTGCCCTGCTTGACCCTGCGGCCGCGCCACTCGCCGCCCCTGGCGACAGCCATAGCCATGTCGAGAGCCATGAAGCTCTTCCCCGACCCCGGTGCGCCGTAGATCACCACCAGCTGGGCCCGAGGGAGGACACCCTTGATGATCCAGCCCGGCGCTGGGTGCTGGTGGAACTGAGGCAACGGCTCGACGGCGAACCGTGCGAGCCGCTCGAGCTTCTGCTTCTCCTTCTCAGCCACCAGGCTGACGAACTCCTCCGAGTGGATGTCTGGCCAGTCGTCCTGTGCGGGGTCGTCGTACCCGACCATCCGGAGGAACTCCGTGCGCCCGATCGGACCGTGGGTGGTGTGTCGGCAGCTGTAGTTGCCGGGCTCCTCGGCGGTCGGCAACAGCCACGCGCTCCCTCCGAGTGTCGACGGTGTCGTGTGCTGGTCCTCCTTCGGGCACCGGCAGTAGATCATCCCGTCCCCGCGCCCGAGAGCCCAACCGGTGTTGATCAGGTGCTGTGCGACAGGGTCATCCTTCGGGTCCACCGTCGTGCTGGTGTCGATCTCCCGCACCAGCTTGAGGGGGATGTTCGGCACGATCGGGTCGGGCAGGACCATGCCGTTGTCGAGGCGGTCGACGCCCTCCCCGCCGACAGCGTCGAACTCGTACTCGTCCCCCTCGACCCGCCCGCAATAGTACGAGCGGGCCCAGTGCCAGCTCTCAGGGGCCAGGATGCCCCCCAGCACGCCGTTCAGGAGACTCATGAGGTGGTGGTAGTCCTTCTCCTCAACGCGGCGGCTGAGTGGCACCACGACCCGCCACCGTGGCTTCTCCGGGTGGTGGCTGGCGCTGGTGTAGACCAGCCCCTCGATCCCCCACTCCGCCAGCATCGCGAGCGCTTCCTGTGGGGTGACCTGCTCGGCGTCGTAGTCCCCCATCAGCGCGGTGACGTGGAGGAGCTTCGAGCCACGAGCGCGGCTGTTGTCCCGGAACGCGCCGACCTTGATCAGTGGGCACGCGTTCTTGGCCCGGTAGGTCTTCTGCCCCTTAAACCACTCGACCATCTGGGGCCACTCGAAGAACGCGAGCTGGCCCTTGGTCTGCTTGTCGGTGGGGAAGAGGGTGAGCCCGTGCGCAAGGCTTGTGCTGGGCTGGGTAGAATTGTGCTCAGTCATTGGTGTCCAGGGGGTTCACTGGTGATCAGACCGCCTCCGGTGTTATGAGCACCGGGGGCGATCGCCTTTCTGGGGTCAGAGATTGTGCTTCAGGGGTTGACCCTTGGCGGCCACCATCTCGCGGATGATTTCAGCGGGCTCGTGCGGATCGTAGAACCCGATGTTGGGGACAGCGCGGCGGTCAAACTCGGCCAGGATTTCCGCAACGGTCAACTCCCCGGCCTGCGGGGGCTGCGCTGCTTCTTTCGCAACATGCGCAAACGCCAGCCGCGCAGAGTCCGCGAAGGCATCCGGCATATCGCCGTGAATCGCCCGCAGTATCTCCATGAACCTGTCGCCAAGTTCGAGGCGAGGGGCTGGCTGCGCTGGGGGCTGCGGTGCGGAGTAGAGGGGCGTGTACTTCAGGTGCAGCCCGTGCTCGTGCTCGTAGGCGCTGCAGTACTTCAGGTCGGTCACGCAATGGGGCTGCGGCAGCGACAGGTCATCGACCCAGGCTGCCGGCTGCGCTGCAAGGGCTGCGCGGGCTTGCCACGCTTCCCAGGCCACGTCCTCTTCGAGCGACTGCGACACGTAGGCGCTGCCCCACCAAAGATCGAACGCCTTACGCTCCGCGTCGCGCCCGCTCATTTCGCGCTCCCCACAGGGCCGAACTCGGACGCGATCGCGCGGTCCTTCCCTACCGACTTGATGAAGTGGGGACAACGGCGGCACACCGCCGAGGCGTCACCGCACACCAGCTCCGGCAGCGTGGGGTTGGCCTTGTGCATCGCCTGGCTGACCAGCTCCAGCTGGAGTGCCCGAGCCGGCGACGCCGCACGGTAGCCCTGGCTCAGCTGGTAGATCGTCTGGTGGCTCGAGCCGAGGGCGGTGACCAGCTCCTCCAGCTCGTTCGCCGATGCGGCGTCGACCCAGGCATGGATCATGTTTCGGTGGGTGCGCGTGTCTGGCATGGTGCCTCCGGTTAAGATGCGCCGAGTGTAGCCGGGTGCTGCAGGCGGTCTGCGCAGCGGAAAGACCAACCAGTTGACTCGGGTAATAGCAGTGCGCTACAGTTACTACATCGACAACGCAACTGGAGTACCTGATGTCCTTCACCCCCTTCACCGGCCCCCTCCGCCGGGGCGTTGCCCGGATCGGCCGCAGCGGCACCAAGCTGCACCCTGTCGTCGAGAGCTATCTGCCCCGGGCGGACGGCAGCTTCGTCAAGTGCATCGACTTCCGCTGCACCTGCACCGGCACCAGCAACGGCCACGCCCACAACAACTCCCAGGTGTACTGGGGATCCACCGCCGCGAACTGCGGCAACCGCTAGGAGCAACTGAGATGGACAACTTCACCGCCACCATGATCGCCGAGGGCGCACAGGAGCCCGAGGACCCGGACCAGTACGTCGAGGCCTGGCAGCACCTGATCGACACCGGGCTCGCCTGGCGTCTGCAGGGGTGGTTCGGCCGGAACGCCGAGTCGATGATCGCGGCAGGACACTGCCACAACTGAAGGGGAACACCATGCCGAAAGACCCACGCAACGAGCGGGAGGCCCAGCCCCATCTGCAGGCTGCGGCCGACCGCAAGTACCTGAAGTACGAGCGCCACCTCGTCAAGCCCAGCTACCGCGACAGCGACTGGCGCTCGATCCTGGCGGCGGTCGCCGACTACGTCGGGCTCGCCCTCGCGGGCGGTGCCCTCCTGTTCTTCCTCTACCACGCAGCAAAGGAGCTGTCCAAGTGAAGCAGACTTTTACCATTGACGTGCCCGCAGTGGCGCAGATGAAGCAAGACGACGACGGCGCGTACCGCCGGGTCATCACCCGCCCGGCTGGGCGCAGCAAGGTCGTGGTCACCATCGACGTCGACAAGATCGCGCAGCGCCTCGGTGCCCGCGCGGTGTTCAGCAAAAGCGGCAAAGCCACCTACCTCGGCGGCCTGGTGTCGGTCCGCAACGTGGGGGAAGCATGAAACCCTTCCGCGCTTACTACGAACCCGGCAACGACAAGTCCCCCCTCGCGTCCGCGATGGAGATCGTCGACTGCGCGATGGCCCGGAAGGGCCCCCTCAGCAAGGAGGATGCGACCCGCGTCGCCGAGACCCTGGTGGCAAGCATGGTCAGCATCTTCACGGCGATCGAGAACATCGACGAGGTCCCCCGCGACGTGCTCCGCCTCCTGCTGGACAACCTGGCCAGGAACAACATCGGTGCCCTGAAGCACCTCGGCCTCACCCAGGAGGAGGTCACCCAGGCCGGCGGCCGCATGCTCACGGACGTGGTGTCCGCGGCGCGGAAGGAGGGCTGAGCTATGGGCATCGAACCGAGGTGGCTGGTCAAGTCCGGCCGGGGCCCGACGCTAGAGGAAGCGATGGACTACGGGCTGGAGCACGGCCTCAGCATCCCGGGCGCCCTCACGGAACTTCGCCGCAAGAAGCCCACGGGCTCGGCCCAGCTCCAGTTTCGCACCGGCCCGTTCGAGCCGTGGCAGGACGTGCCGACCGTTGCCAAGGAGCCCACGACATGAACTGGAAAAAGCTGAACCCGTTCCGCCCTGTGACGGTCGCACACGCCCGAGAGCAGCTGCTGAAGCACGCCCGCGGACAGACCCGCCACCACCAGCTGAAGGCCCTACGGAAGCGGTACGAGGCCGCGATACTGCTGTCGGAAGCGATGGCCCACGAGGCCCAGGTCGACAGGCTGTTGGCGTTGCGGGCGGAGATGGTGGAGGACGGCGATGTACCGCAAGAATAGCCCTCCACCCCCGGTCCAGGTCGTCATCGGCCCGGACGGCAAGAAGCGCACGATCGTGGCGCCGCCTGCGCCGACCCCTGAGCAGCTCGCGGAAGCTCACCGCCAGACGATGGACCGCATCTCGGGCAACGAGCGGTTCCACGAGTGCCCGTGCTCCGCCTCCACACAGGAGGAGCCCGACGTTATGGTCACCTGCCCCATCTGCGGGATCATGAGGTTCGGTGAGGGTTGGCACTGCGACGAGCCCCCGTCGACCGTGTGCCCGAAGTG
>JACCDR010361349.1_pt1 | contig 10878 bp, 9 predicted proteins | sample 7446431 | NCBI WGS metagenome assembly JACCDR01 (sample SAMN15323443, study PRJNA562643) | freshwater metagenome | isolation source: river surface water | place: USA:Blue River Watershed | collected 2017-08-17 | reverse complement strand
GCGGCATAGGCTTTTTGAGCGGAGGCCATGTCGCCAGACTTGAGCGCTGCAAACAAGTTGTTCATGTTTTGTTGCTTTTGCTGCAGCCCGCTGGCGTAGCTGCTTTGTCCAATGGTGTTGACTGTCATTTTTTCTCCATCTCTTATGAGATCAGAGGCAAGCAATAAACAGACCCGTCGAATTTGGCGCTTTTTTATGCGGGATGTGGCAAAACATGGCCGCTGCGTGGGCCTTGAACCCTGTAGCGAGGGTGACTTATGGCACAGTAGCGGTCTATGAGTTCAGACATGACCTACCCCACGATTGAAGACGCGATTGGTAAAACACCTTTGGTCGCTTTGCAGCGCATTGGCGCAGCTGACAACGCCAAACGCGGCAATGTGATTTTGGGCAAGCTAGAAGGCAACAACCCCGCTGGTTCTGTGAAAGACCGCCCTGCGGTGTCAATGATTCGACGTGCACAAGAGCGAGGCGACATCAAGCCGGGTGACACGCTGATTGAAGCCACCTCTGGCAACACTGGCATTGCGCTGGCCATGGCCGCCGCCATCAAGGGCTACCACATGGTGCTCATCATGCCCGAGGACTTGTCCATCGAACGCGCGCAAACCATGAAGGCCTTTGGTGCCGAGCTGATCTTGACACCCAAGAGTGGCGGTATGGAATACGCCCGCGACTTGGCCGAGCGCATGCAAAAAGAGGGCAAGGGTCGCATGCTCGATCAGTTTGCTAACGAAGACAACCCACGCATTCACTACGAAACCACGGGCCCCGAGCTGTGGGAGCAAACGCAGGGTCGCATCACGCATTTCGTGAGCGCGATGGGCACCACGGGCACCATCACGGGTGTGTCGCGTTATTTGAAAGAAAAGAACCCAGCCATTCGCATCATCGGTGCGCAGCCTTCAGAAGGGTCGCGTATTCCGGGTATTCGCAAATGGCCGCAAGAGTACTTGCCCAAAATTTATGACGCCAGTCACGTGGATGAGCTGGTCTATGTGAGTCAAGACGATGCCGAAGACATGTGCCGTCGCCTGGCGCGTGAAGAGGGCATCTTTGCAGGCATCTCTGCTGCAGGTGCCTGTTGGGTGGCGATGCAAGTGGCGCAGCAGGTCAACAACGCGACGGTGGCCTTCATTGTTTGCGACCGTGGGGATCGCTATTTGTCGACAGGAGTGTTTCCCGCATGAACACAGATGTAGAGCTGGATACCCGTGGGCTGAATTGCCCATTGCCTATTCTCAAAGCCAAAAAAGCCTTGGCGGGCATGACCAGCGGTCAGGTGCTTAAAGTTGTGTCTACCGACACGGGATCGGTGCGTGACTTTGCAGCGTTTGCCAAACAAACAGGGCACGAGTTGTTGTCGCAGTCCACCGAGGGCAACGACTTCATTCATTACCTCAAGCGACGTTGAGCTGTTTGAGGTAATCGCGAAATTCAGCGCCCACTTCGGCGTGTTCTAAGGCCAGCTCAACGCTGGCTTGCAAAAATCCCACCTTGCTGCCGCAGTCGTAGCGCTTGCCTTCGTACGCATAGGCCAGTACTTTTTCGGTGGCCAACAAACCGGCAATGCCATCGGTGAGTTGAATTTCACCTTGCACGCCGCGTCCGCCTGCGCGAATGCGTTCAAACACAGCAGGCGTCAAGATGTAGCGGCCTGCCACAGTGGTGCGTGAAGGTGCCACGTCGGCTTTGGGTTTTTCCACCATTTGCTGGATGTCCACCAAACCGTTGCCAATGTCTTGACCTGCGACCACGCCGTAGCGGTGCACGTGCTCTAGGGGGACGTCTTGCACGGCCAACACAGACGATTGGGTGCGGGCAAACACATCGGCCATTTGCTTGAGCACGCCGGGGCCTCCAGGCTTGCCACGCATCAAGTCATCGGCCAGAAGCACGGCAAAGGGCTCGTCGCCCACCAAGTGTTCGGCGCACAACACCGCATGGCCCAAGCCCAAAGCGCGTGCTTGGCGCACGTACACGCACTGCATGTCGTCAGGTTGTACGCTGCGCACGATGTCGAGCAGGGCTTGCTTGCCTGCGGCTTCGAGTTCGGTCTCCAACTCGTAGGCCATGTCAAAGTGGTCTTCGATGGCGCGTTTGCTACGGCCTGTGACAAAAATCATTTCACGAATGCCAGCCTCATAGGCCTCTTCCACCGCGTATTGGATGAGCGGCTTGTCCACCACGGTCAGCATTTCTTTGGGGCTGGCCTTGGTGGCAGGCAAAAAGCGTGTGCCCATGCCAGCAACAGGGAACACGGCTTTGGTGAGTTGGTTTTTCATTCGTGTGATCTTGATGGTTTTGCCAAGTTTAACGAGGCGTTATTTCGCTAACTTGACCAGCTGCTCTTGCACCTTGGTCAACGTGGCGGTGAACTCGGCCACGCGCTTCTTGGCTTCTTCAATCACGGCCGGTGGGGCCTTGGCCACGAAGGCTTCGTTCTTTAACTTGGAGCCAGCTTTTTCGATCTCGTTTTGCAAGCGTTCCACTTCTTTGCCCAAGCGAATCTTCTCGGCGGCTACGTCCACTTCGATGAACAAACACACGCGCAACTCGCCAATCACGGCCACGGGTGCGGCTTGCGCAGCGGTGGACCAAGCGGCTTCGTCGTCAAATACTTTGACTTCGCTGAGCTTAGCCAAGGCTTGCAACACCGGTGCCACGCTTTGCATGAAGTCATGCTCTTCGGCGCTGCCAGCCAAGGCAAACAAAGGCATGCGTGTGGCGGGTGATACACCCATCTCGCCGCGTAAGTTGCGACAAGCATCCACCAATGATTTGACCCGTGCCACATAGGCTTCGGCGTGCTCGTCGATGCGCTCTGGTTGGCTCACAGGGTAGGCCGCGATGCTGATAGAAGCTGCTTTGTCATCGGCTTGGATGCGCCCCGCCACCACGGCCACGGTTTGCCACAGCTCTTCGGTGATGAATGGGGTAATGGGGTGCGCCAAACGCAGGATGGTCTCTAAGGTGCGAATCAGAGTGCGGCGCGTCGCACGTTTTTGTGCATCGTCACCGGTGTTGATTTGCACCTTGGCAATTTCCAAATACCAATCGCAGAACTCGTTCCACACGAAGTCGTAAATGGTGTTGGCCACGTTGTCGAGGCGGTACTCGGCAAAGCCTTTGGCCACTTCGGCTTCCACGCGTTGCAGCTTGGACACAATCCAACGATCGGCTTGGCTAAAGCTCAGATAGCCGTGGAACGGGCCACCCACGGCGCATTCTTCTTTGGTGTGTTCTTTGAGGCCGCAGTCTTGGCCTTCGCAGTTCATCAGCACAAAGCGTGAAGCGTTCCACACCTTGTTGCAGAAGTTGCGGTAGCCCTCGCAGCGCTTGCTGTCAAAGTTGATGCTGCGTCCCAAGCTGGCCAATGCAGCAAAGGTAAAACGCAAAGCATCGGCGCCATAGGCTGGGATGCCTTCTGGAAATTCTTTTTCGGTTTGCTTGCGTACCTTGGGTGCGGTTTCGGGTTTGCGTAAACCTTGGGTGCGCTTTTCAAGCAACGGCTCTAAAGTGATGCCGTCGATCAAGTCCACAGGGTCAAGCACGTTGCCTTCAGACTTACTCATTTTCTTGCCTTGCGCGTCGAGCACGAGGCCGTGGATGTAGACGTGTTTGAACGGCACTTTGCCAGTGAAGTGCGTGGTCATCATGATCATGCGGGCGACCCAGAAGAAGATGATGTCGTAACCAGTCACCAAAACAGATGACGGCAAATACAAGTCGTAATCAGCGGATGCATCATGGCTGCTGCCGTGAGCGTGGGGGGCGTGGGCAGGCGCAGCGACATTCTGAGCATCGCGAAGAGGAGCAAGACTGTCTGCGCCCCCCGCGCTCGCGGCAGAAGCCTGCCAGCCCAAAGTAGAGAAAGGCACGAGAGCAGATGAGTACCACGTGTCCAACACGTCTTCATCACGCTTCAATGTTTTGCCCGGCGCTTTGGCTTGCGCCTCAGCCTCATCACGCGCCACATACACGTTGCCGTCTTCGTCATACCAAGCTGGAATTTGGTGGCCCCACCAGAGCTGGCGCGAGATGCACCAGTCTTGGATGTTGTTCATCCACTGGTTGTAGGTGTTGACCCAGTTCTCAGGCACAAAGCTCACTTGGCCCGATTGCACCGCGTCGATGGCTTTTTGCGCGATGCTCTTGCCGGTGGCGTCTTGCGGGCTGACTTTATTCATTGCCACGAACCACTGGTCGGTCAGCATGGGCTCGATCACTTGGCCCGTGCGGGCGCAGCGGGGCACCATGAGTTTGTGCTTTTTGACTTCAACCAACTGGCCCGCAGCTTCGAGGTCGGCCACCACGGCCTTGCGCGCCACGAAGCGGTCGAGTCCGCGGTATTTTTCGGGTGCGTTGTCGTTGACGGTCGCGTCCAGGTTGAGCACGCAGATCATGTCCAGCTTGTGGCGCTGGCCGACTTGGTAGTCGTTGGTGTCGTGTGCGGGCGTGACCTTGACGACGCCGGTGCCGAAGTCCTTGTCCACGTACTCATCGGCAATGACGGGGATGGTGCGGTTGCACAAGGGCAGCTTGACCTGCTGGCCGATCAGGTGTTTGTAGCGCTCGTCTTCGGGATGCACCATCACGGCCACGTCGCCCAGCAGGGTCTCGGGGCGGGTGGTGGCCACGGTGAGCGAGCCGCTGCCATCGGCCAAGTCGTAGCGGATGTGCCACATCGAGCCGTCTTCTTCTTCGCTCTCAACTTCGAGGTCAGACACCGCGCTCATCAGCACCGGGTCCCAGTTGACCAAGCGTTTGCCACGGTAGATCAGGCCTTGCTCGTAGAGCTGCACAAAGGTTTCGGTCACGGTCTTGGACAGCTTGGGGTCCATCGTGAAGTATTCGCGGCTCCAGTCCACGCTGTCGCCCATGCGGCGCATTTGGCTGGTGATGGTGCTGCCGGACTCTTCTTTCCACTCCCAGACCTTGCTCACAAAGTTCTTGCGCGCTTCGGCGGGTGTGGGGCCCATGTCGTGGCGGCTGATGCCTTTGGCTTGCAGCTGGCGTTCGACCACGATTTGCGTGGCAATGCCCGCGTGGTCAGTGCCGGGAATCCAAGCCGTGTTGAAGCCCGACATGCGGTGGTAGCGCGTGAGGCTGTCCATGATGGTTTGGTTGAACGCATGGCCCATGTGCAGCGTGCCCGTGACGTTGGGCGGCGGCAGCTGGATGGCGAAGGCGGGTGCGCCGTCTTTGGGCGCTTGGGTGCCACGGAAACCGGCCACGCCATAGCCGCGTTTTTCCCATTCGGGGCCCCAATGGGCTTCAAGAGCGGCGGGTTCGAACGATTTGGACAAACGGTTCAGGCCGGGTTGTTCGATGGGAGTGGTTGGCGTGTTGCTCATGGGATGCTTTGGACAAAAAGAAAACGGCATGCAAAGCGCAGCCGTTGGGCCTCTGGGCGAAATGCCACATTTTACCTAGGGGATGGGCCGCTGCCCCCGATAATTCAGCCTATGTTGTTCTTACTTTCTCCCGCCAAAGCCCTTGATTACGACACCCCTGCGGGTGATGTGCCACACACGCAACCTTTGTTTGTGAAGCAATCGGCTCAGTTGATTGACATTCTGAAAGACAAATCACCGCAAGACATTGCCAGCTTGATGGACCTCAGCGACGCACTCGCTAGCCTCAATGTGGCGCGCTACCAAGCGTGGCGTCCCAAATTCACGGCCAAAAATGCCAAGCAGGCCGTGTTGGCTTTTAACGGCGATGTGTATGAAGGCTTGGATGCCAAAACCTTAAAACCCAAAGACTTGGATTGGGCGCAAGACCATGTGGCGATCTTGAGTGGCCTGTATGGCGTGTTGCGCCCACTGGATTGGATGCAGCCCTACCGCCTCGAGATGGGCACGGCGCTGGCCAACGAGAAGGGCAATAACCTTTACAAATTTTGGGGCACGCAGATTGCTGACTACTTGAACGAACGTTTGAGCGGTGAGCGCGAGCCCATCGTCGTCAACTTGGCGTCGCAAGAGTATTTCAAATCAGTAGACCGCAAAGCCCTCAAAGCACGCGTGGTGGAGTGTGTGTTTGAAGACTACAAAGGTGGCAAATACAAAATCATCAGCTTCAACGCCAAGCGTGCGCGTGGGTTGATGGCACGTTATGCCGTGACCCATCAAGTCAAAACACCCAATGGCTTAGAAGGCTTCAACCTCGAAGGCTATGCATTTGACGCAGCCGTGTCCGAGCCAGACCGCAAAGTGTTTCGCCGCAAAGTAGAGGCTTGAATCCATGAATACCCCTGAACAATCTCAGCTCGGCAAATCGTCCTCATATGTGGACCAGTACGACGCGTCGCTGTTGTTTCCTATCCCGCGTCAAACCAAACGTGACGAGATTGGCATCACCGGACAACCGCCATTTTTTGGCGCTGACTTGTGGACTGCGTATGAACTGAGCTGGCTCAACACACGCGGCAAGCCTCAGGTGGCTTTGGCTCGCATCACTGTGCCTGCTGAATCGACGCACATCATTGAAAGCAAATCGTTCAAGCTGTACTTGAACAGTTTCAACAACACGCGCATCGACGATGTGGCTGAGTTGCAAACCCGCTTGCGTCAAGACCTGAGCGCGGCCATTTGGCATGGCGAGTCCGTCAAATCTAGCGTGGGTGTGCAACTGGTGTTGCCCGAACAGTTTGACCGCGAGCCTGTGCATGAGTTGGATGGTTTGAGCTTGGACCGCTTGGATTTGGATTGCGATCAATACCAACCCAACCCGTTGCTGCTGACGGCCAATTTCAACGAAGCGCCCACCACAGAAACCTTGACCAGCAATTTGCTCAAAAGCAATTGTTTGGTCACAGGCCAACCCGACTGGGGCAGCGTGCGCATCAGCTACACCGGCCCGCAAATTGATCAAGCGGGTTTGTTGCGCTACATCGTGAGCTTTCGAAACCACAACGAATTTCATGAGCAATGCGTGGAGCGCATCTTCATGGACATCACGCGTCAGTGCAAACCGTTGCGTTTAGAGGTGTATGCGCGTTACACCCGACGTGGCGGCTTGGACATCAATCCTTGGCGCACCAGCCATCCGCAAGCCATGCCTTCTAACGTGCGCACGGCGCGGCAGTGAACTCAGCTGCGTAAAGCTTTCACAAACACGTCGGTCATCTCGGGGCAAAACAGCGTGCCCTTGTTACTGAGAATCACACGCACCGCATCGGCAGGGCTGCTTTCGTTTTTGGCGTAGTCGCCCGATTGCAGCTCTTCGTAGGCTTCCACAATCGCCACAATGCGCGCGCCAATCGGGATGTCCGTGCCTGTGAGGCCATCTGGAAATCCGGTGCCGTTGAAGTACTCATGGTGTGAGCGAATGATGGCAGCCACGCCTTGCATGTCATCTAGCGTGTTGAGTGTTTTTTCACCCATGGTGGTGTGTGTGCGGTAAACCTTGGCATCCGCCAAAGGCAACTCGATGAACTTGGTGTTGAGCACGCGGTCGCTCAAGCCAATCTTGCCAATGTCGTGCAGCAAGCCCGCGATGTAGACCGACTGACATGCATCCTCACTCAGTCCCGCGAGCTTGGCCATTTTCATGGACAGCGTGGCCACACGGCGTGAGTGGGGCAGCAGGTCAGGGCGGCGCAGTTCCAAGATGTTTGAGAACGCTTTGATGGACGCCACATAGGCGGCACGCAAGTCTTGGGTGCGCTCTTGCACGCGCGATTCGAGCGTGTCCACCATTTCGTTGAGCGATTCTTTTTGCGCCACAGTCAGCGCTTCTAGGCGGTCGTGCTCGTTGGCCAAGGTGCCAAACGCAATGGCCGATTTGAGGGTGCCCAACAACTCGTCGTCGTTCCACGGCTTGGCGGTGTAGCGGTAAATCGCGCCTTGGTTGATGGCCTCGATGGCCCCCGAGACATCAGAGGCGCCTGTGAGCATGAGTCGCATGGTTTGCGGCCATTGTTGTTTGACAGCGGCCAGCAACTCGGTGCCGTTCATGCCTGGCATTTGCATGTCAGAGATGATCACTTGCACACTTTCTTTCGCCAACACATCCAAGGCTTGTGCGCCGCTGTCGGCCGTGAGCACTTGGTAGCCTGCGAGCGACAACATGCGACGCAAGGCTGACAAGATGTTGGGCTCATCGTCCACGCACAGCACTTTGTATTGGCTGGCGTCAAAAGTGTCTTGGGTTTCGCTCATCATGATCCTTGGCTGGTTACACGTTGGATAGGCAGTGTGATTTTGAAAGTGGTGCCCACCCCGACCTGACTGTCGACCGAGAGTGTGCCGCCATGCTGTTGAATGATGTTTTGTGACACCGACAACCCTAGCCCCGTGCCCGTGCCTGGGTCTTTGGTGGTGAAGAAGGGGTCAAAGATTTTTTTCAAAATCTCCGGCGCAATGCCAGGGCCGTTGTCTTTGACTTCAATCCACACGGTGGTGTCATTGCAATCGGTTTGGATGTCAATCAAACCAATCTTGCCCTCGGGCATGGCCTGTGCGGCATTGACGATCAGATTCAAAAATACTTGGTCAATCTGGGCTGGTGCGCACGCCACCAAGGGCAAGTGGCCCAGTCGCAAACGCACATCGGCTCTGTTTTTGAGTTGCTCACGCGCGATGTTGAGCATGGATTTGAGTCCCACATGAAGGTCAGACGGCACGTAGTGCGTCGCCACATTGGTGCGAGCGTAGTCTTTGAGGTCTTGGATGATGGTCTTGACGCGCCCCACGCCCTCTTGTGTTTCTTTCACCAAGTTTTGTAAATCGTCGCGAATGAAGGCGTAGTTGAGTTTGCTTTTCAAAGCAGCCATCTCAGGGCTGTCGGCCTCTGGCGCGTCCAGCACTTTTTCATACACCGCCAAATACTTTTGCAAGGTCGTCAAGTTGGACGACACATAGCCCACTGGGTTGTTGATTTCATGTGCCACACCCGCAGCCAATTCGCCCAAAGACGCCAGTTTTTCGGACTGCACCAAACGCTTGGTGGCTTCGTCGAGTTGCACCTCAAACATGTGTTCGCGCTTGACCACCGTGAAGTAAGCCCGCCACAAAAACACACCCAAAATCACAATGCCTGAGATGACCGACAAGGCTGACAGCAGCAGCGTTTGTTGGCGCAAGCTTCGCAAGTCGGCACTGTCGAGCTCGTTATAGGTTTGCAAACGCACCCAGCCCAAATCGGCACCCAGTCTGATTTTGGCCCAGGTGGTGATGAAAGCTTGGTCGCGTGACTGCAGCACAGGCTGCGTGGTGGTGGGAGTTTCGATCCAGTATGGGTCAAACATCAAGCGTGGGGCTTGATGCAAGTCACGTTTGAGGCCCGACAGCACCCGACCTGAGGTGTCGGTCACCATCACCGACGCCACCTCGGCATTGGACATGGTTTGCAAAATGCGGGACTCTACCGAGGCGTAGTCTTTGAGCACCATTTGGTCAGCCACCGCCACCACCAAGCCTTGTGTGAGGTTGTGCGCGGTTTGAAACTTACCTTCCCACAACAAGCTCTTCGATTGGTAATACGCGGCGAGACCCGAGCCAATTTGCAGCAAGGCCAGCGCCACGCCAATGAGCAGCGCAGGCCGGATGCTTTTCCACTGCGTAGAGGTCAGGCGGTGCCGCATGTCATGGCCCCGTCAACACCAAGAATTTTTCCAGTTGCAAGGACTCCAAGGGCTTGTAGTGCTTGGCATAACTCACGGCTTGTGGCTTGTGCAGGTTGATACCGTCGAGCAGCTGACGCCCTTCCTCATCCCGCGTGAGCTTGAGCATGGCCGCCATGAAGCGATCGCGCACAGCCGCAGGCACCGAGGGGTGCGTGGCCACAGGGTGAGGGGTGTAGGCCGGTGTTTCATACAACACGCGCAACTGTTGGCGTACTTCAGGTGCTTCGTTGTCCAAGGTGTTGTTGACCCCGCCGCCCGCCACCACATCTTTGCCAATGACCGAGCGATACACATTGCTGTGCGTTTTCACAAACACGGGGGTGATTTGAATTTTCTTTTTGGCCAACTCTGCACGAATGAGCAGTGATGCCGCAAACGCATTGGGTGCTGGAAACGTGATGTTGTGCCCCTTGAGCTCGTCCAAACTTTTGATGGGGCTGTCTGCGCGCACCACCAAAATGCCGGTTAGCAAATCTTCACTGTCGGCCAGCAGCGGCTGGTACTTTTTCTTTTGGTACGCCAGCACAGCGTGGTAGGGGTTGAGAAACACAAACTCGGGTTCGCCGCGCAGCAAACGTTGTTCAAACTCTGGGATCGTGGCTGACACCCGCAACTCAAAACACAAACCCGCTTCGCGCCCCACGCGTTCTAGCAAGGGCGACCATGCGGTGTAAATCTTGGAGGCCGTGACTTGCGGCACCACCTCAAAGCTGTGAACCTTGCTTGCTTGAGGGCTACCCAAGCAAGCAGCTTGCAACGAACCCATGCAAAGCAGGGCACAAGTGAAGAAGCCAAGGAGGGTGCGTGTGTGGGTCATAGATGCATCTATTTTCACCTGCGTTGCAGCCTTCTCATTCTGATGTGGGAGTGTCCCCGAACAAAGATTCGGTATAGGGTTGGCGAGGCGCTTCTTGGGCGTGTATGTGGTGGGCTTGCCAGTCGGCTTGCTTCATCAACGAACCCACTCGTACCCCCAGCAAACGCAAGCGGCGTGTGAGGTCAACCCGCTTCAAGCACAAGCCGGCCGCGTGTCGAATGGCGGCGGCATCATGGATGTGCTGAGGCAAGGTGTGGTCACGCGTCACACTCTGAAAGTTGTCATAGCGCAGCTTGATGCCAATCGTTTTACCTACATAACCTTTGCGCTGCAAATCGGCCGCCACTTGTTCACACAGCCGAGTGAAGATCGTGCCCAGCGCTTCGCGGTCACGCACCGCATGCAAGTCGTGCTCAAACGTGGTTTC
>JACCDR012602826.1_pt1 | contig 10879 bp, 11 predicted proteins | sample 7446431 | NCBI WGS metagenome assembly JACCDR01 (sample SAMN15323443, study PRJNA562643) | freshwater metagenome | isolation source: river surface water | place: USA:Blue River Watershed | collected 2017-08-17 | reverse complement strand
CATCAATCTCTCCAATACGGACTATGTCTACACCGACAACCCGCACACCAACCCTGATGCCACGAAGATCGAAGACATCACCTGGAGCGACTTCCGCAAGCTGATTCCAGATGAGTGGGAGCCAGGGCTCTCAGCCCCGTTTGACCCAGTGGCAGCCAAGGTCGCCGAGCGCGATAATATTGAAGTTGCTCAGATTAATGGCCTCAAGCTCGACCACCTCCGCGACTATCTCGCTGGTCGCCCGTTTGTCGGAACCCGGATTCACAACTAAGATAAAAACACTTTCATATATGAAAGTGTTTTTTAAACTATCTCATTGCAACTTCAGATACAAATGGACACAAGAACAACGAGCCACAAAACCCTTTCAGTTAACTGAAAGGGTTTTGGTTATACGGTTGTGCGTTGATGCTTAGAGTTTGAGGGTAGCCACAAATGTTTCTATCGCACTTTCGAGCTCTGCTATCGAGCCACTATTCATAATGGTGTAGTCTGCCATCTCCATAACTCGTGCCTTTTGCATGCCGTTTGGATCAGTATCATTTTTTTCGAGCTCTTCATGTGTAACAAACTGTTCAAAGGTAACTTGATCAGTTTCAGACCGTCGTGCCTGCACGCGCTTAAAGCGTATAGCTTGCTCCGCATCCACTACGAGCAGCACACCACCCATCCGCCTTAAGGTCTCTGCTTCGGCTACTGCTCGGATAGACTCTACAATTGCTCTCGTTACACCACCAGCGGAAATCTTCTTAAGTGCCTCAGTGACAAGGAAGTCGTTCCCATAGCGAGCTCGGAGCTCGTTGGCAGTCAGTCGCATTTGCGAACGTGTTTCAGGTAGTCCTTGCTTCTTAATTTCCTCAAGAATAATTGAACGACTTGAGTAGTGCGTAAAGCCGTGATGAGTCACGAGGTACTCAACCACCGTTCCCTTCCCTGCTCCATCGGTTCCTGAGATTCCAAGGAGTACCATGTTACTTCGCGGTAGTAGTCTTAACTTCACGCTTCGCCTGCCAATCAGCGTAGGCGACAAGCATTGGACTCGCGATAAAGATAGATGAGTAGGCACCCGCGAAGACACCCGCAATCAAGACCAGAGCGAAGGTCTGAGTAACACCACTCCCAAAGAAGTAGAGCGCAAGGAGTGCAAAGAGTACTGTGAGGGACGTATTGATTGAACGTGGCATTGTCTCATCCACCGCCTCACCAACGAGGTCGGCAAATGGTCGAGTGAGTGTGTAATCCACCTCTTCACGAGTAATACCACCTGGTTCTTCTATCTTCTTACGGTGCTCGATACGATTCTGCACGAGCTTCTCACGCACACGGTCAAAGATCACAATGGTGTCATTTACCGAATACCCAAGAATGGTGAGGAGTGCCGTCACAAAGAGCACATCCACCTCAATCCCAAGGAAGTAACCAAGGAGGGACATCACGGCAATCGGTACGAGAATGTCATGAAAGAGGACGAGTACCGTCATTGCGCCATACACCCACGAACTGACCGGCTTCCCAATCCCCATAAAGGCATAGGCCACGTAGATAATCGTCACGAGGAGGACCGCCCCAATCGCCCAGAAAGCCTTGTCCTTCATCTCTTGCCCAATCACGGGACCGACGGTCGTTGTACGGGTAACAGTCGCGTCACTCCCAATTGACTTGAGCTCCGTCTCAAGCGCCGACTGCTCTTCAACAGAGAGTGTACGGGTGGTCACAATGTAACTTGAGCCCAGTTCACTCGATGATTCACGAACTGCACTATTGTCGTAGCCGAGCTCAAGAAGCGACGCTTCCACTACTGACTTCGCCGGCATCGTCCCGTAGCGAATCTCAGTGAGTGAACCACCAGTGAAGTCGATACCGGGCTTGAGGCCAAGGATGCCGACAATAAGTGCTCCGGTGATAACAATCGCTGCTCCAATGAGGAGGAATATCTTTCGATAGAAAATAATCTTCATACTATTTTTTGACTAGACCAGTTCCGAGTAAATATGGCCACAAACCCTTATCTTCACGACTCACATCTGGCAGTGCAATGAGGAGGGTTCGAGTCAGTACAATCGCCGACATAACTGAGATAATGATACCGATACCAAGCACGAGGGCAAAACCTTTAATCATCGCGGTACCAAACCAGAAGAGAATAATCGCAGAGATGAGACCAGTGATGTTACCATCACGGATTGCGCTCCACGCACGAGCAAAGCCTTCCTCCGCCGCCTGGCGACTGCGTTTGCCACTGCGGAACTCCTCTTTCATACGCTCAAACACGAGCACATTAGCGTCTACCGCCATACCAAGCGAGAGAACAAAACCAGCCAGTCCAGCCGCCGTAAGCGTCACCGGGATAAGCTGGAACATCGCCATATTCATAATGATGTAGAGGAGGAGTGCCACACTCGCAATGAGACCAGGGACGCGGTACCACATAATCAAGAAGAGTGAGATGATAGCGAAGCCAACAATACCAGCGATAAGACTCTGGTTAATAACCCCGACACCAAGCGTGGCGTCAATGGTCTGGGTACTCGCGAGCGTAATCGGGACCGGCAAGGCACCGAAGTTAAGATTCTGCGCGAGAGCCTTCGCCTCGTCAGGAGTAAACCCACCAGAGATAGTGGCGCGACCGCCAGAGATAGCCTCGTTGATACGTGGCGCTGAGATGATTTCACCATCAAGGAAAATAGCGAGCTGTTCACCGACATTCTCCCGCGTAATTTTCTCAAAAAGCTCTCCACCCTCAGCGGTGAAGGTGATGGCAACGAGTGGCTCGTTCGCCAGCTGGCCAGACTGTCCACCAGCAAATTCGAGGACTGCACTCTCAAGATAACGCCCAGTAAGACCAGTGTCCGTATAAGGATTGAGCGTATCAACCGACTCACCATTCACCTCAACATTCCCAATCACTGCCCCACTCCCCGACGCGTTAGCGCGGAGTGTCTCAGCCTGCTCAGCGGCAATCACCGCCTCAGCGTCCATAAGCTTAAATTCAAGGAGAGGTGTTCGCCCAATTTCGGCAACAGCCTCCTCGACACTCGTCACACCAGGGAGCTCCACGACGAGACGATGTTGCTGCTCTTCGGCGGCAAAGCTACTCTCCTCAACCTGGATAATAGGCTCAGATACACCAAGGCCGTTCACGCGACGTTCAATCACATCACGGAGCACATTCATGAGAGCAGGCACTTCAGCCGGTGCAATCTTCGAAACATCAGCCTCATAAACGAGGTGGCTACCACCAGCCAGATCAAGACCAAGCTTAAACGGAAAACGCGCGCCATCCGCTGTCGCGTTATGGTAGACAAAATAGGTAATCAAAAGACCGAGAAGCAACACCACTGTAGCGCGAAACAAGCGAATGAATGCCGCTACCCCCGGAGTCGCCTCATTCTGACTGGTCGGAGTCTTGTTCATAAAAAGCACTTAAGAATAATGAGCCTGTTATACCACAAAAAACCTTTATTTTCTATGTGATTTAGTACAATAGAGCACATTTTTGAGGAGTATGGCAACCGTCAGTGGACCAATCCCCCCCGGTACTGGGGTGAAGAGTGCAGCTTTCTCGGCTACCGCCGGATCAGCATCACCAACGAGCATCCCACCCTCTTCTGAGGTACCCGCATCAAATACCACTACCCCTTCCTTCACCATAGCCGGGGTAATGAGTCCTGGGACCCCCGCCCCAAGAATGAGGGTATCAGCAGCTTGGACTACTTTGGTCGCAAATGTCTCTTTCGTGAGAACAGTCACCTCTCCACCCCGAGCGGCGGCATACAAGGCGGCCGGGGCACCGACCAGGCGACCGCTCCCAACAACCACCACCGACTTACCAGCAAACGAAATATCATAGGCTTGACTGATACTATCAATCGCCCCGACGACCGGAGGAAGCGGCGTGGTAAGGCGTCCGTCATACTGCATCACGTCAACATCATGTGTCGAGGGGATAAGTGCCGCAAGCACGTCAGTCTGAAGGTGCGGAAACGGAAACTGCAAAATAATCCCATCACTCACAGTCGTAGCTTCAGCAATTGCTGCCCCTACCTCAGCCATCGTCACCGTACCAGGGAGATGAACAACCTCGAGCACTACCCCTGCCTCATGTGCTTTCCGCTCCTTGAGTGCCAAAAATTTCTGTGTCTCAAAATTCGGCTCACAGGTAAAGACCGTTAACCGCGGTGGAGTCGGCATATGTGTCACCGCTTCGTGTATAGCGACGATAATCGTCTTTGCAAGTGCTCGACCATCAATAATCATAGGCCCGCACTATACAACACTTTCAAAAATAATTATAGGGAGGCTTTTGGCTTTGGTCGACGTAAAGTCTCTGGCACGAAGGACTCGTAGCGACCATCAGTGTACTGAAACGCATCCTTACTTGAGTACTTGCATTGGTAGACTGTCGCCAACTTCGCACCACTCATGACGACCGGGTATGAGTAAAATCGCCACGAACCAGGACAGGTTGGTACCTTACCACGGGTTGCATGCCAAAAGACGAAGAACGCAAAGCGCGCCATCCATGGCTGAATTGGTAGAATACGCTTCCCGACCGCGTCAGCCATATCAGCAGCAAGGACCGGCTCACCCTCAGGCGTAATATTAAAAACAACATAATCAAGGCTGAATGGTTCGAAGGCAAACTTCGTCACGATATCGGTCACATCGTCTTCATGGATGAACTGCCGGACCCACAGTGGTGTCGCCGGCACAAACGCTGTCATCGCCGTTACAAGCTTGTAGACGAAGCCTCCCTTGAGGTTACCCTGGAGCGCTGATTGGAGCCCAAAGCGCATCCGCATGTAGCGACCACGCGGCCCCGTAATCGCGGCTGGGCGCACGATAAATACCTGGGGCACCGGCTTCCCTTCCGCCTTACGTGCATCGAACTGCGCCTTGAGGCGTTCTTCAGTCACTTTCTTTTCGAGCGCGTAGATGTAATCATCATCACGGAAACCTTCAAGCTCGGTGAAGCGGTGCGCGATCGTATTATTGGCGCGCGCACTGTATGACGACGCCGTTGAGAAATAAATGAGCTTATCAACCGACTCCGTCTCCATCGCAAAGGTAAAAATCTTGTCTGAACCTTCGACATTCCAGCGCCACTGTTCGTGTGGCTGGCCGTACATGGCACGAATCTGCCACGCAGTATGGACGACCGTCGTTGGCTTCAAGGCAGCTACCTGTTCCTGCCAGCCATCATCAGCCATATTGTGCTGAATATACGTGACTTTCGGAATCTGCTTTGAGAAGTCTGACTGCGGCTCTTTATCCAGCGCAATAATCGTAGCGACATCATCACGCTTACTCAACTGATCACAGAGCATCTCACCGACATAACCGGCGCCTCCAACAATAAAAATGGTTTGCATACGTATGGACTACAGTATAGCAAACTACGACGGGAACTGAATAGTTACACCAAAGCGAGAAAGGACCGTTTTGATAGTACGGAGGAATATTGCAAGATCGAGCCAGAACGAACGATTCTTCACGTAGTACAAATCGTACGAAAAGCGAATCCGCGACTCTTCAATCGATTGCGGACTAATGTTGCCCGGTATATAGCGCTGATTCGTCTGGGCCCAGCCGGTCACGCCCGGCTTCACAAAATAGCGAATCTTATAGTACGGAATCTCAGTCGCCAGCCGCTCACCAAGGCCGACCGTATCATTGCGTGGACCGATGAGAGACATGTCGCCTTTGAGGATAGTGAGGATCTGCGGCACCTCATCAATACTGAGCTTCCGCAAGACCGCACCTACTTTTGTCACGACGTTATCTTGCTTCGCGTCCTCATTCGTCCAGGTGGCGCTGCCAGAGAAATTCTTTGTCATCGTACGAAGCTTGTACACTTTCACGAGCTTATTGTACTGCCCAATACGTTCTTGGGTAATGAAGAGTGGTCCCTTCCCTTCAATCCGCATCGCAAGATAAATGAGTGGCAACACGAGGAGGAAAAAGAACCCGAGCACGAGACAGGTGGCGATATCAATTGTCCGCTTCATGGTGTCATAGACAAGACTCTTTGATTGTGAGACATGGGTTAAAAACCAGTCATAACGGAGAGCAGAGAGGGGTACGCGGTCAAACGTATCTTCATACACCTTAAAGAAATCGAGGAAGGTAAAGTCAAAATCAATAAACGCCTTATCAAAGAGCGCTGGCATCACCTGCTCAAGGTACGGACTGTGCGGATCGGCGACAATAATATCAATTCGCTCTTTCTCAATGAGACCAAGGAGCTTATCTTTAAAATCTTCAATCTTCCCCGCCGCCGAACTATCAATAATCCGGACAAATGAGTACGTGTAGCGGTCGTTGTTATTTATTTCATCAACGAGCTCAATGGCATCTGGACCATCAGCAAGGAGAATTGCCCGCTTGTGTGCAACTGGTGCAAAGCGTGGAAAGAGATACATACGCCAGTACGTAATGAGCGCCACTGAGATAAACAGGTAGATGATAAGGTTTGTTTTCGGCGCAATTTCAAATGGAACAACGAGAAATATTACAAAAGCAATGAGGATATTCACCACCTGGATATTGAGAATCCGACTAAACAGAAACGTCTTTAAAATCGCCGTATGCTTATCATAAAGACCGCCAATGTAGAACGCAAGGAGCCAGATACCAGACAGGAGGAGGAACGGTCCAAGATGGGCTGCGAGGGTGACACTATCAGGCAAACTCAAATACCGCACAAAGAGCGTGAGCCATAAGGCCGATATAAAGGCGATACTGTCCCCGGTAATCAGAATTGCTAACTCGCGTGCACGCTCACCCATACTGTATATACCTCTATGGTACCAGAGGCAGTCCTTGGTCGCAAAGCGCACAGAAATACGGTATATTTGAACCCTACGTACCTCTTCCATGAAAACGAAAGTCCTATTTATTATTACGAAGAGTAACTGGGGTGAGAACCGGGATGAGGGACCCGGTTCGCAAGACTCATTGTGGGCTTTTCTGAATACTTGGAACAAAAGACCCAGTGAGTGGACCGCGTCTGTTAAGACGGCGCCGAGCCACCCCACACGCGAGCCTGATTTCTTATACTGTGTAACATGAAAAAGAAAGTCCTATTTATTATTACGAAGAGTAACTGGGGTGGCGCCCAGCGCTACGTCTACGATATCGTCACCAACCTCGACAAAACCATCTATGAGCCGGTGGTAGCTCTTGGTGGAGACGGCGTGCTCATTACCATGCTTGAACACGCTGGGATACGTGTCATCGCGCTTGATACCCTTAAAAATAGCGCCGGATTAAAAAACGTTATCACCAACACCAAACAGCTCTTACAGATTCTAAAAACTGAAAAGCCTGATGTTGTCCACCTGAATAGCTCGGTGGCTGGATTCCTCGGCGCACTCGCGGGCCGCCTGGCTCGTGTACCTCGCATCATCTTTACCGCGCATGGCTGGTCCTTTAATGAGGACCGACCGTGGTGGGAGCGTATCATACTAAAAGGATTTCACTATCTGACGGTACTCATGAGTCACCAGACCATTGCTGTCTCTCGTGCTATCGTGGCCCAAATGAACTGGCCCAAAGCTCAGTCGAAGATGACTATTATTAATCCCGGTCGCACGATTGGGGCCATGTATAGTCGCGAAGAGGCACGGGTACACCTAACTGAAATATTCCCCGCTGTTACCCCCTACTACAAAGACACCTGGCTCCTCTGCATCGCAGAGCTCCACCCAATCAAGCGCCATACTGTACTCTTTGATGCTGTGCGACGTCTCACCGCGATCCACCCTACCATTCGCCTCATGTGTATCGGTGACGGAAAAGAGGAAACAAAGCTTAGAGCATGGATACTTCGCCACGGCATGGAAGAACACATATTCCTTCTCGGATCAATCCACGAAGCAGCCCGCTACCTCAAGGCCGCTGATATCTTCGTACTTGCAAGTACATCAGAATCATACGGTTATGTCATCCACGAAGCTGGTCTTGCTCATGTACCTGTGGTTGCTACTAACGTTGGTGGTATTCCCGATATTGTAAAACACGAAGAAGAAGGTATCCTCGTGATGCCAAATTCCCCAACCGCACTCGCAGCCGGTATCACCACCACCCTCTCAGACACCCCAGGCACATTAGAACGAAGTAAACGTCTCTACGACACTCTCTCTAGCCGTACGACGAAAAGTATGGTTGCTACAACAGCTAAACTCTACGAATAGTATAAAGTCTCACTTTCTCTAACATGTATTACACTTCTAGAAACACAATGGGTTCCCCCAACCCGTGACGGTAGAATCAATGCGTCCATAATCAACGCGACACCACGTACCAGCAGGAATTGTTACCCCGGCGCTATTACGACGATCACGTTCAAAGCGTGCGTTTAACCGATAGGCATTTCTGTCAGTAGTATTGGCGTCGTAGGTTATTGTCGTGACCCAACTAGGTGTATCTGAAGGAGATACATTATAAAATGGTGCAATTACGTTGCTAAAATATATATCATCTGGATCTGATACCTCTACCGGATTAACACTGACTGTTATACATCCAGGGTCAGATTCTATTAAACATGGATAGTCACCATTTCTCACTCTGTATAACTCTAGTGCATTTTGAATCTGTTTTATTTCATTGACTTGCGACGCATCTCTGGCTGAAGCTCGAGAACTTGTTGTAGCGACCAATACCGTCGACGATAACAGACCAATAATCGTAACGACAACCATGACTTCTATAAGGGTGAAACCGAGGGAACTCATAATGGTTAGTCAAAACTATATTGTTAAATATATCCTACTTCTAGACCTGAACGCCAGATGGTAGATTTTGATTGTATATGACCTGTAAGTTAAAAGCAGACAGGATCAAATGCACCAGCTAGGGACGAGGAGAGTCGCCCCTGATCAACACGACACCACGTACCAGCAGGTATGGTTACCCCAGCGTTATTACGACGATCGCGTTCGAAGCGCGCCCGGATACGATAGTTAGCAGGATTGCCCATATCAGTCACATAAACTAATGTTGCATCCCAACCATTGGAATCACTTGGATTGATAGTTAAAAATGATTCGAGCTCTTCTGCTAAATACATGTCTCCTGGATCTGATACATCTAGCGGATTAATATTGAGAGCTGCACATCCAGGATTAGGTCCTACATCATAACAGGGGTACCTATTATTTTTTACTCTATATAACTCAAGTGCATTTTGAATTTGTTTCATTTCATTGACTTGCGACGCATCTCTGGCTGAAGCTCGTGAGCTAGACGTAGCAGCAAGCACTGATGAAGCCAAAAGGCCAACGATAGTAATTACCACCAAGAGCTCAATGAGAGTAAAGCCGTCATTCTTCAACATGTGTAAAGATTATACAAAATTTCAACGTCGCAATCACGATGACTGCAGACACGTACTAAATATCACCTACAAACAATGCAACATTAGTAACACAACGGGTTCGCAGCCCAACCTGTGTGTCCTGACCCCATATCAATACGACACCAGGTACCTGCCGGAATTGTTACCCCTGCTGCGTTGCGTCGGTCGCGCTCAAAACGTGCAATTATTGTATATGAGCTACGATCAGGATTATCATTACTGTTACCACTATTTGAACGTACACGATAACGAATTGAGCTATCCCAAGAAGTGACGTCATTTGGCTCTGGTCTGTAATAGGATGCGATTGCATTGCGGAAGTTTGTCAACGCGACACTAGTGGTGGTAGCATTCACAAGAATTTCACCGGCAGCGCCGGCACTGGTACAAGCTGGATTTGCAGTCGCGCAGGGATAGTTACCATTATTCGCATTACGATAGAGCTCAAGTGCATTTTGTAGCTGCTTGATTTCGTTATTTTGAGAACCGTCACGGCTTGAGGCCCGAGCACTTGAGGTAGCGCCAAGTACCGACGAAGCTAAAAGTCCGATGATAGTAATAACCACCAAAAGCTCAATTAAGGTAAAACCGCGAGAATGCATAAAGTCAGTATATAGAAGTCATGAAGCGTAACGGCTACTGACTGGGGAAATCTTCTTTTATATAACTTAATATACCATACCATATATATATCTATGCCAACCATTCAATTTGACGAGGAAGCAAATACTATAGCACGACGAAAAGTACAGGGCCCGGGCATGACTGGATTCCTTATGCGGACCGGCATTGTTAAATCTCCGCAAGGCGCTAACCTACTTCTTATCACTTTTATACTCATCGGTATGGCTACGTCAATCTTTCTCCTAAGTCGGTCACTTGGACCCGCCCCCCTCCCTGACAACCCACCTACCCTCAACTAACGCGCACTTGTAATCAAAATCTCAGATGACTCCGCGGATACACCGCGGAGTTTTGCGTAGCGACGCATTGATAACACCATACCAACCGCCACGAACTCAGTCACCAAATGTGACCCTCCATAACTGAGAAATGGCACCGTCGTACCCGTCACTGGCAAGAGGCCAATATTCATCCCAATATGGACAAAAAAGTGAGCCACGAAAAGCGTCGCCACTCCGGTCGCAAAGAGGGTTTCAAAATTACTCGCCCCCTGTATCGCGTGGTGTAACAGGCGCCATATCACGACCCCAAATGAACCAAACAGGAGAAGAACACCAACTAAGCCCCACTCTTCAGCAAAAGCTGCAAAGATAAAGTCGGTCTCATATTCTGGCAAAAAGAGCAGCTTTGATTGCGTCCCGTAGCCTACTCCTTTACCAAAGAGTTCCCCCGAACCAACCGCGACGGTCGATTGGTATGCGTTATACCCAGCGCCTTGAATATCAGCAAGTGGATCAAGGAACGTCATAATTCGAGTCTTCTGGTAATCGAGAAACACAAACTGCCACATGATTGCAAATGCGAGCGCTCCGACCGTAAATACCATGAGGAGGT
>JACCDR012563777.1_pt1 | contig 10880 bp, 11 predicted proteins | sample 7446431 | NCBI WGS metagenome assembly JACCDR01 (sample SAMN15323443, study PRJNA562643) | freshwater metagenome | isolation source: river surface water | place: USA:Blue River Watershed | collected 2017-08-17 | reverse complement strand
GTCCACCAAAAAATGGAAGCCGTAGTCGAAGGCGCGAAGACTGAAACACGCGCACTAACAGCTGACGAAGCAAAAGAGTTTGATACGCTCGAAACACAGGCAAACGAATTGTCTGCAACGATTAGCCGTATCAAAGCCCTTGAGTCTTCTGAGCAAGAAGCAGCCGGCGAAGACGCAGGTGCCGGTGACGGCGCAGGCGCAGGCGCAGGCGACGAAGGTACTCGTTCAGTCGAAACCCGAGCAGTCGAAGAGCGCGAAACCGCTCAATTTGCGAGCTTCATCCGTTCCGCTGTAAAAGGCGAAACTGAAGTCCGTGACCTTGACCTCGGTAACAACGGCGCAATCGTACCAAAGACAATCGCGAACAAAATCATCGCTACTGTTTATGACATTAGCCCGATTGTCGACAAAGCAAACCGATACAACACCAAAGGCACCTTTGCAGTACCAACATACGGCAAAGACGGCGCTGCTGAAATCACCATGGCATACCAGGATGAGTTCACAGAGCTTGTATCAAATGCTGGTAAATTTGGCAGCGTAAACCTAGGCAGCTACCTAGCCGGTGCATTGGCACTTGTTAGCAAGAGCCTAGTCAACAACAGCGACATCGATGTTGTTGCAAAGGTCGTCCAGCTTATGGCTGAAGCGATCGCTCGCTTCCTAGAGCATGAAGCACTTGTCGGTACAACTGGCAAAGCAACAGGCTTGAAAGATTTGACAAACGGTTTCACAACCAACAGCACGACTGCGATCACATCTGACGACCTCCTACGTTTGAAGAACAAGGTGAAGGCTGCATTCCGCAAGGGAAGCATGTACATCTTCCACCAGGACGTCATCACTGAGATCGAAGCATTGAAGGATGGCAACGAGCGCTACATCTTCAACGGTCAAGCTGAGGGTCCATTTGCCGGAACAGTATTCGGTTACCCAGTTTTTGCATCAGACAACCTACCAGCAGCAATCGCAGCTGATACTCGCCTCGGTTACTTCGGTAACCCAGTAGCCCTAGGCATCCGCCTAGCGCCTGAAGTCGAAGTCGAAGTATTGCGCGAGCGCTTCGCAGACCAGCACGCTATCGGCGTTACTGGCTGGGTAGACTTTGACATGAAGACTGAAAACCACCAGGCTATGGCTTGGCTAAAGAGCAAGGCAGCCTAGTAATAGGCAGCCAGGAAGGAGTGAATGATGGCGCAATATGAAGCACTACGGAGCTTCGGCGGGAAGGTATCAGCCACCAAAGGCCGCCCTGTCGAAATTAAAGACAAGGCGGTAGCCCAGGACTTGCTAGACGCCGGCTACATAAAGGCAGTCGGGGGTAACACCCCGGCCGCCCCAAAGCCAGCATCAAAGCCTGCAGCTAAACCTGCAGACAAGCCAGCTGAAGCACCAGCACCTGTCGAAGAACCAGCCGGCGATAAGCCAGCTGAAACGCCGGAGCAGCCCGAGCAACCAACTGAAGAGAAGGAAGCACCTGCAGCCCCGGAAGCAACTAAGTAATACACAGAGAGGACGCAAAAGACATGGCGACTAAAGTAAGCGAAATCACGAAAGAAGAAGTGGCCGCATACCTCCGCCTGGACGATGCGTCCTCTTCTGATTTGCAGCAGATCGACGAATTGAAACTGGTGGCGGTATCGTTCATTAAAAGCCAAACCGGACTCGACGACGCAGGCCTGGATTTATACCCCGACTTGATAATCGTTGTAAAGATTTTGTGCCAGGATATGTACGACAACCGCACCCTTTACGTCGACACCCAAACTGTAAATAAAACGGTGGAAGCAATCCTCGGCTCGCACCGGCAGAACTTCCTGCCTTCGGCAACGGAAGCCAACCCGGACAATGCAACCACGATCACAGACACCTCAGTAACAGTCAGCCCGCTGGACAACGACATGGTAGCCTTCGGCTCAGTCATTACTAGCATAAACGGTACCGCCGCAGAAACCGGCACGCCAATCACGGTCCCACACGGAACCGCTACACTGGCCGCAGACGGCAGCGTGACCATAGCACCTGAAACCGGGTACGTTGGCACAATCGCATTCAACTACGAAGCCACCGCACCCGATAGCACAACCACAACGTCAATGATTGTCGTGGTTATATCGGGAGCAGCATAATGACACTGAACGCAGGCAAATACCGACACCCGATAAAGGTGTACCGAACCAGCAGCACGAAGGACGCGCAGGGCTTCAAATCCCAAACGCGAACCCTGCTGCTTTCTGCGTATGCAGAGGTAAAAACGACGAGGGGATACACGCTCATCAAAAACAACACCGACTTTGAAAAGGCATATACCAACTTCACAATCCGAATGCCGCAAGGCGAACGGATGCTGCGGCGCTACGACGAAATCGACTGGAAGGGTAAAACCTACACCATCGAATACATAAACGACGTAAATGCCACCGGCACCGAACTGGAAGTGCAGGCCAAAGAGGTCACAAAGTAATGGCCCGCTACGCGATCGAACTGCCGAATGAAGAGATCCAGGAGCTGCAGAAACTCGACGCGAACGTTCCCAAGATAATAGGCGAAATGCTAGAAGCCGGCGGCAACGTCGTGCTGGCAGGCGTCAAGGGGAATATCGCCCGAGCGTTCAAAAGCCCCAGCCAAATCATGAACGGCCTACGCCTTACCCGCGTATACCACAACAGCGACGGCGGAACCAGCATCAAAATCGGCTTTTATGGGACACACCGCAGCAGGAAGTCGAAGAAGTACCCGGCCGGAGTGCCAATCGCGCTCATAGCAAGCGCCAGGGAGTACGGCACCAGCAGCGGCGAAAAGTCAAAGCCCTTCTTTAGAAAAGAATTCAGAAGGAAGGCCGCGATCGACGCAGCCATGAAAGCAGTTCACGATAAATACATAAAGGATTAGGAACCATGAACGCAGAGATTGAAACACTGTTCACGAACTTTGAAGCCGACGGCCAAACGGTCCCGGTGGACTTCCTGCGCCATGAACCCGAAACCGAAGGCGAAACATACATCACCTACAATACGCAAGTCGAGCTGCCCGGACTCGTCGCAGACAACGAGCTGCAGGCGACCGCGCACGCCTACGACTTCCACATATTCAGTCGTGGCAATTATGCTACAATTGAAACAGCAGTGAAGGCGCTGCTGGGAAGTAACGGCTGGGTATTTGTGCAGGCCAGCGAAGACCTGTACGAAGACGACACCCGCTACTACCACAAAATACTAACGTACGAGAAGGAAAGGGGCTACTAAGATGGCACGAATCGGAGCAAGCGGCTTAAAATACGCCGTACTCACCAACGAAGTAACTCCGGTCTATGGCACACCAGCCGTGATCGGAAAGATGGTAGGCGCAAAATTGGCCTACGAACTGAACAGCGCAGAATTATACGCTGATAACTCACTCGCAGAGAGCGACTACACCTTTAACAAAGGTACGCTAACTGTAACGATTGCAGACGACGACGACACAGTGCTTGCAACACTGCTCGGCCGAACCGTAAACGCAACCACCAAGGAAGTAATCCGCACAACCCAGGACGTAGCACCATACGTAGGCGTTGGCCGCATCATTACCAAACTGGTCGGCGGCGATTACAAATACAAAGTTGAGTTTTTGAGCAAGGTCAAGTTCAAAGAGCCTGCACCTGAAGAGAAAACCAAAGGCGAGAGCGTCGAATTCGGCACAGTCGAACTCGAAGGCGGCATCGCAGTCCTACCAAGTAACGTCTGGTCAAAGACCGGCACATTTGACGACCTAGCTGCCGCTCAAGCATTCCTTGACGACTGCTTCGGCGTAGCGTAGGTACCACGATGAAGGTCCGCGTAACTAACGGAGTCGTGAAAGACCGTGAAACCGGGCGGTATTGCCAGCCCGGCGACACCCTGGAAGTGACAAAGGAACGGTACGACGAACTCCGCGCTAAAGGCGACTACGTAGTAGCCGTCAAGTCAACCGGTAGCGATAAAAAAGCCGCTGACGAAACTGAGTCCGGAGCAGAACAGCCGGAAGCACCGGCCGATCCGGAACCCGACCCTATGCCGGCCGCCCCTCTGCATTCAGTAGAGGGCGTGGCCTACATAGAAGACATTAAAAAACGATAAATCGAAGAGAGCATGAAAGGAATACAATGAAAGACATCAAGCTCGACATCGAGGTGGACGGTAAAACGTACACGCTCATGTTTACCCTGAACGTTATGCAGGCAATCCAGGAAGAATACGAATCAGTAAAAGCCTGGGGTGAAAAGGTAGAAGCCAACACAGACGGCATGGACGCGAAGGCGGTTATATTCGGCTTCGGCGAAATGCTCAATGAGGGCATCGACGTGAAGAACGAAGAAGCCGCAGCGGCCGGCGAAGCACCACAACCGATGCTGACCCCCCGCCAGGTCGGTCGTTTGATTACGAAGATGGGGCTAACCAACGCAGCCGCCAAAATTAACGAACTCGTGGTCGCGTCAACAAAGGACAAGAACCCAAAAAACGCGTAGTCCATGAAGACGAAGACCCAGTAATTGACTTTTCATGGATATTGTACGTCGGCCGGTCGTTACTGGGATACACAGATCGCGAAGTCGGAAGGCTCACATTCACAAAATGGAAGGAACAATACGACCATTACAAGAACGACTACGACTTCAGACTCGCGAAAGTATCATACGGCAAGGCCCACGAGCTGCAGCAGCAGGAAGAAGAATGGCTATAGGCCGTAAAACCCGGTATGTAGCGCCTTCACAACCCCGAATAGACGACTATCAGTCCATCTTCGGCCGAAAAGCGCAGTGTCGCACAATATAAAATAAGCAGTAAGGGAGCAAAAACTATGGCATTCGGCGGATCAATCAAGCTCACCGGCGAAAGTGAGTACCGAAAAGCGCTGAAGGACATCAGCAGCGACATGCGGCTCATGTCTTCAGAAATGAAGGTCCTCGCCACCAGCACCGACGCCAGCGGTAACGCCAGCGACGCCGATCGTGCCAAAAAAGCTGCCCTAGCAAAAGCAATCGCGGATCAGCGCGACAAACTGCAGTCATTAAGCAAGGCCCTGGCCGACAGCAACGCCCAAAACGGCGAAGCATCGGCCAGTAGCAAGGCCCTGCAGACACAAATCAACAATGCCACAGCCAACCTCAACCGGATGGAGTCGCAACTAGCCGGCACCGGCAAGGAAACGGCCGGCCTTGGCAAAGAGATGGACGGAACCGGCGCAAAAGCGTCGATATTTGGTGACGTCCTAAAAGCAAACCTCGCAAGTGAAGCCATTGTGGCCGGCGTCAAGAAGATGGCCGACACAATAGCAACCGTGGGCAAGGCCGTAATTGGCATGGTCCAGGATAGCATTGCTGCGTACGCGGACTACGAACAGTTAGTCGGCGGTGTTGAAACGCTATTCAAACAAAGCGCCGGAACCGTGAAGCAATATGCCGACGATGCATACAAAACGGCCGGCCTTTCAGCCAACCAGTACATGGAAACCGTCACCAGCTTCAGCGCGAGCCTGCTCCAGGGCCTGGGCGGCGACACGGAAGCCGCAGCGCGGATCGGTAACGTAGCCGTCACAGACATGGCCGACAACGCCAACAAGATGGGTACCAGCATCGACCTTATACAGAACGCATACCAGGGCTTTGCAAAAGACAACTTCACAATGCTAGACAACCTGAAGCTCGGATACGGCGGTACGGCCAGCGAAATGGCCCGCCTGGTAAACGACAGCGGCGTGATGGGCGCGAGCTTCCAGGCAACAGCCGAAAACGTAAAAGACATACCGTTTGACAAGCTCATTGAATCGATACACAAAACCCAGGACGCCATGGGAATCACCGGCACCACAGCCAAAGAAGCAAGCTCAACCATATCCGGCAGCCTGAACTCAGTAAAAGCAAGCTGGGAAAACGTCATGGTAGCCATGACCGGCGGCAGCAACGAGCAGCTGAAGGAAGCAGTGGACGGTTTAATTGAAGGCGTCGGCAACTTTGCAGAAAACATAACCAACCTACTACCCGGAATCGTGGAAGGCATCGGCCAGCTGGCCCAGGGCCTGATTGAACAGCTCCCGGCAATCGTCCAGGCGGTCGTGCCACCACTCCTAACAGCGATAAACGGCCTACTTCAGACCATATCAGCCACCCTGCCGCAGCTTTTACCGATCGTAACCACCCTACTGCTGCAGCTCGTCAACACAATCGTCCAGAATTTGCCAGTAATTATCAAGGCCGGCATCGACATCCTCGTAGCTTTGGTAACCGGCATCGCAAACGCACTCCCACAGCTGATACCAGCCATCGTGGACGCGGTAATTTTGATGGTAACCACCCTGATCGACAACATCGACCTCATAATTGACGCTGGCATAAAGCTCATACTCGGTTTAATAGACGGTTTGATAATCGCCCTGCCGAAATTGATTGACAAAATGCCTGAAATCATTGACAAGCTAATAAATGCCATTATGAACAACCTGCCGAAAATCATCGAAGCCGGCATCAAGCTAATAATCGCCCTGGCCGGAGCGCTGATACAGGCCGTGCCGCAGCTGGTAAGCAAGATCCCGCAAATTATAAGCTCGATAGTGGAAGGCTTGAAGAACGGCGTGACGAACATGGCCGGCGTAGGGCTTGACCTGGTAAAGGGCCTATGGAACGGCATCAGCAACGCCACCGGATGGATTATGGACAAAATCAAAGGCTTCGGCTCAAGCGTGATGAACGGCATCAAGTCATTCTTTGGCATTAAAAGCCCGAGCCGCAAGATGCGCGACGAAGTCGGTGCCATGTTGGCAGAAGGCGTCGGCGTCGGCTTTGAAGACAGCATGAAGGGCGTGACAAAAGACATGCAGGCCGCACTACCGAACAGCTTTGACACAGGCGTAAGCCTCACCACGGCCGCGTCTAGCAGCCTGAGAGCCGCCGCAGGGTCCGCAAGCAGCTTTGCAGCCGGCCTGGACATTGGAACGCTTGCAGCGGCCCTAAAAGAAGCCCTGGGCGGTATGAACGTGATGCTTGACGACGAAAAGGTCGGCAGCTTCGTGACTGATACAATAGAACGGAAGGTACTAGGCACCATATGAACACAACACTGACAATAAACTGGAAGGGTACGGCAAGCACAGCGCTGGCCGGCTTGATGATTAGCGAACTACCACCCATTACAAAGCCCGAGATGCGCACAGACCGCACCGAAATCGACGGCCGCCCCGGCGACATTGCCGACGAACTGGGATATTCAGCATACAAGAAGCGCGTCAAGATAGCCCTGACCACCGGATACGACGTGGACGCCATAGCAAAATACTTCACAGGGTCCGGGTACCTGATACTAAGCGACGAACCAACCAAAAAGTACAAGGCCCGCATTGAAGAAGCGGTCGACTTTGAAAAATTGCTGCGATTTAAGACCGCAGACGTGAACTTTATAGTGCAGCCATACAAGTACCTGGCAACCGAAAGCGACGTGACACTGAACATAACCACAGAAACGGACGTGGACGTCACAAACGCCGGCCTGGAAGAGTCAAAGCCACTTATACGCCTGGAAGGAACCGGCATCGTCGAGATAACCATCGACACCGTGCCGATTTTCAGCGTAAACATTGACGACAGCTACGTTTTAATAGACAGCGAAGCGATGGACGCATACATAACCGGCGAGCTGAAGAACCACATGATGACCGGCGACTTCCCCACCCTGCAGCCCGGAGTTAACACCATCGGCTGGACGGGTACACTGACGAAAATCGTCGTAACCCCGCGGTCGAGGTGGCTATGATAAGCGTATACGGCCCATCAGAAACAGCATTCGCAAATAACGGCCTGAAGATCCTGCAGCCGCGCAAGGCCGTGGTCCGGAAGGAAGACAACGGCGATTATTACTGCGACCTAGTGGACACAGTCGAAAACATCAACTACTACGTCGAAGGCAACCTGGTCCGGGTACCAACTCCGTGGGGTCCGCAGGCATTCCGAATGAACGCCCCAACAATTCAGATGAACAAAGTCACCGTCCGAGCGTGGCACGTTTACTTTGACGCCGCAAATTACCTGATTGACGACAGCTACGTGGTAGACAAGGACGCCAACGACGCACTAGACCACCTAAACAGCGCCACAGACGTCACAAGCCCCTTCAGCGTACTGAGCGACATCGCAGCAGTCGACAGCTACCGCTGCATACGCACAACCCTAGAGGGAGCCATTGCAACGGTCGTCGAGCGATGGGGCGGTCACCTGGTCCGCGACAACTACAACATCGAACTGCGGGCAAACATTGGCCAAAACCGCGGCGTGACCATTGAGTACGCCAAAAACCTGCAGGAGTCGAAGCGAACAGAAGACTGGAGCAAGGTGGCAACGAAGATCCTGCCAGTAGGCAAGGACGGCCTGAAGGTCCCTGAAACATACCTGACATACGAGCCGGCGGATTACGAAATCCCATACAGCAAGATCGTGAAATTTGACCAGCAGAACATTGACCAGCAGGACTTCAAAAACGAAGACAACACAGACGACGTGGCCGCATACCAGGCAGCGCTACTGGCCGACCTTTACACGAAAGCCAACTCATACCTGACAGACAACCACGTGCCGCGGGTAAACTACTCAATAAAAGCGTACCTGAAGGACATCAGCGACGTCGGCGACACCATATTTGTGAAGCACCCGAAGATTAACATCGAACTGACGACCAACGTGATAGCCCTAGACTACGACGCCATAGCAGAACGCTTTGTGCGGGTAGAATTTGGCAACTTCCGGTCCGGATTGAACGACCTGGTCGAAAACACCGCAGCTGCAGCAACCACAGAAGCCCGGCAGATGGTCGAAACGTCACAAATCCGCCTGCAGAACGAGCTGCAGTCCGCAACCGACTCGATAAAAGGCACCATGAGCAACAGCTACGTCATATACGACGGCGACAAGATCCTGATTGTGGACACCCTGCCAAAAGAAGACGCGACTAACGTGATTATGATAAACAACGGCGGAATCGGCTTCAGCAACAGCGGCATAAATGGCACCTTCAGCAGCGCCTGGACAATCGGCAACGAGCTAAACATGGAAAACATAAATGTCATTAACCTCGTGGCAGACATGATAAAGGGCGGCACCCTGAAGCTCGGTGGCAGCACCAACACCCGCGGTATCCTGGAGGTTTACGGCGCAGACAACAGCCTGGCGGCCACCCTGGACAACGACAGCCTGACAATTATGCTAACGACCGGCGAAAGCGTGAAGCTGAACCCAACCGTGGGCCTTGCCGGCTACGACGCAAACGGACTGAAAATATACTGGGCGGACGGCCGGGAGTTTCACCAACGGAAGAGCGTGGTGGAAGAAGAAATAACAATCGCAGGCCGGCTGCGAATAATACCAATCGACACAGGCAGCAACTCCGGAGTCGGATTTGTTACACTGGTAGGATAAGGAAGGAGTAAAACCATGGCACGAATGCAAGGCAACACAGTCGACTACAGTAACTACTTCTTTATTGATTGGCAAACGAACTGGCAAAGTACCCCGGGCAACTACTCAAACATTAGCTGGTGGGCTTATTGGCACTTTCAGAACAACGACCGGCAGCTAGACAACGGATACGCAAACCTCGGTGACGTTAACCGCTGGAGCAACGGCGGCCGCATTTACAACTACGCCGGTAATTTCACAACCCGCGACTTGCTCCTGGCGTCCGGGTCCTTTGACATGGGCCACATCTCGGACGGTACGAAGACACTAAACGTAGCCGGCGGCGTGACCGGATACTCGGGCCAACGGTCCGAAGGGAGCGGCAGCTGGGCGCTACCAACAATCCCAAGGTATGCCACGATAACCGGCCACTCGGGAACCATCACAGACGAAGCGACCAACGTATACATCAGCTACTCAAACCCATACGGCGGCAGCGTCCAGGCCGACCTTTACGTGCGGCCATACGGATCGACCGGCGGCTTCACTAATTTTGCGACCCGAACCGGATACACGTCCGGGGCGAACTTTAACCTGACAACCGGCGAGCGTAACGCGATACGCGCAGCACTTGGCAGCACGAATACCGGCCAGCTGATATACCGGGTGACAAACGGCGTAGGCAACACAGACGTCGGCTGGAGCAACGAGGTCCAGGTAAACATCGTAAATGCCAACCCAACGTTTGACGCCAGCAACATCAGCTACCAGGACACAAACAGCACCGTCACGGCGATCACAACAAACAACCAAAAGATAGTGCAGAACCTGTCCACGCTGCAGGGAGCATTCACAGCGGCAACGGCCCTGAAGTCCGCAACGATAACGAATTACAAGGTCACACTAGGCACCGACGTCCGCAACTTCAGCACAGCCCAGGCGGCCATTGCATACGGTACACAGAACATAAGCGTCGATACCCCGCTAACGATTGAAGTCACAGACAGCCGCGGCAACAAAACGACCGCCAGCAAAACGGTCATATTCCTGCCGTGGTCCACACCCCGGGCCGTGCTTACGATTGGCCGGTTAAATAACTACGAAGACAGCACCGACCTGAAGGCAGACGTAACAATCGACAGCGTCGACAGCAAAAACGCCATACTGAGCATCGAGCTGAAGTACAAGAAAACAAGCGATCCGACATTTACCACAACCACAATGACCAGCGGCGTAGTAAAGAACCTCACCCTGGACAAGCTGTTTGAATGGGATATTCAGATCATCATAACCGACAAGTTCGGAACTACCACCTACAACACCACGGTCCAAAAAGGCATCCCGATCCTGTTTATAGACAACGGAATGCTGAACATCGGAATCGGCAAGTTCCCAGTAAGCGGCAGACTGCTCGACATTGGTGGCCACATTTACACGAACAACAGCCGGGTGTTGAACCTGGCGGACGGAATCGATGAAGACG
>JACCDR010286936.1_pt1 | contig 10880 bp, 14 predicted proteins | sample 7446431 | NCBI WGS metagenome assembly JACCDR01 (sample SAMN15323443, study PRJNA562643) | freshwater metagenome | isolation source: river surface water | place: USA:Blue River Watershed | collected 2017-08-17 | reverse complement strand
GGCGCGATGGGTTCATGTAAACCAGCATGAGCAGGGGGAGCGGGATTGTCAAACGTTATCCAGCCGCAAGCCGTTCCGCGGTCATGCTCACCAGTCCCTGTGCGGACGGGTCGAGGCGGCGGTAAGCGGACAAAAGCGAATCCTCGGACGATACGACAGCCCCGAAGCAAGACGGCAACCGGACGCGGTGCATTGCCGATTCGAGCACCGACAACGGATCAAGGTAATGGTGCATAACGCCCAGACCGCACCCGTGCAGAATGGCTCCAGCTGTCGCGTTGGCTTTGCACCATTCCGTGATTGCTCGTTGCCGTAGGTTTTTTGGGCCCCACTTGCGGATACATGCCGATTCGCAGCACAAGTAGATTTGTGCTCGCACATATTTCTTTGTGTTTTCAAGACAGTATTCACGCGGAAACGGCGAATCTGCAACGATCTGACGCAACCAGTCAGGCATGGGGAAAACGTGCTGCTTTCCGGTTTTGCCCGCGTTAGTTCGGAGCACTGAGCCGGGATCTGTGCCAGCAATCTCCCACATCAGCTCAACGCCGTCACCGACTCGAAGGCCGGTCCAGACTGTGAGTGCGATCCAACCTTTGAGCCATTGCGGCGCCAACTCATAGACCGCGTTAACAGCATCATCGGGAACCGGACGCGGGACAGGCTTCTTGAGCTTCAGGCGTTTCCCTGGCGGGATCTTCCGGCCGGTCATCTCCGACACAATGGTCAAGATGTTCCCGATTGAGCTTTCGATGGTTTTGGGTGACAGGCCCGCACAAGCCTGCCGGTATTGATTGAGATGTTCTGTCGTGATGCAGTCCGGAGCCACATCACCGACAAGCCTGACGAACCTTGCGGCCGAGTAAATCGGCGTCCGCCCCTTCAGATTATTCTCGCGGACATGCCGAACGGCCAAGTCAATTAACTGTGCCATTTGTCGAGCCTTTCTGAATGCTCGACTCCATTCCTGTTAGCTCCGTTTGGGTGCAAGGGTAACCGCTATTCAGCACCCTTTGCACGGGTGATTTTCTGCGGTGTAACCCGCATACCTCTACGCTTACCCCCTGCGGAGTTGGCACGTTCGGGAAGTATATACTGCGTCGAGGGTCGCCAAGAAAAACCGGAGCAGTTGCCACTCACCGCAAGGCGTGGACCACTGAATGACAAGTCTCGTGGCACTAACAACTGCTCCGGATAATCTTGACGCTGCTATTCAAACGTGTATATTCATGGAATGCAAACAATGTTCAAAGAATCCGATGCACGAAAAGCAATTGCTGAAAATCTGGCAGAGTTGATGCACTCTCAGGGATGGACTCAGACAAGACTCGCTGAAGCTGCGCATGTACAACAGGTTTTCATTTCTCGATTGCTGTCTCAAGTAATGGTTCCCAACGCGATTGACTTAGCCAACGTTGCCGATGCACTTGGAACAACAAGCGACGCGCTAATGACTTTAAACACCGTTAACAAAAAACAGAAAAAAGTTGTAACGACGCCTTGACGTTGTTATTCAAATTTGATTAGACTTCGCCCCGTTGAATTTGGTGTAGTGACCAAGCTCAACGGGGTTTTTGTTTTGAGACTTGTCATCGAAGCCTGAGCATCAGGCGACATTCACTCAGCGAGTGAACGGTGACGCAACGGAGTGCCTGACGGATTCGTCGGGCATGGAGGTCGTGCGTTATGAGCGGAGAATTGGACCGCCTCAAATCTGCGTATCGCAGAAACCTCGGACAGCCAATGCCTGACGACATTTCGTCTCAGCCAATTGAGCTTGTCCGCAAAGCAGTCGAATGGAGCCGTCGAGGCATCGTTCCTGTGATTCCGAAACAGGCACTCGCAGTCGTTGGTGAAACATCACCAGACGAATCTTTGCAACCTTGGGACTTTCACAAGGAGCACTGAGATGGATTTTTGCGTTGCTCTTTTTTGCGTGGTGCTGGCTGGAATTTTTGCAGCCGGTGCGATCGAAGCCAATATCTGGAAGTGATGCATTGCATCACAGAGGCGATGAATTGACGTCATCACGGTTACGCGCCCGGTGCGAATGAATCGCAGCCTCTTTTTTTTACTCCTGCGAACAGTCAGCGGTCCGGCGTTTTTTAGCAGTCAACGTCGGGACTGTTCGCAGGTTTTTGTCCACCAGTGAGCGGCACCAAGTCGCGTTGGTGACGATCACAAGCGTCAACGCAGCTCACTGGTTTCAACTAATTAGACGGAGCGAATGATGCTAGTGCTTAGCCGAAAAATCGAAGAAGACATTCTGATCGGTGATTCAGTCGTTGTGAAAATCGTGGAGATCCGAGGCGACAAAGTTCGCATTGGAATTGAAGCGCCAAAGGATGTTCCCGTTCATCGCAGAGAAATTGCGGAGGCGATCGCGAGAGATGGCAAAAAGAAACTCTAAGCGGCTGCACATGCCAACTGGACACAAGCCACTGACACCAGATCCAACTTTGGAAGAGATCTGGGGACCGGGCGGACTGGCAGAACAAGAACGCATGAAGCGACCAGCAAACGAAAGGTTTGAACGTGATCTCACGGAGCAAGTACGGCGCAAAAAAGACAGTCGTTGACGGGATCACGTTTGACTCACAGGCCGAAGCGACACGGTACAGCGTGCTGAAAGTCATCCAGGCGGCTGGGCTCATTGCAGATCTGCGCTTGCAGGTTTCGTATCAGATCACAGTGAACGGAAAGAAGGTCTGTCGATACGTTGCTGACTTCGTTTACATCGAGAACGGCAAAGAGGTTGTTGAAGACGTCAAGGGTATGAAAACGCCCGTCTACAACTTGAAGAAAAAATTGATGGAAGCAGTGTTTGGTGTAGTGATTTTTGAGAGTGGATTGAGAAAGAAGAAGAGGAAGAAATGAAGATCCTGAGCGGAAAAACAAAGGCTCCAAGAAAGTGCATGCTGTACGGGACGCATGGCATCGGGAAAAGCACATGGGCGGCGGGTGCTCCCGGTGCTGTGATCGTAAATCTTGAAGATGGACTGAACAACATCGACTGCCAACGAACTCCGCATCTGACAACGTTTGGTCAGGTAATGGAGGCACTGTTGTGGATTGGAACTCAGAAGCATGAGTTCTTCACCGTGGTTATTGACTCTATGGACTGGTTGGAATCGCTGATTTATCACGAGGTGGCAACAGCGGCCGGGAAGGATTCAATTGCGGACATCGGCTACGGAGCTGGGTACAAGCAGGCGTTGCGATATTGGGACAAGGTCATGCTGGCCTTGGAGCACTGCCGAAGCGAACGCAACATGGCAATCGTTTTGCTCGCTCATGCTGCGGTCAAACGATTTGAGAGCCCCGATCAGGACAGTTACGACCGCTATCAGCCTGCGATGCACGACGCGGCAAGTGCTATGTGGGCTGAATGGACAGATGAATTGTTGTTCGCCTCCTATCGCGTTGCGGTCCGCAAAGAGGATCAGGGATTTAATCGAGAGCGAAACGTCGCCATTGATCTGAATGAGCGATACGTGCGAACGCAGGAAACGGCAGCAGTCAGGGCAAAGAACCGACTGGCGATGCCTCCGGAAATTGAATTTAGCTGGGCAGCATATCAGAGCTATTGGCCGAAGTGATCACGGTTTGTGAGTGGTGTTTGAGTTTCATTTTTTTTGAGTGGAGAAGAGTGAGTTATGGCAAATCTTGGTGATCTAAATTTGAAGGACGTGAAAGCGAATGACTTTCAGGTGATTGAGCCGGGTGAGTATCCAGCCGTCATCACAAAGTCAGAAATGAAGCCGACGAAGGACGGCAGTGGACAGCGGCTGAATTTGACTCTGCAGATTCTGTCAGGCAAGTATCAAAACAGGACGCTGTTTGATGGCTTGAACGTCAAAAACAAGTCACAGCAAGCGGAACAGATTGGTCGGTCACAACTGAAGGCTGTATGCGTTGCTGTCAACGTTCCTGATCCGAAGGTGAGTGAGGAACTGCACAATAAGCCTTTGGTGATCAAAGTTACCGTTGGAAAAGACCAGAACGGCAATCCTCGCAATGAGATCAAGGGCTACAAGGCTCGTTTGCCACAGCAGACCGCGCCGCAACAGCCAGTCCAAAACCTTGTAGAGCAGGCTTTCGAAGAAGCAGCGCCAGCAAAATCGCCCTGGTAGTTTGTTGTTTTTTGCACGAAGCCCGGTCGATGGCCGGGCTGTTTTTATCGAGGTTTTGCGATGGTTTTTGTCACCGACGTGGAACAGTGGGCTGATCGTGTGATTGCAGATCCACAATGGACGGCAGATTGCCTTCAGCGGCTTTATCGGTTTGGCGGTCAACATCCCGAAAGCACAGTGTTGCGGCATTCGGTCCACGTCTGGCATCTCTGCAAAGACCTGTCACCGCAGGAGCAAATCTGGGCTTTAGTCCACGACGCTCACGAGATTCTGAGCGGTGAAATCCCTCGTGAGTTCAAGTGCGAATTCACAAAAAAGAAACAGGAAGAAGCCGACGCAGTTTTGAAAGCGAAACTTGGTTTGAGATGGATCGACACAACACGAGTTCACACCGCTGACATCCTGCACGGTGCTCAGGAGTTTGCATCGCTCAACAGGTATTTGGCCGGTCAATTGAACTCAACAAGGTTTGCCTCCGAGAACTACTGCTGCGCGTGGTACGCAGCTCCAGCTGAATTTGTTTACCAGTTTGAAAAATTGAAAGCAGAAATATGAACGTGATCGAATCGCAACCGCAGTCACTGACTGAGCAGGCGTTGATTGCCTTGCAGTCTTTTGAGCCGATGGTTGATCAGGTGTTGAGCTACGCAAACCTGACTGTAGCCGAGGACGGAATCGGCAAAGTCGAAGAAGCTCACAAGGCAGTAAAGCGACTTCGCATTGACTTGGAAAAGAAACGCAAGGAACTGAACGAAGGGGCTTTGCAGTATCAGCGGACAGTGAACGCGACAGCCAAGAGTCTGACCGAGCGAATCAGCAAAGTTGAATCTCGCTTGGAAGGCGAACGCGAAACCCACGAAGAAGCCAAACGCAAAGAAAAGGCTGCAAAGGACGCTGAGAAGGCAGCGGTTCTCAATGAGCGGGTCAAACGACTGACCGAAGCTGGTGTCGTCGTGAGCGATCTGGCAGCCGTTGCTGCGATGGATGCAACCGATTTTGAGTTCTACTTTGCGAGAGAAAGCCGGATTGCTGAAGAGGCAAAAGCAGAATTGAAGCGGCAAGCAGATGAACTGGCGTTGCGTCAGGAAGAGTTGCGAATTCAGCGACAGCAACAGGACGCGGAGCGAGCTGCGGAAATCGAAAAGATTCGCATTGAACGCGAAGCAATGGAAGCCGAGCGGGCTGAGATGCGACGTCAACAGGAAGCCATCAACCGCCACAATGAAGAACTGCGGGCAAAGGCAGAAGCCGAAGCGGCTGAGAAACGACGCCAGGAACGTGAAGCGGAAGAGGCACGAAAGTTGGCTGTTGCTGCTCCGGAACTCGACAAGCTTGATTGTGTGATGTTCGTGATTTCACAGGCCGCTCGTGAAGCCGTCGTCAACTCTGGCAATCCTGCATGGGGTGTTCATCTCGATGAGGGGTTGAAGAAGTTGGCAATCGATATGCGTTTGGTTGTTCGTCAGAGTGTTTGATTTTTGAAAGGCATTGACCGTGGAAGAAACAGTTGAAGTAGAAGTCATTGAAGCACCTGAGCCAGATGAGGCTACAGTGAAGGCTGAAGCTGAGCGGAAGCATTACGAAGATATTCTGAAAATGAATGTCCTCGTTCGAGAAGCTCAGGACTCTCACGACGTTGCGAAGTGGCGAGCGAAGGCCGCAAAAGAAGTTCTCGATAAATACTCAATGCGTTTGAGTGTTCTGATTTCTGAAGGTCCAAAGATGCCGGACCCGCAGAAGGAATTGCCATTCGACGAAACACCAGCGTGGCAGGAAGTCGCGATTGAGCAGGCCATCACGGTAACGCCGAAGCAGTTGGAAAAACTGCATGAGGCCGGAATCACAAACGTGATCCAGTTCGAGACGGAACGCGCTGGAAATTGTTTTGCCGGGATCAAGGGAATCGGGGAAAAGACTGTTGAGGAATGGGAAACACAGATCCTCGACTGGATGGCAACAAATGCTCGTGAACCGGAGCCAGTGGAATGCTGACGCCACGCTATTACCAATCAGCGGCAAACGCTGCCGTCTGGCATTACCTGCCAAACAACGACGGGAACCCCTTGATTGTGCTTCCTACAGGGGCCGGGAAGTCTTTGGTAATCGCGATGCTGATTCAGCAAGCCCGGAAGTTTAATGGCCGCGTGATTGTTCTCCAGCATCGTAAGGAACTGATTGAACAGAACGCGGCTGAACTCCGGGAACTGATGCCGGGAATCAGCGTGGGGATTTATTCGGCTGGGCTGAAATCTCGCCAGACAGAACACGACGTTTTGCTGGCGGGTATTCAGTCTATCTATCGCAAGGCGCTGGACATTGGCGACCGTCATTTAGTCATCATTGATGAGGCTCATTTGGTGAGCGAGAACGATGAAACGATGTACGGTCAGTTCCTGCGAGAACTGAAACTCAATAATCCGAGGATGCGTGTCACGGGGTTGACTGCGACGCCGTTCCGTACTGGTGAGGGACCATTGTGCGGACGTTCGAGATTGTTTCAGCGGATCGTTTATGAGGCACAGACCGGGCGATTGATTGAAGAGGGTTTTTTATGCCCGATCACAAACAAACCGGCAGACGCTGAAGTCAACACTGAAGGGATCAAGCTGCGAGGCGGGGAGTTCATCGAATCGGAAATGCAGGCCGTGTTCGTCGACAATGTTGACGCTGCCTGTCTTGAAACAATTGAGAAATGCCACGATCGCAAGTCGATCCTGATTTTCGCCTCCGGAGTGAGACACGCTGAAGACGTTGCGGCGTTTATTGAAAAGACAACAGGCGACCGGGTTGGCCTTGTGACTGGCGACACGCTCGCAATTGAGCGGGCTGGGTTACTTGCCGCGTTCAAATCTCAGGAACTTCGCTGGTTGGTCAACTGCGACGTTTTGACGACTGGCTTTAATGCGAAATGCGTCGACGCGATTGCGATCATGCGAGCGACAATGTCGCCAGGGCTGTTCTGCCAGATGGTTGGTCGTGGTCTTCGCTTGCATCCGTCGAAGGTCAATACGCTGATTCTGGACTTTGGCGAAAACATCAAGAGACACGGGAGCATTGATGACGCAAACTTTGGCCGCGCGTCTGAAGCGAAACGCGGTCAGGCGGCACGAGCTGCCATGAACGGACGCGGGAAACCATGTCCAGCCTGTGGAATCGATGTCGCGGCGAACACTCGCGAATGTGAATGCGGCTATTTGTTTCCCGTCAATGTTGAGGGAACTTCAGACGGATCATCACGACTGACTGGCCAGATCCCTCCGGAAGTCTGGACGGTCGTTTCATGCGGATGGGGAAAGCACACGAAGCGAGGTGACAACGAAGCCCCGCCGACTCTGCGAATCGATTACGAGTGCAGACTCGTCGAATCAGAAGGTGGATTACTGACGACAAAAATCAGCGAGTGGGTCTGCATTGAGCACGAAGGCTTCGCACGGATGAAGGCAATCGGATGGTGGCAGAATCGAAGCTCAAGCGAAGTTCCGTCAACCATCGAAGAGGCTTTGTCGCTGTTGAATCGCGGAGCCTGTCGGATGTCTTCCCAGATCACCACAACCAAGGAAGGGAAATACTTCCGCATTCAGTTGTGCGAATTCTCTGATGAGATCCCAGACGAGTGGGAAGAAGAGACAGAGGAAGAGTCTTTTGGTGAATTCAGCGGCATCGGTGAGGACGTGCCGTTTTGAAACCGATGCCAACAAAAAACGCTGACTTGGAGTTGCTTCAGCATTTGGGTGACGAATGCCTGCTGCGTTGTAAGTGCGGGAAAGAATGGTCGGTAAAAACGAAACGTTGGAAACACCGGACCATCAAGTCGTGCGGATGTGAGCGAAGGCGGATTCACGAATCAATAGTTCAACGGGCGTTCTGGAGTAGAGGGAATTGAATCGATGTACGAACGGACTCCGGAAGAACTCAAGGCCGTCAGCCAGTGGCACTGCTGGAAGCTTGTCGGAGACACAAAGATTCCATGCCAGATTGACGGCAAGGCGGCAAAGTCAAACGACCAATCAACTTGGACAACATTCCAGGCGGCTGAGGATGCGAGCCAGTTTCATGGCGGTTTGGCTTTTGAGTTGTCAGACCCGTGGACCGGCATCGATCTTGACAACTGCATTGACGATCAGGGAATCATGCCCTGGTGTCTTGAGATCCTTTGCAGGTTCGACGGGATTGCATTTGCCGAGGTCAGCCCGTCAGGAAACGGAATCAAGCTGATCACCCGCGCCAGAAAGCCTGCCGGGGCTCGATGTCTGCACAAGGGCGACGGATGGCAAATTGAGTGCTACGACAACCGACGATTCTGGACGATTACTGGAGACATCTATAACGGTCAGGACGAAATCGGAGACGGTCAATCCGCAGTGAATTGGCTCTGCGAAAAATTTCTTTCGACTGAAAAGAAAACCGCACAAGCGCCGGTTCAGATCCCTGTAATTCACTCCGGAAAATCGACTCTTGAAACGAGGGTGCTTTCTTATCTTCAGTCAGTTCCGCAGGCCGGTGAAGGTGAGCGTAATCAATGTGCATTCAGACTGGCGGGCCATCTCCGAAGCTTCGAGCACGATGGCGAGATTCTGAGCGAGGATAGGATTCTTGATTTTGTCCGCGATTGGAATTCCAGAAATGCAAAGCCATTGCCAGACAGTGAACTGAAGTCAGCAATCAGTTCATCAGGTCGTAACGGAACAGCCCGTGAAGTGAAGCCCAATCGGCCAACGATCCCGGTTCATTATCCAGATGTCGACTTGTCGAAACTTCTCAGTGAAGAACGTGGGGAGGATTTCGACGACGAAAAATTCTGTGCGGACTCGGTCCCAGAATCTGGACTACTGCGGGAGGTGTTCGACTATTACTGCCAGACGTCTCACCGCACCAGCTGCGTTATGGGCTTGGCGGTCGCTGTCAGTCTCTGTGAAACGATCTTTGGCCGCCGGATTGCAAGTCACACGGACATGCGGACCAATGATTACAACGTCGTGATGGCTCCAACAGCATCAGGAAAGGAAGCCTGCGAAACTGTCATCTCAAAGATTTTGCAGGCGTCTGGATTCACTCCGATTCTTCCGCCTGACGTCCAGAGCGGAAACGGGCTATTGAAAGCAGTTCATGAAATCCCGTGCGGAATCTGGATCTGCGACGAATTTGGCAAAACGCTTGAAGCGATCATTGATCGGAAGTCGAACAACGGGCACGCGAAACAGATCGGGACGCACCTTTTGAAACTCTACTCGAAGTCTTCCGGAGTCTACGGGGGCGCGGCACATGCTGACGGTATCCGGAATCAAGTCGAACAGCCACATCTGGTTTTGTTGGGCCTGACGACGGGCCAGATGTTTGAGACGATTGACAGTAGGCAGATTCAGGACGGGCTTTTCGGCCGAATTGCTTTCTGGCCTGTTCAAAATCGTCCGAAGCGAAAGACGGCAAGAGCCTTGCCAGTTCCTGAGCAGATTTCAAATGTTGTCCGGTCGTGGCTTCAATGGGAACCGACTTCAGGACTTTTGCAAAAACCATCTCCGGAAGTTGTGGAAATGTCCGGTGAGAGCCTTCTGCGATGGGATCACCATGCGGACGCAATTGACGAACGAATGGAACATGAGAGCGAAAGCCGGGCAGCGATCTGGGGGCGAGTCGCTGCCAGAGCGATGAAACTGGCAATGATCCACAGGGCCGCTCGGATTGAAGACGATCCGGGGCGAATCGATTGGCAGTTTGTTTTGATCGAAAAGCAGGATATGGATTGGGGGATCCGGTTGGCAAACTGGCTGGCCAGAGTTGCGTGCGGGCTCATTCGCGAAAACGTCGTTGACTCTCAGGCCGCAAGGGCGCGGCATGTTCTGGAATCAGTTGTTTTGAAGCTGGGCCGCGTTTCTCGAAGTGATCTGTTGCGTGAGTATCGATCAATCAGCGGAAGTGAATTCACGGCAGCGGCCGAAAGCCTTGAGGCGGAAGGAAGGATCAGAACAAGTCAGGAACTCACATCCGGACGTGCCAGAATCATCTACCAAAAGACAGATGAGCAAACGGCATGAAAACTACTGTACAAGCCGTTTCGGGAAAGAAGGGGTGTTTTACCCTTCTTTCCCGGAGTGGTGTGTAGATATGTCGGAATAGTCCTACACATCAGCGCGGGAAAGAAGGGGAAAGAAGGGGCTTCTTTCCCGGTTGGTTTGGGAAAGAAGTTCGACAAGAAAAAGAGCATAAAAGACTATAAAAACTTAAAAAAACACTAAGTAATAATACCTTCTTTCCCTTCTTTCCCTTGGTGGGGGTGACTCTTTCTTTTTTCTCTCTGGTCTTGGTCTTCCTGTTTTGGGTCGGGAAAGAAGGAAAGAAGGGTTGGCGGCAACTGTACAAGGAGCAATTCCAACAACCAGACATTCCGTATACAATAAATGTTGACGCGAGCAGTTCTCCCGCTAATATTCGTATACGGAAAACCAACAATGAAGAAAAAGCCAAAAGGCCGACCTAGGAAAAAGAAGACGGAGGTTCTCGTGAACCTGAACGTCAGGGTTCCGCAGGACGTCAAGAAGATTGCGGACAAGTGGGGCAAGAAGAAAGGCGAGAAGATTGCGGCGGCAATCAGGGCTGAAAAGGCCCGTGAAGACTAGCGAAGTGAACATCCGCTGTTGATGGCGAATTGTTTGAAAACATTGGTGTTTGTCTCAAAAGGTGGTATTGCTGTTGTTTCGGGGATCTGTGATGAAATTGAAGGCTATTTGCTTTGTTGAGCCTCCTCGTTTT
>JACCDR012661540.1_pt1 | contig 10882 bp, 10 predicted proteins | sample 7446431 | NCBI WGS metagenome assembly JACCDR01 (sample SAMN15323443, study PRJNA562643) | freshwater metagenome | isolation source: river surface water | place: USA:Blue River Watershed | collected 2017-08-17 | reverse complement strand
TGGATTTCATCCATCCAAGTACACTCAAGATTACTTGGAGTCTATCTTACAAGAAATTCAAGCAGAGGCGCCGCAAAGATCATTTGTTAAAGCAACCTTTACTCGCAGGGACAGCGCACTCAAGGCGGTGGTTCAGGTTTGTTCGTCACGAGGATCTTTCTTTGCTTCTGCGACAGGAAATGCGCTGAAAGATGTCACAAAAAAGGTTTTGCATCAGTTGAGAAAGCGACTTGAACGATCAAAAACAAAAAAACTGCATGATGAAAGGAGGAAGAATCCAGTTTCAAAACAAAAACAGTTTTTGTCTGTTTCGATGGAGGAGCGTCAGCTTCCATCCAGTGGCGCTGTCGCGTAATACTCTGAAAGAGAAGTAATTCCAAAGCTAAAGGGGAAGTTTTCTTCCCCTTTCTTATTTTTTGACATGATCAGGCCAACATGAAATTGTTTCTTGTGGGGGAGCATCATGGGTATTTTCTCGAAGGCCTTCTTGACCTGTTTAATGTCATCGACTTCTGTTTTTGCATCGGGGATGACTGAGTACTTTTATCAGCCGGTCGCCGGTGTTTATGCATTGTCTTTATCTGCGAGGCAAACTTTGCCGGATCCGCAGATTGAACTTTTTTCGAACGGGTCAAAAATCGGGGAGGGCAAGTTTCAAATTCAAAAATCTGATTTGGTCCTTCAATATGGCTGGAGTGAAACTTGGGCCCTTGGTTTTGGGGCCGGTTATATGAACACGCTTTCGGAAACAAAAGTGACTGGATCCGGGAGTCCCCAGAGCCTCAAATCCTCTGGAATGACAGATTACTTGATCAGGCTTGATGGGTTGACGACTTCGGGAGGTTCGGGTCTTGCTTATGGACTTGCAACTCGGATCAGTTCTGAAGAGGCTCAAGTCGCAACATCCAGCAAAGATGGAAATCAGTTTTCTGGTGGGAATAGCACCTCAATTCATGCTGGGGGCTATGCGGGTCTTATGATGGGAACATTTGGATTCAACCTTGAATATGCTTGGCTGCAAGATCGACGGGAAACTGATCAGAAAAACCCTGAAACCAAATCAACTTTGAAAGGTGGAAATCAATTCGCTTTGACTGGGTTTTATGAACTGGATTCTGTGAATTGGAAATATGATCTGCGTCTTCAGTATGTCGGGATCGATCAAATCGATAGGACCACCGGGTCGACAACGGTGACCACGGCCAATGCGAGCTCTTATTCCATGATCGGTCTTGGAGCTCAAACGTTTTTAGGGTCTTCGATGAATTTGCGCGGAGAGTACAATTATTTTCAAATGAAAGAGTTTGTTTCCCCGACCAACTCTTCATTGCGGGCGGCCGCATATAATTTTGGCCAAATTTTAGTCCGATTGCGATGGGTGTTTTGATCCAGGAATCAATGTGAGATTGCAGCTCGGGCGATCCAATGTTATGGTTTTCGAATGACTGCAGCAGAAAAACGTCCCAAGAAAGACGAGATAAAAAACTGTCAAACCTGTGGGATGAAACTTGAAAATGTCATCTGCTCAGGACCGCCTGATGTATTGCAGATCCTGGATCGAGCAAAAGTTGAATCCTTTTATAGAAATGGTCAGTATATCTTTTATTCTGGGAATCAGCCACTGGGAATTTATCTGGTGTCCAAGGGTTTGGTTAAACTTGAAGTATCAACGGCGACAGGGCACTCACATACTCTGAGAATTATTGGTCCCGGAGGAATTTTAGGCTATCGATCACTTTTTGCCAATGAACCTTATCAGGCTTCGGCGTTGGCCATGGAAGATGTCGAGATCTGCTTTATTCCCAAAGCCGACATGCAGATGGTCTTCAAAAACCATCCGGAAATTGTTTTGAAGTTTTTGAATATCCTCGCAGATGATCTTCATCAGGCCGAAAAAAAGTGGATGAATCAGATGGATATGGGAGCCTCCGAGAGAGTTGCCGAAGCCCTTGTTTTTCTGCAGGAAAATTTCAAAAATCAGGAATGGACTCGGCGGGATATTGCCCAGTGGGCTGGGACCACTCCAGAAACGGTCATGAGGACTTTGGCCCAATTTGAGAAAGATGGTCTTGTCAATCAATCCAGTGGCCGTCAGATTATCATCTTAGATTTAGACAGTTTAAAGACAAAATATTCTCATCATTGATTCAAAACATGATGGCCATCATGTTTTGAAAAGTGATTTTCCCATAGTCTAAGGCTATGGAACCAGCCCTTCAACCCATGTTCTGTCTTCATTGCGGCTCTGAAATGCCTCAGGGTGCTGGATCATTTCGATCCGCTTTTTGTTGCGCGGGCTGTGAGGTTTTGTACCAAAAGATACCGCCTTCAGATCCAGGCTCGGATCGCGAATTCGGCTACTTGGATCAATCAAATTTTCGTGAAATCTATGAAAACAAGAAGGCCCACTTTCAGTTTCAGCTCTACGTGGAAGGACTCCATTGTTCTTCGTGTGTTCATCTTTTAGAATACATTCCTGAGTACGATGATCTGGTCCTCGAGGCTCGGGTGCAGTTTTCGCGATCGCAACTCTCCCTGCGATTGGTGCCTCATTTTTCATTGAGCCGCCTTGTTCGTTTGTTGAAACATTGGGGATATGAAGCAAAGTTTCTAAATTCTGAAGAAGCCGTTCATGAGTCTCTCGTGAAAGAGAATCGCGAGAGTTTAAAGCGCATTGCTGTCGCGGGAGCTTGCGCTGGAAATATCATGCTATTTGTGATCCCGGTTTATGCTGGTTTGACAGGAGTTTTAGCCGACGTTTTCAATTGGATGAGCTTTGTCCTATTTTTGCCAATTCTGCTCTATTCAGCACAGCCTTTTTATCGAGGCACTTGGATGAGTCTTCGTTATCATGTGGTGAATGTCGATCTTCCGATCACCATTGCTTTGTGGGGCGGTTTTGTTTTTTCAACAGTGAATTTGCTCTTGAAGCGAGGGGAAATTTATTACGATTCTACTGCGACTTTCATATTTCTCATTTTATCTGCTCGGTATCTTTTAAAGCGTGTTCAGCAAAACCATCTTGCTCCGGTCACGGTGAAAGAGCTTTTGCAGCAAGGAAGCATACAACGTCAATCACCGACGGGAGATGAAATTATTCCACACCAGCAAATTCAAGTGGGTGATGTTCTGATGGTTAAACCCGGCGAGAGTTTGCCGGTCGATGCAGTTCTTCTGACGGAATCAGCATCAATTGATTTGTCTCTTTTGAACGGAGAATCTTTTCCTCAAGTATTCAGTCAAGGAATGCATTTGAGTGCAGGAAGTACCGTTTTAGAGAGGAAAATTTTAGTTCGGGCGACATCCCTGGCAAATCAAAGCCGCCTTGCTGAAATGCTTGAAGAAATTGAAGCCGAATCTCTCAAGAAAACAGCGTTGATTCAGCTCACAGATCGATGGGCGCAGAGATTAATTTTTTCTGTCTTTCTGATCGCTATCGTCTTTTTTGCGTTTTACTTTCCGGTGAATCCTCAAGAGGCATTTAATCGAACGCTTGCTCTGATTGTCCTGGCTTGTCCGTGCGCTTTGGCCTTTGGCGCCCCCTTAACCTATGGTTTAGCGATGAAGAAAGCTCAGTCCTTGGGTATTTGGATTAAGAACGGCACAAGCTTTGATAAAATTTTGAAAGTTAAGAATATTTTCTTTGATAAAACCGGGACGCTCACAACGGGTCAGCTTCGATTGGTTCGTTCAGAGCCAGCAATTCTTCCTGTAGATTGGCAGAACGCGATTTTGAGTCTGGAACGGGATTCATTTCACCCTGTCGCCTTTGCGCTGCGAGCAGCTTTTGCTCCGCAAGAACTCAGTCAGGTGGAAAATCGAAATGAAGTGTTGGGATGGGGAGTTCAAGGAGAAATCAACGGAGACCATTTTTCTCTGCAAACACTCAGTGAGAGTATCCATGATGATTCCTTGGGAATTGTTTTGATCAAAAACAAACAACCTCTTTGTCGACTCTACTTCGAAGATCCACTGAGGCCCGAGTCCAAAAACATGATCGAAATTTTGGAGCGCAAAGGGTTTGTGACTTCAATTCTTTCCGGAGATCGCAAGAGCCGAGTTTATCAAGTTGGTTCTCAGTGTGGTCTAAGCAATGATCGATGTGCTGGTGAACTTTTTCCTGAAGATAAAAAAGCAATCATCTCTGGTTCTACCAATACCTGTATGATTGGAGATGGATCCAATGATGCCCTTGCGCTGGCGGCTGCTGATGTGGGAATTGCGGTGAAAGGCAGTATGCCATTAAGCATGCATGCAACCGATATCTATTTTTTGCGCGGAGGCCTCTCGCCCGTTTTTGACTTAATTCAAATTGCCCATCAGACGCGAAGGACCATGTTCCGAAATATTACTCTTGCTCTGGTTTACAATGTGATCGGCGGAGCATTGGCTTTGACAGGAATGATCAATCCCTTGATTGCTGCGGTTTTGATGCCCATCAGTTCGGGCTTGATCGTGGCCTCGACTCTCTGGGGGGTTCGATGAGCATTCTTGTTTTTATGATTCCGATGGCCCTGGCCTTGGGGGTAGGTTTTGTCTTGGCTTTTCTATGGGCCGCCAACCAAGGACAGTTTGATGACCTAGAGACCCCTGCACACCGAATTTTAAATGACACGACTGAAAGGAAAACAAAATGAAGGAACAGATTTACTATAACGATGGAATTGTGAAGAAGTTTTTCTTTGCAACTCTGATTTGGGCATCGGCAGCTTTGCTCTTTGGTGTGCTCGCAGCGATCCAGCTTGCTCATTGGCAAGCAAATTTTGATCTGGAGTGGATCAGTTTTGGAAGGCTCCGGCCGCTCCATACCAACGCGGCGATCTTTGCGTTTGCTGGAAATGCAATTTTTGCCGGAATCTATCATTCATCACAGAGGCTATTAAAAGCCAGACTTTTTTCGGATGTCTTATCGAATCTTCATTTTTGGGGATGGCAGCTGATCATTCTAGCCGCCGCGATCACTCTTCCGTTGGGCTTTACTCAGTCGAAAGAATACGCCGAACTCGAGTGGCCCATTGATCTTGGGATCACTTTGGTTTGGGTTATTTTTGCAGTGAACTATTTTATGACGATCAAAAATCGTCGTGAAAAACATTTGTATGTGGCAATTTGGTTTTATATCGCAACGATCATTACTGTTGCTGTTTTGCATATTGTAAACTCAATTGAAATCCCAATTTCAATGACACAATCCTATCCGGTGTATGCGGGAATTCAAGATGCTCTGGTTCAGTGGTGGTATGGCCACAATGCCGTGGCGTTTTTTCTGACGACACCATTTTTGGGTCTTATGTATTACTATGTTCCAAAGGCAGTAGATCGTCCTATTTATTCCTATCGTTTATCGATTGTGCATTTCTGGTCACTCGTTTTTATTTATATCTGGGCAGGTCCCCATCACTTGCTATACACATCTCTGCCAGAATGGGCGCAGACATTAGGAATGATTTTTTCTTTGATGTTGTGGGCTCCGAGCTGGGGAGGGATGATTAATGGTTTGTACACCATCAAAGGTGCTTGGCAGACATTAAAGACTGATCCGATTGTGAAATTTTTTGTTGCTGCGCTGACCTTTTATGGAATGGCTACTTTCGAAGGACCTCTCCTTTCCATCAAATCTGTGAGTGCCTTGGGGCACTATACGGATTGGATCGTCGGACATGTTCATGGGGGAGCCTTAGGTTGGAACGGCTTCATGATTTTTGCGATGTTCTATTATCTAGTCCCACAGTTGTGGAAAACAAAGCTCTACAGTCAGAAGCTTGCAGCAAATCATTTTTGGATCGGTTTAACGGGCGTCATTTTATATTATTTATCGATGGTTGTTGCAGGAATTACGCAAGGAATGATGTTGAGAGGGATTGATGCCGAAGGGCACCTTCTCTATCCGGATTTTATTGAAACCGTGATTCGAATTGTTCCCCTTTATTGGGTTCGTGCTTTTGCTGGAGTCCTTTATCTGGTGGGCTTTTTCATTATGGTTTACAATTTGATTCAGACCATCCGCCACGCACCGAAAGATCAAGTGCAGGTTCCAGTGGAGGTCCGTCAAACTGGATATCAAGAACAGAATCGAGATATGCATCGTCGTATGGAAGGTGCCGGGCTTGTCTTTTCAGTTTTGACTTTTCTGGCCATTGCGGTTGGATCGGTCATTGAAATTTACCCGACGCTGTCTCTTCATAAATACATTGATATCAAAAAGCAGACTCTGCCTTATACAGCCTTAGAGTTGGCAGGACGGGATATCTATGTCGCTGAGGGTTGTTATTTGTGTCACTCACAGCAAATTCGGCCCATTGTCAGTGATGTCTTAAGATACGGACCAGCATCTACTATTGAAGAGTCGATGTATGATCGTCCTCATCAGTGGGGTTCAAAACGAACGGGACCTGATTTAGCACGGGTCGGTAAAAAGTATCCGGATCTTTGGCATTATCGGCACATGATTGATCCACGCACCATCACGCCGAAGAGTATCATGCCAAATTACCCATGGCTTGCGACGAAGGATACGGACTTTTATATTCTTCGAAAAAAACTCTCAGTGATGAATTTTTTAGGTGTCCCATACACAGCGGATGAAATTGCCAATGCTGACATTCATGCACAAAAGGAAGCCTCAGAAATTGCTAAGCGCCTCCAAGAGGAAGGCGCGCCGGCGGGTCTTGAGAAAAAACAGATCGTCGCACTCATCGCCTATCTGCAAGCGCTTGGACAGAAAGGGGTAAAATAATGAAGCAGTTGGGTTTGGAGCATTTTACGGATCTTTATTTAACATCTGCGGGGCTTTTAATATTTTTCTTCTTTTTTGTCTCGATGCTAGTTTGGGTGTTTTCCAAAGGAAACAGAGAGAAATTTCAGAAGATGAGTCTTTTACCACTTGAACAAGAAGGAGCTTCCCATGAGTGATCAAAAACACGGGAACAATGACAATCAACCAGATTCACATGAAGGCCATGTGTATGATGGAATCGTTGAAAATGACAATCCACTTCCCGGATGGTGGACGTGGAGTTTCCTCATCGCCATCATCTTTGCCTTTCACTATTTTATTCACTATCAGATCGCTGGTGGGCCGACATTGACGGATGAACTCAATATTGCAATGAAGGAACTTGAGGATCGCAAAGCTCATGCTCCCCAGATCTTGGAGACAGAAGAGTCACTGCTGGCAGAAATTAAGAAACCTGGCGCTGTTGAACTGGGGGCTGCGCAATACGCCGGTAAATGTGCTGCTTGCCACGGCGAACATTTGCAGGGGCTCATTGGTCCCAATCTGACGGACTCGTTTTGGATTCATGGAAACGGATCGACCGTTGATGTAATCAAGGTCGTCCGAGAAGGTGTTCCGGCAAAGGGAATGCCGCCTTGGCACGGAATATTGAAAAAAGATGAAATGTACGGCGTTGTTGCTTTCATCCGATCCAAGTATGGGAGCCAGCCAGCTGGCGCCAAAGAGCCCCAAGGGATTGAGGTTAAACCCGAATCTAAACAATGAGTCGTGAAAAAGGAATGTTTATCCCAGATGATGTCACCGGACTATTACGAAGCCGTCGCACGCTGTTGCAGACGGTTTTGGTATTTATCTTTTTGGGGCTTCCATGGATTAAGATTGGGGGCCATCAAAGTATTCTGATCAACATTCCTGAAAGGCGTTTTGCTCTCTTTGGTTTAGTTTTCGGTGCCCATGAAACACCACTGCTCTTTTTTATTTTGGTCATCGGTTTTTTGGGAATCGCGTTGGTCACCTCGCTGTGGGGAAGAATTTGGTGCGGGTGGGGTTGTCCACAAACAGTTTTTATTGATTTGATCTATCGCCGAATTGAGTCTCTTATTGAAGGTAAACCTGCCCAAAGAAGAAAACAGCAGTTTGAACCGCTGACAGCGGTTGGTTTTCTTCGCAAAGGACTCAAGTGGATTCTATTTTTTGCGGTTTCATCTGTGCTGGCTCATCACTTTGCTGCCTATTTCGTTGGTTCAGAGCAACTTTTACGGATGTTGCTTGAAGGGCCCCGGGCTCACTGGACAACGGCCGCGTTTGTCACTGGATTAACGTTCGTGGTTTTTTTTGATTTTGCATGGTTTCGCGAAAAATTTTGTATTGTGGTTTGTCCTTATGGGCGATTTCAAAATGTCTTGCTCGAACCGACCACCTTTGTGATTGCTTATGACCGTGATCGCGGGGAGCCACGCCGAGGTTTGCCGGTGAAAGATGAAAAACAGGGGGACTGTGTTTCATGCCAGCGCTGTGTTCAAGTTTGTCCAACGGGAATTGATATTCGTAATGGGTTGCAGCTTGAGTGTATCAACTGCACGGCCTGCATTGATGCTTGCAATGACATCATGAAAAAAGTGAATAAACCGCTGGATTTAATTGGATATCGAACTTTGAGCGGAAAACCCGGAAGGCTTCTTCAGGTCAAGTCTGTCGTTTACGGGCTTCTTTTAGTGGCCTGCCTGGTGGGATTGGTTGTTGTTTTGAAGAACCGTCAGACAATTGATGTCACAGGTTTGCGAGCAACGGGACTGCCATACACTCTTATTCAGAGCGAGCAAGGTCAGGAGATGGTCCTGAATCAATTTCGATTTCACCTGACGAGTCAGGTTGATCAAGAAGTTTCCTTTGAGGTTGAATTGCCACAATCAATGATAACCTTAGGCTTTCAGCTCGTGATGGCCAATCGAACAGTGAAACTTGTTCCATTTGAATCAAAGACAGTTGGTTTTTTTGTGATGATTCCTGCATCGAACTTTCGTGGAAAAACATTGATTCCTTTGCAGGTCAGTCTTCGGGATGTTCTTGGGACTCAGCAAACCATCGTGAAAGACTTTGACATGATCGGACCTCTTCAATGACTCACACTTCGATGCTTCTTGCGACGGGAATTCTGGGTGCCGCATTCTTAGGAAGCTGGCATTGCACAGTCATGTGCACTCCCATGGCCTCGCTGATGGCTCACCGAAAAAGTTTATGGAGTTATCATCTTGGAAGGGGAGTCAGTTACACTTTATTAGGAGTTCTCGGTGGATGGCTTGGTCACTTTTTTTTAACCCAAGAGTTTTATGTTTTGAGACTCATTTCTGCATTTCTTTTTGCGGCGATGCTGTGTTTTTTTGGAATTCGAATGTGGCAAGGCCAGCGGGCAACTTTTCTCCCGGGTCATTGGATTTGGAAAAAATTGATCTTTGATCGAAAATCAGGATGGGCCTTTGGATGGCTTTCGGTATTTCTGCCCTGTGGATGGCTTTATACCTACGTTTTTGCTGCTGCGGCAACAAAGTCACCAGAGGCCGGGGGCTTGGTGATGTTTTTGTTTTGGCTTGCGGGAATTCCAGCTCTGAGCGCACTTCCAATTTTTGTAAAGAAGACTTTGCAGATTGCAGATGAAAGACGCCGAAAAATAGGCGGAGGAATTCTTATCGGGACAAGTCTGTATTCGCTATTGGCGTTTTATTTTTTTTCTTGAGGACGGGTCTGTGGTTGTAGAATCGTGAGGACTACGCGCCGATTCTTTTGCATGTTCTCTTCATTCCATGATCCGTCAGTGTTCTTATTCTCAAGAAGTGGTCTTGCAGATCCATAGCCGATGGCAACGAGATTTCGTGGCGGAAAACCCAATTCTTCAAATAGAGAGATAATCGACGAAGCCCTTGCGCCACTGAGTTCCCAGTTTGACCGAAATCGCGAAGAATTGATGGGCCGCTCGTCAGTATGTCCCTCGACCCGCACGATGACATTTTTATTATTTTTAAGAATGACATCAATCACTGATTTCAAAGAGGCAAGGGAGGTGTCTTTGATTTGCTCTGACCCTGAATCATAGAGAATTTGAGTTGCAAAAGTAATCTCGACACCCTCGGCTGTTTGCAAGAGCTGCGAGTCGTTGAGTATTTTATCTTCTTTGAGTTTTTGTTCCACGAGGTGCTTGAGTGTTGAACTGAAATCTTTTTCGCCGGAAGGGCTGTCAGCGTTCGCCTGGGTTCCGCCGCTGCCAGATCCATTTTTGAAGAAGCCAACCTCGTTGGCCAGATAGGCCGAGAGATTTCTTCTTAAGGTTTCTTGATCATCAAGGAGCGCGCTCGAATAGAGCATCACAAAAAATGTAAACAACAACGTCATCAAATCCGCATAGGAAAGGAGCCAAACCGTTTCCTCATCGTCTTGGTGGACCTCTTCAGCGCCAAAGAGGTCATTTTGTTTATTGTCCATTTCATTTCTCAACATTTAGCCATCCCCACTAGCTTGCTTTGCTGTCTTTGGGATTCGTCGCTGAATCTTTTTTACGCCAGTCGAGGCGCTCGTTTGCCAAAAGAAAGGAATTGAGTTCTTCAGATAAAATGATCGGATTGCGCTTTTTGATAATCAGAGAAATTCCTTCGGTAATGATCAAATTTTTTGTTTTAATCTCTCGGGCACTATCAAGAAGATTTTCTGAAAGTGGCAAGATAATCAAGTTTGCCAAGGCAACTCCATACAGAGTTCCGACAAGAGCGAGAGCTAAACTTGGACCAATCGATGCGGACGCTCCTGAATTGCCGAGCTCTGCCATGATTCCAATCATCCCCATGACGGCACCCATGAGACCAAAGGCAGGAGGAAATTTAGCTAGGGCTTTAAACTTCATTGCTTCCTCATGGTAACGTCCGTAAATTGACAACGATCGTGTTCGAAGAATTCGAATCAAATCATCTGGATCGATCATTTGTTCGAAAACGGCTTCCATTCCCTCCTTGATAAAAGGGTCAGAAATTTGATTGACGATGTTTCGTAGTTCTGGTGAGCGGGTTCGGTAGGCCTCTGCGATATTCATCAGATCGCGAATGACATGGACGGGATCAAAATTACGGTGTCCGAAGATGACCCGACGAATGATGACAC
>JACCDR010367614.1_pt1 | contig 10883 bp, 13 predicted proteins | sample 7446431 | NCBI WGS metagenome assembly JACCDR01 (sample SAMN15323443, study PRJNA562643) | freshwater metagenome | isolation source: river surface water | place: USA:Blue River Watershed | collected 2017-08-17 | reverse complement strand
TTTCCAGGCATGGAAACGTTCTCGTGTTTGACGTAGGAGTTCCCGCGACATACGCGTTTGTCCAAGCTGGGACTGAGGTTGCGTTTACAGAGGGAGCCTCATTTTCGGAGGCAAAACTGAAGAGGGGCGGCCTTGCATCAGCGTTTTATGGAAACATTGGTGTAGTTGGAGGTCAAGGCATTGGCTCTCCGTATCCAACGGTTCTGGGCGATACGCGAATTGCGATGACTCATCAGGTCAGTACTTATTCCCTTGAGTCACGGCTATGCAGGATTGCGTTTGTGGCTGCTACGCAGGCAAACTTCATTCTGGAGTTTCCCGTGGGAGGTGCAAGCCAAAACAAAGTCGGTCTGTGGGTTGTTGGGCCTACCAATGCTCTCTATAAGTTGCTTACGTTGAACGAAGCCAGTCCGTTGGTGGGGAAGTTTTCTCCTGTAGCGTCCGTCTTTACGAAGACGGGTGATGGCATGGGCATTCCCGCTGCGACTGTTCAGGTTTGTGCGGCAGGAACTGGCAACTGTACTTATGAGGAAATCGTGCTTTGCAACGGTACTGGGGATGCGCCTTGCGGTCCCAACAGCGTTTATGCACTCAACCGATGGGTGAACACTGTTAACGTGAGTAGGCCTGGATTTGACGTTTATTTGAATCTTTATGCCACTGGGTTGCGGAGTGGGGCGAATGGTTATCCACCTAGCTCACAAGTTCAGGTCGTGCTGGATGGTGTATCTCTGCCGATTCTTTACGTGGGGCCCTCGCCCTACGAGGGTGTTGACCAAATTAACGTTGCGCTGCCTTCTACGTTGGCAGGGCTGCCTCGTGCGGCTGAGCTTCAGGTGAATACGCAGTTTGATCCTGGGTCTGCCACACCCTGGCATATTTCGACCAGTTCAGGATTGGTTCCGTGGCGCGCGCAAATAAAGTATGCGCTGACTTCCGGTGATGAGAAAAATATTTTGCGTGTTCCCATTCGGTGAGGCACCCTTCAAAGGGATACCCTATGAGGTATCCCTTTTCCCTCAAAATCAAAAACTAGGTGTCCCCTGAATTGTCCCCTTCTCGAAGATTGTAGCTGATAAATTAGGACTTAAATAAAGAAGATAGGTTAGGCAGAGGCGTTAGCCTCTGGTTCGTAGCCAAACGCTCTATCCAACTGAGCTACGAGCGCGTCGTTGCTGCGCAACGGTTTAGAGGTTTCTTTTCAAGAACTTTATGAGTTCGTCCCCCGATCTGTCCCCGTCTTGCAACGTGCGGGCATCTTACGTCAAGTGAGTTTGTTCTGCAAGAGACAGAGCGATGGTTTTTGCAATCTCCGGTGTAATAGTTGTGTAGTGTTCGTAATTGATCGTGGGGCTGGCGTGACCGAGAATTTTTTGAGCGAACACTGGAGAAGCACCGCACGCCAGGATGCGGACGTTGGCAGTGCGTCGTAAATCTCGAAATTGAAGATCCACCAGGTGCGCCTGATCACAGGCGGCCACGAAAGACTTTTTTATGTTGCGCTTTTTCGGTTCTGATTTTTCTTTAAAATGTTTGATACTATTCATCTTATCCTCCTTGCCGGGAGAGGCATACCCAATATAATAAGGTATCCTTTTCTTGGCAACATATTTAATTGACACGAACCATTTTTTGGTATACCTATTTAGTAAGGGTAAACAGAACGGAGTAACATGTTAGTAACTGACCGCAGTAGAATACTCGCTTTTCAACGTTGTCCTCGGCAACGATACCTCGCTTATCACTATGATGGAACGGGCATCCAACGCAAGGGACTATCCGTACCCCTGGTTACAGGGAGCATGGTACATAAGGGGCTTGAGTTATTGCTTACGGGGCACACACTGTCCGAAGCTTTAACGATAGTCTTAAATGACTACGATTCAACTGTTCAAAGTCGCGGTTTTAATCTCGACAATTTGAACAAGGGTGGCGATATGATGCGTCAAATCAGCCACACATATCAAGAGCAACGTGCATTAGTTGAGGGTCTGATTCGAGTTTTCGACGTTTATGGCAAGCCACTTTTGCTTCGTGAGTACGACGTGATCAGTGTGGAGGGGGAAATTAACGTGCCCCTGGCTCAAGGCCTCACGTTTATGTCCCGACCGGACGGAGTGCTTCGCAACAAGGAAACAGGACAGATCTTTTCCCTGTCATTCAAGACCGCGTCGCAGTTCAGTCGAGAAACCCACTTAGCAGGGCAAGTGGACATGCAAGGAAAGTCCGAGTCCTGGGCCGTACAACAGCAGTTTCCTGATGAATTTATCGGCGGCGTTCAGATGTTTTACTTGTTGAAAGGGCGACGTAAGGAAGAGGCCAACGGCCTGTATGTGCAAGCCAGCGGTCTGGTTCGTCCCTGGTTCTCGGAAAAGAATCAGTCGTATGCGCACACGTATTATTTCAAGAATCCGCAGACTGGCTCCAACTCTAACATTGGGACCACTTATAAGCCATTCAACGTGTGGGAGCGGTCGTTTGGATCTTTTGGCCAAGGCGTAGCTGGATGGGTTGAGATGATGCGCCACGGTCGCGTTCAACCAGCGCTTGGGAATCCCTTCAAAGCTTTCATTGAAATGCCCCAACCCTACTACCGCAACCAGGCAGAGATTGATGAATGGATGGAGTCTGTTCAAGCCCAGGAAGCAGACGTCATTGACCGATTGAGCGTCGTTGAGAAAAATCCAAATGCCCTTATCCCATTGTTCCCCAAACATACAGATCGCTGTAATGATTACGGTGGTTGCACTTTTTACGGTGTGTGCCACCAGGGGGAGCAGTTCGACAATTTCGTGCGGCGTGAGCCTCACCACACTTTAGAAACGGAGATACAATGTCAGAATTAAAAAGTTACGATGAGTTAGCGACAGAAATGCGCAAAGCGGTGGATTTAGACGAAGATACCATAGCGTTTGCCGCCTACGCTCATGAGGTGAACGGGCGACTCTGCCGTCATATCACATTTGAAGGGGCCACCATATCTGGTGATATGAGCCTTGCACACGCCGAAGCTTTTTACACTGAGCTGGGGGAGGTTATCGAAGTGGCCAAGTCCACACCCGATGAGAAAATCCGCCCTCAGCTAAAGCCGAGCAACATTCCTGTTGTTTATCCTAAAGGAGTGACCAATGAGCACTAGAAGATCCACTGCCACTTCCCTTCTTTATGGAGGGAGTGGCAACAGAAAAACCTCACAGATAGGAAACTTCGCACGTCACGTATACCAGACCACGGGCAAACGTACGAGGCTTATCACTGCCGACACCGGAGGCTATGAGCCTATTCAAGACTACGTGGACGCAGGGCTGATCGAAGTTTTCGAGCTTACGAAAACCCGTAATCCAATGCCTACGGTGCGGCGGCTGGCTGCAGGGCAATGGGCTGACCACAACGAAGTTGTAGAGTTTGGGCTGACAAACCCTGGCTCAACCCTGGGGACAGATAAACTCAAACAATTATCTGCTATGTGGTCAAGTGCCGGCCTGGAAGATGTGGGAGCGTATGCCATCGAAGGTATAACATCCATCTCTGAAATGGTAATGAAAAACCTCGTCCAGAAGGGGCACGTCATTAACGGAGAAGGTGTCAATGGCGTGCTGGAAGAAGGTATGTCCATCGGCGCGGCACCTCGCACCTACTATGGGGTGGTTCAGCAGTTTGTGGTCGAAATGTTCACGAACTTCCCTCTTCTTCCGGTACACCGTATTCTGTATACCGCGCATGAGTCGCGCGGTGTGGATGGCTTAACGGACACTCCCGTGTTCGGTCCAGCCTCTGTGGGCAAAGCTATGACTGCGTCCATTCCAAAATACGTGGGTGATCTGTTGCACGCTGAAGCGGTGCCCCTGCAGGCAGATCCTAAAAAGCCGGGAAACGAAACACTTGAAGTACGTTGCTACTTCGTGAATCACCCCGACTCTGAACGGCGAACACTGACGTGGCCTGCCAAGGCGCGCGTTCAGCCAAGTCAAATGACCGAACTCCTCAAGCAATTTCCTGGTGGATATGTCCTGCTCAACCACGACAATGGGCTGGACACATATCTTCAGGCACTCGCCGGGCTGCGTGGAAACGCTGCTGAGGGTGTCAAACAATGGATGGCCTCTGTAGCCACCAAATAACGAATCCGAAAGCGTGAATTTTAACAATCAACATTTTTTCTAGGAGCTAAATAGATATGGAAACTTTAAACAGCACACCAAACGTTATGAACTTCAACACTGCCAACCCAAACACCTTCCGCGTTCCTGTTGTGGAAGGCACCTTCCTCGGTCAAATCAAGTTTGCCGTTGACGACCCGTCGAAACGTTGGGTTGCCAAACAACAAGAGGACGGCTCGACAACGTACAGCGCACGGGTGATCTGCACCTACACAGGTGAGGACAACGAAGATGTCAAAGGCAAGCGCGTCACTGGATACATCTCCACCAAGGTTGACGACAATGGCCACAGCCAGGCGATCAAGCTGGCCTGGGCGATTGGTGCTGGCGAGCGCATGATTGAAGAAGTGTCCACGCACGAAGACATGTGTGCCCTGCTGGATGATGAGTTGTTCGCGGAACCGGTGTGCAAAGTTCAGAACGTTTGGATTGCCGACGAGAAACAATCAGACGGCACCTACAAAACACTGGCCCGTCGTATGAAAAACTTTCCACTCAAGGACGACGGCACCTACGACTTCACCATCGTGTCTGAGTTCACCGGCCAGAAAGTCCCAGCCCGAAACGTGATCAACGCCTTCTACGAATACAAAGCGCAAGCCTAGTCCAAATTCATAACTGGGAAGGGTATATCAGAAATGGTATACCCTATTTTTCACGGAGTATGTATGTCAACAATGAAAATTCAGCTAAGTTCTGACGAAATTCTGCATCTTTTAGGTGATAACGACGAGCAACGTTTGGAAATCCGTAACTGGATTTTGCAAGAGTTTTGCAAGCGGCACTTGAAAGGCTTAGTTACTCCCGTATTGGAGCGAGCTATCAAGGACGAGGTACTTGCACACGCAGCCTCCGCTGCTAACTCAATTTTCAAACTGAACAAAACGTCCTGGGTTGAACGTGCAGTGCTTACCCCTACTTACCAGAGAGCAGTTGCGGAAACTGTGAATGACGCGGTGAATAAAACTATCACAGCCCAACTCACATCAGAAGATGTGCCGCGTAAGGTAGATGAAGCCCTACAAACACTGATGGCATCGCGCATTAACCTTCAAATTGAGGAACTGGTGTCAAAAGCTATCCAATCTCAGCTTGAAAAGCTAGAACTTAAAGTCAAGGTAGGGTAATTATGCAACAACATTATACGTGTCAGCAGTGTCCTATTGGGCAAACGTCGCGGGGTTTCGGGCAAACGTGGGGCGGAAACCAGCGACGTGTGCTGGTAGTTGCTGATCAACTGGGCAACAGTGACGTTTCCTTTGGCCAGATCTTCTCTCCCTACGGCAAGGCCGGAGTCATTTGGCGCAAAGCCCTACGCAATCTAGCATTGAGCGTGGATGACTTCGCTTACACTTCCCTAGTTCGATGCTTGCCCCGCTTTGTCAGTCAGCCTGCCATTGACTTTTGCCAGAGTCATCATGGCTTCTCAGACGGGTACAGCTACAGCGTGGTGCTTGCGCTGGGTCCGCAGGCGGCTGCTCGCCTTACGGGGCTGTCAGGTCCCAAACGAAAACTGGAAGACATTCGTGGATACGTTTTGCCTGGAGTGGGCGAAGCCGAAGGCAAGCACGTAATCGTTTCGTACGACCCAGAAACAATTATGGAAGGTTCTCCAGAATTGCTAGGCATCTTTCAAAATGACATAAAGTTGGCGCTCGCCTTAGCAACCGGTTGTCCCATCGAGCGTCCAACCAAGCATTATTTCTCAGACCCAAGTCTTCTTGATAAAGCAAGCTTTCTGGAGTTCGTTACGATGCGCCCCGAAGTTCCAATTGCACTCGACATCGAAACCAACTACGGAATCGTGGAGAAAGATGAACTGATTGGAGATGGCTCCAAGATAACGCAAGTTCAATTTTCAGCCCAGCCTGACCAAGCTATTGTTCTTGATTGGACTCCTGCCAATAAAGAGTTCATTCGTGCAGTCTTGCTGACTCCAAATCGCAAGCTTACGTTCAACGGATGGATCTTCGATGTTCCGAAACTCAAAGCCGATGGCTTTCAGGTCAATGGCCAGGTCGAAGACCTGATGTGGATGTGGAATTTCTGGCAACCGGATCTTCCCAAAAATCTGCAATACGTTACGTCCACGTTTGCTCCCATTGCGCTCCAGCCGTGGAAGCACACCATGCAGTCAGACATGGCTGGGTACGGAGGAGCAGACGTTGATGCCCTTCAATACATCTGGCGTGGCCTGCGTTACGAAATGGCTGTTTCGAGCCAGGTCACTCCCTACCATCGTTACGTCAACCAGTTTTATCCCATTCTTGAAGCCGCCGCTGCGCGCGGTATCCCTTTCTCAAAAGAGCGAGCCTTTGAGTTCAGCCAACAACTCGACGTAGAAGCTCGTGAAGTCTTTATGAAGTTGCGGGAACAGGTTCCCCCTTCAATGCACCCCATCAAAAAGATTTATAAGAAGTCCCCGGTTAGACGTGACGGTTCGGTTGAAGTTCACGACGGTAAGCTCTGCTGGAATCGTCCCTTCGACAAGGACGATGAAATCGGGGAATGGATACCGTACGAAACTCGCGTGATTGACGGGGAGGAAAAAGTAGTCAAGGTGGACTACTTTAATCCAATGTCGCCTCTTCAGGTCGCTGCCCTAATTAAAGAACTGAAGCACCGACCCCCAGGTGAAACAACCGGAAAATCAGACTTGCTGAAGATGAGCAAGCGTTACAAGACAGATATTTACTCAAACATCGTCAGTTACCGTGAGGTGCGTAAGCTTCAGTCTGCGTACCTGCGTGCGTGGCAGCCCCATCCAACCACTGGCCGTATCCACACCACCTTCAAATTTGGTCCGGCCACCGGCCAACTGGCGGCCAACAATCCCAACGTGCTGACCCAAGTCAAGCGGGGCTCCCACGCGAAAGGCTTTCGCCGGTGCGTTTTGGCCGAGCCTGGCCACACGTTGGTCGAAATAGATATGACCGCGTTTCACGCCAAGACCCTTGGCTTCGAGGCTCAGGATCCTTCATATATGCGGCTTGCCGCACTCGACATTCACAGCTACGTTGCCGCGCATCTGCTCAAGCTGGACGGCGTGGATTACTGGTTGGAACTCTCCGATGAAGAATTGGGTGAACGACTCGCTGCCGTGAAAAAGCAACACAAAGACACGCGAGACTTCAAAGCCAAGCCCGCAATTCTTGGAATCGGGTTCGGCCTCGGAGTAAACAAACTCTTCAGCATGAATGAAGACTCCTTTGCGTCCAAGCGCGAAGCTCAACACGTCATGGACGTGGTGCGAAACACCTTCCCCAGGGTGTTTGAGTGGCAGACATACATACGCGAAAAAGCTCAACGCCAATCTTATCTGCAAAGTCGCTTCGGCTTCATTCGTCGTTTCTATGACGTGCTGCGTTTTGAGCCAGAGCGGGGAGGATGGGTGTCAGGGCCTCAATCAGAGGCGTGTATCGCGTTCCTTCCAGCAAACGACGCACACGCTCACTTACGTGAAATTCTCATTCGATGCGACGCTCTCGGATACCTTGCTAGGTATAATCTTATCAACGTTATCCACGATGCGGTGCTCTTTCACTGCCCCACGCCCTTGCTGGAAGAGTGCATCCACAACGTAAAGGCCGAGCTTGAACGCCCTTCCACCATCCTGGTGGACGACGTGGTCGGTGCGTTCAGCGTTGGAGCTGAAGCATCCTATGGCCCTGACTGGGCGTCAATGGAAACCTGGAAAGGAGAAACCCATGCGTAGATCAAGCCCGTTAACTATCAACATCACAGAAATAGATGATCTAAACCTTGAACTGAACATGTGGGGTGACGGGGTGCCCCGCGTAGTTCAGTTCATTAAAAATAAAATTCCATCATTCAAGCGCTCTTACAACCCCGACACCAAAACCTGGACTTTAAGCGGGCGGGGTATACAAACGTTTATTGGTGACTTGAGGTGTGAATTTCCCGACGCTGAGGTTGCTTACCAGCCTACCTTTGGAGAAACCAAAAAACCAACACCACCTCCTCCCCAGGAGATGAGTGAAGCTGAGGCCAAGCGCAAGTGGTTTGCCAAATGGAAGCTGGAATGGGAGCAAGACTTAACGCGACGGCGCAGCGGCTTAGGCATTGAAGCGCACTTCTCACAGTTATATCTTAAACCCGACGCACCGGCCTTTATCGTAAAAGCAGTTTACCGCACTCTAGCCCCCACCGTTCATCCCGACTTAGCCAAAGATGACGGCTCACGCATGACACTCATTAACGCTTCGTATGATCAACTCAAAACACACTTTAAGCAGAAAGGAAGTCCTTTATGATTTATTTCGTTCTCGCCATTGCACTTTTTGCTGCCGCCTGTAGCGTTCACACTATGCTTTATTACGCAAGCAGCGCGGAACTTGATTGGCAACGTTCACTTACCTTGACGGAGATACACATATTGCGCGGGAAGCTTGCCGACCTGGAGTCTCGGCTATCCACGCGACTAACTGAATTGGACGAACGCGAAGATAACCTAAACCAACACACGTTGCGACGAGTATCCGCATTGGAGTCAAAAGTATTTGGTCGCTTAACCGACTAGGAGAATTATATGCAACCAGTTCAAACACACCAATTTATCGAAGCATTGCAACAAATGCAACAACACGTCCACTCCATATCTCAGGCTAAAGGATGGTGGGACAACGACCGTAACAATGGCGAAGCCATCGCGTTGATGCACTCGGAACTGAGCGAAGGTTTGGAGGCCCTGCGAAAGTCGCCAACCGCACCCTCTGATCACATCCCTGAATTTTATGGGATTGAAGAAGAAATGGCGGACGTAATTATCCGTATCCTGGATCTCGCTCACGCGCGGGGATGGAGAGGTGCAGAGGCAGTTGTGGCTAAATCCGCGGTCAACGCCGCTGGTCCGCATCGGCACGGAGGCAAAAAATTTTCGGTATACTGCGACACGTATACTTAATTGAGGCAGGTTGTTCTTTGTGGGATGCTTGACACGTGTCGGCATCGAACCCAACCGGACAATGCTTTCAATAGCGGATCTGGCGTGAAGCAAACGGCTGCTGGGCCATCCAGCACCTGCCTCTTCAAATTTGTATGATACAAAAGCTTAAATATCGCATTCGCTTTTATTGGCGAAAATTTCTAATCCTTGCTCACGTGTGCCCTAAATGCGGCTCGCGCCTGCAGCCAGGCCGCACCCGCTACGTGTGCATCAACTGTATTTAAGGAGCCATCATGAACGTTTCCAACGAAAAGGTGGAATTTGTAAATTCAGCCAACAAAGTTGTGGGCCGTATAACATTCGAATCAGTGACTGTGGCGCGGCGAGTGCTGACCAGCCAGCAAACAGACGAGCGCTACACGCCTCCCGATTTGATAGCCCAGGTCAGACGCTTTATGGGACGTATAACATTGGATCCCGCGTCATCCCCCGAAGCTCAACGCATCGTGCAGGCCGACCACTTCTTTACTAAAGACAACGATGGTTTAAGCCTTCCGTGGAATGTATCGGATCCTACCACGGTGTTTTTAAACCCACCGTATAACACGCTCAAACAAGGCAAGTCTACCGCGAGCATTTGGGCCCAAAAGCTACTTACCGAGTGGCAACGTGGACACGTCCAGGAAGCATGTCTGCTCGTTTACGCAGCCTTCGGATACAAGTGGTTCAACGACCTCTATAAAAATCTAACATCCGTTGTATTTGAGGAACGCTTGCGTTTCGTGAATCCCGATGGCACCTCAGACGGGCAAGCAAAAAAAGCTTCAGCCCTATTCTATCTGGGACCTCGACGGCTGGCGTTCACCAAAGAATTTTGCTCACGAGGATTCACTCGCGTTGAGTATCCGAAGTTGCAAATTCGTCAATAAAGGTATACCATATTAAGCATACCTTAAAATGGCCCGAACTACATTCAACATTCCCTTTCAGAAAGGACTCTTATGAAACTATCTTGCCGTAGCTATGTCCACATCGTGTTTGCTGCCATCCTGGCAGTCAATGGCGTTATCTGGGCTTGGCTACAAACGATCTTCGATCCTAAATGGACTTCATTCTTTAGCGCAGCTTACACAGGATCACTATTGTTTCTCATAGTGTCGTGGGCCGTGGTAGCTGCGCACGTCGAGGATGACGATTATGAAGAGGAAGGAGACAATGAAGATGAATAAACAAGAAATCAAAATTCCGTATGTAAACACTATAGTTCACAGGGAACTTCGCAAGGAGTTTCTTGGGGATTATGCGTTGGAGATTTCGCCACAAGGGCTGGGCAAGTGGAAACAACGCCTAGTGCGCTGGCTGGTCCGAAGGTTTAAGGTTCAGATATGCTTTCCATCTTCCCGCATGGAGGACGCCATCAAATACGTTACTATCAACCGAGATGACATTTTAGGCAGTATTCGAGCGCAGTATGACGCACTTCGGATCGGAGACTTTTTTGCGCCGCCGCCAGCGCTCATCATTATGGGTCGAGAAGAGTGGACTCTGGCTCGTCTGCAGTCTGCTGCTCTGCCCTGGCCAGCGGAGTTTAGGATGTCTGCCTGGAATGATCAGGCTCACCAAATTACGTTTATGAACGTGCCGGTGATAATGGATCCCTCAATAGTGGGTGTTTACTTCGTGAATCAGCGGGTCTTGGAAGAAATAAAGGGGGCCTAAGCCCCCTCATTTAATCCGTCGCAGCGGAATGACTTCCGCAGGTTTCTGTTGTGTGGGAGGCTTCTGCACTAAGCCGATGACATTGATAAGGGCAGCCC
>JACCDR010237908.1_pt1 | contig 10883 bp, 15 predicted proteins | sample 7446431 | NCBI WGS metagenome assembly JACCDR01 (sample SAMN15323443, study PRJNA562643) | freshwater metagenome | isolation source: river surface water | place: USA:Blue River Watershed | collected 2017-08-17 | reverse complement strand
TCCATCTGACCATCATATGGTTCCAAAGTCTAGAGGCGGTAAAACCACCAAGACGATTTGTGAAGATTGCCACAAAGCAATCCATGCACACTTCACTAATAAAGAGTTGGAAGAAACGTATCATACGCCAGAAGCGTTGCTATCACATGAAGGTTTTGCAAAACAGATAAAATTCTTGTCGAAACAAGACCCTGGTGGCAGAACAAAGACGAAGAAAAATAAAGATCGATTGAGACGCGAATAACTTTTTTAGTGTCAGCTAATCCCGCGATATATCTATTACAACCAATTTGTGAGCCCGTCGGGCCACAGTCGAATAAAGGTGGTAATATATGGGACAAGTCGTATTAGCAAAATGTATAGTAACTACTGAAAAAGATTGGATTCCAATCGTACTAGATAATGACCTTGAAGACTTAGCAGTTCAGCAAGGTATCTTACAAGAGACGCAATCTAAAGAACGAAGACTGAATGACCGAGCAATTAACAAGGATCCTGAAGCGAGTTTAAAACATACGATCTTCTCGAAACGATCAGAGTATGCTGTACATCAGTACTTCGATAGAGTTCCCCGTGTTACTTTACCAGGTGAGTTTCATGATTGGCCCGATGTTGGTCAATGCAATGTTAGATTTATTGGAGACCCCGCTGATGGGCTAATGATCCAAGATAGGGATCAAGGCGAACTGCCCATGATATTAACAACCTGTAGAGATTTGTCCTTCAAGGATCGAACGATATGGTTGATTGGTTGGGGCCTTACAGATCAATTACGACGTATATTTTACCTAATTAATCTCTCACGAGAAAATAAAAATTGGGGAAGAATGGGTAATGATTTCGAAAAGCACGAACAGTTTATCTACCCACGCTCAATGCTAACACCAATGAAATGGATGAGCAAAGAGATGATGAATACACCATACATTCTCAAAAAGTAAAAGATTAGGAAGCAAGACAAAGTACCTGCTGTTCGAGGGAAAGTCTTGATAAGGAAAGCCGGAACAGGGTGATCCTAAGTTAGAGACGAACTCAACATTCGTTATTCGCTTCCGCTTATGAGTCCTTAGCTCAATGGCTAGAGCAGCCGGCTCTTACCCGGTCGATGAGGGTTCGACTCCCTCAGGACTCACCAGATGATTGAAGCTCATTTATTCAAGATGCAAACCAATGGTTGGCCTTGTGATAACCCAGATTGCAAACACAATCCAGAATACCACAATCAAATCTTGAGAACTTTCTACATCAAACAAGAAGTAACTTGTCTAGCTATCAGTATAGCTGGCGGTAGAGAAATCTACTGCAAAGACTGTATTGATACTGTATATCGGAAACTAAAGCCAATCTTAGACAAAAACCTCTGGATATTCCAATGATATACCATAAATGGGATTTTGGCAAAGGGCCAGCATATAGAATCGGATTTTGGTTCTTTTGTATTTGGTGGTCGCTTTATTCAAAATGTTTCGGAATAAATCTGCTCGGCAATCGTTATAGAATGTTTATCCAGCGCCTTGCTTTCCCGGAGGCGCGACCTTACATTAGGGTAGAATTTCATTATCCAAATAGGAAAATGCCGAATCATCCCAAGTGTTTTAGTTACGAAGTGTGCATAAAATAGAATATAGATCATGGGGCTATGATGTCAGTGGTAGCATAGTTGACTCTTAATCAATCCGTCTGAGTTCGATTCTCAGTGGCCCTACCAGATGAAGCTTACTAAGAAAGAAAAAGAGCTTTTGTTATTTATGGGAGAGAGTTCTATTGGAACTGTATCCATAAATGATGGCACTCCAGATGCCAAAACCATTCTAAAACTAGATGGTCGCGGTTTAGTAAAGTATCATCAACCCCTTTTACCATTCCTTACATATGGTGTAAACTATTGGTCATTGAATGATAAAGGTTGGAAAGTACTTGATGATTTGAAGTAATGGGTTTATAATTCAATGGCAGAATAGCGGTCTTTTAAACCGTCCACCAGGGTTCGATTCCCTGTGAACCTACCAAGCATAATTAGTAATTATGATATGAGAACTGTAATGAACCTCATTCTACTTATTATCTTAATTCTTATTATTCCATTTCATGAATTGGCTTGTGTCACACCGACACCAGTAAGTCCGGCTCCTCCGATAGTGCAGCCATCTCCGCCGCCCCCTAAACAGGGTAGCCCTAAAGTGGTATTGATAACCGTTGATGGAGTTAGGTGGCAAGAGATTTTTGATGGAACGGATCCGTTCCTTTCTGGTAACAAGACAATACCAGCTCGTGAGCTACTTCCAAATTTGTACTATCAGTTTGTTGATCGTGGCATGGTAGTAGGCAAAGACTCTATGTTCGTAGCAACTGGACCAGCACACATTTCTCTTCCTGGTTATCTTGAAATTATGAGAGGTCATCCATCTTCTGATTGTCAAGAGAATGATTGTGAGCCCCGCCTCAAAGAAGATACTATGGCGGACTTGTTTAACAAGTCAGCCGTTTTTGCTTCTTGGGATACCATCAGGAAAACTGTAGGAAAAAATGTTGATAAGTATGTTGTCAACTGTGGGCGTAATTATCGCTCTACAGGATGGAAACAAGCGGAGTTAGAGGACAATCAAACATTCCCGGAAGTTTGGGGAGATTATCTTTACAGACCGGATGATCTAACAGAGAAGGTTGCCGTAGACTATTTACAATACTATAGTCCAGATTTCATTTGGATTTCTTTGGGTGATACTGATGAATGGGCTCATTATGGAGATTATTCTAAGTATCTAGAATCTTTACAGCAAGCCGACAAGTTTATTGGGATGGTAGTTGAAATGGTAAAGTCTGGTGAAGATGGTGCCGATTTTACCTTCATTGTCACAGCAGATCATGGTCGTGGACTCAACTGGCAATCTCATGGTTGGGATCGAGCTTCCGCTAGAAACTGGCTCATGATGTCAGGAAGAGGAATTCAACCACAAGGATTTATCAAATACCCTGAGAAGAAATCGCTATCGAACATTCTTCCCACTGTAAAAGAATTAGTAACTGGAGTTCATACGAAGAATTCTCTATTGTAAAGGTCAGGTAAGATGAAGACTACGATTATCAATTTGTACGGTGGGCCTGGTGCTGGTAAGTCTACCTCGGCTGCCTATTTGTATTATCTATTAAAGTGTCAACAAGAAAATGTTGAATTAGTTCGTGAGTATGTCAAAAACTGGGCCTGGGAAAATCGTCCATTTGGCGTATACGATGAGCTATACTTCTTAGGTAAACAAGTGCGTCATGAAAGTATGCTCTTTGGTAAAGTCAGGTATATCGTCACTGATGCTCCAGTTTATATGACAGCTTACTATGCTCACCTTTATTGTAGTAAAGGTTTTGCGCAAGGTGTTGAGCAAGCTACGACTGCTTTCTATCAACAAGCCAAAGATGATGGACATAATCATCTTCATATTTATTTGAAACGTCATCGACCTTATCAGTCTGAGGGTCGTTATCAATCTGAGAAGGACGCATTGTCTGTAGACGTTGGCGTGCTTGAGATGCTGTCTAGACTAGATGTTCCAATTATTCATGCCACTCCTGAAGAAGAGGATCTGAAAAGAGTGCTTGAAGCAATTCGTAAGGAAGCCTAATCATGGTTGAAAGTTTTAAAGATCTCTTGCCTGAAGAGGCAAAGACTCCAGAAGAAATCGATAAGGTTTTACAAGAAAAATTGGGCATTGGCTTATCGGAAATGTCTAAAGCTTTAAGTGATTCAGTTCTGGAAAGGGCTGAAGAATTTGCCGAAGAGTTGATGAACATCGCTCCATATGGAGATTACAGTAAGCTAACTGAAGATCCAGAAGTTATCATTAAGTTTCTCAAAGAAGAAGCGTCTAAGCCTGAGAATTGGAAAATTCAATTCATCGAGGCGAAAAAAGAAAAGGATCAACTCATTGAGTTTGTCTTCTTCAACAAGGCAGTAGATGACGGAGATATCCTAAAGGGATTTGTTTTCGTCGGATTAAGTGGCAAGATTCGTCACGCTTTTGCCCAGGTAAACTCATAATGAGAACAGAAGTCAAGACGTTTATAGTCACTTGCGATCGTTGTAAGAAGACAGAGATCGTTACCTCTAAGTGGTCTCACTGTGATTTGCCGGAGGGTTGGGACACAGAAGATGTGCATGATTGTGGTTCAACTGGCTATACTCGTACCGATGATATCTGTTCGGATTGTTTGAAGAAACGCCCTAAAAAGAAACGTTAAACTAATAAGCAAGCATATAGTTAGTAAGTTTTAAGTTCAACTTTAACTTGGAGAAACATAATGCTTTCTACTTTGACTTTTGTTTTTGTAGCCTGCTTGTTTGCCGATCTAGCCGTTCGTAAGAGTGGTGATGTCGTTGCATTCGTTAAGAGCAAGTTCTAAATAACTTAATAGAAGGCGACCTTGAATGGGCACCTTCTATCTAATTCTTAAAAATAAAGGCAGTTGACACCTAGCAATAAAGTGTTATATTATTAGGCGCATGGGCTGTGAGTAGGGCGCGAATACGCTACGTTTGCACCGTAGAAGACGGGGTTGGACTCCCCGACGGTCCACCAGAGATGACAAGAGATTTTGATCGAAAAGAATCTGAAAGACAACAGTATATCCAAGATCATTCATCTACCAAGCATCTAAAAGAAGAGATTGAAAGTCTCAAAAAAGAAAATGAGAAGCTGAAGAAACAGCTTAAGAAGTACAAAGAAAAAGAACGAGAAGAGAAAGAATACGAAAAGCTTGGTATAACTATCAAGTAAGGTTATGGGGCTGTAGCTCAATTGGGAGAGCGATTGCTTTGCACGCAGTAGGTAAGGGGTTCGAATCCCCTCAGCTCCACCATAACTCGCTGGTTGGCTACGAAACATAATCGCGATTGTTTCACTAAGTTAGCCAATTTCAGCCGAGTAAAAATTTGAATCTCCAATCGGAGTTCATCAAGTCCTGGGACATGACTTGGATTCGGAAACTGTCCTATGCATGGGGCCTTAGCTCAATTGGGAGAGCGTCACGCTGGCAGTGTGAAGGTCGCGGGTTCGACCCCCGCAGGCTCCACCATGGTAGTTGAATCTGTAAAAAGATTCTCTAGGTCTTTGGGAACATGACCTGGTGAAAATAAAAAGTCCCTAGTTTGGGGTTGTGGGTGTAATGGATAACACCGCCATTCTGGCAGAATGAAATTCCGGGTTCGAATCTCCGGTGACTCCACCAGTTCTAATGAAGTCCATGATAATTCCAGCCTCTCATAATGGCTTAATAATTGTCAGAATCGGAAACAATTGGGTTCGCCCTACCGCTAAAGATATGGAATCCATTAGAGACTGGGTAATCTCTCATAGAGATACTTGGCTGCCCGAACGAAAAAAACTGAAGCGTATGTTCGGATACAACGTTAAAGTACAAACTTTTCCTCCAATTAAATCAACCAAAGAATATGTTTGGTTGATTAAAAATTCTGATGAACACTTGTACTTCTACAACGAACAAGATGTTCAAAACTGGACACAAGTTTTTAGTGAAGGGGCCAATGATCCTGATTTTATTCTTTTTGTATGGGGCGGTTTAACCATACAAAGAATAAGTAAAATCCTCATACCCTTTCTATAAGTTATACCTCGCAATTCGAAATAATCTCTGCTGGCTGTCTTATCGCGGCTGAACATAGGTTGGCATAGACAGAGAACAAGGTGCAATTCCTTGGCGAGGTACCATTTTTTGTTGATATAACTGGGCAAGTGATTGTATTAGCTTTACAAACCCCAACCCACCTCTTGGAGAACGGAGGGCTCATATGAGCGGTAAAAGTAGAAAAGGTAACAGAGACCAATAAGAAAGACACGCTCTCTCAGCGTGCATCCGACCACATGACCAAGGTGATTCGTTCCTGGGTCTTCCTAGCCTGCCAAGTGGCTTTTGTCGCTCTATGGACTGGCTTTAATCGCTTCTTCCCACAACGGCTTCCACTTGAGCTTCTACAAGTTCTCTTACTTACTGAGGGTTGCTGTATTGGGTCCGTTGTTCTGATGAATCAATATCGTCAGGCTTCATTATCTCAACGCATTGCTCTAAATGATTATCTTGTTGATTGTCAAATTAGACGCGATGTAAAAGAGTTGCATCCCTTAATTAAAGAAATGCATCGAGATATGGAAGAAGAAAAGAAGAATAATTCTTTGTGCGATGGATGCGGTGAGCCGAGATATAAGTGCTACTGCAACATCGATTGCCAACACTGTGGCAAGAAGCTAATACATTGCATAGGAGACTCCGATACTGGAGAATGCCTTGTAAAAACTAGCAATAATTAAGAATATAAGATACGCAATTCAGGGATCGTCTAATGGTAGGACTCTGGCCTTTGACTCCAGCGATGCAGGTTCGAATCCTGACCCCTGAGCCATCTCATTCACGAATCGTCTAATGGTAGGACAACGGTCTCTGAAGCCGCAAATACAGGTTCGAATCCTGAGTCGTGAGCCAGAATCTATTCGGGATTCGTCCAATGGCAGGACAACGGTCTCTGAAGCCGCTAATGGGAGTTCGAATCTCTCATCCCGAACCAGCAACAAATGCAGCTAGGATTACATTGGTTCAATCCTAATTTTCCCCACCAGCCGCAAGGCAAACCAAAATAATAATTTTAGTTACTAACATGGGGAAATGTCTAAACCAGTCTGAAAAACTGGCCAGAGACTCTTCTTAGCACTTTTCGTTGTTGCAAATATAGCAGATTGGAGCAGTCCGGTAGCTCGCAAGGTTCATACCCTTGAGGTCGCGTGGTTCAAATCCCGCATCTGCAACCATATAATGCGGAAGAGTGAAACGGCTTCCACGTAGGTCTCATACGCCTGCAACACTGGGTTCGACTCCCATGTTCCGCACCCACTTAAACAAATCAGATATTAGGTTGTCTTTTGGACCCCATCGCTAAGCTTATTCTGAACGGACTTAAATGTCCCCTTTGTAGTTCAAGAATTGACTTACTAGATTGGAAAGATGTTTCTGATGGTAGGAAGTACAACTTCTGTTGTTCTACTAACTGGGAACATTATAGAAATTTCTTCGTTCATTGGCAGCCAGTAATCTACATCGAATACGAAACGGTTGTCATCTATGAAGGCCACCGCAAGTATCACATCACTCAGTATGAAGATAATCGTACTGAGATTTTTATTTATGATGTAGATGCTGAAAATCGTATCATTGATTCCAAAGATAAAAAGAATCCAGTGTTTAGATACAATAAAAAACTTTTTGATTTCTCTCAAACTACTAGGGAAAAGATACTTAACAGAGTTCAAACCATTTTGGTTTTCTCATAATTTGTCTCCTCGGAGAATGTAATGTCCACTAAAAATCTCGCCCGTACCATCATTGAAGGTGGTCGCACTAAGGGCAACAAATGGGATCGCCGTTTCTCTAATGCTGAAGAACGCGCCCATCTCAGAAACTATATGCAGGAAGTTACTCTTGATCCTGACAACTATGAAGAGTATGATATCGAACCACGTAGTTCTGTCTACAAGCAGTTTGATGATAAACTTGGCCCCATCTATCGTTGGTTGAATCGTCAAGTTGGTCGTCCTTGGGATGAAGTTCGAGCTGATGTTGTTAAAGAATTTGACACTCGTACCACTGCTGGTCGTCACATTGTTTACGATCACTTACTGACTTCCGTTCAGATTGGCCCCGAATTTCCTAGGTACTACTCTCGTCCTCCCGAGGATCCAACTACTTCTTATTCCGATCACGATTACTATGTAGATGATGATGGCATCCTCTGCAAGAAGCGTTATCTTGGCAGACGCCGATACCGTGATCCAATTCCTGCTTGGGATACTAAGCAACTTACCAACTGGCTTAACGGTCGAATTGTTGGTAAAGTTGGCAACAAACTTTTCTGGTTTATCCCTACTGGCAAAGCAAAGAAGCACCGTTATGCCGGTCATGCACACATTTGGAAAATTGTTTGGGGTCGTCACAGCTATTACTACACCAACAATGGCCCAGTCTTTCAGTATCTTTCTTATGAAATCATCTACAAGCTAGATGGTAATGGTCGTCAGGTTATTGGTGAAGATGGTAAGCCTATTGAGCTTGATCGTCTTCCTAAGTGGGTCAATGCTACCACCCCACCTCTACGCCAGCATCGGAAGCTCAATGATAAAGAAGTGGCTTATTGGAATACCGTTCCTGATTACTATAAAACAAAGATTTTAGAAGTATCGCCAAATTATCCGAATCCTCCAAAACCAGATCGTTATGGATATTACTACTAATTTCACATCTTCTTTGTGAAGATACACGGTCCTTATAAAAGAAAAGATGGTCGCCAAATTATTATCGTTGTCGAAGATGACGGTACTAAGCGTACTATTTCCTATCCTAAATGGCTGCTAGAATTGCAGTTAGGTCGTAGGCTTGACCCTAATCTGGAAACCGTAGATCATATTGATTCTAATTTTGAGAATAACAATTTTGAGAATCTTAGAATTATGCCACGCCATGAACACTCACGAGAAGATACTCGTAGAGTTAAACATGTGAAGTTCAACTGTGCTTGGTGCAAAAAAGAATTCGAGCGTAGCCCGCGTCTTGTTAGAGATAAGGCTCGCAAGAACAAGGCAGGTCCCTTTTGTTCTAGGGCCTGTGCTGGTAAATATAGTCGCAAATTACAACTTAAACTAATTGATAAATTCGATACTCAACCAGTTATTGATAGTGAATATTATAAGAAGAAATATGTTAAAGCATTCTCTTCCATTATCGATAGCGACGTTTTGGTCGATTATTTGTGTGACGTGTGGGACGAGTAATTTTTTAATTTGACAATCGCCACGCAGGTCATATATTAGGGGTCGGACACGAAACCGATAGTATCGACTGCTATTTTGATTCAACTATAACAACTTTTATATAAAGGGAAAATTCAATGATGAAAGTATTGAAAGCGTTTTCTATTGCATTGGTAGGCGTTGGCTTACTTGCAGTACCCTCTTTGGCACAAGCCCAAGAGCTTACGTTGAGGGCGGAACCTGGTGTTGCCATTCCGCTTACTGATCCTCAGGCTCAGCGTTTTGGTGTGGGTGGTGCTATTGCTGTAAAGCCAGAGCTTACCTTGTTCCATGCAATTGGTGTTGGTCCAAGCCTTCAGTGGATTGGTCTGCCATCAAATGTTTCTGGTGTTGACACTGGTACGGCTACTCGATTGGGTGCCTTCGTAAGGGTCAAGCGACCACACGATGAAACCAATACTGGTCGTGGTCTCTCCGCAGCCTCTCCTTGGGTTGATGCTGACCTAGGATATGTTCGTACTGATGGTCTTGATCGTCTAGGCACTAGCGTTGCCGCAGGTGTTCAAGTCCCAACTAGCGATTCCCGTTGGTTGTGGGTTGGCCCCTTTGCCCGTTATGACTTGGTTAACCAAGAAGATGGTAAGAGGTTAGTCAATACTAACAGTGCCAAGACTCTCATTCTTGGTTTAAGCTTTGAGCTTGGTGCTCCTGCTCCTGCTAAGAAGGTAGAAGAGCCTAAGCCTGTTCCACCGCCTGTTGTTCCCCAGGAACAGCCAAAGCCGGTGCCACCTCCTCCTGTAACGGTTACGACTGTTACTACAACCGCAGAGCTGAAGACTGTCGTTCAGTTTGCCTGGGATTCTCCTGTACTTGATGCAACTGCCAACTCTCAACTCAGTGATGTTGTTAGTAAGTTGACTTCTGCTAAGGATTTCTCTTCTATCCGAATCGAAGGACATGCTTCTTCGGAAGGTCAAGTCAAGCACAATGATGTGCTTTCACAAAACCGAGCCAACTCAGTTCTTGAGTTCTTGGCTGCCCACGGCGTTCCTCGTGAAAAGCTTAGTGCAGTTGGATTTGGCTCTCGCGTTCCAGTTGCCGACAACAAGACGGAAGCTGGTCGTGTCCTTAACCGACGCTCAGAATTCACGGTCAAATTCGTGATTGTGCGTCAAGTATCTCAACAGAACTAATTGAAAGAAGGTAAACAAAAATGAAGACTCTAGTTAAAGTTGGCTGTTTTGTTTTAGTAGCCAGTCTTGCAGCATGTGGATCCCAATTGGTGGAATTCCCTGAAGGCACAGACGCTCCTGATTCTGGCGCCCCCAAGCCGGGCGCTACCCCTCCTGAACAGTGTGTTGATTCAGAGTGTCCGGTTGGACAAATCTGTGTCAATAACACCTGTACTCAGGTCGATCCTTGTGATGGCGTAATCTGTCCTCAAGGTGAAGTATGTAAAGATGGCGCATGTGTCGTTGTTGATCCATGTGCTGGCGTGACGTGCCCAGAGGGTGCAACGTGTAAAGATGGAACCTGTGTTCCTAATGATCCGTGCGCCGGAGTAACCTGTCCTGAAGGTTCTACTTGCCAGAATGGGCAATGTAGTACTCCAGAAACTGATGGCGGAACTGATAGTGGCCCTGTCGATCCATGTGCAGGCGTGACTTGTCCTGAAGGCTCTACTTGCCAAAACGGACAGTGCAGCACTCCAGAGACTGATGGCGGAACCGATAGCGGTCCTGTTGATCCGTGCGCTGGCGTAGTGTGTGATGGTGGTACTTGCGTCAACGGGCAGTGCGTTCCGAATGACCCATGTGCCGGTGTTGTCTGTGATGGCGGTACTTGCGTCAATGGAGCCTGTGTTCCTAATGACCCGTGTGCTGGTGTTACCTGCCCACCGAATGCTACTTGCCAGAACGGTACTTGTGTCGTAACTGACCCTTGTGCTGGAGTTATCTGCCCAGAAAGCCGAGTCTGTAAGGACGGAGCTTGTGTCTGTGCAGGAGACCATGATGATGGTGATGATAAGACTTGCCGTGAAGGTAAGACCTTGATTTGCCACCGTGCTGGTCCGCATGG
>JACCDR010306031.1_pt1 | contig 10885 bp, 8 predicted proteins | sample 7446431 | NCBI WGS metagenome assembly JACCDR01 (sample SAMN15323443, study PRJNA562643) | freshwater metagenome | isolation source: river surface water | place: USA:Blue River Watershed | collected 2017-08-17 | reverse complement strand
TTGTTGGGGTGAACATCGTACTGCTCACCAGCTTGGATGAGCAGGTGCAGCTTGTTGTCGATGTGCAGAGCGTCGAGCACTTTGAGTTGCGCCCAGGCTGTTGCTTTGAGAGAGATCATGCGCAGCGTCTGCGTGGCGATCGGTGTCCAGGCGGTTTGGCTCACACTGGTGTTGTAGACCCGCGGAGTGCCGTCTGTGCCGCGCGCCAGGAACCACGTGACACCGGCGGCGTCTTGCGTGACTGCTTTGACATGCGGGTTGGTGTACGCTGCTGTCACCACCGCAGGATCGGTGCTGTCGTACCCGAGGGCGTTGGCCACAAACGCCCAATCGTCCACGTTGTCCGTGCTCACGTACACGTCACCCACGGGGCTCACGGCGTAGTGCTTTTTGCTCACATCGTCGCGCCACATTCCCACAAACGGCAGGTAGCTCTTGCGGGCTTCAAACTGCGCAAGCGTCATGCGCTCACGGATGTGGGCACTGGCGTTGTTGGTGAACGTGTCGTCCCGCATCAGACCCATGCGCTTGCGTTCCCGGTCGCGGTCCACAGCCAGGCTGAAGGGCTCGAGCGTCACGTAGGCTGTGCCGCCAATTTCAAAGTGCTGCGCCTGATTGAACATGAAGGCGTGGTAGGACTCAAACGGGCTGGTTGGCTCCGTATCGCCCGTGGGATCGTTCAGACCGATCTGGATTTCCACGCCGTTGTAGAAGATGATGGATTCCGGACGGAATTCCAGGTTCACCATCACTTGGTTTTGACCGGCGCCGGGCGCAGGAATCACCGCGTCGTAGATGTCGGTGGGGTTGATCAAGATGCCGTACTTCTCGTTGATCTTGGTCAAGATCTCGGTGATGTACATCTCGCCCGAGTAGGGCACGATCACACTGCCCAGGTCGCTGGCATGGATGCGGTTGTAGTAGATGGTCTTGACACCGTACGAGCCCGTGCCTTCCTTGGGACCAAAAGCCACCTTGGAGTTGTGCGTGGGTTGCGGAACCGTGACGAGTTCGGGAATACCGAAGTCCCAGTTCGTGAGATCGTAGTTGGTGCCCAGCTGTGCGTTGATCGCTGCCAGCAAAAGGGCTTTGCCGTCACCACCGCCGTTGATGGTTCCGAGATAAATGGTGCTCACAAGAAATGGCTCCTATGGGGGAGAAGAGTCGAGAAAAGAATCAGAAGATTCCCTTAGAGGTTGTTGTACTGCAGATTTCGTTCATCGGCTGATTTCAGCCGGGTGTGGTAGCCGTGAGTGGCATAAGCCGGTCCGTTGTACAGGCGGGCGATCTGTGTATAGTTGCGAGCCTTGAGCGCGTTGAAGAAGTTCGGCTGATTGCGAATGAACATCAACAATGCCTTGAGATGGTTCTTCTCTGAGACAATCATGTCTTCCACGAACGACTGCACGTCTTGGTAACCCGCCAGCGCGTAGTTAAAGCCCATGATCTGAAACATCCCCCACGAGGCGCTCATAAGCGCACAAGTAGCGTCCAGAGTGCGTGCTTGCTCCAGGCGAGTCCATTCACCCTTCTCGCCTTTGTAAGCGTCTTGGCTCCAGGTGGGGTGGCACAGGTTGGGGTACTTGCCTTTCCATTCTTCGGCTTGGCGCACGCCCAGACGCGTCTTCACGTACTGGTAGAACTTGTGGCGCTCAAAGAGGATGATGGGGCGAGCGTCGGGCAGAGAACCAACTCCCATGCCTTCGACTTGGTAAATTGCAAACACGATCGAGGGCACCACGCCCATTGCTTTGGCCGCGTCCACGATGTCTGCGTCCCGCACAAAACGATCGTTGATGTGGGCGCTGAGCACTGCCCACGTGTTGTCGTCGATTTCTGTGCCTGCAGGCATCGCGTACTGACGGCGCAGCTTAGCCACGGCTTGTTGGGTCTGGGGACCGAACACACCGTCAGCTTTGAGCTCGGAGTTGGTCATCTCGTTCAGCGCGCGCTGGGCCAGAACACGGTCATTCTTAGAGAGCTGAGGCATGGTCAGTGTCTTTCATAAAGGAGTTCATTCGTCAAATCCACACATGCCGCTGAAACGGCTCTTTATGTCGTGCGAGTAATGACGCTTTGAGAGGGAGCTGGTGGAAGTGCTTCTTCGCGCTTCCAGAGCCGGTAGTTTCTGTAGTACAAAACCCATAGGGTTAAGTTTAGAGGCACAAGCCCCCACGTTTGACTCGCTACGATCCACACAACCCACAACAACTGGTTGAACAACCCGAGCGTCCACGAGTGTACACTCTTCTTACCTGTGAGTACCGTCATCCAAACCGTCAAGCTTGAAAGCAACCAGGGCAAACCTTCCACAAGCCAGTCTTGTGCTGTCATGTTGGTGAACTTCCACCAAATGGTGAAGACCAAAACGATAAGTTCCCAAATCAAGGTATCGTACATGTATGTCTTTTCTTAAAAATTATCGACAGCATAAAAGGGACCCCCGAAGCGCATGCCTCGGAAGGTCCCTGAAGTGCTACGGCGTGGTGCCGATTAGTTGAAGTAACCGAGGATGCGCATGCGGGCTTCGGCCGAGATGGCGGGCGAGTTCAGCGCGCGAGCCAGGTCGATGTTCTTGCGAACCATGTCCTTGTTCTTGTGGTCAGCTGCCGTCGTGATGATGGTCAGCACGTTCTGGAAGGCACGGCTGGAATCCGCGTTGAGCTTGGTGTGCTCGAAGCCGCGGAAGAGCAGGTGGTGCTGGAAAGCGCCGTCGGTGCTGTACTGGCGGCAGAAGTTCACGAGCAGCAAGAAGCCCTTCTCGAAGTCTTCGGCCGAGTTGATCACCATGCGAATGGCGCGCCACAGAGCGCCTTGCTGCTGGTTGATGGTGTCCACGCTGGTGACGGTGTTCAGACCCATCACGTTCTGGTAGGCTTCCAGCAGGTCGAGCACGTTCACCAGGTTGGGCGAGCCGTTGGCACGCACCGCATCCAGGTACTGTTCGAACTCGGTCTTCTCACGCAGCACTTCGCTGGCCACAGGTGCAGCCGGAGCTGCCGTGGGCTCAGGGGTCGGTTCAGGCGTCGGCGCTTGCGTGGGTTCAGGCGTCGGGGCTTCGGTCGGAGCAGCGGTGGGTTCTGCAGCGCCGGTGGTGTCGCTGACTTGCTCGGCAGCTTTGGTTTCGACTTCGGCGCCGGTTTGCGCTTGTTGGATTTCAGAAGCTTGGGGTTGGTTTTGGTCTTGGCTCACTTTAGTGTCCTTCCGGGTTTGTTGACGATTGTTCTTCGACATGTGATTGATCCTTCAGAGAAATAAAAAACAATTCCGACAGATAACGGTCAGGGCGAAAAACGCCACTGACCGCCTTGGGGCATAGGATGCGCGCTTTAAGTGAAAGCCGATTCCACATCCAGCCGAGCGCTTTGCATGACCTTGGCGTGCATGGCACCCAGGAAGATCCCGAGGAAACCGCCCCCGCGGGCCGTGGCCGCCATCGATACACCGTCCTTGTTGGACGCGAGTTTCACGCCCAGACACACGCTGCAATAGTCGGTGTACTTGTAAGCACAGTAGTGCGGTGCCCGCACCGTCACAGTCTGCCCCACCAACGCTTGTGCTTGCTCAGGGGTTTCGATCAAGACCGGTTTGTCGTTCACCGAGATGTAGCGGCCCACCAGCTTGTTCGCGCTGCGCTTGCGCACGAGCGTGACCTTGCCCAGTTTGGTCTCACAATCTTTGTCCACCACGCGCACGTTGGAGGTCGAGCGCATGATCCACTTGGCTTCCACGCCGCCGAGTTCGGTTTCACTACCGCGGTCAAAGGAGCCTGCGCGCAGCACGTCGATCATCTGCGGGATCTTCTCCTTTTGCCAGCCTTCGACCAAGCTGTTGGTGATGAGGGGGAGTTCCTGGGTGTTCGTGAGGCCTGCTTCCGCGCCCTGCATCAAAAAGAGCTTGCGCCGCACCGTGCTGCGGGACTTGCCGGAGATCAGGAACTTCTCGCTTGGATCACCCTTGAGGTAGTCCGAATCAAACGCTACCAGCTCGTTGTAGATCTTGGTCTGCGTGAGCGGGTCGTTGAGTTTGTCCTTGTACTTCTCGAGCAGTTCGGCTTTCTTCTGCGCAAGGCCCGGCGGTGGCGTGATGGCTTTCTCGGTCAAGCCTTGAGTGAAGAGCTGGGTGAACTCTTGCAAGTAACCCATCGCGTTACAAAAGCGCAGGTATTCCTGTACGCTCACCTTACCTTCGGGCACGGTGCTGCCGTCCTTGGGATCGTCCACGATCATCTCAGCGAGCCGGTTTTCAATGGCGCCCATGTTCACGGCGTCGTTGAAAAAGCCGAGCTTGTTGCCCACAGCCGAGAAGACCACTGCGTTAAAGAGCAAGTTGCCGTACGTGGTCAGGCCGCCTGCTGGAAAGAACCCCACTGAGCTGGGAGCGATGGTGAGCGTCTCTGTCGCAGAGAACAACGCCCGCGTCGGATCAGCGCCTTCGATGGGGATGAGCGCGTCCTTGTTCGCTGGGTCCACAAAGAAGTAGCCGTCCGGCGTGTGCACGAGACGATAGGGCGCCGTGTCCCCACGCCAGCTCTCCGGCGCTTCTTGGAACCGAGAGAAAGCCCGCAGCACCCAAGCCCGGGTGTGATGCGCCTGCGCTTGCAGTGCCTGCAGAAAATACGTTGCTTTATCCATGTCTGACTCTATGGCGAATAAGGTTTCAAGAAGGGATGAAGCTTTGGAACTTCGTCCATTGGTTACGGATGAGCACGTCGATCTTGGCGCTCACGTCCAGCTCCAGCTCGAACATGACCTTCTTGTCATTGAAGGACTGGCTCGGTGACGTCCAGGTGTCGCGACCGAGCAGCAAGAGCACAATGATCTCTTGCGCGAATTGCTCGGGCTCCATGGTGTCTAAGTGGCGCTTGACTTTTTGGAAGTAGTTCTCAAACGGCGCACCCACGCGATAGCCGAGCCGCACCAAACGCAGTCCCATCAACTTGTTGTTGTTGATGAAAGTGCTGTAGTTGCGAAGCCGGATGATCTGCTCATCGCTCACCTCGTCTTCTTCTTGCGCGTCTTCCGGCAGAGTGCCTTGCAGAATCTGCGCCAGCCGCTTGTTCACCGCTTCGTCGAACTCCACCAAGGCGTCCGTGATTTGTACGGTCTCCACGCCGGTGACTTCGTGCAGGATATCGGCGAAGATCTCCTCCGGGGAGCTGTCTTGCTCGAGCAAGCGCTGCAGCGTCACCGTGTCCTCCCACGCTTGCATGAGGTACAGTCCGCGCAGGACTGTGTTCATCAGCTCAAGCGGCGCGTCTTCCACCAGCGTGATGTGGTGCATGCTCAGCAGCTCGCGGCAATTTTCCACCAAGGTGAAATGGATGTCTTGCACCACCGTGGTCTCTTCGGCCACGCCGGGCGCCATCACGGTGTTGAGCAAGTCTTGCTCGTGGTCCGTGTGGTCGAAGTCGTCAAAGACCTGCATGGTCTCGTAAGCCAGGGCGCAGTATTCAGGAGTCGCTGCCAAACGCAGGTACTCGGTGACTTCTGGAGTCATTCGCTATCCTTGTCAAAAATGAAATATGGAGTTTTTATTACAGCGTTTCTCTACTCTATAGAGAAACACCGCGAAAGGTTCTAAGAATCAAAGGATTACGAACCTGTAGTAAAAGCCTGGGTTCTGTCTTTTTAAGGCAGAAGTTGTGGTTGTGTGTCTACTGATTGTCCATCCTCTGCTGAGGTCTCCCCACCTCTTTAGCTTCTTACCTCTTTCCATCTGAAGGCCCGCCATGACCAAGAAAAGCGCAGCACGTCTTGCACGTGATGAGTACCGTAAAAACAACACTGCTTGGAGCGATATCGAGCAGCTGTACCAGGCCAACAACGCACTGCTGACCACCGTGTCCGAGCAAGTGGCCAACTTCTTCGCCATCGAAGACATGGCTGCATTCATTCCGGCTGACCACCGCAACAAGACCGTCTCGGCCATCCGCACGCTCAGCACCGATGTGCGGGCGTTCAAGGAAGACCTGGACAAGATCCACGCCACCCACGCCGGTCGCAGCGGCCCGCTCAAGCCCGAAGAAGACATGCTCACGGTGATCCAGCTGTCCGAGGCGTACCTCACCCTCGAGACCCAGATCAACTCGGTTGTGACCCCCATCTACCACTACCTGCTCTCGATTATGGAGCAAGCCACCAACAAGGCCGCGGCCCTGGCGCAAAACTCCGAAACCCCTGAACCCACGGCTGTGCCGGCCTGACACCATGACCACCAACGACATCAACCATCCCACCACCGTCATTTCTGATCGCGAAGTGATCGATCCGGCTGACCTGCGCGCGGAAGTCGAACCAACAAGCCAAGAGCCGGCGGACACAGCGCAAGAAGTCGAAGTTGACAGCGCCAGCGCTGCGCCTGCGGCTGAAGTCGACGAAGGCAAGCCACTGCAAAGCTACTTCCTCGCCAAACGCCAGAACGTGGCTCCCGTGGACCACACGTCGTCTACGGCGTTCGATCCTCGCACTGAAATCGTCCCTCTGCCTTCTACGTTCGGCCAGGCCATCGATGAAGCCATCGCCAAGATGAGCGCTTTGTCGCAAGACGACAATTCCCTGTGGGTCGAAGTGCTGCAACGCGGCCGTGGCATGGGGTACCTGGGTGACGAAGTGGTGCCTGCGCTCTCGCGCCCCGGCTCGCTCTGGACCCACGCACCACATCCCGAAGGCGGCGCACCTCTGACCGGCGCGTCGCTGGCGCTGGAAGCTGGCAAGGGCAAAGCCCTCAGCGGTGAGCGCGCTGTGCTCACGGCGCTCAGCCACTTCAAGATGGGTACGCTCTTTCGCGCGCCTTTGTGGTCCAGTGGTATCTGGATTACGGTGAAAGCTCCTGGTGAAGCCCGTTTGGTGGAGTTCGCTCGCCAGATGGTCTCCAACAAGATCAGCATGGGTCGGATGACCTACGGCATGTCTTTCAGCAACCACATGGTCTACACGGCTGAGCTGTTTGCCGAATTGCTGGCCGAGTGCGAGTACAACAGCACCGCCAACGAGAAGGTCGACCTGATGGAAGTGATCTCCGTGCAGGACTTCATGACGATCGTCTGGGCCCTGGCCTGCGCCATCTACCCGAACGGCTTCAACTACCGTCGCTCCTGTGTGAATTCGCCCGACAAGTGCAACCACGTCGTGGAAGAGCGCATCAACGTGGCCCGCATGTTGCGCGTGAACCAAAAGGCGTTCACGCAAGAGCAACTGATCTTCATGGGCAACAAGAAGAACCGCTCGGTCTCCCTCGAAGAGATCAAGAAGTACCAAGCAGGTTTTGCCGCCAACTTCAACCACGAAAAGACCCTCACGTCGCATCGCACCGGCCAGAAGATGAAAGTCCTCTTCAAGGTGCCTACGCTGCGCGAGTTCATCGACACCGGTGATAAGTGGGCCACCAGCATCTCGGCCGCCGTGCTCGAAGCGCTGGGCGCGGACGCGGACTTCGACAAACGCAACAGCTACATGCAAGACCTGGCCAAGGTGAGCAGCTCGCGCCAGTACCTGCACTGGGTCGACCACATCGTGATCGACACCGACCCTATCACGGACCGCACTGCCATCGAGGAGATCTTCACCAGCGTCGTGAGCGCTGACGACGACCTGCGCGAGCAGTTCGAAGAAGCCGTGACGGAATTCCAAAATGCCACCACGGTGAGCGTTGTGGGTATCCCCAACTACCGCTGCCCGTCGTGCAAGGGCATCCAGCACCGCACGGAAGGCGCGCAAGAAGACGAAGACGTTCCAGCCATTATCCCGGTGGAAGCGGTCTCCACTTTTTTCGACCTCATCTTCCAGAAGGTGTCGCTGATCCGTCAACGGGTCTGATGGGTCACGTCGCAAGCGAGAATTTCGGTATCCGGTTAAGGCAAGTAGAAGATGGAAGGGCGGTGATCAATGACTACGCGTTTGTTGAACACGCCTTCAAGACCCTGCCGGCTTTCACGGGAGAGGAAGCTCGCGTTGCGATGGATCTGGCTTTTGATCTGTTTTACGGTCTGCAGCGCATGGATCAAGCGGCCCGCAGGCCGCTGATGTCCATTGCCGTCAGCCCTCTGGAAGACTACGGTGTTCACGGGCCTTTGCACAAGGCTCTGGAGATCTATGCCAAAAGCTCTGTAGCAGAGTTCTTCCCTGGCTTAGGGATTCATGATTTCATGGATCTTTCCCGGGAAGTGCGTGACTATGTGCTCGCCATCAGTGAGTCAATGAAGATGCAGCGCTACCAAGAGCAGCAAGCCGCTTTAGCGCAAGCAGGGCTTGGACCCAAGGGCCTGCCCAGCATGAACCAACTGGGCAAACTCCCCGGTCAGCGTTGAGCGCAGACCAAAAGAAAATGCCCACGGCATAAAACCCTACCCTTCCCACTAGAAGCCTTTTTAAGGGCCTTTAGCAGGTGAGGGTAGGGCATTTATGCTGTCTGTCTAGTTAAGGGTCTTCTAGGGCCCTTAAAAGGCCTCTCAGAGGCCTTGTGGCATCACAATTGCTTGTCGTACTGCACCGATGCGTAAGAAAGGGCTCTTTCTTTCATCAATACCGACTTCTTCTTGTGATAGTTCATGTGTTTGTCAATGCCCTCGTTGGTGTAGAAGAAGAAACGAGTCTCCTTGGGCAACAAGTTGCGAAGCCGACCGAAGGCCTGGATATTGGCCTGGATCGAATCGATAGCATTGGTCATGTGGGCATCTGTCAAGTTCTTGATGTCGTGCCCTGTACCACCAGAGCCGATGGTTGTGACGCGAATATCAGGATCTTGGTAGTTCTTCTGGTAGTTGTCTCCCATCACAAAACGTCGCACCGTCTTGTCAGGATACCAGTTGGACAACTGCTCGGTGAGCTTCGTGCACATCGCCACCGTGGAAGCAAAGACAATGGCTTTGTTGCCGGGCTCGTACTCCTTGATGTAGCCCTTGTCAAGATAGTTCTTGATCATCCAGCCGTAGTTGAAAGTGAAGTTGGGGTTCTTCAAAATCGAGGCTTCGTAGGCGTTGTGGCTGTAGGACGACTGACCGCGCTCGGTGGTGCGGATCTTGTAGCTCGGGTTGGTCCGGTAGTAAACTCCCCACGCCGTTGCACTCTTGATGAGTGGCGGGGCTTTGTAGCGACTCTCCGAAGGATAAGCCACCTCATACATCCGCAAGAGCGTCGGGTCCCGAGAGATCAAGGTGGCTGACAAGCTGATCGAGAGATGTACGTGTGTGTACAGATCCAGCCGGAAGTTGGCATGAAACTCTTCGTGGACCTCGTCGATCAAACGAACGCCGACTTGTAGCTTCTCAAAGAGCTCGTCCGGTGTGAGCATGTAGCCCATCTCCTCAATGCCGCTGCCGAGCTGCTCGTAGGCTTTGAGGTAGTTGTCGTACGTGCGGTTAGAGAAGATAAAGACCTTGTACTTGTCCAGTGCTCCGGCCGTCACCGCCATCTGCGTGAGTGCTTGCAAGGCAGCGCTGCCTTGCACCACCATGATCTCGTCGGGCTTGATGTCCAGGATGCCTTTGTCCTTGCTGGACAGGTCAGCCACCCACTTTTCCACGTACTTCGGCTTCAAGATGCAAACGAACTTGTAGCTCAGCAGGCTCAAGGCCTTGACGGCCGTGAAAGTGTTGTGTGTTACGATGAAATCGTCAGTGATGTAGAGATGACTAGAGTGCTCCACAGATATGCACTGCGTTTCCTCTTCGCCTACATATTCGATGCTACTAACCCGTAATTTCAGACCAGCGGAATACTGGTTATCATCGTTGGTTAGGTCTTTCTTGCGAGACAATTTAAAAGCCATGGATGGCTTCTTTAAGTGAATGCCGACAGTGTAACTGAGAGCACCTTTCTTTTTCTCGCCGTTGTGCGTGTATGTGGGTATTCTGGACCTCAGAGAAGCAAAACCACCGAGTGATCTTACCAGATATTGAACATCGGAAGCTAGCCGAGAACTCGACGTGGTGTAGCTTATTCCGCTTCCGTCTCTATTGAGAGTTCCGTCAGAATCAAGAAGGCCTCGAAGTAGCTCCCACCGCTGTTCGGTGGATGCGTGTAAGTAGACATCTGGTATGGTTTTTGTGTAAGAGTTTTGTCCGTGAATTCCCAGTTTTTCGATGACTGTCTTAAAAATGGGGCCGTCTTTATGAAACGGCGACCGTACAAAGTAACACTCTAGTTTATTTTCATTGCTCTGGTTAAACAACCGGATATCAAAGCCCACAGGTAACTTGCTGGCTATTGTGTCAACGGTTTCTAGATCACGAGTTGTGTAAGTTACTGTGTTCTGCGTGTACGATCCATTCCCAATAAGCAAACCCAAGACGTAAGGATCTAGAGGTAACTCGGCATCCCAACCTAGCTCTGAGTCGCACAGCGGAATGTAAACGCGCGGATTAGGCATCGCGATCAGGCGCTGCATTTCCAGCGTATCTACCACTCGCCAACGTTTGTGTGGTACTGTGTTAATGTAGTAAACTTTCCACAAATGTTCACCACCAGCGAGGGTAGAGCGACCATCCGCAAAAGTTACGCGATAAACAGGTTTTTTGCCTTGTGGGAATACCCCGTTTACACGCGTCTTTGTTCCGTCAATAGCAGTAACAAAAGTACCTACCTGCATTTCACCCATGGTTTTCCAACCACCAGGTACTTTAATTTTCGAAGACAAGGGTTGAAATTTCCCTTGCCCGGTTTGCAGCGGCACCATTCTGGACTTGGGTTCGTGGGCTGTCAAGGGTTTGGTGAGGTACTCGATCAATGGCTCTTGATCAGGTCGTACCACCCAGTGAGGCTTGGTTTTGAGATCAATTTTCTTGAGCTCCGCGTAAGGACGCACCTCGATCTCCATGCTATCCTTGGGATAGTTGCGATTTCTCGCGAACATGTAGAAGTCTTCAAGGGCGTTGATGTGAAAGCGA
>JACCDR012355332.1_pt1 | contig 10887 bp, 7 predicted proteins | sample 7446431 | NCBI WGS metagenome assembly JACCDR01 (sample SAMN15323443, study PRJNA562643) | freshwater metagenome | isolation source: river surface water | place: USA:Blue River Watershed | collected 2017-08-17 | reverse complement strand
TTCGAGGTGATGCGATTGCAGGTATCCTGATCACAGCTGTAAACATTGTCGGTGGTATCATCGTTGGTGTTGCTCAAAACGATATGAACTTCTCAGATGCGGCGAGAACATTCACACTCCTCACGGTGGGTGATGGTCTTATCGCTCAGATTCCGGCACTCATCATTTCAACAGCTGCCGGTATTATCACAACTCGTAACTCGAACTCTGAAGCTCTTGGTAAGCAGGTGAACGAAGAGTTCACGGCTCACCCGAAAGCGTTTTACATCACGGCGGGTGCGATTTCTGTCTTCGGTCTTATTCCTGGATTCCCGGCTTTCCCGTTCTTCATGATCGGTGGTTTGATCGGTTACGCTGGATACAAGATCGAGAAGAACAAAGAAGCGGCGAAAGTGGCGGCAGTTACAAGTGCTGTTTCTGAGACGAAAGCGAAAACAGAAACTCTTGAATCTCTTCTTCCGGTTGAGCTTGTTCAGCTTGAAGTTGGGTACGGTATCGTTTCAATCGTGGATGCTGAACAAAACGGCGACCTTCTTGAACGTATCTCTCATATCAGAAAACAGTTCGCTCTTGATTGGGGTATGATCATTCCATCAGTTCGTATCAAAGATAACCTTGAATTGAAGCCGGGTGGATACTCGATCAAGCTTAAAGGGATCGAGATCGCTAAAGGCGAGTTGATGCCAGACCACATGATGGCGATGGATCCAGGAACTGTGATTGAAAACATGGATGGCATTGAGACAAAAGAACCTGTGTTCGGTCTTCCTGCAATCTGGATTACAGATGATCGCAAAGACGAAGCTCAATATAACGGTTACACAGTAGTGGATCTTTCTACGATTGTTGCCACTCACCTTACTGAAGTTCTTAAAGCAAACCTTTCTGAACTCTTTGGCCGTCAGGAACTTGTTAAGGTTCTTGATAACTTCAAGGAAGACAATCCGAAAATCGTTTCGGATCTTGTTCCTGAAATCATGCCTCTTGGTACAGTACTTAAAGTTCTTCAGGCCCTTCTTCGTGAAGGTGTATCGGTTCGTGACCTTCGTACAATTCTTGAAACTCTTGCTGAGTTCGGTACAGGGACGAAAGATTCTGAAGCCCTTACTGAATATGTTCGTCAGGCACTCTATAGGACCATCACGGAGAGAATCAAAGGCTCTCAAGGTGACGTTCCACTCTTCACACTTGATCGCTCTCTTGAAGAGGCAGTGGCCCGCTCGATCATTCACACTGACCATGGTTCACAATTAAATCTAGATCCGAAAGTCACTCAGACTATCCTGGCTTCCCTCAATGAGAAGATTGAAGAAGCAACTTCACAGGGCGAAAAGATGGTGGTTCTTTGTTCACCAGTCATCCGCCGTCATTTCAAGAAGTTGACTGAAAAATTCATTCCCAACATGATAGTGGTAAGTCATAATGAATTAAGTCCAGAAGTAAATATACGATCTCTCGGTACCGTGAGGTTATAAGTAAATGTTCGTTAAGAAGTTCGAAGCTGACACGTTAGAAGAAGCTCTGAAGCAGGTCAAGGTTGAGCTTGGACCTGATGCGATCATTCTTAAAACCATCACGAATAATGGACTCAAGGGTGCTTTCAAAAAGAAGCGTATCGAGATCACAGCGGCCATTTCAGAGCGAAGCTTTGAGAAGAAGGCAAAGGTGGATAAAGTCTTGAGTAACGAACAAAAAGAAGCTTTTTACCAGAAGCCCGCTAACACAATTAAAGAAACAATTACAAAGTACAATGGTCCAGAAACTGCCGGCGGTGGTTATGGAAATATGGGTCTTAATAAAGTAGTGAATACTCTTTCGAAAGGCTCATCAGGTCTTGCTGACCTGACTTCAAAAACGTCTTCAATGATTAAAAATAGCCTTGATGATTTTCTCACCGACGGTGAGGACTCAGGGTTTGATATCGATTCAGCTGACGACACTCCGGCACCTCCGGTTCGTCGTGCGGCCCCGGCTCCAAAAGCTCAGGCCCCTTCCTCGAATCGCGGAAAGTATGCTGAACCTCCTCAGTCAAAAGTGGAAGACACGGTAGAAATCACTCGTAATCCTCTTCGTGAAGCTCCACAGGCAGCTGCGGCCCCTCAGGCAGGAGTTGTTTCTCGTGAGGCTTATAACGAGCTTAAACAAGAACTCAGAACGACTCAGCATAAGATGGAACTCCTTGAGCAAAAGATCATGGAGCTCTCACAGAACTATCAGTTCAACCAGAAGCACCTGAATGAAGCAAAAGGTGTTTTCCAGCTTCGTACGACACTCAAAACTCTCGACGTAGATGAAGCTCATATCCTTGAACTTATCAAGAAAGCAAACTACGAACTTTCTAAAGAAGATCTCGAGAACCCTGACGTTATCTTTGAATTTGCTCTCCAGGAGATGGCGAGCTCGATCAATACTTCAATCCCGCTTTTTGCGAAAATTGAGAATGGCGATCCGGTAATTACGGTTCTGGTTTCAGAAGCCGCTTCCGGCCAGTCAACGATGGGAACGAAGATCGCTGTGCTTAAGAAGGATGTTGTTCTGATCCAGTATTCTCAGGATGCTCAAAACAACGCTTCTACGGATTTCGCGGCCCAGGTCTTCGGAATCAAGGTTGAGAAGGTTCAAAACTTCTCAGAAGTGGTAGGCATTTGTAGGAAAGCAACGGAAGCCGGCAAATCTGTCCTCGTCGATGTCCGTCTAAACTCAAAATACACGGATGAAACAAAAAAATTCGTTGAGACCCTGAAACGTGGTTTCCAGCATGTAGAAGTACTATGCACACTTTCAGCGATTCACTCTGAATTATATAACCGAAAAATTATTGCCCGTTACAAAGAGATTGTGGACGGTGTTATCATTTCTCATGTGGACCTCTGTATGAACTTCGGAGCTATCTTCAACGTTCATAAGGCCCACAACAAGCTCCCTTTGAAATTCTTCGGAACAGGCCCAGTGGTCCCTGATGATATCGAAGGAGCAACAGCTGAAAGATTGATGGCAGGTCTCTTTCAGTTCTAGATTTTCGATTCTCTAGTTTTTAAAAGATCAGACAGGATGTCAGATCGAAAACGAGAGAATGCTTCGTGCGAGACAGGAGGTTTATGCACAAGACTAGCGAGTGGCTACAGTCCTTTTCCACATCTCAGAATCCCGTTAAAAAATCTGAATTAAGACGCGCTAGCGACTTTCTATGCACTAAAATTTCCATCACTGGTGGAAAGGGCGGAGTAGGTAAGACTTCTATCGCTCTTAAAACCGCTCAGGAATTTGCCTCTGCTGGTTACAGAACTCTTCTTATTGATTGCGATTCAAATCTTTCAAATACAGCAATCAAGCTTGGTCTTCCACTTGATAACAAGTTTGAGAAAGTTCTTACTGGTGAAGCAACTTTTGAAGATTGCCTCATCCAAAGAGGAAATTTCCATCTTCTTCCAGCCTGTAATGGCTCGGTAGAAGTTTTCGAATCAAAACTTAACTTCGACGAAATCATCATCGATATCATCTCTTCTCACGAGCACGAGTATGATTACATCATCCTTGATTGCCCGGCTGGTGTGACACGCGAAACGGTTACATTAAATGCATATTGCGATCACAGATGGGTGATTGTAACGCCTGATAAATCATCAATCACAGACTCATATTCGCTCGTAAAACTTCTTTCAACTCGCTTTGGGATCAAAGAGAACCATTTGATCGTGAATATGTATCAGAACGAAAAACAGTTCCAAAAAGTGGTCCTTACCCTGAGTGAAACAATCGAGAACTTCCTTGGAGCGCGCACGCACATCCTTGGAGGTATTCAGAAACTCGATGTGTCTGCTGAAGGATTTGATACTTTTTTCCTCTCTGAGAACAAAAATGAGTTTCAGAAAAACTTCGTTAAACTTTTATATGGGTTCACCGAAAAAGCTGGTGGACCGCTGACATCTCACTCGAGCAAAAGTCAGTTGGCCTATGAACACGATGTTCACTAAACGGTAAAAAGCAGGAGAGCTAAAAAATGTCATCACTCACGGCCAAACTTAAGAACTTAAAAGACTACCGCTCGACAGTTGACCCGAAAGTCAAAGACGAGATCATTCTTGAGTACGCGCCACTTGTTCGTTATATCGCTCAAAAAATCGCTTCACGTCTTCCGCCGAATATCGAGCTGGATGACATGATCTCTTGCGGTGTTATTGGCCTTATGGATGCAATTGAAAAGTTCGATCCATCTCGCGATAACAAGTTCAAGACATACGCTGAATTCCGTATCCGCGGTGCCATCCTTGATGAACTTCGTTCACAAGACTGGGTTCCTCGTTCAGTACGTGAGAAAGCTAAGGTTGTTGAAAAAGCTTACGCTAAACTTGAAAAAGATTTCGGTCGTCCGGCAACAGACGAAGAAATGTGCGAACACCTCCAGTGCTCAATGGATGAGTTCCACGAACTAATCAATAAATCAAAATCTGTATCATTGATGAACATCGACGATGCAGCAGCAATGTCAAAAGGTGACAAGAAGCTCATGGTTTCTCTTATGGAGACATCACGTGGCGCCAACCCTTCAACTGCTGTTGGTTACAAACGCGCTCAAGAAATCATCAAAGAGGGCATCAAGACGCTTCCTGAAAAGCAACGCCTTGTTCTTTCTCTTTACTACTTCGAAGACCTTAACCTGAAAGAAATCGGCCAGGTTCTCGACGTAACAGAATCTCGTGTGTCTCAGCTTCACACTCAAGCTATCCTTAAACTGAAAGCGAAACTTCGTAACCAGTTCGACTCTTACGAAGATCTTGCCTCTTAAGTTCTGATCAGATTTCAAACCATCCGAAAGGCTCGCTCACGCGGGCCTTTTTTTATTTCGCCTCATTATTTTGGAAGATTTCGTCGTTGTCGGCCCAAAGACCTGCTCGACGTACATTAATGTACGCCTCCGCGCTCTTTGTTCCTTACGCCTAGAAATCTACGCAAACTAATGAGTCGATCTTTCTGCGAAGTTCAACTTGAAATCGGCGTTCTTAAAACCTGATCACAAAAATTTCCGTAGGGGCAAAAAATAAATATTTTTTGTGAAATGCATCTTCCCAATCCCTTCGTAAATGTTCCACAATTAAGTGTCGGAAAACATTCAAAAAGGTTTGGCTCATGGACTGGAAAAAAACTTTTAATCGCGGACAGTGGGTAATCCACGGAATCTTCGTTATCGCTATTATCTTCGGTGTTGGTTCTACCATCTTCGCCCTTCGCTTAAATCATCTTCAAAGTACTGAAGAAGAACGTGGTCTAAAGATCAACGGTCTTGTTCATCACCTTAAAAAGGATATGAGCTTCGAGAAGATCGGAAAACTTTTGTCGTGGGCCGAATCTGATAAGGCAAACGATAAAATGCGTGAACTTTCTCAGAAGATCGCTGAGACAGAAGAGCTTCTTGAAATTAAATCTTCAAAAGACCTTTCCCTCGGCATGAGGACGTTCAACCGCCTTATCAATAACACTTCGGGTATGTCAGATCCTTCTGATGCGCTTAAAGTTCTAAACAACAAAGTAAACAGCCTCAAAGACTTCGCTCAACAAAAAAACTATCAGACAGTGGAACTTATCTCGGAAAGAATGAGAGAACGTCTTGATCAGCTGAATCCAAAAAACGTGGGTGGTTCTGTTCAGGTAAGTTACCTGCGTTCAGATATCAAACGTCTTGAGCAGCTCGTATCTGGTGCAAAACTTACTGACAACGAAAAGGCAGCTCTCAATTCACGTTTTACCAGCATGAGTAATGAGATCGAACTACTTTCATCTTTAAACTCTCAATCACGTGATCTGAAATCGCATGTTACTCAAGCCTCACTCGCGCTCTCTCAATGGATGATTGATGTTGAGAAAAAAGCCGCCGACATCCAGGGTGTTCGTTTCCAGAAGCAAAATCAACTCGTGATCATGCTCGCAGGAATGGTAGGCTTCATGGTTGTGGCATGGATGGGTCTTGCTTACTTATTCCGTTGGCAAAAAGTTCGCATGGGCGAGCAAGTTGAAATGGAAGTTAAGTCAGTTATCGAAAAAGGCATTATCGGTGACCAACGCTTCATGATGGATCACTATTCTGATCTTACCCGTGAAGACATCATCCGCCTTCTTGATGAATTGAAAATCAAATTGAATCTTGGATCTATGCTCCACAATGGTCTTCCATTCGCGGGATGCATGATTGATACAAACTTCAAACTTACTTGGCATAATCATCTTTTCCTTGAGCAGTTCTATCTTTCGGAAGAAGAAGTTCGTTCAGATGCTTTCAACTGGGATTATCTTCGCGATTACCTAAATCTTGATGAAGATCCGATCTATCAGGCGCTGGTAAATAAAATCGCAGGAATTTACCCGGTGAAAGTTAAGCAAGATGAGTATGCACCGTCTCAGCCATATGAAATGTATGTCACTCCGATCAACGTGAACCGCGAAGACAGAGTGATGGTCTTCTTCTATCCACTAGTTTCTGTGAAGGAAGCTATTAACGAGCAAGTTGATCTTTCTCGCATGACTCTAGGCCGATTTATCTCTTACTGGAATAATGATTCACTTGATGAAGACCAAATCCGCCTTCTTGAGAAAGACTTCAAAAACAACGATTTGAAAGATCTCTATGACTCTCTCATTATCCTTCACGATCGTGTGACAGGTGAGAAATCAGAATGTCTTCGTACGATTAACGAACTGGAAAAAGAAAATCAACAGTACCGTGACGTCATCGCCGACATGAAAGACATCGAGGAAGAGAAGAAAGATATCATCCGCCAGGAGTTCCAGCTTGCGAGCGAACTTCGTGATACATTCCTTGGTTCGGTAGAAAGAGTGGAGAGTCTGTTCCACATCAATCGCACAATTCTTCAGCAGAACGATGATTTGAAAACTGAAGCTCAGAAACTTTCTCAGACTTCAAACATTCTCATGAAGAAGACAAAAGAAACTCTCGATATCATGGGTCAGCTTGAAGGTGTGAAAGTTGATTATAAGAAACTCAAATTTGAGCTTCTTGAAGTGAAAGCGAAACTTATCTCAATTAATAACACTCTCTTTGGTCAGCTTCCTCCGTTTGATGAAAATCAACAGAAGCTCGCTAACCGTTACAAAGACGAACTCGCAAGACTTGATTTCAATGTAACGACACTTGATAAGAAGCTTTCTCAGCTTGATGTACTTCTCGCAAAACTTCAGATGATGCATGAGAAATCACCTGTTGAGCAGACGAATTTCAACTTCTTAACAAGCCAGAAGGATCATGAACTGAAAGAGACGCTTCTTTCAATTCAGAAGTCTCAGGCTTCAGAAGAAACGAAAATCATCGAGAGCTTTAAGTGTCTTCATATGTTGATGAAACAAGACCTTTCAAAAGTTCACATCGCTGAGAATATGTCTCGCGAAACATTGGAAACTTTTCTCTCTTAATGAAAATCTACAAACAGAAGGTCGCCCAGAAACAAACTCTGGGTGACTTCCTTCTGAAAATCACCAAACTATCTGCAAAAGAACTCGGCGATGCTGCTGTCAAAGGCGGCGTCTGGATTCAACGGAAAGGTAAGGGCAAGATCCTTCGCATCCGTGGTTTGTCTGATGAAGTTTCTCCAGGTGACGTCATTCAATTAAATTACGATCCGAAAGTTTTAAAACTTCCCGAAGTTAAACATCTTGATGCTCTATATGAAGATGAGAACTACGGAGTATGGATCAAACCTGCTGGAGTAGTTCCTCAAGGCTCTCAGGCAAGCGATCATGCTTCTGTTCTTCGTTACGTAGAACTGAAGAAGAAGAAAGAAGTATTTCTGGTTCACAGGCTTGATCGTGAGACTCTGGGAATTATGCTCGTGGCCTATAACTCTAAGGCAGCTGCTTATCTCTCAGATCTGTTCGTCAAAAATGCGATTAAAAAAGAATATGAAGCTGTTGTACTCGGGACTCTTACTCCAGGACGCAATGATACGATCACGGCTTCGCTTGATGATAAAGAGGCCATTACTCATTTCACTGTGGTTGATTCAGATGAACGTTGTTCATTACTGAAGGTAACGATTGAGACTGGTCGCCTTCATCAAATTCGCCGTCACCTGGATTTTATCGGGAATCCCATCATGGGTGACCCAAAATACGGAAAGGGTAATAAGAACCGCGAGGGCCTGAAACTTGTGGCCTCAAAACTCACGTTCCAAGACCCATGGCTCAGAAAACTTCAGGAGTTTGAGCTGCCGGAACACCTAAGTCTCTAATTTTACTAGTCCTTGTCACCCTGTAATCTTTACCAGTTATGGGGTTTCCTTAAGATTTAATTCCCAAACCTTATTAAAATAACGCCATGCGAAATATGGAGTTAGTTATGAAATCACGTTGGATTCCACTTCTTTTAATCCTCTCTACTCAAGCCGCTTTTGGTGTGAGCATTGAGGAGAAACAAAATCGAATCGAGTATCTTGAATCACTTCAAGAGAAGATGCCTTCGATGGATATCGAGGCCTATAAGCGTGAACTTCAATACGAGAAGCAGGGTCTCTCAATTGAAGAGCGTGCGAAAGCGGAAGCTTCATTATTAGCAGAACAAATCAAAACTCAAATTGCCCGCGCTTATGAAGCGTCCCTTGCTTCTAAATCTGCTGGTGAAGCTGCAGCAGAAATTCGTGATGCCATTGAAAAAGACTCAGCACTTGTATCAGCCGAAACTCGTGAAGAAATCAAACAACTCTCTTTAGATGCTTTGGAAGATATCCAGGAAGGCCGCGTGTCTTCTTATGATAATATGCAAGCTGTAGAAAAATCTCTGATGAAAGGTATTCAGGAAAGATATGATTTCTTAAACGAAGAAGCTGAGCCGATGGATCTTTCGGCAATGAACATTGATCCTACTTCTCCGAGAGCGAATAAGAATAAAGACGCTGAAAGAAAAGAGTATGCCACAAAAGCTGAACTCGTAGCTTCGCTTGCCTCTGATAAAGAAAACGTAAACTGGATTTCTACCGGTGGTGTGACACTTAAGTCGAAAGCACTCACAAAACGTGAAGCAAATATTTCAATGCAAGTAAAGGCTGAATTCCTTGGTGTATCAGTTTCTGCTGGTCCCTCATTCGCCTTTACTCGTGAATTCTCAACTGATGTTCAGGTAATGGCAGAAGGGATGAGCCCAGTTCTTCTCCCTGACGGAAATTTTGATTTCTACAAACGTGACAACAGCGGCAAAATCCTCATGAGAGGTGGAAAGCCGGTTAAGAGATTTGTTAACTTTTACTGTGATGCTGAACTTGAATTTGGAACTGAAGCTAAAACAGGCGGTGGTTTCTCATTCGCTGGTGTTGGCGGCGGAGCTAGTGTTGAAGCCTCTTTCTCAAATACAGTTAGCCTGACATCAAGACGAGTTCTTGTTCCAGAATACATTGATGGAAAGACAGTTACATTCAAAGCCCTTGCTGAGCTTTGTATGAATGATTTCTTGCGTGCACGCGTAACGAACAATATGACAATTGCTCAGTCACTTAACATTATGATGAGAAACGTCGTTTCAAGCCTTCGTTACTCTCACCCGAAAACGAAGTGTCTTAGAGATTCACAATGTTTCAACTGGTATAACAAAGAGATTATTGCACTTGTTCGTATCGGGAACTACCCACGTTGTGTGGAAGAGTCTCGCGAGAAATTCTACCAGTGTCAGCTTCGCGGTCTGAAAGGCCAGAACTGTGCAGTCTTTGATAATAAAGGTAAGCGCGTATCTGACGGAATGTTTGAGTACCAGTGTGACAAAGGACTTCGCTGTGTGAAAACGCAAAATGAAGGATGGTTCACAAACTGGGAACTCTACCAGTATGCGAAAGGCAAATGTATGCCGATCAACGCAAAAACTTATAAAGCGCCTTAATCCAGGATCTGCAGCAGGAGTTGATCGACTTCTGCTGCAAGCTCCGTCAACGTCCCTGAGTTATTAATCACAAAATCAGCTTTCTCTTTCTTCTCTTCAATATCCATCTGAGCTTGTAAAATTTTATTTCCAATTTCTTCCTTGCTGCCGTCTCGGTCAATGAGTCTGGCCAGTTGGACTGAACGAGGCGCGTAGACGACAATTTTCAAATCAACCTTGTTTTCCATGTGACGTTCAAAGAGTAGGGGAACATCATAGAAATAAAAATTCTGGTCCGTGATTCTTTCAGCAGCTTCCCTGAATGCTTGAGGAAGTCTTGCGTAGATAAAAGTCTCCACGGCTTCTTTAACTTTTGGGTTTTGAAAAACAAGTTCACGAAGTTTTGGGAAACTGATTTCTTCATTTACCCACGCAACTGAGAATACTGTGCGGATAAATTCTTTAGTCTCTTCTTTTTGGTAAATGCTTTTCACGAGGGCATCAGCATCGATGATTTTAAGTCCGCGGGCCTCGAGGAGTTTAGTGACTGTCGATTTTCCCGTCGCAATCCCACCCGTGAGAGCCACCACTGGTTTGTCGTAATTGTAGAGACGAAAACCTGGTTCAAGCTTGATATATTGTGGCTTCAGGTTTTTCATATTTTTTTCACCTTCACCCAGAATTCTTCGAGCTCAGCTTGCGGAGTCTCTTCAAGTTTTCTTCCGGTTGCTTTCACCATGTCTTCTACCTTCTGAAAGCGCTTAATGAATTTTTTATTGGCATCTCTCAGGCATTCTTCCGGATTCAAATCCAGGTGGCGGGCAAGCTGGGCTACACTAAAGAGAAGATCACCAATCTCTTCTTTCACGCGATCTTTGTTGTACTGACCGGTAGGGGGAAGTTCTTCTTTAACTTCCTGCCATTCTTCTTCTACCTTCATGACGACTTGCTGGTAATTTTCCCAGTCAAAGTTTACAGCTGTGGATTTCTTTCCAATCTTAAAAGAAGACTCTAAAGCAGGGGCATGAAGGTTCTTC
>JACCDR012193831.1_pt1 | contig 10887 bp, 11 predicted proteins | sample 7446431 | NCBI WGS metagenome assembly JACCDR01 (sample SAMN15323443, study PRJNA562643) | freshwater metagenome | isolation source: river surface water | place: USA:Blue River Watershed | collected 2017-08-17 | reverse complement strand
CTGGCTCGTCTATGACGCTATCGACGGGAGCGACGGCTTCTACGAGGGGCTCGCCCCGGTCGATTTCCGCAGCATCGCCAACGTCACCTTCCGGGTGCGGGATGAGGACCGGCGGCAGGCGTTCCTACATTTCTGCGCCAATAGAGGGTTCGTTGGCTTGAAGGGGCACAAGGCGCTCAATTCCCGGTGGGGCGAGCACCATGTGCGGGCTTCGATGTACGTCGGCTCCACCGAGGATGACGCCATGGCACTCGTCGAAGCGATGAACGCCTTCCGTTCCTGATCTTCGCCGTTCTACCAATCGGAAAGGCCGCTTGGAGGACGGCTTTTCTTGTATTTGTCACGGATAGTATTTGAAATACTTGGTCGACTGAAGAAGAGTCGGTAATAGTGTTGACTGAGTACTTGGTATACTAGCGGTCATGGCTCATTCAAATTTTTATCTTGACCTCTGTGTTGATACGTACGTCGTACATGAAGGCGCAGTACTCTTACGGTTACACGATAAATACAACTACTGGGGTGCGCCGGGAGGACATATTGATCCCGGGGAGGATGTAAACGAGGCTGCCGTGCGCGAGGTCTGGGAGGAGGTTGGGCTTAAGGTGAAATTGGTCGGTCCGGCTGGTTGGCAAAAAACTGATAGTGAACGAAATAAGGATTTGGTGCCGCCACTCTTCGTAAATCGACACGCAATTACGGATACACACGATCATTCGGCGTTCATTTTTGCGGCCCGTGCAGCGTCTCGAGACGTTCAGCCGCAATCAGTCGAAGATAAAAAGGCAGCAGCTGATTGTTTGTGGCTGACTAAGGAAGAATTGACTGCACTCGCACAGAGTGATGCGAGGCTCGGTCACGATACCTACCGGTATGCCTTGGCTGCGTTAGCGTTGGTGGGTAACTAAGGACTGATTGATAGAGCTTACGTCGTGTATAGTAGTACGTATGCGACGGCAAGATTTGATGGCGATTTTGGGTACGTTCTTCGTGGGGGTGCTCGTCGGTGGCTATCTCTACCTCTATGGCTTTTCTACACAATTCGCTCCATTGGGTGAGCTCACCGAAGTCGAAACCTTTACGGTGCTGGCAGAGGGCTATGGTGGTTGTGAGCGTGGTGGTTTTTGCGCCACCTTCCAACTGGAGTCTGACGGGACTTTCCGAGCATTTCCAGCGGCCTTTGAGCGAGAAGAGCGTATACGGCGCGAGGGCGAGGTGGCGAGTGGCGTGATGGGTGAGCTCCGTGATGTCTTCACCCCTGACTACCTCTTTGCGCTTTCTGAACCAGTAGACCCCGTTGACTGTGCAAGTTTTGTTGATGGTGTAGATTATCGCTACCGCATCATTCGGGGTGATGAGCAATACCTCCTTGATACTTGTGATACGGCGCTCTCGTATGATAAGAGTGCACAGGACCGCTTGCGTAATCTCTTTTCTGATGTCGGATTGTAGGTAGTGCGAAAGAGTGACCACAGGCGAGCGTACCAAAAAGAGAGCAGGCATGATGGACACGCTCCTGCTCATATTGTTGGTCTAAGTTTCTGAACTATGAATTCAAAATCGCTCCTTATTGCGATTGCTGCTTTCGCAGTAACCGCTACGGGTGCCCAGGCGTATGTCGGTACCAAAACGCTATCACGGGCCGGACTTAGTAGTGAACAAATCTCAGCCCTTGAGGAGGCGCGTCATTTGCGTGCCGAGGGGGAGGTAGAGAAGGCGCGGAACGTCCTTGTCGAGGCAGGGGTGGACGAGGCTGCCCTAGCTGCCATTCGAGAAGCGGCTCGAGCTGCGCGTGAGGCAATGCTCTCGGCAGTCGAGACCGGTGACTTTGCTGCTTTTAAAGAGGCAGTGATTGATACGCCGCTTGCTGATGTAGTTACTACCGAAGCCGACTTTGAACTCTTCCGTGAAGCGCACGAATTACGTGCTGAGGGGAAGCATGATGAGGCGCGGGAAATATTGGACGAACTCGGAGTGCCCGAGCCACAAGGTCACGGTAAGGGGTTTGGTCGCGGTCACGGATACGGACATGGTCCGCGTGGCGACCGCCCAGAACTCTCCGACGAGCAGCGCGATGCCCTGCGGGCAGCGCGGCAGGCTAATGATATGGCTACCGTGCGTGCCATTCTCGATGAGGCTGGTGAGCACGATGGTTGGGGCCGGTGGTAGGAGTGTGGTGAGGGGCAAGATAAGAGATTAAAGGCGCGACCAAAACCGCGCCGGCCCCCGATGGGGCCGGCGCGGTTTTGCTATACTAATTCCACATGGTTCGGGTTTTGTTTGCGGTATGTTTTTTCATGATGGCGACACCAGTGTGGGCGCTCGAGTTTTCGGCGCCGACGCCAAACCGTACGTACGAACCGATTTCGCTCGGCAACGATCCGATTACCCAGCGTGAATATTATGGTGAACTCACCGGTGACCCTGTTATGTACGAGGTGGTAGCGCTCGAGAACTTTACCTTGCGTACTGTCCTCGATCAGCCGCACGGGGCAGGGGAGCCACTTCCTCTGCGGCTCCTCGTCGTACGTGAGGTATCAGGTGGGCGCGTGGAGGCGGTGACACGTCTGGAGACGGCACTGTCTGACTGGCAGGTGTACGACGAGCGTCTTTTGGGCTTACGCTGGTGGCGTGCGCAGGTCGAGGTACCAGATTTGGCACCGGGCACGTATCGGATTGAGGTGAGTTCTGCGTATAATATGGGCTCATACCGACTGACGCTCGGTACCACTGACGTGCAGAGTGGCTACGTCGGTGCCTGGAAACGGTTGTGGTTTGTGCAGTCGTACTACGACCGGTCAATCTTCGCACTCTTAACTACTAGTTTTGTGCTCTGGCACGTGGCTACACTTACGTTACTCTACCTCTTCTGGCGCTATGGTTTGCCGCTGTGGCGACGACGTTTTTCTTCGCCGCCGGCATGATTAAGTTTCTTGTCATCATGGCAGCGACTGCGGTGTTTGTCTATTATGCCTATCACGCCTTCCAAGGGACGCTCTAAGCCAGCGCCGTGGTACGTGTACCTACTTCGCTGCGCTGACGACACACTCTATACCGGGGTAACCACTGACCTTGAGCGGCGGGTATTTGAGCACAATGCAGGGAAGGCGGGTGCGAAGTACACCCGCGCCCGCCGGCCGGTAACGCTCGTGTACGCTGAATCGGCTACCTCGCGAGTAGAAGCAGCACGTCGTGAGGCGGCCTTACGCGTGCTGCCGCGTGGGGTAAAGGAGACCCTTATCCGCTTCGTCTCTAGACAGAAGTCCTGATTCACGGTACTATTCCGGCGTTCTCGGGCGCGCGTTTGTAGGAGCCCCTCCGCGCGCCTTTCTCTTTATGTAGAGGGAGTACCAGGGACTTATTCATTTTAGTATTTTATTTATATGTCACAGGAGATTAGTAACATCGCCATTATTGCGCACGTGGACCACGGTAAGACCACCCTTACCGATGCGCTCATGGACCAGACCGGCGCCCGCGATGGCGACGCCTCAATGGACAGTAACGCGCTCGAGCAGGAGCGTGGTATTACCATTTACGCCAAGAACACTTCGATTGAGTACAAGGGTACAAAAATCAACATCGTGGACACCCCTGGCCACGCCGACTTCGGTAGTGAGGTAGAGCGCGTACTCCGCTCCATTGACTCAGTACTCCTCATTGTGGACGCGCAGGAGGGTCCGATGCCACAGACCCGCTTTGTGCTCAAGAAGTCACTCGAGCTTGGCCTTAAGCCAATTGTGGTGGTTAATAAGATTGATAAGCCAGCAGCAGACATTGCTCGTACCGAAGACCAGGTGCTCGAACTCTTTATGGAGCTCGGTGCCAATGAAGAGCAGTGTGACTTCACCACTGTCTACGCCATTGGTCGCGAGGGCAAGGCTAAGCGCAAGCTTGCCGACGAGATGGTAGATCTCTCACCGCTCCTCGATGTCATTCTCGAGAAGGTACCACCAGCTCGTGCCTATGTGGCAGGGGAGGCACTCCGAGCGCAGGTATTCAACCTCGGCTACGACAACTTTTTGGGTCGTCTGGCTGTCGCGCGTGTCTATGAAGGTTCAATTAAGGGCAACCAGCCATTGTTTGTAAAGCACGAAGGGCTCGCTGAGGTGAAGAAGGGGAAGGTGGTAAAACTTTCGACCTTCAGAGGTATTTCAAAGGTTGAAGCTGATGAAGTCTTTGCGGGCGATATTGTGATGATTGCTGGTTTTGCTGACATCAACATCGGTGACACCCTCACTGATAGTGAGATGGCTGAGGCGCTCCCGTCTATCAAGGTAGATGAGCCGACGATTGCGCTCCAGTTCATGCCAAACTCTTCACCCTTTGCCGGTAAGGAGGGTAAGTTTGTAACTAGCCGCCAGATTAAGGAGCGCCTGGAGAAGGAGCTTGAGGTCAACGTGGGACTCCAGGTAGACTTCGGTGCTGGCGAGGCCTTTGAAGTGCGTGGTCGCGGTGAAATGCACATCTCGATTCTCCTTGAGAACATGCGCCGTGAGGGCTACGAACTCGCCGTCTCACAGCCACAGGTAATCGTGAAGGATATCGATGGCGTGAAGTCAGAGCCGTTTGAGGAGGTGACCATCGACATTCCGTCTGAGTTCCAGGGTGCCGTGATTGAGCGCCTCGGTACCCGTGGCTTTATCATGACCAACATGATTACCCACGAGAACCAGGTTCGTCTCCTTTTTGAGGGTCCAACGCGTGGTCTTTTGGGCTACAAGAACCAGTTTATTGTCGACACCAAGGGTGAGGGTATCTTGGCCTCGCGCGTACTGGGCTTCCGTCCGTATGCCGGTGAGATCAGGAAGCGCCAGGTCGGCTCGATGATTTCGATGATTCAGGGCAAGGCGCTTGGATTTGCGCTCTACGGCCTTCAGGACCGTGGTCAGCTCTACATTACTCCCGGTACCGAGGTGTACGAGGGTATGGTGGTTGGTAACACGAGTAAGGGTGAGGAAATGACCGTGAATCCAACCAAGGGTAAGCAGCTCACGAACATGCGTGCCTCGGGTAGTGATGATGCGATTACGCTCGTGCCACCAAAGCTTCTTACCATTGAAATTGGCCTCGAGGTGATGGCCGATGACGAATTTCTCGAAGTGACACCGCAGAGTGTGCGCCTGCGCAAGCAATACCTCAAGGAAAGCGATCGCAAGAAGGGAGGGAAATAGACAAAGGTGCAGTTATAATCAGTCACGGCCCGGTCTCCTGCTTGGAGACCGGGCCGGTGTCGTTTCGGGTTTGCCTGTTCAGATGGCCAGGGTCATCCACGAGTAGCGTGCCGCTTCGTCGGGATGGTCGGGTAGATAAACGGACAGGTCGCGCAGTTCTACCTGATGAAGTCGGTCAAGTATCAGCGTTGCGGTGAGCGGTTCACCTGAGCGGGCAGAGATCTTGCCTGCATCGCTGTCCGGCACGAGACCCTCGATCTGCAGGATTAGGTGCTTTTCTGGCGGCAGATGGCGGCATATGACCCGTAGGAGTGCGCAACACTCAATCGTGTCCACGCGGTACGTTTCGGGAAAGATTGCCGTAAGTACGCTGTGGATGATTGTGTTGCGACGGTGTATCGCGCTCGCGCTGTTTCCACAGCCATAGAGTAATTCGTGGCGCGGCCTACTGATGCAGGTTTGGATCGGTGCTGGCATGAATCCCCCTGAAGAACACAGTCCCTGTTACCATAACCAAAGAAACCACCAAAAGGTAGTGACTATGCTGAAGAAATGATGTTGAGCAGGTCAGTGAGTTCTTTGCCACTAATCTTTCGATATTGATTGGGCTTGAGGTCGCCCAGGAGAATTGACCCTACGCGAACGCGCTTGAGAGACTGCACCTGGTAGCCGAGGGCAGCGCACATGCGACGAATTTGGTGCTTCTTACCTTCAGTTAGCACGATAGTAAAGGTCTTCTGATTCTTCGGATGAGGGCGCACGATAGCACGCTTGGTGCGGTAGCCTTCGATTTCGACACCGCTCGCCATTACCTTAGTAAAGAAGGTGGTAATAGGCTTGTCGACAACCACCTCGTACTCCTTTTCGGTGTCCCGCTCGGGGTCGAGGAGATGCTTGGTGAGACGACCGTCGTCGGTGACGATCAGGAGCCCCTCCGAATCCTTATCGAGGCGACCAATCGGGGAGAGGCCGGTGAGGTTGAAGTCTTGTTTGAGGCGGGTAGCGATATCAACCTCACCTTCGGCAGGGGAGTGGGCAATAATGCCACGCCCTTTGTAGTAGGCGAGGTAAGTTTTGGGGGTTGTACCAGAGACGGTAATAGTATCGACGCTGGTTACCTTGGTGCCAAGGGCGGCTTTCTTGCCGTTAACCAGCACCTTACCGCTCTCAATGAGGGTGTCGGCCTCACGGCGCGAGGCGACGCCACGGTCGGCGAGGTATTTGTTGAGACGGATGGGAGTTTCCATACGAGCAATGATTATAGCATAAAATTTATATTTTTCAAGTTTTGATAGGCAAACAGAAAGCCCAGCGCGCAACGCGCGCTGGGCTTCAAATCATTTTCCGGCTCAATTAACGGACAAGGTCAGTTTGGTAGCCTGCAAGATGCTCGGCAGTGACAGCAGCACTGACAGATACATCACCGTCAATGAGCCTAAATGGCAGGCGTGTCACTGTTAGTTTGAAATCCTCGGTAATACCAGGGGTGTATACCAGGGCGGTGAGTGTGAAATTACCATTGCGTCCTTTTGGTACGTAATATTCGCGATTACGAATCTGAGTATCGCCAAGCACGACGGCAGCGGCACTGCCGCTGGTGATTACATCGCCGTCCTTATTCGTGATTGTGTACCCGACGCTTGTACCGCGACGTTCACTCGTGCGGTGGGCAAAAATAGGCATATAGAGTTCACGATTGAGAAAACCGAACTGATAGGTGACCGTAAGGAGGACGTGGTTGGGGGTGAGTCTTACGGCGCTGGTATCGGTCACCTCAAAGGCGCTGGTGCTGCTGGGTAAAACAAAGAGTGCACCCATGAGCACGAAAGCGGCTGTCAAAAGTCGTGTTTTCATGCCACTATTCTACTATGCCGCAGGTCTGCGGCGCTAGTGTTTTTTATGCCTGAACTGCCGGTGAGCGATCAGCGCTCCGATAGTGATATTGTTGTTGCGACGCTCGCTGACCGCGAGCAGTTTGGCGTACTTATCGAACGCTATGAAGCAAAACTGCGTCGCTACATTGCCCGGCTAGGCATACGAGAGGTCGATGATCAGGCTGATGTGCTCCAGGAGACCTTTATTAAGGCCTACCGCAATCTCAATAGCTTTGACCAGAGCTTGGCGTTTTCGTCATGGATTTATCGTATTGCCCATAACGAAGCGATGACGTGGTTTCGACGGCGGCGGGTGCGCCCCGAGGGTAACTTGGTGGCCGAAAGTGACGAGGTGCTAGAACTCATTGCGAGCAGTGCTGACTCTCCCGAGGTGCAGTTCGACCAGGGACTTAATGCGGCTGCGGTCACCGCGGCGCTCGCACAACTTGACCCTAAGTACCGAGAAGTACTAGTCCTGCGCTTCTTTGAGCACAAGGAGTATGAGGAGATTAGTGATATTTTACAGATTCCGATTGGCTCGGTTGGCACCCTCATTCACCGGGGTAAAAAACAGTTATATAGTGTCTTAAATCCTGACGCCGTGCGTATATAAGAAGACGAATGTCTTTATTTCCTATGGATACTGAGCAAAAGCAGCCAGTCGACGTCAAAAGTACCGTTCTCTCACGGATTGCTTGCGAGAATATCTGCCCGCGGGCCCGCCTGTGGTACCGCTGTCGTGAGTGTGGCGTGTGGACGCTGTGGCTCCTCACCATTCTCCTGTCGGCCGTGGCCGTGGCTGTGTCGTTTTTTGTCATTATGCACCGGCAGTACGCTTTGTTCGAGGCGACCCACGATTCTTTCTTGGGATTCATGTTCGAGGTGCTGCCGTACCTTTGGCTCATAGTGTTCGTGATTGCGGCGGGTTTTGCGTATTACCACTTTCGCCACACTAAGCGCGGGTATCGGTATTCATTCTTTACCATTACTGGGGCAACAGTAGTCGCTAGTCTTTCGGGTGGACTGTTCTTCCACTATCTTGGTATGAGTTTTCTCTTCGATGACCTTCTTGGCAAGTACATGCCTGGTATGTACGTCTCACAGAGCAAGATGGAAGAAAAGTTTTGGCAGCAGCCGGAAGATGGACGATTGATTGTGACACTTGTCTCGGAACCGGTACCAGGGGAGGTGGCACTCGTGACTGACGTACGCGGGGTGGAACGAGAAATAGATATTACCGAGCTCTTTGCGACTGATCTCGAACTTCTCCGGGCCGGGACCCAAGTACGACTCCTGGGGCGAGCGATGTCGGGAGCCGGGGACAGTTCGTTCCGTGCCTGTGGTGTCTTCCCGTGGCTCTATACGCACATGGTGCCAATGGAGCAGTTTCGCCTTGACCGGGAGGCAGCGATAGCCCGCCTCCATGATCACCGCGATCGGGCACGTGAGGAGGCTCTTGCTCAGTTTGTTACCCGGGCTCCAGAGGCAGCTGGTGCACCACTTCCGGCACCGCCTGAGCGTGCCTGCGCTGAGATTGCTGCGGTGAAACGTTTACGAGACTAAGGGTACGATTCTTGGACCCAACAAAACTCCGACTCCTCTGGGGTCGGAGTTTTGTTGAAGGTCATAGCTACTGGCTATACTTGCTATTTCATTAAATTGTGGTCTATCTTGCATATTTCTTGGGAGGGTGTAGCATGGGTATAACACGACGTATCCGCGTTTCGTGTGGGAAGTGAGTTCTTTGCTGATTACCACGACGTTAGCCGAATTAATCCTTATTTATGAACGCTTTTACCACTACATCTGCAGCATGGGGCCGTGCCCTGGCTTTTATTACATTGTTGTCCTTATTACTCACCGCCCTCCCCGCGGGTTTTTTTGTCGCGCAGGCGGCAGGTCCGCTGGTGGGTCCGGCGTCAACGACGCTCACGTACGGTGGGACGGTTCGGCACGAGTCGTCTAGCTTTAATGGTACAGGGTATACGGGTTTGGAGCTCAGTTTCTCGTACCAAGCAGAGTCTCTTGATGCTGCTGGTGGCGCCGATAAATTTAGTTATGGCTATCGAGTTGGGGGTACTGACTACGAACTAGGGTTCGTCAACGGCAAGAATGAGACTGGTCCTGGTGCCGCTACGGATGAGACAGGCTCAGTTTCGGTAGACCTTCCTCTGGCCGCGCAGGTTCCTGGGGTTCAGGTGTACTTTGCGTTAAGTGCCAATGCTTCTGGTGATGAGGTGGTTGTTACTGACTATCAGGTGACTGGTGATGAGGAGGTGGAGGTTGAGTACGTGGACATTTGTCACGCTACCAACGCGAACGAGAATGCAAACAATCCCTTCAATCTTCTTGAAGTCAATGCCAGTGGTCTTAATGGTCATGACGATCATGCAGATGACATCATTCCGGCTGGTGTACCAGGTTTTCCTAACGGTCAAAATCTCGACACTGACTACGGTGACGGTGTCACCGGCGCTGACATCTTGGCCAATGACTGTGAATTTCCTGAAGATGAGGGCGAACAGTCGTTTGACCTAGTGGTGACCAAGATTGTGTGTGAAGACGAATCTCTTCTTCCTGACGACGGATACACTTCTATTGATGCGGATACGGCTGAAGATTTCCTCAGTGCATTAGCTCCCGAGGATGAAGATAAGTGCTACTACCAAAGCGGTTGGGAATTCCAGTTTGCTCCGGGCACGATTTCTGCTCCTGACAACGGCACTACCCCACTGGACGCACCATGGATGAAGACTTCACCAACCGGTAGTGAAGATGATGGCGAAGGTACGATTGCTTACAAAATTTTGATGGAGGATCTCGGTCAAGCTACTGCTATCTCCGTTCGTGAAGTGCTTCAGGATGGCTATCTGCCCTTTGCAGGAAATGGTGGTAGTACGGTGAGTCCAGAACTCTACTGTGCGAATGACGCTGCTGGCTACGATAACTTAGAGTGGATTTCTGGCATTGAGGCTGGAGATACCTATCATTGTGTGGCTTGGAACGTAGCGCCACCACAACTCGAGACCATTGAGGTCTGTAAGTACGTAGCGGAAGTGCCACGTGCTGGCTGGGACATGACGGTAACCAATGGTCAGACTACCTACGAGGTCACGACTGAAGAGGATGGTTGTGTTGATGTCGAGGTAAACATAAACAATGGGCCATGGCGGGTAACCGAAGCGATTCCAACCGGTTGGGCACAGGCCGCTGTAGAAGCCTACAGTGGTGACCTCTACTACCTACCACAGTCACAGATTCAGGCTTGTGTATTCTATCCAGAAGAGGAAAACGACTACGATGAAACGGCATCGGCCGCTTACCGTGACTACGAGGAAGGTCGTAACCGCTGTGAATTCTTTAACCGTGAAGTTCCTGTCTGCGTTGATCAGCCAAATGGTGATTGGGCAGACAACGTCGAAGAATTTGAGCAGGAGCTCCGTAAGAACGGCACGGCGATTACTGACCCGCTTCGCACTAATGCAGCTACGACCACGGGTCCGGCTGATTGGGTAAGTGGTGGTTCGTCGGGCTTCTTCTCGCTCGGCTTTGGTGGTTATGTAGTAGTTTCGTTTGATAACTACGTGCCAAATGTTGCTGGTACTGACCTCACTATCTACGAGGCTACCAATGGCACCTATCCAACCGAGTCAGCCAAGATTGAGATTAGTCAGGATGGTGATGTGTGGTATCTCGTTGGCATGGCTACCAACACGACGCCAAGCCGCACGACGAGCTTTGACATCGCGACTACTGGTCTTGCTTGGTTCAAGTACGTGAAGGTTACTGACACGACCGTGCCTGGCCCACTAGAGGCTACGGCTGACGGCTTTGACCTG
>JACCDR010130243.1_pt1 | contig 10888 bp, 12 predicted proteins | sample 7446431 | NCBI WGS metagenome assembly JACCDR01 (sample SAMN15323443, study PRJNA562643) | freshwater metagenome | isolation source: river surface water | place: USA:Blue River Watershed | collected 2017-08-17 | reverse complement strand
CTCAGCAGATATAACGAAACAGAAATTTGTCAGAGTTGTACATCTAAGCGTGCGCAGGCAGGCAAAAGCGACATTCTAAGACGCCTAGGTTTTGACAATTATTGATTAAACGGGACATGTAATATAATAGTTACATGTCCCTTAAATCATTTAGTAGACGGCCCAAAAGATTCGCAGGAGTAGACTGCTCCACGAATAGCATTGCATTCGGAGTAATTGAAGATGGCGAACTAGTTGATCATGGCGAGGTCTACTTTCAGGGCGCAACAGTATTCGAACGTATGCTCGATGCAAAGAAGAAGACGGCAGAACTGGTAGCCTCTGGACGACTCAAGGTCGATGTGGTAACATTCGAAAGTGCTGTCATCGTTCGCAGCGCAGCTACGGGACTTAAAATGGCATATGTGTTCGGCGCGTGTATGGCAGAAATCATGGCGGGCGGGGCTAGAATTAACGAGGTCAAACCTTTGGAGTGGCAGTCAGGCATTGGCAACCCAACTCTAACCAGGGCAGAGAAGCTAAAGATTCAAAAGGAATTTCCAGACAAGTCAAAGACATGGTATTCGAATAAAGGTCGTGAGTTAAGAAAGCAGCGCACGATGGACATTGTAAACGCCAGGTTCGGAACAAGTATCGATTCCGACAATATTGGCGATAGCGTGGGCATCGTTCTGCACGCTTCTAAAAAATTGGGGTAAGATGAAAATTGTAGGCATCACCGGACAGCGCAAATCAATTAAAGATCGCGACGCAGTAACGGATTTCTTTACACGACTTTGGCATCGTAAGCGTGACACTACTTGGCTAGTAATGCAGGGCATGTGTGACGGGCCAGATTTACAGGCTGGCTATACCGCAATGATTAATGGAATAAGGACCCTGGGCGTTCGCCCATGGGCAGGGCATCGACCGGGAGTAGAGTGGCAGCATGAATACAACTATATTTGCAAACATGCTTCGTGCGTTGAGGTGTCCGATTCGCAGGAATTCCCTGGCAATCATATCTATTTCACTCGTAACGATTATATCGTGTCTGGCAGTGATCTGCTGGTTTCTGTTTGGGACAAACGTTCTGGTGGAGGCACTGCTTACACAGTGAATAAGGCATTGTCATCAGGTAAAAGAGTCTACAATTACGACTGGACGACAGGAGGAGAAGAATGGCTGTAAAGCTATATACCAGCCGAGCATGGCTGATGATGGAAATGGCATGCAAGACTCCAGAGCAGATTGCTAAGGAGCAGAAGACTACCGCCCAGACAATTTACAACTGGATCGAGCGCCACGGACTAACAAGGAAGCTTAAGTGAACATCGGATTCACAATACTTTCAATTAATGATTGGCGTTTAGCAAACAAAGATGACATCCGGGCGAAAATGCCATTGCCAGAACATTTTATCGATTGCGTTAATGGCGTCAATACGGTAGAGACATCGCTCGCGCTTAAACAGTTCGACATCAGCGTCGACACTGCGTGGAAAAACATAAAGGCGGGCGAGCTAGGAGTATGGCTTACACACCTAAGACTATGGCAATACATCGTCAATACAGAGACAGATATAATGATTGTATTCGAAGACGATGCTCTTGTTGATCAGACTTGCTTCCACAAGTCACTATCTTGGGTTGAGGAGTTGGGCGATATTGAATGGGATGCATTTCAAATATGTCCTCCTTCAAATCAATTTGGTGATTATCGATCAAGAGTGGTATATGATCAATTCGGTATTCCCAAGCAAACTGTTCGATATGGGGAAAAGAAATATAAATTCGATGTCGGCCTTCCAACTGTGTGCCGTGCGTATACAGGCTATTGCTGCGTAGCATGGATGTACACTAGGCAGGGAGCCGAGAAGCTGCTACAATATGCTCTAGAGGATGGCATTAGAAATCCTGTGGACTGCTGGATTCTTGAGCAGGCACACTCTGCAAGGTCATTCGAAGCATACTCTCCAAAACCAGAGTATGCTTCTGCTGTAAAGATTGACTGGCAGACTCCAACCACTATTCAAAATACAGAAAGAGTAAACGATGCCGTATAGTGCTGATGAAGGTAAAGACTGGTTCGTAAAGAAACTAACAAGCAGCCCGATCTTCACGGTTCTCGATGTTGGCCCGGGTGCAGGAACATACGGACAGCTTGTAAACAAGAATATGTCAATCATCGGTAGCGTAGATGCTGTGGAGGTGTGGGAGCCATATATCCGTAGATTCAATCTCAATAAGATCTATACTCACGTGGCCGTCTGTGACATTCGAGACTGGTCCAATTTTAGCTATGACCTAGTAATCTTTGGCGATGTTCTAGAGCATATGTCTCGCGACGACGCTCGTGCTGTTTGGGATTTTGCAGCCAAGCGCGCGAAGTTTGCATACATCTCAATCCCTATTGTGCATTATCCACAGGGCGAGTATGATGGCAATCCATATGAGGAGCACGTAGAGGATCATTGGCATCACGAGGAGATTCTAGACTGGTTCCCAGGCATCGTTGACCACGAGCAGTTCAGCGTGGTAGGCTCCTACTGGGCAGACTTCCGATGACCTATCAGGAAGACGACGTAGATCACGAGGGTATTTACTGGGATCTAGTTGTCATGGATATTAAAAAGTTCAGCAAGAAATATCCTGATCACCCAGAAGGTGCACGCAGAACATGCAAGCTGTGTGATGGGTTGCACATGAAAGATGCCTATAATCAGCACGAGCTTCATGGCGAAAAACACTGTAAATGGTCCGAGATGGGAGAGCACAAGATGAAAATCAGTATTGGTAATGAGTACATGGAGGAGGGCGGAGTAATCCCTAAGTACGTCACTAAAGATTCCGGTGCCCGTGAAGACTTCAATTCTGGCGCACGACGTGACACCCAGACAGGCAAGCCACGATATGACCTTATTCCTCCCGGTGCGATGAAGCGCGTTGCAGAGATGTACATGCGTGGGGCTGACAAGTACGGTGAGTCAAACTGGGAAAAGGGAATGCCTACTAGTCGCATTCTCGCTAGCCTACTGCGACACATTGAGGCATACCGTTGTGGCGACCGTGAAGAGGACCATCTTGCAGCAGTAGTTTGGAACGCCCTAGCACTAATTCATTTCGAGAATACAGAGTGGGACGACTACGAGACGAAGTGGATGAAATAATGCGAGTGGGTATTGACCTAGATGGAGTCCTGTATAACTTTCAGGACTCCTTCGTCCGCTTCCTAGAAGAGGCAGGACTAGACCAGAAGTATAACGTCAAGAAGAAGTATGACACATGGAACTTTTTTGAGGCATGGGGAATGACTCCTGCGGAATTCGTAGAGATTTGCCATGAGGGAGTGGAGGCAGGAATCATCTTCGCTGGTCCGTCACGAAAGCGCGCGGGTAGCGCAATCAGGCGAATTAAGAAGGCTGGGCACACAATCCACATTATTACAGACAGACCATTTGGAAAGAAGATCACCAGCCAGGAGACAACTCTCAAGTGGCTTGACGACCATGAGATTCCATATGACAGCATCACTTTCTCAGCAGACAAGACGATCGTCCCAACAGACTACTTCGTTGAGGACAAGCTTGAGAACTACGATGCACTTGACGCAGCAGGTACGAAGGTGTACCTTATTAACAGGCCGTGGAACAAGCGTGACGACGACCGCCGCAGAATCAACAGCATCACAGATTTTGCAAACCTGCTAACTTGAGAGGAGTAGTTGACTAATAATTCTTAGTCGACTAAAATACTAATATGGCAGATTACTTATACAAGTGCACAAAGTGTGACACTAAGGAAGAGCGCACGGGAATCAAAGTTGAGGACCGTAATGCTCAGAATTGCACTACATGCCTAGAGCCACTAACCAAAATCATCAACTTCAAGGGCAGCGTTTATGCCCCAACCGCAGGAGGAATGCGATAATGGCAACTCTACAGAAGAAGTCGACTGAGTATAGGCCAGAGAGTCTCTACATCAATGACGACATTGTCGTTCTATGGGAGCTAGAGATTGACGGAGATATCGTTAAGTCTGGAGACAAGGTAAAGCTCAAGGGCGATAACCGCACACTATATAAGTTCCGCTGCCTAGCTCGCAACGTCAAGCTAGGAACAGAGTGGGTAGACCTAATCAGCGAGACAGGATTCCGCGCGGTGCGACCAGAAATGCTTAAGCTGATCCGCGTAGTAAAGAAGCGCAGCCGAGCACATAAAAAGAATGGAGCAGTTGCGTAACAATGTCTAAAGAACTAGAGCAAGTCGACGTATGGAAGCGTCAGAATGACGTAGTAGAACTCTTTCTAAAGGGTGAGATGCCATGGGTAATTGCTAAGCAGCTTGGCATGAAAACACCAGAGGTTAAAGAGGTTCTAGAGTCATGGCGCAAATACGCACAGAACGACACGGAGATTAAGGGTCGTGCACGCGAAGCTCTAGTTGGTATGGACGAGCATTACAACATGATTATCAAGCAGCTCTGGCAGACCGTCGAGCAGGCCGACCTTGCAGAAGATCTAAAGACAAAGAACGCGGTGCTAAAGAACCTCGCAGACATTGAGGCAAAGCGTTTGGACTCACTTCAAAAGGCTGGTCTGCTTGACGACCAGAAGCTTGGTGATGAAATTGCAGAAACACAGGCAAGACTAGATGCGGTAAAGGCTCTACTAAAAGACGTAACCAGTAAGTGTGACCATTGCCGAGTGCCAATCGCGCAGGGAATTGGAAAGATCTGGAACGAAGTAACTACAATTGAAGTAAAGGCTGATAGAGCCTGATGTTTGACGTTAACGAATTACTGGGCGCTCTCTCCGATGACGAATTCGAAGAGACGCCCGTTGACGTACGCACTTTCGTTTCTGACCCAAAATATCTCGGGATGACAGTAAATCTATCCGAGTATCAGGTCCTACTAATCGAAATGTCTACACAGATCTATAACGAAGACACCCTGCACAAACTATACAATCACGACGTAGCCGCTAAACGATGGAAGCAAACAAAGCGTGAGGTTATCTTCATGCTAGGAAAGGGATCAGGAAAAGACTTCTGTTCCACTATTGCATGTGCTTACATGGTTTACTTGCTACTCTGCCTAAAAGATCCACAGGCGTATTATGGAAAGCCAACCGGTGACTCAATCGACATCGTTAACGTTGCTATCAACGCGGACCAGGCATCCCGAGTATTCTTCCGTGGATTCGTAGAGCGCATTAAGCGCAGCCCATGGTTCAAGGGAAAGTATGACGCAAAGGCGGGCGGAGAGCCAGCACAGCAGAACGAGGTTCACTTCAAGAAATCCATTAACGTTTACTCGGGACACTCACAGCGTGAATCCTTTGAGGGATATAACGTTATCTTCGTCGTACTGGACGAGATTGCAGGTTTCGCAATGGAGAACGCTTCTGGCAACAAGCTAGCCGCAACCGCAGATGAGGTCTATAAGACTTGGTCAAACTCAGTCCTCTCCCGTTTCCCCGAGCATGGCAAGATCGTGCTTCTTTCATTCCCTCGTTATAAGGGTGACTTCATCACTAAGCGTTACGAAGACGTAATTGGTGAAAAGGAAACAATCATTCGCAGCCAGGAGCTAGTTATTAACCCTGACCTGCCAGACACACCACAAAATAGAATGACGATTGAATGGGAAGAGGACCACATCATGTCCTATGCTTCTCCTGGCGTATTCGCCCTTCGTCGCCCAAGCTGGGAAGTAAACCCAACAAAGAAAATCCAGCATTACCTACCGTCATTCATTGACAACATCATTGACGCGCTAAGTCGTTTCGCATGTATGCCACCAGAGGCGGTAGATGCATTCTTCAAGGATCGTGCGAAGATTGAACATGCTTTCTCTTCAAGAAACGGGGTAGATAAAGATGGTCGATTCGATGACAACTTTAAACCGATCCCGGGAGTGCGATACTTCGTCCACGTCGACCTTGCACGTTTGCATGACAACTGTGCAGTTGCACTTGCTCACGTAGATAGATGGCAGCAGAGAGTAATTGGTGGAAATACGCTAGAGCCAGTCCCGTTCGTAATTGTAGATGCTGTTAGATGGTGGACGCCAACAAAGGAGAAGTCTGTTGACTTCACGGACGTTCGTGAATATATCGTTAGCCTAAAGCAGAAAGGCTTCGACATTCAACTAACTACATTCGACCGCTGGGAATCTGCGGACATGATGAAGTATCTATATTCAGTTGGAATGGATACCGAAAGACTTTCAGTAGCAAAGAAGCACTACGAAGACTTTGCAATGGTTGTTGGTGAAGAGCGAGTTTCCGGACCAAAGATTGACCTACTGACCGATGAACTTTTGTCACTACAGATTACGAGAAATGACAAAGTTGACCACCCTCGTAAGAAGTCTAAGGACTTATCTGACGCAGTATGCGGAGCTATCTACAACGCAGTGGCTCATACTCCTCGTGATCAGGGTGGAGAAATTGAGATTAAAACATACAGCACCATTCGCCAGGAAGTACGAAATGAGATTGAAGAGCATCACAAACCTAAGCAGAATGATGGAGTCATTCGAGTGCCAAAGCGTGAAATGCCTGGCGATCTAGAGGATTATTTAGCGAGGTTGAAGATCATATGATCGGATGCAAGTGTGTCGGAAAGCATGTGCCATTACCTATGACAGGTCATGATATTGAAATCGGCGGGGAGACAGTAACAGTTTGTCCTACCACTTATGCCAATATCAAGGATCTATATGCCAAGTCACAGGATGGCAATCTACCTGATGGATGGGTAAGAAAACACTATTCCCGATATGTCCGAGAAATTGTTCGCCAAATGCTAATCGACTGATTCGCATTAATTACTTTGCTCGATTAAGATGGAACTAATCAAATCTTATAAGAACTGGGTGATTGTATATGTTTGAAGGTGAAGACTACACAATTGGTGAGGAAGAGCGCAAGGAGCGCCGAGACCGCGATCTAGGTGTTGACCTAGAGGCCGCTATCGATAACAAGATCGAGTTTGCTCTTGTTGATTTCTCTGGTGGCAATGTAGATGTCGCTGGTGCACACGCTGACTTTTCTCAGAAAATTGGCGATCTATATACTAAATACAATTCAGTTCAGCTAATTCAGGGTCCACAGGGACCTGCTGGTAGAGATGGTCTAGACGGTAGAGACGGGCTCCCAGGAATTCAGGGTAATCCTGGTGCCAAGGGTGAGCAGGGCCTACAGGGTCCTCCTGGTGCTCCCGGTCAGAACGGATTAAATGGCCAGAATGGCGCAGAAGGCCCACAGGGAATTGGCGTTCAGTCAGCACTTGTAAATGCCAATGGCGAACTAATTGTTACACTCACAAACGCTGTACAAATTAATGCTGGTGAAGTTGTTGGTCCTGCCGGAAAAGACGGCGTCGACGGAATTAACGGAACTGATGGCGCTGATGGCGCTCCGGGTAGGGACGGAATTGATGGTCAGGACGGTGTTGACGGACAGAGAGGTTTGCAAGGCGCAAAGGGTGACAACGGAGTAAGCGTAACAAACGCTACAATCAATGGCGCAGGAAACCTAATCCTTACCCTAAGTGATAGCACTATTATCAATACTGGACACGTTGTTGGTGAGCAGGGAATTCAAGGTCAGCGAGGAGAAATGGGTTTCGCCGGAATTGATGGCGAAGACGGAATCGGTATTTCTACTGCAATTGTAAATCAGGCAGGCCATCTAATTCTTACTCTGAGTAGCGGTGCAACAATTGATACTGGACTAGTGAAGGGTATCGACGGTGCCAAGGGTGATCAAGGTATTCAGGGACCAACTGGTGATACCGGACCTCAAGGAACTGCTGGTGTCGGAATTAGTAACGTTTCAGTGAATGGTATGTATGAGCTTATTGTAACTAAGACAGACAATACAACTGTAAATGCTGGAAATGTGCGTGGTCCAGCAGGAGCCACTGGCACAAGTGGATCAACCATTATCACTGGCTCCGGGATTCCAAGCAACTCTCTTGGAAATGATAATGACCTATATATCAATACGGCCAATTATGATCTATCAAGACGTTCTTCTGGTGCATGGTCGGTAATTGGAAATATTAAGGGAATTCAGGGTATTCAAGGACCAGCGGGTGCTGACGGTGCAGCAGTAATTTATGGGACCGGTGCACCTCTCAACTCAGAGGGAAAGAATAATGATTTCTATGTAGACATTACTAATTCACGATTCTACGGACCTAAATCATCAGGTATCTGGTCAAGCTCTTATGTATCAATCATCGGCCCAAAGGGAGACAAGGGTGATCAGGGACTAAAAGGCGACCAAGGCATCCAGGGTGTCCCGGGAGCAGACGGAAAAACGCTTCGTTACGGAATTGGTGCTCCTAGTAATTTGCTAGGTAATGACAATGACTTCTACATTGATGCCCAGAATTGGTTCATCTATGGGCCAAAGTCAACAACTTGGCCAACTGGTGTAAGCATTAAGGGTGCCACAGGAAATACGGGACAGAATGGTACTGCCGGAGTAGATGGAAATACAATTCTAAATGGGTCGGGTGTCCCATCTAACGCTCTTGGTAAGAATGGTGATTACTACATTCGAACAGATACATGGGAAATCTATGGCCCTAAGGCCGCAGGCGCATGGCCAGGCGGTGGAACGCCTCTTACTGGTCCTCGCGGTTTGCAGGGAGAACAGGGTCTTCAAGGTGTGCAGGGTGTACCAGGAAATGCGGCCACAATTGCAGTGGCAGGAACAAATACTGCCGCACCAGACGCTAGCGCCTCCGTTTCCAATGAAGGAACATCAAGCGCCGCCTCATTCCGATTCACAATTCCAAGGGGCGCAAGATGGCAGACTGGATCTGGAGCACCTGTTTCTCAGAATGGTGCACTATCTGGTGATCTATATCTAAACACCGCGAATGGTGACGTATATCAATGGACAACTTCATGGGGAAGTGCTGTCGGAAATATTCGCGGAGCCCAGGGAATCCAAGGCATCCAAGGCAACACTGGCAATACTGGTACGGCGGCAACAATTTCTGCCGGATCTGCCACAGCCCTAGCGCCAGGATCTAGTCCAACTGTATCAAATGTCGGTAGCTCTAGCAATGCCGTATTCAACTTTGGTATTCCGTCAGGTTCTCGATGGACCAGCGGATCGGGTGTTCCTAACTCATCGAGCAATCTAAATGGAGATTACTATCTAAACCTTTCCAATGGTGACGTTTACCAGTGGAATGGCGCTACATGGGGAAGTGCTATTGGCAACCTAAGAGGTCCGCAAGGTATCCAGGGAAATACTGGCAATACAGGGCAGACAGGAACAGCCGCTACCGCTACAGCGGGAACAACAACCACAACCGCGCCAGGAACATCTGCATCTGTAACGAATGGAGGAACAACTTCTGCTGCTATATTCAACTTCAATATCCCTGCGGGAGCACAATGGTTCAATGGTGCAGGCGCACCTTCCGGGGTAACAGGAATGCGTGCCAACGATTACTATCTTGACACAACCTCTGGTGACGTATACAAATACAATGGCTCTACTTGGGGATCTGCGGTCGGCAATATTAAGGGTGCAACTGGACAGACAGGTAGCCAGCCAGCGCTAGGAACTGGTATTACTACAATTGGTGAGTCAAATGTCGACGGTGTAGCAACAACTGCTGCAAGAGTCGATCACGTTCATGCACATGGAAACCAGGCGGGCGGATCACTTCACGCTGTAGCAACTACAACAACTGCCGGATTCATGTCTGCCGCAGACAAAACAAAGGTTGACAACCGCTCTATCAAGTGGATTAACGTTCGTGACTATGGGGCCAAGGGTGACGGAACAACCGATGATGCCCAGGCATTCCGTGACGCAATCGCGGCGGGTGGACATGGAAGCACTCTCCTAATTCCACCAGGAACATATAACTGGGGAAGCGCAGTATCACACTCATTCTCTGGTGTCCGATTCCTTGGGAACAACAAGAACGGCTGTGTCATCCGAGCGACATTCGCTACCGGAGATATGTACACCGCAAACGAGTACTACAACTCCGTTGAAAACATTACCTTCTCAACTCTTGTGGAGCGTACCTCAAACAGCTATGCTATTCACCTGCCACAGCCATATGGCCGTGTGGATAACGTTCTAATCTATGGAACACAGGCGACTGCAAGACACTGGGGCGGTATTCACCTGGGTGCAACCTCAATTCTTTCAACAGTAAACGAGGTGGAAATTCGTCACTGGATCGGTGTCGGTGTTCACGTAAATGGCGCGGGAGACAAGCAGATTCTCCGACTAACCACTGACAATGCAGCATCAAACACTGCGCAGGCAGGAGTTAGAGTATCAGCCACGGCCTCTCTAATTATGGATAACTGCAACATCATTCACGCAGGAAACGCACTAGACGTTGCTCCTGTAACAGGTGTTACCATTCCATCAATTAAGGCGACCAACTGCTTCTTCGACAACAGTGTTAACGGACTTGCAATGACAACCGCAGGATTCTTTTACCGTTCAGAGTTCACAAACTGCTGGTTCTCATCAATGGATGTTGCAGGTATTAACCTACAGCCAACAACTGCTAACGGTGTAAATGGAATTACATTTACCAACTGTGAAATCTATCAGAATGTTGGTGGTACGACTAACGGAATCCTTACCAACACAAACGTTGGTAAGTGGAAGGCTATCGCATGTAACATCGCGGGGTGGACGAATGGCATTAACCTTGTAGCTGGTATCAACCACTATCCAACAATCGTAGGAAATACAATTGGTGCAGCAGCAGCATTCTCTAACAACGGTACAGGTATTGCTATCGCAGCAGGAACCTATAAAGGTCTATTCATTACAGCCAACGATGTTTCTGATAACACAACTGCTGGAATCATGAATAATGGCGCGGTCGGTTCAACAATGGACG
>JACCDR011832663.1_pt1 | contig 10889 bp, 17 predicted proteins | sample 7446431 | NCBI WGS metagenome assembly JACCDR01 (sample SAMN15323443, study PRJNA562643) | freshwater metagenome | isolation source: river surface water | place: USA:Blue River Watershed | collected 2017-08-17 | reverse complement strand
GTGCCACAAAAGCACTTTGGCGACATCGAAAACAGTACGCCCGTACACAATCCGAAGGGGAGTAAGTAACCATGAATGACATCCTAAACGACATTGGCGCGGCAATCCTCGCGCAAGAACACGGCTTGACCGACTTGGCAAATCGGTATTTAGAGCAGGTTGCGGCGCGGCTTGATGAGCTACCGCTAACGGTCAACATCCCGCTGGATAATGGGAAAACCATGATTGTGACAATCCAAGCAAGCCGCGCAAAGGACACCCCAACATCATGACCCCGCAACAAAAAGCCAAACTTGACGCCATTATCGCCGCCATTTCCGCCCGCGCCAAACTTGACGCCGATATTGACGCATTGTCTGCCGACTATGCCACCCGTCGTGGGCTTAAGGAATACAGCCATAAGGCGCTGTTAGAAGAAACATTCCCGCTAGAGGCCAAGACCAAAACCGACCCCGCAGACCGCTACCCGACGCCCGACAGTTACCGCCCACAAGGTCAAAGCAAGCCTATATTGAATCGCCGCACAAGCCGCGTTGATGATGACGCCTATAACGCTGAGGTGACGACACGCCTGCGTGAGGCCGGTTATATCTCCGTGCAAGAGGCTGTGAAAATCGTCGGTAAAAACGTGTTTGTGCTGCGTGCCGACGTGGGCGCTGGACTACTCAAGGCTGTCGATGCCATTGGTCACGCCGCTAAAGGATTTTCGCACCCGCGTTACTTTGTCCATCCCGACGAATTGACTCGCTATAGCGCGTGGTACGCGGCAGGCCGCCCTATGCCGCGCAAGCCCAATCTTAAGCGCAAACGCGGCGCTATCGCACAGGAAGGGGCGTAGGCTATGCCGAAACTACTTGACCTATTTTCAGGGGCGGGCGGGGCTGCCGTTGGTTATCATCGCGCTGGTTTTGAGGTGACGGGTATCGACATCGCCTATCAAAAGAATTACCCGTTTGAGTTCATCCAAGCCGACGCGCTGGAATACGTCGCAGCGCATGGTCATGAATATGACATCATTCACGCTTCGCCACCGTGCCAACTGTACAGTCAACTCACACCAACGCACACAAAAAACAATCACCCGGACTTGATTGGATTAACCCGCGCCGCGCTGATTGCAACAGGTAAGCCTTATATCATCGAGAACGTCCGGGACGCACGAAAACACCTTATCAATCCCGTGATGCTTTGCGGGTCTATGTTTGGGTTGATGGTTCAGCGCCACCGTTACTTTGAATGTTCTTGGGGGCTATCGTTTAGCCCGTTTGCTTGCCGCCATGACTATCAGACGGTAATGGTTAATGGCTCACCGAAAGGCGCTTACGGACGCATCCGAGATTTCACAAACGCTGAATGTCAGGCCGCAATGGGCATCGATTGGATGACGCGCAAGGAACTAGACGAATCAATACCGCCCGCGTTTACTGAATGGTTGGGGCGTCAAGCTATGGCGTTCTTAGCACAGGAAGGGGCGTAGAATGACCGCCAAACGTAAAACAGGTATCAACCCGCGCTACCGGTTAAAACGGGGCTATACGCGCTGTTTTTCGCACAAGGCGCGTGGTCACTTGAAATAACCGGATGGGGCGGACGATGCAAAACCCGCGCCGAGGCGCAAACGTGGCTATCCGAGTTGACGCGCTGGTACTGCGATAACGGCGCGGTGATGCGGACGGGTGACGATGTGGGGAGTGTGACAATGACGCGCAATGACCGGTGGTTTACTGTGAAGATTAGCGAGGTGATGAGATGAACCCAACGTACATGATTTGCCATATTGAGGATGGGGCGGTGTATCCGCTGCCCCACTTTGACGACACGTTTAGACGTGACTATGCTGTGTATGACCTGATGACGCTACTGGACAAGATGATACGCCAAACCGCGTTACAGGCGTGTCATAACCTCACAATATCGTCTACGGCTATCCACATTGCCGCGCCGGATGCGGAGTACAGTATCGCGGTTGTGGAGATTCCGTGGGTAAACGAAAGCGTAGGGGAATTGTAATATCCAAACGTTTGACTAAATCTATTCCGGCGTTATAATGGTCGTGTGAAGAGAGGCTAGGAAACGCGAACCGAACGCCGGAGTAGTCCACCGGTTGCCTCTCTGTTTTACCCCTTACATGGACTCAGCACAAAGGACAAGTGCAAAATGCCCCGCGATTACGCCGATGTTTTAGCATCTAAAATCAAGGCCGTACAGTATGCCGGTTTTGATGTCACCCCCGAACAAGTAAACCCAAAACTCTATCTATTTCAGCGCGACATTGTGCGGTGGGCTTGCAAACTAAGCAAGGCCGCTATCTTTGCCGAGTGTGGTTTAGGCAAAACCCCGATGCAATTGGAGTGGGCGCGATTGGTCAGCGAACACACACAAGGCAAGGTGTTAATCCTTGCGCCGTTAGCCGTTGCACCGCAAACCGTCCGTGAAGCCGCTAAGTTTGGTATCACCGTTCAGCACGTCCGCGAACACTCGCAAATCACGGGCGATAGCGGCGTGTTCATTACCAATTACGAGGCGCTGGACAAATTTCGCGCCGATGATTTCTCAGGCGTTGTGCTTGACGAGTCATCTATCCTTAAGAACTTCATGGGCGCACGCAAACGCGCTATCTTGGATATGTTCGCCCTGACCCCGTTTAAGCTGGCTTGTACCGCAACCCCCGCGCCTAACGACTATCTGGAACTTGGCAACCACGCCGACTTCTTAAACGTCATGGCGTCAAACGAGATGATTAGTCGCTGGTTTATCAACAACACAATGGAGGCGGGTGATTACCGCCTAAAGAAACATGCCGAGGGCGACTTTTGGCGTTGGATTACATCGTGGGCGGTATGCATCCGCAACCCGTCCGACCTCGGCACGCAATACGACATGCCCGGCTACAAACTGCCCGCGTTACGGATGGTTGAACAAAGCGTAGAAATCAGCGAAAAAAGCATGGAGCGGGCGCGGTCAAAGGGCATGTTGTTACCCGATAGCGCACCGTCATCAACCGACCTGCACGCGGTCAAGCGCGATACATTAGAGCAACGTCTAGACAAGGCTATTGAAATCATCGCCGCGTTAGATGGTAATGAGCCGCTCATTGTGTGGTGTGATACCAACGACGAGTCGACGCAAATCACCCAACGTATTACCGCGCTCGGCATTGACGTTACCGAGGTTGAAGGTAGCCAAAACCCTGACGAAAAAGCGCGGCGCTTACTATCGTTTGTAGACGGCAACGTGCGGGCAATCGTCACAAAGTCGTCTATTGCCGGCCTTGGCATGAATTGGCAACACGCCGCGCATAACATCTACCTCGGCTTAAATCACTCATTTGAGAAACTCTATCAGAGCTTGCGCCGTACCTACCGCTTTGGGCAAAGCCGTGAAGTTTTCGCCCACTTGATTTACTCATACACAGAGGGCGACGTCCTTCACACCATCGCTGAAAAAGAACTCGCATTCGGGGAGATGCAACGCAACATGACCAACGCTATGCAAGAACATGGACTATTTCGGGATAACAGCAATCACATGGCGCTATCTGCAATCCCGAACGGGATTAAGCAAGGCGCAAACTGGACAATGCACTTGGGCGATTGTGTTACGACTATGCAAACCATGCCTGAGGGCGAGGTTGATTTTTCAGTCTTTAGTCCACCGTTTGCCGAGTTGTACATCTATAGTGACTCGGTGGCTGATATGGGTAACAGCGCCGACTATAACGAGTTCTTTACGCAATACGACTATTGCGCCAGCGAACTACTCCGTATCACCCGTCCAGGCCGCTTGTGTGCGGTTCACTGCAAGGACTTGCCGCTGTACTTCAATCGTGACGGCGCTGCGGGTTTACGCGATTTTCCAGGCGACTTGATTAAGTCACACGAGCGTGCGGGATGGACGTTTCACAGCCGCGTAACCATCTGGAAAGACCCCGTCATTGAGATGCAGCGCACAAAGAACCACGGCTTGCTTCACAAGAACTTTACCGAACGCGCCGAGGCAACCCGTCAGGGCATGGCGGACTATATGCTGATTTTCCGTAAGCACCCAATTGAGGGCGGTGTTAACGTCACTCAACAGCGCGAGGTCGGGGATTACATCGGCACAATGCCGCCAACGGACGGTGAGATTTACTACGGACGTCGCTCTGAACAATCGTCCTACAGTATCGCGGTTTGGCAACGTTACGCCTCGCCGGTCTGGTTTGACATTGACCAAACGGACGTGCTGAATTACCAACAGGCACGCGCCGCTGAAGATGAGAAACATATATGCCCTCTCCAGCTAGGCGTTATTCGTCGCTCTATCGACATCTGGACTAACAAGGGTGATACGGTGTTTAGTCCATTTGCGGGCATCGGTAGCGAGGGTTACGTGGCGCTGGAAATGGGGCGTAAGTTTATCGGTGTTGAATTGAAACCCGAATATCACGCCGTCGCAAGTCGTTTCCTATCCGTCGCTGAAACCAAGTCAAAACAGCCGTCTTTGTTTGACTTCATCGACGATGAACAGGCGGTATAGCGCCTAACACGACCAACAAAACAGCGCTTTAATCGGGCGCTGTTTTTATTTACAGTAGGTTGCGCCGATAGTCATTCGATGGTAAAATAAATCAATAGGGGGCGGTTAGGTCAGGCCGACTGAATACGGGAATACTCAACCCGCACCGCCCCTGTAAATTGAGTAGAGCGTAGGAGTTACGCCAATGCCCCGCAATAAGACCCCTAACGGTCAGTTGTCCCTATTTGGTGACGACGAACCCGCCATACAGCCAACATCTATAACCGAACCAGAACCCGCGCCGATTGTCGATACCGATAATCAACCTATGCCCATGCCGTTGCGAGTTGCAACTAAGTGGGATTTTCGCTTGCAATACCACATCGTTAACGGTGAGTACTGGTATAGCGTGCAAGACTGGTTACGCGGTCTTTCACGGTCTGATAAAGCACGGCAGATGCTTGCCGACATCAAGCGCACCGCCTCGCCTGTTGTAATTGGACTGTTGGACTCGTTCCAACAGTTGGAATACACAGCCGGTAATGGGCGTGTCTATCAAATGGACTTTGCGCCCCGCCTCACCCTAAACGCAATAGCCCAATACATGCGGGCTAATACCGGTATCCGTGATGCTGTGTTAGAGTTCTTGCGCGTAGCCGGTGAGTTTGCAGACGAATCCTTTATCAACCCCGATTTTGGTATTAAAACGCTTACCAACGTTAAAGACCGGCGCAAGTATGCCAAACTAATACGCGGCGGCATGACCCATGCTGAGGCTATGCAGTGGATTAGCGTGCGCGGTAAACAACCCGTCAAGACCGTTACCTTGCGCGATACATGGAAAGCACGCGGTATCAGCGGCGGTCAATACGGTACGCTCACCAACGTGGTTACGCAAGTTGCCACGGGACGCACGGCAACCGAACATAAGCGGGCGCTAAAGGTCAACAATTCACGCGAGGGGCTATCTGCATACGAGAACGCCGTAATCACGGTTGTTGAGACGGTATCCGACATTCTGCACAATGCCCGTGATAGTCACGGCATAGACGAATTGACCACCGATATACAAGACAGTGACGGCGTGGTAAATCGTGATGAACTCGCCCGCCAAATGAGCAAACGCCGCCCTCGCCTAACCGATGGGAGTAAGTAACCATGACCGAGCAACCGTTACCACCAATGGAATTTGTGGACGTAACCCACGAATTGATTTATCGCGCAATATTTGGGCGCGGTGTCAATGAAACGCTTAAATCCCTTGGTCTGCCCCTAGACGCTGAAATCTTGCTAAACGTCAATGATTATGCGTTTGGCGCGTTGAACCAGACCTATACCGAGGGTAAGCCTCTCATGTATTCTGTCGGTATTGTTGATACCTATGTGAAGCAAATGGTGTTGATGGGACGCATTGAAGCGTTGGCACGTAAGGCGGCACAACATTGGCGTGCTGAGGCAAAGAAGGCGGGCGTTAAGTTTCTGAGTTTAGACCCGCGTTCGGATTGGTTTAAGCCATGACCGCAACCAAAGAAACCAAGCACGGTACGATTATCGTTGATGACTGCGACGCGGATTTGCTAGAAGGTTCACACCCGACAGCCGCAACAAACGCCTATGTAAAAAGATACATCGCAAAGGGCGTTAAGAAATATCTGCACCGCCTTATCCTGTCCCGTGTTTTAGGTCGGGAATTGGTATTGGGTGAACAAGTTGACCACGTTGACGGCAACGGGTTAAACAATGTTCGCGCTAATTTGCGCCTTGCAACGCACGCGCAAAACCAGCATAACCGGAGGCTTCAAAGCAACAATTCGACGGGGTTTAAGGGCGTCATTTGGCGCAAGGACTGCAAGCGCTATCAAGCGTTTATTAAGTTTAACAATAAGCGTAAACACATCGGCTACTTTGACAACCCCGCCGACGCGCACGCGGCGTATATGGCGGCGGCACGGGAATACTTTGGCGAGTTTGCGAACAGCGGGAAGGGGGAGTGATGAGCAACACGTTTAAGGCGGGGGATAAGGTCGTGCTGAGGTATTCGACTATCGACCTATCGGATAACGGCAGGTTTGTCGAGTACAACAACGACGGCTTAACGGCAACGTGCGAGGTTGACGGGTACACGGTGACGTGGGAAGTTCAGCATATCCTCGTCCCCTATCCCGAATATGCCGCCGACCTCGCAACGTATCGGGACGCGGTAGCGACGGGGAAGGTGCAGGGGCAGCTCGGACAGGACGCGGCGCTGTTGCGGCTGATTGGGTATTTGTTGGGCGAAGGGGGTGGGGAGTGAGCATCAACTATCAACACACATGGAAGGTCGGGGATATTGCGATTTACAAGCGTTCGGTTGAGACTATCAAGACCTGTCCGACGTGCGGACACGAAAAGGAAGCTGAGGAAATTGTTACTTCAATCGTTGTGATTGTAGACCGCCCCAAGCAATACCCGAACTGCGCTACTGTTTTTGACCAAGCCGAGCAACGGTCTTATTTCATGCGAACGGAAGGGTTAACGCCGTACATCGAACCCAACGACCCGATGCCGGATTATATCGGCGGTCTATCGCAATATACTGAGGATTTGAACACTATCACAGCGATGGCAAACAACGGGGACAATCCATCAGCGGCGCGAATGTTGAAATATCTATTTGACCAACGCAAGTAACCAGACCAGATACAGGAGTGACCAACCATGACCGACATTACCCATGCACTAAAGACCATCCGCCCGCTTGACGACGCTGAACGCCTAGAGGCTGAACACGAGGCCGTGAGCATCGTTATTCAGCGCGTCGGCAAGCAACCTGAACCCGCCGATTTCATGACCGTCACCCATAGCAAGTACCCGCCCATCGTTACGCGCATCGTCGCGACGTTATTGGCACTGGTATTTGTTGGTGCGTCGGCAATGAGCCTGTTTGTTATGTTTACCGCCGGTCGGGAATACTTCATGTACGGCGGTTTAGCATCGGCAACCCTCACCGCACACGGCGGGATTAACGACTTCAATCAAGGCGTCGTATCCGGCTTTGCCACCTTCCTACTCGGTGAGTTCCTCGTTATCCTGTCCACCGTTGCCGCGATGGTGTTTTATACTGGACGCGCCCGCCTCTGGTTCATCGTGCCGATTGTGCTAGGCTTGCTCATGACGCTGGTAGGCAACTGGACAGTCAAGCAGCCTCATGACTTCTTTGGCGTGTTGCTTGCCGTTACGCCCACCGTCGCCACGCTGTTTTTGGGTTTGGTCGGTGAGCGTCTCTTGTTTGCATCGATTGAAGCTCGTCACGCCGCCGATAGCGCCTATCAAGAGGCTATCGCACAATACGCGCAAAAAACGGCTAATCCGCAGTTGATGGATGGATACCGCCCTGCCCTCGCCAACGCGCTTAAAAAGGCCATTTACGCCGCAAATGTGAAGGGTACAGGCGCAACCCTGCGACGTGAGTTAATGGCGACGTTTAACAAGCAGGTGTGGAGCGCGTTGGTCATGCGGGAACTATCGGCGGATAACTGGTTCAACCCCGACGCCCAACCGGTGGACGTTGTGACCATGCCGCAACCTGAGCGCGTGACGGTTGAACCCGAACGCCCCGCCGAACTGCCCGCGCCAATGACCACCGAGGCCGCTGGACTGCCGCCGCGTAGTTCAACCCCGCGCAAGCGTAAGACGTTAGACCTCAGCGCCGCCCCGACCTTGTTTGATGATGTGAAGGAGTAAGACCGATGAACCGTCAATACCGCGTAACCATCACACCGGCGGCAGGGACGATACCGCCGCAGGATTACCCGCGTTACCTGTATGTTGACGCCGCAAACGTTGCCGACGCGGTGAGTGAGGCGCGGGCGGTGTTGCGCCTACGGGGGCATGAGCCGAGACTATTTGAGTTGCGCGTGGAGCGCAGGGGGAAGGTGGAGTGATGACCCCGTGTAAATTCCCACCCATCACGCACTTTTGCCCGCGCTGTTGTCACAACCGACCCATTACCGCCTTTGGCCTACGCTTGGGCGGATTGAAGCGGGGCTACTGTCTAGACTGTAAACGCGCCTTAGACCGTGAGCGATACCACCGCAAGAAACACGCCAAACACAAAACCATCGCCCTGTGATATACTCAAGACGACACCGCACACTCCCCCGTGCGGTGTTTTTGTTTATCCCAAATTCCGGTACAAATCCCAATATATCCCAAGTTTATCCCAAATCCGGCGGTACAATAGATACAGGCGCGGATGTGCAACCGGATTACCCACCGCATTCGCGCCAATTGTGTACCGTGGTACTGAATTGAGGATGAACAATGAACTTGCGGCATGATGATTTGATTGTGGTTAAAAACGGTAAGGATGCCAGCGCTGATTGGGTTATTGCCCGCGTTATGGATATTGATAAATCAAACCAGACTGCGCTTGCATGTTCGCTGTACCCCTGCGCAAACATAGCAGTATCGTTTGAGGATATTATGTCCGTCCCTCACCATATTGTTATGCTTGCGATTGTGCGTAGCGTAGCACGCGGATATGAAACATCCGCAACCGCAGATAACATTATGGGTATTCTAAGAACCTATGCCGCGCTATGGTCTGATTATCCAAAAATTACCCAAAACACCGATACCGTTGTATCGTGGTCGCCATCCGAGCAAACCTTTACCCTGACCACCCCGTATGGTCGGATTGTTAGTACCGGCATTCGTCACGAGGAAACAAAGACACCGTATAAGGACAACTATTAACCATGGCAAAGAAGCTAAGCATTTACCCTACCCAAGGCTATGCACTTATCCACACCGGTCTATCAGGCAATGCCGCAGGTCTGTATCCGATAACCAAAATTGCCGTAGAGCAATCCATCGGCGTCGGTAAGGTGATTGACCTTAACAAGCTGGATATGAGTACGGCAAGCAACTTAGGGGATACGGTGTTCTATCGTCTTTCCAGTGAAATTGTGAGACTTGACGAGTCGCATGTTGTTGTAATGCTTGACGGGATTATTGGTCAAGTGATTTACAAGGACGCTGAGTAACCATGTTGAGCAATGCCACCCGCACTCGCAAGACATTTGCTATTCATAGTTGGATTCTTGTCTTTCTAACTGTCAGTCGGTTTTTTACGCCCGCTGTTAGCGACACCGCCTTAACCATATTTGCCCTATTCAGTATCGGTGCTGTGATTGCCGCACTGTCTGAGGACTTAACCGGAAAGTATCAGGGTTAACCCATGACTGACCGATATGGCAACTACCCTAATTGGGATAAATTCACCAACGAACAGAAACTGATTGCTGAGGTTAGTTCGTCGAGGTTCATTATCGGGTTGATTGATACCTGTGACCTTGATGCCATGACGCCGGATGAGGCTAAGCGGTTTATTAGCCAATTGAAATACGAACTGTATCTTAACCGCATTGACCCCGCCGATTACGTGCATATTGACGAGGGTTTTCTGAACTCGCAAAACGTCCGCAATGTTCCAGAAGAACCGCCCATCGTATTCACTCAGCCCGACCCGTATATGTGGAGACGTAAATAACTTATGCCCGCACGCACCCCACGCCCAACCAAACCACAGGCCGCCGATAGCGCGGCTGTTAACGTTGGGGCAAAGCGTCGGGGCAATTATCGCCAATACACCGACGCTGAAAAGGCTGAGGCGTTGGTAGCGTTAGAGGCGAACAATGGCAACGTGAAAGGCACGGCGCGGGCGTTGGGTATCCCGATGCAAACCCTTGATAAGTGGTCTAAAGATATTGGCGTAAATCGGGACGTTCCAAAAATAGGGGACGAAAAAAGAATAGACTTTACACAGATGTTGGAAGCTGAAATTAACGCGGCGTTGGGCGCTATGATGCACAAACGTACAGATGCTTCTTATGCCGATATGTCCAGAACCATCGGTATTTTTATCGACAAACTAGAATTGTTACGCGGCAACGCAACGGCACGCCTTGAGGTGAACGGGTCAATGAGCTTGACCGAATTGTTTGACGGGGATGTTGAATAATGGTATCAACCCGTCCCCCTCTCACCCCGCAAGCCAAAGAGTTACGCCGTCGCCTCGGCAACCCGACAACGTTTGCACGCACCATCTCGATTATGGACAAGAACTCACGTATCGTGCGCTTGAAACATAACCGGATGCAAGCTCACTTCTTCCAAGAATACAGCTACGGCAAGCGCGTTACCGACCTGTTCCTGAAATTTCGTCAGGGTGGTGCAACAACCGGCATTCTCGCGGAGATTAACCGCGTCTGCTGGACTACCCCGACCCGCGCTCAAACGATGATGGACTTAGACGGCAAAACCGACCTAATTCGCGACGTTTCAAAGCGCATGTATGACACATGTCCTCGCTTCATAGAGGTCGATGGGATTAAGTTTTTTAAATCAGT
>JACCDR011033122.1_pt1 | contig 10889 bp, 13 predicted proteins | sample 7446431 | NCBI WGS metagenome assembly JACCDR01 (sample SAMN15323443, study PRJNA562643) | freshwater metagenome | isolation source: river surface water | place: USA:Blue River Watershed | collected 2017-08-17 | reverse complement strand
AGAGAAGAAGCGAACAATGGGCCGTATACTGTATTTACCCGGTCTTGACGCTCATCTGCCTGTTGCTGCTTTCTAATGCCGACATACTTCTCATAATTGCGACCAAACTGCCCCTTATCTGCGACAGGTTCGTGCCGTGCGTCCATCGCTTCAATTCTTTTCGCGAGCTCGGCTTTAGTCTCATCATTTAAACCTTTCAAACGAAATTGCTGATCCACGCGAGTAGAAGCGGAATTTCGCTCAGCATGCTCTGGGCGGAATATTTCGAGCAATTTTTCAGAATATTTTGGCAAACCCACGCTCAACAGCCCGGATTCCTGCATTGATAAAAGAAACTCAGCTGTGAAATATCGTGAGCTTCCATCGTAAAAAGAATATTTTTTGGAGCCAGCAAAAGCATAGCCAAAAACTCGAGCAATCTCTTTCATACGATAATTTCCTCCATCAATACTTGATGGTACATCGTAGGGAGGCGCGAAGGCGCTGAGCTGATCGACGAGATTCCAAAAACCAGGTGTCTTTGAAAGCTCGATTCTTGAAGAAGACTTCTGGCTGAATTTTGTAAACTCGAGAACCTGATCAGCTAATCGACTTTCAGGGGCTGACTTGACTAAGGGCAAATATTGCTGCCTCGTAAACACATTACTGCATGATTTCGCGGCCCAGGTAGGCGGCGAAAAATAAATAGCTCCACCTGCAACAAATAATAAGAACACCCTTGTCTCCATAAGTACCTCTTATGTCTTGGATTCAGATAAGAGTTAGATTTGCAAGAAATGCCTCAGGACGAGACGCCATTACAATTGAACTGAGAAAAAATACCTGTCTAAACTATCTTCAATGGAGCCGCTGAAGGTCAGTCAGTAAAGTTTTGCCGGATCTAACTGTCTCAAATTGAGAATTATTAATATTTTCCAAACTAGACTCGATCCACACAAAGACTAGCCGATAAGACCTATGTCAGATGATTAACAAGACTCTGGTTGAGTAGACTAGACGAAAATTTTGGAGGAATTCCATGTCAGATAAGAAACAAAAAGACCAAGGGCAAAATGTAGTCTCTTTGGCTGCTCATAAATGCACAGCTGAGAACTGCAAACATAAACCTGAGCGTGCTGGGTTCTGCACTGAGCACTATGCCTGGTTTAAAGAAGGTTTGCTGACTTTGGAAGGCTTTAAGGCACGTGATTTCGATAAAAAGTATCACGATTATATGCGCAGAAAAGCTGCTTAATTTTATTGTTTAAACGAGCCCATGACGGGATCGGTCCTATGTTTAATCCGTTGGAAAACCCTGGCTAAAACCAGGGTTTTTCTTTTATGATCACAGCATGAAAAAAGCAGCATTGATCACAGGTGCTAGCTCCGGGATCGGGGCAGCGACCGCAAGAATATTCTCTGAAAATGGTTACTTTGTTTATCTCTTAGGAAGAAACGAGGAAAGACTGAACGAAGTCGCCATCAATTGCCGAAATGGCGCCTCTCTTCTGAAAGCAGATCTTTCCAATGATGAACAGCTAAATAAATACACTCAGCATCTCTTTGAAAGACCTGATACGAAACTAGAGGTCCTGGTCAATAATGCCGGGATTTTCGAAAGACATTCCCATCTCGAACAAGGTTTAGATGTTTGGCGAAAGCAATTCGAGACTAATCTGTTTGGATCAGTGGCCATCACTCAGAAATTGATGCCTCTTTTTTTAAAACACAAATCCGGAGCGATTGTGAATGTGTCCTCGACTTTGGCTCACAAACCCATGGCAGACACCTCGGCCTATTCAGCCAGCAAAGCAGCGATGATCACTTGGACAAAAAGCTTAGCCCTTGAGATGGCCAATCACAATGTTAGGGTGAATTGCATTTGCCCGGGGATTGTCGACACCCCGATTCAGGAATTTCACTCTTTACCTGAAGAAGCTAAGAAGCAAATTCTTCATCGTTTGAAAGATGTTCAACCCCTCAGACGGATTGGCACGCCAGAAGAAATTGCAGAGAGCATTTATTTCCTCGCGAGCGATAAATCTCGGTGGACGACAGGCGCTGTTTTAGATGTTGATGGCGGCATTAATCTGAAATGATTTGCGCTTTCCGGTACCGCTTCAGCGCGGCTCATTTCTACCATCAGACCTCTTGGTCCTTTGCTCAAAATCAAGAGACCTTTGGCAAATGCTTCACTGAGTACGGCCATGGCCACGATTATATTGTTGATGTTATGGTCGAGAATCAAAGCTCAGAGATCGAAGTTATTGATCAAGCATTAAAAGATGTGGTTTCTAAAATCGATCACCAACATCTCAATTTTGTTTTTGCTGAATTTAAAGAAAGGGTCCCGACGACTGAAAATTTGGCTCAATTTATTCTTAAAGAAATGAAATCCGTTTTAGAAAATAAAAAAGCCGAAGTGCAAATCAAGCATCTCCGGCTTTTTGAAAACCCTTCGATTTGGGTCGAGCTCAGTCAGTAGCTATATACCGCATCCGCATCAAGATCTTTCCACTTTTCTCCATCCTTGAGCTTTGGAGCGACTCGACCATTCATTTCCAAGATACGATCTCCATCCGCTGGGAAAATGAAAATGACGGGATTTACGATGGCGGCAATGAGAAAGCTTGAAGGCTTCATTTTGACTTTGACAAGCGTTTTATCACCTACTTTCTCTTCGCTCTCTTTAAAAATTTTAAACCCCACTGTCTCCTGCCGGTCCCAAACTCCGTAGCGAAAGCTGACAGTTTGACCCTTCATGATCTCTGTCCAATTGTCCTTAACAAAACGCTGAAAATTCCCTGAGGTGACAAAAGTATCTTCAAGCTTTTCTTCTTTGGTTGTTGTTTTACCATCAGCTGTTTTCGTGAAGAATGCTTTTCCATTTTTTATCTCAATAAACCCTTTGCGACCTGTCTGATGGTGAATCACTTCGTCGCTCAATATTTGAGACCCTTGCATCATAACTGATTGCTCAACGACCAGCTTGCCTTCGACATCCGTAAACCTAGCAACGGCTCTTGATTTATCGCCGTCCAAAGGAGTGACGACAACTTCCATATTAAACAAAAGCTTTTTTCTTCCCGAGTTCTGCTCATAAAGAGCCGCCGTATAGGCCTGAGAGGAAAGGCTGACCATAAATCCAATTAAAATCACGGCGATATTGATGAAACGCATGTTTGCTCCTTTTCAAGATAACTCATTTCGTATAGAACATCTCTATGCAAACAAAGCGACCCGGTATTGGTCAAAAGAAAACTTCGGATGCAGGCCCTCCTGATGAAATCCTGCGCCTCTCTAAGCTTATGGCTGAGAAGGGCCTTTGCTCACGCCGAGAAGCGGATGCTTTTATTGCGCAAGGTCTTGTTTTTGTGAATGGCCAGAGAATAGACGAGCTCGGCACAAAGGTTCGTCGAGACTCACAAATCGAGCTCGCAGCCCTTGCGCAAAAGAAGCAAGACTCTCTGGTGACCATCATTTTAAACAAGCCCATCGGCTACGTCTCGTCCCAACCCGAGCCTGGATATGAACCTGCCATTCGCCTGCTGACAATGGATAATTACGATGGTCCTCAGAAGCCAGATATCAATCCACAATCTTTGGATAAGCTCGCTGTCACAGGACGCTTAGACATCGACTCTCAAGGCCTTTTGATTTTCACTCAAGATGGAAGATTAGCAAAACAAATCATTGGCGAAGACGGCAAAGTCGAAAAAGAGTATCTCGTTCGCGTTCGCATGCACGATGGCAGCCGTCTCCCCCAGCAAAGTCTCGAGCTATTAAGATATGGTCTCGAGCTGGATGGAAAAAAGCTCAAACCCGCCATCGTCGAGTGGGTGAACGAAGATCAGTTGCGCTTCGTTCTGACTGAAGGAAAAAAACGTCAAGTTCGCCGGATGTGCGAGCTCGTTGGCCTAGAGGTTCACGGTTTGAAGCGAGTCCGCGTAGGCAAGCTCATGCTCGGAAAATTACCTGAAGGCAAATGGCGCTTTTTGGGCGCGCATGAAGAAATCTAGTTCGGTCTTTGGCTGGCGACCAGCATGGATTCTCGCAAACGCTCCAGATATGAAATTTCTTTTCCGTCAAAGCCCGCAGCCATTCTTTTTGAATGCGAAATAGGCTCTACCCTGCGAGGCAAGATCTCTCTCAGTTTATCCATTCTCTCTGGAAAATCTTCTTGGGGATCTAATTTTTCTTGTTTGCAAATTTCTCGATACCAGCGAGAACCAAAATCGACGTGTGCGACTTCGTCATCAAAAATAGTTTTTAGCACAGGCCTTAAGATGACGCCATCGACACTGTCCAATCGACGAATGAGAGTTTCCCCCGCATCAAGCCCGCTACCTTCGAGGTATCTGTGCACGATGAGAATGCGATCCAATAAAGAATCCTTGTCGCTCACGGCCTGCCAAAGACCTAAATGAATAGGCCAGTCTCCCCATTTGAAACCCAGCTTCTCGATGGCATTAAGGCACAACAATAAATGCTCAGATTCTTGGATGGTAATTGCTAAGAGCTCTTCTCTGAAACCGCGAGGAGCTTCTGGGAATTCGATCAGCGAGCGATATCCCAATTCCATTGCCTGCAATTCGATATTAGCAAGATCATGCAGGAGCCTCGCTTGGCCCTCTTTAAAAGAAAGACCTTTTTTCGGTGGGTGATTTTTCGCGGGTGAGATCACAGCATCGCGCAAGGGTTCGCTACAAATTTTATGTTGCAGAGATGGCTTTGAAGAAAAAAGATCCTCGCCGTACTTTCTGGCAAGCTCAGCTTTTTCGCGAACAGATGAGATCTCAAACATAATCTACTTTTTCGATTTTGTTTTTTGCTCGGCTTTGCCGAAAGCCGCAGCCAAAGCGCCAAAGCTTTGATTGCCTTGATGTTGCTTCCAAGACTGGTCGTCAGTTTCCGTCGGAAGACCCAAAGAGATTTTTCTCTCTTCGAATTTGATTTCATCAATACGAACTTTGATCACTTCGCCTTTTTTCTTCGTCTCATACTGAGTTGCCTCTAAAGAGTCTCTCCATTTCGATTTAGGTAAAAGACCATTGATGCCGCTTTCAATCACAACGAAGATTCCGAAAGTCTCTTTTTTATCCACAACTCCGTCAAGAATAGTGCCCACTGGATATTTCACAGGAACCTGCATCCAGGGATCCCCAATGCCACCCGCTTGTTTAACGGAGAATGATATTTTAAGGCGAGCATCCGCTTCTTCGATTTTAAGAATCTTCACTTGCACCGGATCGCCTTCGCGAACAGCTTCTGAAGCGTGTTTCAGTCTTGTAAAGCCAAGCTCAGAAATATGCACTAATCCCTCGACGCCGCCATCGACTTCAACAAAAGCTCCAAAATTTTCCACTCGGGTCACTCGGCCCTGAAGAACGTCGCCCACTTTGTGCGTTTCAAGCCAAGCCCCTTCGTTTTCTGCTTTTTGCAGATCTAAAAGCTTTCGACGAGAAACGACGATATTTCTTTTCTGGCTGTTTTTTCCTGGCTCAAACTGAGTGATTAAGAATTCATATTTCTTACCTACTTGGCCCGCAGTATCCGTGATCATTCTTGAATCCAATTGACTCAAGGGGCAGAAAGCGAGAGCGCCGTTGATGCTCACGCGGTAGCCACCATTCACGACCTCGGTGATTTTTCCTTCCACAGGTAATTCCATATCAAAAGCATCCTCCAGACTGTCGACATCCGCAGGGGCTCCTTTGGCGCCTTTTCTGATAGCGCGAATTTCATCACCTTTGATTTTTGTTACGATCACATCAATGATCTCACCGACTTTGTATTTGACAGCATTATTCTCATCCAAAAGATCTCTCGTCATGATGATGGCGTCATTCGGAGTTCCCGTCGAAACGAAACTCTCCTCTTTTCCGATACTGAGAATTTCGGCTTTCAAAGCATCGCCAACCTTCAATCTTCGGCCTGCAGTTCCTAGGGATTGCTCAAATAAAGTACCAAAGTCAGCACTTGTATCTTGTTTTACATCGTTAAAGAGGTCAGTTGAGGATTTTTTCGCCATAATTCACCTTCGGAAAGAGACTTTTGCTTCTAATTGTTGGGCTTAACACTTTAAGCCAAACACCCCACTGCTTTACAAGATTTAATGCTTTTCGATAAGATCTTATTCCTAGTTTTTTAATTCTGACCGGAGGAATCATGGGAAAAGGCTGGAAAAGCCCCATCAAAGCGGCAAATGCTCAGAAAAAGGGCGCTATCTTCACCAAGCTCGCAAGAGAGATTATGGTGGCAACAAAGATGGGCGGAGCCGACCCTGCCATGAATGCTCGTCTTCGTTTAGCTATTGAGGCTGCGAAGAAACAACAATGCCCGAACGATACCATTGATCGTGCGATTAAAAAAGGCTCGGGCCAATTGGATGATGGCAGCGTTGTTGAAGAAACAATGTATGAGGGCTACGGCCCCCACGGAGTTGGAGTCTTGGTCGAGTGCCAAACTGACAATCGGAATCGCACCGTTCCTGAAATCAGAGCCATTTTTAAATCTCACGAAGGCAGCATGGGTGAATCCGGAGCTGTGGCTTGGATGTTTGACCGAGTCAGTCTCGTCGAGGGAACGAAGGCCGGGACTTTTGATCCTGAAGAAGAAGCCATTGAAGCAGGAGCCAACGAAGTTGAAAAAACCGATGAAGGCTATGCTTTTTACGGGGATCCAACCAGCTCGGGCGAAATTGCAAAAGCTCTTGCCGCTCGTGGCTGGACAGTTACTAAAGCAGAACTTTCTTATAAAGCGAAAAATTTGACAGAGCTCACTCCTGAACAGGAAGAAGCAGTGGCCGAATTTTTAAATGAGCTAGATGATCACGACGATACCCACCGAGTTCACGTGACTATGTAGAACGCACCTTCGGTGCGATGTAACCCGCACCTTCGGTGTAATTTAGCTAGCCTTGGCTGGCGAAAGCCATGGCGAAAAAGCGAATTTGCTTAAGCATTGAAAATAAACCATTGGCTCTGCTGGGAGAGAGATTTCCCTCAAAACCAATGGCCTTTAAAAAATCCGGCGGAGTCGTTAAGATCTCTTGCGGAGTAGATCCAGAATAAATTTTTAATAATAAAGCGACCAGGCCCTTGACCAAAAGCGCATCGCTATCGCCTTGAAAAATAATTTTACCTTCAGAATTCTTTTGAGCATGTAGCCAGACTTGGCTTTGACAGCCTTTAACTTTGGCCTCTTCCGTTTTTAAAGAGGCATCCAAGTCAGGAAGCTCTTTTCCCATAGCAATAATCAGCTTGTAGCGAGACTCCCAGTCTTGGGTTTTTTGAAATTCCGCGGTGATTTTGTCTGCTCTCTCTTTAAGGCTGCTCAAGTATGCTCCTGTTGAATCTTCACAAGACTTTCGAAAAGCTTTTGCTCCAAGTCCTCACCGATCAATCCAATAGCTTCTCGGTACTGTCCGCGATCCATGGAGCTGACGATGTGATGGCACTTTATGAAAAATTCCTCTTGTTCGTCAAAGTATCCATTCCAAATCTTTTTAGCCTGAGCTAGCGGCAAAACTTTGGCTTTCATTTCGGCTTCAGTGGCCTCATGCCGGTTAAGATAATCTAGCATTCCGCTCACCTGTCTTGGCGAGAAATCCATATGCACTAAAGCTTCTTCCATCAAGGCCATTTCAGTATAGGTCAAATATTCATTGAGTCGCTGCCAAAACGTCAGACCTTTTTTCGCATAATCTGATTTACAAAAAAAAGTCGTACAAACCGCGCCCCTCTGCTTCCAAATTCCACAATTATTGGCCTCTTTGTTATAATACGAGCAAAGCCACTCTCGCTTATTGCCAAAATCTTCATACTCGCGATGATTAAAATTCACTTGGTAAGCAAGGCTGGCAGTCATGCCAATCGGCAAAGAATAATTTCGATCTTTAATTTTCTTTCGAACGACATCCCCGCCAGGAAGATGGGGGTCTTTCAAAATGGCTCCAATCAGATAATTGGGCATAAAGGGCTCATAGGTGCAACACTTGAGATCTGGTTGATAAACAGGTTTTTTCTTGCCCTGTTTTTCCTTGGTCATCGCACAATCACCACAAGTCGCTAATGTCTCGGTGACCTTTGCACTCAAGAGCTCTCTCGGCAAAAGTTCATGATATATCAACGGCAAGTGGTGCTTGATCATGACTTCTTCTTATATTGTTGATCTTAATTTCTTAGCAGAACAACGGCGATTTCTTTTTTCCACATACTGAGTAAGCAAATCACCGCTCACAAGCTCGCCCTCAGGTGCTACAAAGTCTTGGCAATTCATCCACGAGGGGAAGGCCAAGGCCCCTGCGGAGAGATTTTCTTTTTCATTTAAAATGAGAGGAACAATTTGCTCCACCCAATTTTGCATATCTTGTTGCCGGATCAAGCTTTGTCCCGACCACATCATGGCAAGATCCACCGCGGTGGCATACCCAACTTGCCCCGGGTGTAGCTTGGTCCCTTTTTCTTTGGCTGCTTTCACGGAATAAACTTGGTGAATATAAACTTCGATATCCAGTCGTTTGAATTCTTCGCTCGCTTTTGCGTAAATCTCGGGATCGCCTTCGGCATTATCACCGACGAGGATTAATTTTTTAGGATTGTGTTTTGCAACCAGGGCACGAATAGCATTATTTTTATGTTCCTCATCCACTGGATTTTCTCGCAAAAGAACTTCGCCAGCTGGGAATTGAGCTTTTTTGAGAAGCTCTCTGTGACTGTTATTCATAATGATTTTATAAGCATTGCTCACATAAGCGATCACAAGTCCGGGCTCGCTCTTCATTCGAAGCTGGTATAAAGAACTCATACCAAGAAAAGGATTGTCTGTTCTTAATCCGTTTTGCGCGAGATCTAATTTATTTAAAACTCTTGAAACCTTCAGAGTATCATCAATATCGGAAATCAAAAGAGTCTCAACTTGAGAAAGCTCGCCAACAACAAGGCCTTGAGTTTTACTCTGAGCCTGAGAACTGGCTGCCAGCGCGAAAATGATTAAAAACTGAACAGCTGCTGTCTGAATTAGTCGATTCATAGAAACCCCCTCAAATGTCTCAGTTCGCGATCAGGTTCTTATACTTTATTCGCAAGTCTTTTCAAGCTCTTATCCTGTCTCAATAGGAGACGATATAAGCGGTTTTGGCATCCCAATTGCTCTCTAAAACCATATCTAGGCTTGATCTTAAGCCTTTGATGACCGAGGAGATGAGCATGAAGTACTCTTTTAAAAAGCTGACATTCATCACGCTGCAGATACTGATCGCTGTGAGCTTTATCCTAGGCTCACTGACTTCGCATGCTTGGATCTCGAAAGAAGAGACTTTAAAACTTTATAATTTTAAATTCAAAATGGCTGATTCCAGCTTCGAATACTCGCAAAAAAGCGCCAGCTATGAAGAGGCTTTTGGCAAAGCTGCGAAAGCTTGCTACCGCCACTTTAAAAATGGCAAACCTCTCAGCGAAGATCGCGGCCTTGATATTATCGACGTCTGCGCCAACCCCCGCTCCTAAATGGTACCAGGTCCTATTTCGGGACGCGCCTTGTCGCCTAAAAGTAATGGCCTACCTTTTGGGAAATGAATACAATGAGGACATCACGGAGGTTTGCCATGGGATTACTATCACCAGTTATGGATTTTCTTTTCGGAAAAGATCCGGACATTTTCGATGCCAACGGTAACGTGATTCACAAACATCCAAAGAAAAAATGGGACGCTTGGGCTAATCGCTTGAAGCTTGATCCCTCGTACAATTGGCGCAACCACACAGGCACTCTGGCCGGCCAATCTAAAAATACCGGTAAAAATAAAAATTAATTCCAGTTTTCTTTTTTAAGAATATCTTGCCACTGAGCCACTTGATTCATGGTCTCGATCGGCGTTTTCGTTTGCACTTTAAATGTCATGATCTCATCAATGATGGGATGCTTTTGCGGAAGTTGATCCATCAAAGTCAGTTGAGTACTGATGTTTTTATTCGCCTTGGCCGGTATTTGCGCGCCGCGTCCCGAAGCAGGACCTGGTACCTTTTGATCGAGAAGAGCTTGGGCTCGGACAGTGATCATTTCAGGAAGGCCCGCAAGTTTAGCAACTTGGATTCCGTAAGATTTCTGAGCAGGACCCAGTTTCAAAGTATGAAGAAATTTAATTTCTCCCCCGCGCTCGCTCACAGCCATGTGCGCATTTTTTAACTGCGGGAATTTTTCTTCTAAAGCTGTGAGCTCATGGTAATGAGTCGCAAAGATCGTCATCGCGGCTTTTTTCAAAAGAATAAATTCGAGAATACTTTGAGCGAGGCTCATTCCATCAAAAGTACTGGTCCCGCGTCCAATCTCGTCCACAATCATCAAAGATTTGTTGGTGCTCTTTTCTAACATTTCCGCTGCCTCTGTCATTTCCACCATGAAAGTAGAAAGCCCTTCGGTGAGCTGATCGCTGGCTCCAATACGAGTAAAGATGTGATCGAACAAAGGGATCTTCGCTTCATCAGCGGGAACAAAACATCCCGTTTGAGCCATGATCGCCGTGATCGCGATTTGCCTCATCAGCGTCGATTTACCAGCCATATTAGGGCCCGTTAAAAGCAAACATCCGCCTGGATCTAAATGAATATCATTCGCCACAAAAGATCCCGTTTTCATTTTTTGCAGGGATCTCTCCACCACCAAATGACGACTGGCTTTCAGACTGAGGTGACCCGATTCTTGGAATTGAGGGCGTACAAGCTTGGCTTCAATCGCCAGCCAAGCAAAGCTAGAGAAAACATCTAGCTCACTGCAAAGACCTGCCAAAGCCAAAAGATCAGAAGCCGATCCAAGACATTTTTGCCTTAAATTCTCAAAAATCGCGTATTCAAGATCTGCGCGCTTGCTCTGCGAAGAAAGAACTTTCTTCTCCAGCTCCAAAAGCTCTT
>JACCDR012615764.1_pt1 | contig 10890 bp, 11 predicted proteins | sample 7446431 | NCBI WGS metagenome assembly JACCDR01 (sample SAMN15323443, study PRJNA562643) | freshwater metagenome | isolation source: river surface water | place: USA:Blue River Watershed | collected 2017-08-17 | reverse complement strand
TTTTGGGGGATGGGTTAGTATGCTGTGAGGGATAAGATGATACAAAACAGCTCCGACAGAAGTGACGTAGTAGCGAGCGAGAGCATGTAGCACGTGGACAAAAGGTTCTGATAAAAATGTCTGGTGTGTCAGGGTGTCAATCTTGCGAATATGATATGGGAGATTTTTTAGCTCGGTTTTAATGTCCGAGACCGGCACACTGGAGAGGGTGATGCCGTAAGACTTTTTTTTACGCAATGGTACCGACACCAAAGAACCCAGAGGAATATTTTCTTTACTAAAATAGTAGAGTGAATCTTGTAGTGCATGTTTGCCTATAGGCGCAACACCGATGACGTACATGGTTACAATATAACACGAAGGAGCATGTTTCTATCCTTGACATAGATACTTTCCTCGTTTGCAACCTCAAAGCGAGGTTCTTGGCCGATGTAGACGGGCATAAAGTTTTGAAAACCACCAGCATCTCGGTCGATAATATAAATACCTGTTTCGTGAGCAAACATAATGACATCTGGGCGGTTTTTATAAAACGCTACAGAACGAATCGGTGATATGCCTGTAAAGACAGTTTTGGAACCATCGGCTGTTTCGCTCATAATGCTTTGTCCTTCTACCCATATGCTGACGTTGCCATCGGTACTGACAAGTGGTTTTGTTTTGGTGGGTAGTGCGTTGTTTTGTATACGTGCATATATGCTGTTGTACTCTGGATCACGTTCGGTGATGATTTCACCAGTCGTATTTCTGCTACGCCAAATAGGGTATATGGTCTGTGTTTCTTTTTCTTGTATCACTACATCGCGTTTCCAAGGAAAATAACCTTCTTTACCGATCACTATTTCGTGACTACCAGGCATGAGTTGAAAAACTGCTTGTTGTTGCGTACGTGTGCTGATAAAGCGGTCTCTGCCGTTGATGTATACGTGTGTATCAGCCAGAGGAATATCAATGACCAGCGTTCCTCGTTTGACGATCGCTAGGGAAGAGGATATGCGGTATCCAGACAGGAAAAACCATAGTGCTCCTATGATGAGGACACCAAAAATAGCTAGACTGATTTTTTTTACTTTGCCATGCATATGGGATATTATATGTGATATGTCATTTTTTTCCAAAAAACTCGGTATTGACCTCGGTACAGCAAACACACTTGTCTTTTTGCCAGGTAGAGGAGTGGTCTTAAATGAGCCATCAGTCGTTGCTGTCTCTCAAGAAGATAATAAAATCATGGCTATTGGATTGGAAGCAAAAAGCATGATTGGTCGTACGCCAGACAACATCATTGCATATCGTCCCATGCGTGACGGTGTCATCGCTGACTATCGAGTGACAGAAGCCATGCTACGATACTATATTGATAAAGCTTTAGGCAAGTTTAATTTTTGGAAACCAGAAGTATTAGTCTCGGTCCCGGCGGGAGTCACATCGACCGAGCGTCGTGCCGTGATCGAGGCAGCTATCAAAGCTGGTGCTAAAAATGCCTATGTGGTCAAAGAACCCATTTTGGCTGCGATCGGAGCGGGCATACCGATTCACGAGCCTGTGGGACACATGATCGTCGATATTGGTGGTGGTACCACAGACGTAGCAGTCATCTCTCTTGGCGGTATTGTGGCATCAAAATCGGTCAAATGTGCTGGTAACAAAATAGACCACGCTATTGCTGACTATATAAAAAAGACCTTCAATTTGGGGGTAGGGGATAAAACCGCCGAGGATATCAAGATTACCATTGGCTCGGCCATTCCGCTCGACGAAGAATTGTCCATGACTATCAAAGGTCGTGATTTTATCACTGGTCTGCCTCGTAGTGTAGAAATCAAAACAAACGAAATCGTCAAAGCGATTAGTAAAGATTTACGAGATATGATCGGGGCGATCAAAGACGTTTTGCAAGAGACACCACCAGAATTGTCATCAGATATTATTGACAGGGGTATTATTATGACTGGTGGGACGTCACAGTTGCGCAATTTTCCAGAACTGGTCTTGCGCAGGACGGGGGTCAAGGCTGTCTTGGCCAAAGATGCTCTGTATTGTGTAGTAAAGGGAACCGGTATCGCTCTCGAGCATCTCGATATGTACAAAAAAAGCATTATTGCCAAAAGATAAGGTGACAACACTATGAATTTTGATCACTTATTTACCACACACCCTATTCACCATGCTCATTTTTTAGTGGGTCCTCGGGAAGATATTGTCGACAATCTGATCGCTTCCCTGGAAAAACATTTTGGTATTGTCTTTGGAAATCACTCGGATGCTCTGCATATTCGCTATACCACTATGTCTATCAACGATACGCATTTTTTGCGAGAGCGTGAAGAGCGAAAAGCTTTTGTCTATCCAAAAATCTTTATTGTCGCTTTTGAAGCAATCTCTTTTGATGCCCAGCAAGCACTCCTGAAACTCTTGGAAGAACCAAAGCCCGAGACGTATTTTTTTCTGGTCGCTCCACAAGATACACTGGCTCCTACCTTGCGCTCGCGAGTACTGACGGTCCACGTGCGCAGGGGTACAGTCATCTCTGGTAAGGATATAGTGGCCAAAAACCCAGCCGAGCGCTTGGCTCTGGTCAAAGACATGACAACGAGTATCACCAACGAAGAAAAAACCAAGCAAGACGCTATCGACCTTATCTCGGTCTTGGAAGACTATGTGTACAAAACAGAGGATTATCCGCGTCGCCTGGAGGCCCTGCATGCTCTCTCCAGTGCCCGTACCTTTCTGCATCAAAGCGGCGCCCCCATCAAGCTCATTTTGGAGTATGTGATGGTATCTGTATAAGATTTAGATAACCTTGTTTTTTTCATATTTTAATGTATAGTGTTTTTAGAGAATATGCAAATCCCACGAGACCAAGATTATCAATTTACCTTAGTTTGGATAAATCTACTCGGACTTATTATCTTTATTGGAGGTATGATGATGGGTCTAACTTTCATAACCCAACACAAGGCAATTGGTGTTGCTACTGGAGTATGTATGACTATCGTCGGATTGTTTATGATATCAATCCATGTTCCACTAATCTACCCTGAAAAGTTGTTTGTTTTTACCTGGCATGACTTTGTACAACCAATGTACTATACTATTTTTCTTTTGTTTGGTGTTCTCTTATTAGAGCCTTTCTCTCAAGTCAGAGAATTATTTTTGTGGCTTGGTGGATTGTGGATAGTTTCCTTTGTTTCGCAGGTACTCATACGAATCGCTGGACGAGTGGGTACATTGATTTCTCGTAGGTAATATATACTAGCGTGGTATGCGCACACCTCACAGGGTGCGTTTTTCTTTTGTCATATATTTGCTATACTACAGGCATGTCATACAATTTTTCTGCATTCAAAGAACAAACTACCCATATTGAAGAGTGGCTTCGTAAAGAATTTGCTGGGATCAGGACAGGCCGAGCTACCCCAGCTGTGTTGGACACCATCTCCGTCGAAGCGTACGGTACCTTCATGACTCTCAAAGAAACTGCTTCTGTTACTGTGGAGGAAGCCAGGACACTGAGGGTGATCCCTTGGGATCTTTCCTTGGTCAAAGCTATCGAAAAAGCCATCATGACGTCTTCACTTGGTCTGTCTGTCTCTGTCGACGACAAGGGTTTGCGAGTCATTTTTCCAGAGCTGACTTCTGAGCGTCGTGAAGGTTTTGTCAAAATAGCCAAAGCAAAGCTGGAGGAAGCCCGAGTGACACTACGTACCGAGCGCGAGAAAGTACAAAAAGACATTGATCAAAAAGAAAAAGCAGGTGGTATGGGTGAAGACGACAAGTTTCGTTACAAAGCAGAATTACAAAAAATGGTAGATGATACAGGCAAAGTGCTCGATGAATTATTTGCAAAAAAAGAAAAAGAGATTCTTGAATAAATATGTTTATCATCACATTTATTATCATTTTGACCATTTTGGTCATTGTCCATGAGTTTGGTCATTTTATTATCGCTAAAAAAAGCGGTATTACTGTGCACGAATTTGCTATTGGGTTTCCACCTACTCTGTTTCGAAAAATGTGGCGAGGCACCGAATACAAGCTCAACCTCATTCCGTTTGGTGGGTATGTCAAAATAGAAGGTGAAAATGCTGAAGTACCTCAACATACTCCAGGCAGTTTGTCTTCTAAACACAGAGGTATCCAAGCTTTTGTGCTCCTCGGTGGTATTATATGTAATCTTCTCTTTGCGTGGATACTCATCTCTGTTTGTTTTATGATCGGCATGCCCACGTCTGTCGGTACGTCTCGTTTTGGTGAAGTAAAAAATGTTCAAACGGTCATTGTGCAAGTCTTGCCAGGCAGCCCAGCGGCTATAGCCGGACTCAAATCTGGTCAAGAAATTATTTCTTTGACATCCGGCAATACCACACTGCGAGACATGAGTCCAGAAGCCTTTAGTCAAGCTATCAGTCAGACCATGGGCCAGTCACTGTCTGTGACTGTGCTTGAGCAAGGTGTAGAGAAACAAGTATCTGTCACACCGACACAGCAGATTGTTCCTGCAGAACCAGAGCGTTTTGCTATAGGTGTCAGCACAGATAGGGTGGGGGTATTACAACTACCTCCACACACTGCTTTGCTGGAAGGGGCCATCAGTACGGGGGCTCTCATATGGGGTACGGTCGTTGGGATTACCAAGTTACTCATCGATCTCGTCACACTACAAGGAGACTTTTCGTATATTACCGGACCAGTAGGGATCGCTTCGACGGTAGGGGAGGCTGGGGCTCTCGGTTTCGTTTATTTGCTTTCTCTGACCGCTCTTATTTCTATCAATCTCGCCATCGTCAACCTGGTCCCTTTTCCGGCTCTTGATGGTGGGAGATTGCTGTTTGTCATTGTCGAGGCTGTGACTCGACGCTCTCTGCCTGTAGCTGTGGTCCGCTGGACCAATACCGTAGGATTTTTCCTGCTTTTACTACTCATGTTTTTAGTGACTAAAAACGATATTGTTCGGTTGTTGTGATATTGACTTTTATACCTAAATATGATATAATATATCCAGAAAGGAGCAAAGATGAATCAACTCTTCATCTTTGCGACAACCATGGCAGTGATGCTGTGGATTGTCGATTTTGCTCTCGGGTGCTTTGGCACGCCGGGAGCGATGCTCCGCGGTCAATACCGGCGCCTCTTGCGCTGGTGTGGCCGCCAGTTTTCGCGCCTGGCCAGGTGGGCCTGGCGCACGTATCAACAATTTTTGCTTGGGATCGGGGTCGGCATTCTCGTCGCTCTGTACTTCCAAGCAGGTCGCTTGTGTCAGTAGACACGGGCGACTTTTTGTATATTTGACACTGTGTGTATGTTAGTGTAACCTCTTGTATCAGAGGTGGGGACTCATGTTAGATTTGGTCTTCCGGACCCCCCGCATCTGGCATCCCCACCTCCCTCTTCTTGCACACACTCCGCTCTTTTCGCGGACCAACATGTTGGTCCGCTTTTCTTTTTATATAAAACTTTGCTACTATATCCATATGCGAATATCTCGTTTATTTTCTCGGCCACGCAAAGAGGCTCCAAAAGATGAAATATCAAAAAACGCACAGCTCTTGTTGCGAGCTGGTTTTATTCATAAAGAAATGGCCGGAGTGTACTCATACTTACCCCTCGGTTTGCGAGTGCTCAACAACATTCAACACATTATCCGAGAGGAGATGAATCGTATCGGTGGTCAAGAGCTTTTACTCACTGCTCTCCAAGATAAAGAAGTGTGGGAAAAGACCAATCGTTGGAATGATCATGTCGTTGACGTGTGGTTTAAAACTGCTCTGAAAAGTGGTGGTGAGCTTGGACTGGCCAATACTCACGAGGAGGCGATCGCCGCTCTCATGACGCACCACATCTCTTCATACAAAGATCTTCCTTTTGCTGCATATCAATTCCAAACCAAGTTTCGAAATGAAACTAGGGCCAAGAGTGGTATCATGCGTACGCGTGAGTTTATCATGAAGGATTTGTATTCATTTCATACAGATGAAAAAAGTCTCGATGCTTTTTATGAACAAGTGAGCGACGCGTACATGCGTATTTTTGCTCGAGTGGGCTTGGGTGATGTCACCTACAAAACGTTTGCTTCTGGCGGAGCTTTTTCAAAGTTTAGCCACGAGTTTCAAACTATCTGTGATGCTGGTGAAGATCATATCTATGTGAATACAGAAAACAATATTGCTATCAACGAAGAAGTGTATACCGAGGAGACTTTGAAAACGCTATCTTTGGATACAGCTACTCTCGATAAAAAAACTGCGATCGAAGTGGGTAATATTTTTAAACTAGGTACAAAATACTCCGAACCTCTTGGTCTGATGTATACCGACGAAACAGGAGAGAAAAAACCAGTGGTCATGGGAAGCTATGGTATAGGCCCTGGGCGCCTCATGGGGGCTGTGGTAGAGACTTTGTCTGATGACAAGGGAATAGTGTGGCCAGAATCCATTGCTCCTTTCAAAGTGATTGTGACTGGCTTGGGTGATTCCTCTGCGGTACGAGAAAAAACAGATGAATTGTATGAGATGTTGGTCCGTCATCATGTTGATACTCTGTATGACGACACCCAGGATCGTCCGGGAGAAAAGTTTTCTCGAGCTGATCTGTTCGGTATACCTATTCGTCTTGTTGTTTCTGAAAAAACACTCGCCGAAGGTGATATGGTGGAGATAAAACGCCGTACCGAGACAGATACAGATCTAGTACCCTGTGACGATATTGTAGCTCTTGTGAAGTAATACACACACGTGCAGACTCTTGGCCGTTTCTGGACATATAGTTTTTTATATGTTTTGATTATGGCAGAATGATTACCCTACATATTTTTGTGGAGTGGACATGGATCCTGTCTGCCGTGGGGCTGTCGGTGTACGTGATGCACCGTTTAATTGTCAGAATAGGGGTTTTGAATGGTCATCTTGATTGCTTGGCTATATCTATGATGGCATCCGTATTTGCTAGCGCAATAGTTGGTATTGCTATGAAACTATTATTCCTATTGCAGGCATTTGCTGATCCATATTTGGATTTTTCACCTCTATTGTGGTATACATTGTACGAACAGACGCTATGGATCAATGCGCTTTTTTCCTACTTAGCCGTTTTCTTTATAAACGAAAGACATCGTGATCGCCCGTAGGGCGATTTTCTTTTTACAAACAACTATTTGCGTGGTACTCTGGTAGGTATGAAAAAGTATAACCATCTCTCAATTGAAAAAAAGTGGCAAAACATATGGGAAAAAACAGGTGCTTTCAAGGCTCTTGATCCTGGAAAAACGAAAAAGAAAAAGTTTTATGGTCTGATCGAGTTTCCATATCCTTCTGGCGAAGGGCTACATGTGGGACACCCACGTCCGTATATTGGGATGGATATCATCGCTCGTAAGCGCCGTATGCAGGGTTACAATGTCCTCTATCCAATCGGTTGGGATGCTTTCGGTCTGCCAGCAGAAAACTACGCTATTAAAACCAAAACCCATCCAGCTAAAATTACCAAAAAAAATAGTGATAATTTTCGTCGACAGATCAAGATGCTCGGCACATCTTTTGATTGGTCTCGAGAAATAAATACGACTGATCCAGCATACTACAAATGGACTCAATGGATGTTTTTACAATTTTACAAACATGGTCTGGCTTATAAAGCCACAATGACCATCAACTGGTGTCCAAAAGATAAAATAGGTTTGGCCAACGAAGAAGTGATCGGAGGTTGTTGTGAGCGTTGTGGCACAAAAGTGGAAAAGCGCGAAAAAGAACAGTGGATGTTGGCTATTACCAAATACGCAGACAGACTAGACAGTGATTTGGAAGGATTGGATTATCTAGAAAAAATAAAATTACAGCAAAAAAATTGGATTGGTAAAAAAACTGGAGCGGAGCTCGATTTTACACTCTCTACGGGAGACAAAGTGACCGTGTTTACCACTCGACCAGATACTCTGTATGGAGTCAGTGCTTTAGTGTTGTCTCCCGAACATCCACTGGTCCAAACATTGCCAGTCACTAACCAAACAGAGGTGGAGGCATATGTACAACAGGCACAAGACAAAGAAGAAATCGATCGCACCGATGCTCATAAGGAAAAAACCGGTGTGATGTTGCAGGGTGTCACCGCTCTGTCTCCTGTGGGACACACAATACCTGTCTTTATTGCTGATTATGTCTTAATGGGTTTTGGGACAGGTGCTGTCATGGCTGTACCCGCTCATGATGAAAGAGATTTTGCGTTTGCTCAAAAATATGATTTACCGGTGACGTATGTGATCGCCTCACTGTCGGTACGTGAAGGTCAGGTCTTTACCGGTCATGGCACGCTTATCAATTCAGAAAAATATAACGGTCTTGAATCAGAAAAAGCCGGCAAGCTTATCACCAAAGATGTGGGTGGAAAATTGGTCACCAAGTACAAGCTACGTGACTGGGTATTTTCTCGCCAACGATATTGGGGAGAACCTATTCCTCTGGTGTACTGTGACCGTTGTGGTACGGTCCCTGTACCAGAAAAACAGTTGCCGGTGTTGTTGCCAAAAGTGACTTCGTACGAACCGACCGAGACAGGGGAATCGCCTTTGGCGGCCATATCATCATGGGTCAATACTCGCTGTCCTGCCTGTGGGGGTAAAGCCAGACGAGAAACAGATACTATGCCAAACTGGGCAGGATCATCTTGGTATTTTTTACGTTATGTTGATCCAAAAAATACGAAAACCTTTGCTGATATCAAAAAACTAAAATACTGGATGCCTGTCGATTGGTACAATGGTGGTATGGAACATACCACACTACACTTGTTGTATTCTCGTTTTTGGAACAAGTTTTTGTACGATCACAAGCTCGTGCCTACCAGTGAGCCGTATGCAAAACGCACATCACACGGCTTTATTTTGGCTGCAAACAATGAAAAAATGTCAAAATCTCGAGGCAATGTGGTCAATCCAGATGATATCGTCAAAACATATGGCGCGGATACACTACGAGTTTATGAGATGTTTATGGGGCCGTTTAGTGAAGCTATTTCTTGGAACGAAGATAATATGCTCGGGGTACGACGCTTTTTAGAGCGAGTCTGGAAAATGCCAGATATGGTCAGTACTCAGAAAAAAGCTTTACGCAAAGAAATAACATTGTTAGTTTCTAAAACAATCGACAAAGTCAGTACAGATATCGAATCGATGTCTTTTAACACAGCTATTTCTAGCTTGATGGTCTTACTCAATACACTCGAAAAAGAACCAGAAGTGCATATCAAGTATTTTGATACGTTTCTGATCTTATTGTCTGTTTTTGCTCCTCATATAGCAGAAGAATTGTGGAGTATACACCACAAAAAAAGTATTTTCCTTGAGAAATGGCCAACGGTCAAAGCACAAGATTTGATCGAAGATACAGTGACTATTGTGGTACAAATCAATGGTAAAATGCGTGCTCAGTTTACTCTAGAACGAGACGCTTCTGAAAAAATAGTGCGTGAGAAAGCAGAAAGTATACCTGATGTGACCAAGTGGTTTGGAGAAAAAACACCGACAAAAGTGATTTATGTAAAAAACAAGCTCATCAATTTCGTTGTTGTGTAAAGAGTTGACTTATTGTCTGATTAGTGATAAAAATAGATACATCAGTTTTCGATTAATAGATTAACCTAGAATACTTTTATGACTGAAAAGTCGCCTATAACCTTTAAACCGAAACAAGTAACAAAACGTTTGTTGTCTGTCCTTTCTTCTCGAGCTCAAGATGTGATCAATAGCCGTTTTGGTCTTGGTCAGGATACAAAAAGGTTAACACTCGAGGCTATAGGTAAAAAATACAAAATCACTCGAGAGCGTGTACGCCAAATCGAAAACTATTCTATTGCTAATATCCGCAAATCAAAAGAATACTCCAAAGAAAAAGAAGTTTTTACTGAATTGAAAACATTACTGGCCACACTAGGTGGAGTTGTGTCTGAAGATGAGCTGTTGAAACACTTGTCAAAAGACCGTTCCACCCAAAACCACCTCCATTTTCTCCTTGTTGTTGGTCATGAGTTTACCAAAGAAAAAGAAGACACCGAATTTAAACATCGTTGGCATATAGATAAAGAATTGTCTCAAAAAATTCACGCATCGTTGCGTAATCTGTACGCCAATCTGTCTGATGACGAAATATTGCTCGAATCTGACATGGTAGAAAAGTTTTTAGAGCACGTAAAAGATGTGTCAGACAAATACAAAAATGAAGAAATCGCAAAACGATGGCTGTCTCTATCAAAAGTAATCGACAAAAATCCATTAGGCGAATGGGGTAAGGCTGATTCACCAAATATCAATGTCAAAGGTATGCGTGACTATGCATTTCTCGTTATTCGTCGACATGGTTCTCCGATTCATTTTCGTGAAGTGGCAAAATTGATCACTGAGTTGTTTAAGAAAAAAGCTCACGTAGCTACGACTCACAACGAACTCATCAAAGACCCTCGTTTTGTCCTTGTTGGTCGTGGATTATATGCTTTGGCTGAATGGGGATACATGTCTGGTGTCGTCAAAGATGTTATCAAAAAAGTGTTAGAAAAAAATGGCCCAATGACCAAAGAAGACATCGTCAAAAAAGTCATGAAAGAACGCTATGTCAAAGAAAATACGATCATGGTCAACCTCCAAAATCCAAAGTTTTTCAAGCGTAGTAAAGACGGTACGTATAGTATTGTCTAACGAGTATGCCTACCAAGACCGCACTATCTACCATAGTCGGCGCCTGTTGTCTCTTGATTGGTATAGTGTTTTTTACTACTGGTCTGTATGACACACGGATTGATGCTACGGTGTATATTGCTCAGATACAGTCATTTGAAGCTGGAACTCCTTTTGCTGTCTCGCCTGATGTAGCTCTGCGTCTATCAAAACCTTTGCCCGCTATCTTG
>JACCDR012140685.1_pt1 | contig 10891 bp, 8 predicted proteins | sample 7446431 | NCBI WGS metagenome assembly JACCDR01 (sample SAMN15323443, study PRJNA562643) | freshwater metagenome | isolation source: river surface water | place: USA:Blue River Watershed | collected 2017-08-17 | reverse complement strand
CAGTAAGGACAGAAATGGGTGGGGGATCGGTAGAGGGGGGGAGGAGGAGGAGGAGGAGGAGGAGGTGGCTGTGCGGGCCCGGAAGCCTGTTGATCGAGCCCGCCGCCGAGCCCTGCCGCTGCAGCGGCAGCATTCGCCTCGGCGTCGATGGCCGCCGCCCGGCCTGGGAAGGCGCGCTTCAGCTCCGCGACGTCGGCGCGCAGGCCCTCCATCATCGTGCGCAGCCCGTACTCGGCGTTCACGGCCTGCGACGGAAAGCCGACGTTGATGCTGCTGCTCACATGTGCGCCGGGCTGTCCGGGCTGTCCGGGCTGTCCGCTCATTCCGAACCCAGGCATCCCGTAGGGCAGACCTCGGCTAGGGAGCATGGCGCCGCGCGTCACGCGTTTCACGTTTGCCGCGCGCGAGATGCGTCGCGCTGGCGCGCTAGCCTCTCGCCCCTTGGAAGACGGCGCCTTCTTGCTGCTCTTACCCTTTTTTGGCATCGCGCAGTAATCGATCGCGCTGCGCGCTCCGATTACTGAAGTCGAAGAAAGCATTTTTGCGGGGTACCTTTCTCAGTATTCAGTAATCGGAGCGCGCAGCGCGATCGATTACTGCGTTCTTCGTGGTTCGCGGCGAAACGCGATGCTGTACAACACCGGCACCGGCCTCAGCGCGCTGGGCATCGACGGCCTGGACGAGGTGCTGAGCGTCGACGTGTCCAGCCTGTACCTGGGCGTCCGCCAGGAGGTGCCGACGCACGAGCTGGACGTCGGCGGCGAGGTGTTCGCGCAGACGGTGACGGCGCTGACGTACAGCAACCTGCCGCCTTCCGCGGAGGGCGTCTGGGCGTCCAACTCTGCGGCCTGGGGCTGCAACGCCGCGGTGTGGGGCAGCAACGCCGCGCAGTGGACGTGCAACGCATTCATGGCGTCGGCGCCGGAGATCGCTGGGCCGGCGTCCATCTTCGCGAGCAACGGCGTCGCCGCAGCGCGGGTGGCGATGTCGAACCAGGGCATCAGCACGTCCAACGTTTTCCTGACCGAGCGCCTGCGCTTCCCCAACGACCTGCGCAACAACCGCGTCGTGCTGTGGGAGGCGACGAGCGACAACCAGAACCAGTTTTACGGGCTCGGGCTCAACGGCGCCGCGCTGCGCTACCAGGTGCACGACCAAGGGGCGTCCCACCGCTGGTTCGGCGGCACCGGCGCAACGACGTCCGCGGAGATCATGCGGTGCAGCGTGAACGATGGGCTCGTCGTCAACGGCGCACTGTCGTCCACCACGACGTCGGCCTTAGCGACGCAGGCCGCGTACGCAAGCAACACTTCAGTGTTCGGCAGCAACGCCGGGCGGTACGCCAGCAACCTGACGCCGGCGGTGGTGTTTGCCAGCAATCTCAGTCCCGCCGTGACGGCCGTAGCCGCGCAAGCGACGTTCGGTTGCAACGCGGCCGTGTTCGGTAGCAATGCTGGATGGTTCGGCAGCAACACCGCAACGAGTGCTCAGCAGACGGCTTCAGCCGCGCAAGCGACCGCAACGAGTGCTCAGCAGACGGCTTCAGCCGCGCAAGCGACCGCCGTGTTCGGTAGCAACGCCGGGGCGTTCGGGTGCAACCTGGCCGTGTGGGCCTCGAACGCGGTGATCGCTGTCGATGCCGAGGTGACTCAACTGCAAGCCTCGAGCCTTAGCTTTTGCAACGCCCTGCAGGATCTGCGTACCGACGTGGAAGCGGCATTCGAGTCGATTCAATCGCTGCCCGTCGAGGTGGAGCCTGGCCCAGAGTCCAACACGCTGTTCCGCGTGGGCGCCTGCAACCGGGTGGCCGCGCTCAGCAACACCGGAGACCTGGTGCTCTACGGCGGCGGCCTGCATGCGTCCAACATCATCAACCTGCGCGTGTCGTCCAACATGAGCGCCGTTGATTCCTCCAACGTGCTGACGCGCACCGTCGCATCTATCAGCTACGCCGGCAACATGCAGCTGCCGTTCGGCAACCTGACGCTGTCCAACGGCGCGCTGCTGGGGCCGACGGTGGGCGGCCTGCGGCTGGGCGCGGGCACCTCCAACAACCTGGTCGTCGTCCGCAGCAACGGCGAGCTCGTGTTGAACGCCGGCTGCAACGCCATCATGGGGCGCGACGCGCTGCGCCTGGGCGTCCTCAGCAACTCGCTGTACGCGCCCGACCTGCTCACGCTGCGCAGCAACGGCGACGTCGAGGTGACGGGCCAGGTCATCGGCTCCAACTTTCTGCTGTTCGGCACGACGAGCAACGGCGCGACGTCCCGGTCGCGCATGGGCCTCACGCCCAACGGCGCGCTCCTCGTGCCCACGTCCAACGGCGCCACGCACCAGCTGGGCCACATGCTCGTCACGCAGCCGGGCTTCGCGGGGTGGCCCAGCGGCACCGTCTACACGCCCGGCGCGATGATCGCCGCGCAGTCGTCGCTGTCCGATCTGGAGGCGCTGACGGAGACGGTGCTGACGGGCCAGGTGGCGTGCGCGCGCATCTACAGCATGTTCAAGGACGGCGCAACGTGGACCAAGGCGCACCTCATCGTCGACGACGCCGACGGCCTCATCCCGTTCGCGAGCATCAAGGACGTGCCCGAGTTCGCCAAGTCGAGCCAGCTGGTGGGCTCGTACCTCATCGGCGCGGGCCTGGGCATCCTGGGCGGCGTCGGCGCCGGCGTGGCGGCCTACTTCTTCGCGCAAAAGGCCAACGCGGCCGGCGGCGCCCAGCCCAACATCCAGGTGAAGAACGTGATCGAGGTCAACGGCAACCAGGACGGCGTGCGGCCGGCGCGCGGCATGTTCGAAGCGCTGCGCGGCGCGTTCAGCGGCGGCCAGCAGGCCGGCAACAACGGCGGCGGCGGCACCATCAAGTACGGCAACGCGGCGTACCAGCCGCTGGCTGATGCCTTTTCGTAATCGTTCGCTGGCGCTCCGATTACGAGCAACTAAGAAAGGCGCCGCGCGGGCCGCCGCGCGCCCGGAGAAAAGCATCCTCTAGGGTAGTCAGGAGGCGGCAGCAAGTCGCCTTTCTTCGTGGTTTCGCGCGCTAGCGCGGAGCGAAGCAATCGCGGCGAAACGCGAATGCAGCTGCCCGACGCGGGCGAGGGCCTGCCCAGCGTCGACTACCCGGAGCGCGTGATCGTGCCGACGCTGAGCGGCAACGCGACGTGGGACAGCGGCACGCAGGCGACGACGTACACGACGTCCATCAGCCAGACCGGCGCAGCGCGCTACGACGTCTTCCCCATGGACAACTTCCTCGTGCGCTGGGTGCTCATGTTCGATTCGACGATGGGCACGCTGCGCGCCCGCTGGGGCGACCAGTCGTACTGGTACGAGCTGACCATCACGGCTGCTGGGAGCGTGACGCTGACCGGGCGCGACGAGACGCTTGCCACGTTCGTCAACCTCCCCGGCGTGTCCACCAGCGTCACCATGGCGGCGCCCGGCGTCGAGACAGTGTGCGTGCTGCGGCTGCGCGTCAACGCCGACACGGGCGCCCACGTCCTGACGTTCCGCTACGGCAATGCGACGGTGTTCACCCACACCATGTCGCACATGGACGGGATCGCGGCGTTCGACAAGGCGTTCTGGACGTTCACCGGCACGACGCCGCTGGGCGTGCTGCCATCCAGGGATGGAGACAGCCCGCCGGGCAACACCGCCACCATCCGCACGCGCCAGCTCGAGATCAACAACGTCGAGCGCCGCGCCGCCTTCCAGTGGATCGAGGGCGGCATGCGCGCCGCCGACGTGACGGCCTCCAACGTGCGCACGTCCAACGCGATCGTCACCGGCGCGCTGTTCACGGCGGCGGCGCAGAGCCCGCTGCTCGTCGCGGGCCCCGAGGTGCGCGTCGTGCCCGCCACCTCCAACTCGATCGGCCAGTCGACGCGCGTCACGATGCAGTCCAGCGGCTTCGGCGACGGCTCGGCCAACTTTGTCGACGTCGGCGTGGCGGGCCAGGGCAACTTTGACAACCCCGGCTACCTGCAGACGCGCGGCGGCGGCGTGGCCAACGGGGCGCCGCCGTTCATCGTGTTCATCGGCTCCAACCAGGAGCGCGCGCGCTTCACCAACGCTGGGATGACCGTCACCGGCATGCTGGGCGTCAGCGGGCAGCTCTCCAGCGCCGTCACCACGTTCTCCTCCAACGCCGCCGCGTTCGCCAGCAACGCTGGTGCGTTCGGTAGCAACGCTGGTGCTATTGCTTTGCAAATCGCCTCCAACGCTGGTGCGTTCGGTAGCAACGCTGGCGTGTTCGGCTCCAACGCTGGCGCGTTCGGCTCCAACGCTGGTGCGTTCGGTAGCAACGCGGCCGTGTGGGCGTCCAACGCTGGTGCGTTCGGTAGCAACGCTGGTGCATTCGGTAGCAACGCTGGCGTGTGGGCGTCCAACGCTGGTGCGTTCGGCTCCAACACCGCAACGAGTGCTCAGCAGACGGCTTCAGCCGCGCAAGCGACCGCAACGAGTGCTCAGCAGACGGCTTCAGCCGCGCAAGCGACCGCAGTGTGGACGTCCAACACGATCGTGAACAGCACGTTCGCGTCCAACGCGGTAGGCGCTGCCCAGTTCGCGCTGTCGAACGGCGGGGTCAGCACGTCCAACGCATTCTTGGCCGAGCGCCTGCGCTTCCCCAACGACCTGCGCAACAACCGCGTCGTGCTGTGGGAGGCGACGAGCGACAACCAGAACCAGTTCTACGGGCTCGGGCTGAACGGCGGCACGCTGCGCTACCAGGTGCACGACCAAGGGGCGTCCCACCGCTGGTTCGGCGGCACCGGCGCCACGACGTCCGCTGAGATCATGCGGTGCAGCGTGAACGATGGGCTAGTCGTCAACAACACCGTGACGGCGCCCAGCGTTCGAGTGGGCTCCACGATCGCATTCACGACCGCGACGGACTTCACGCTGAACGAGAACTGGGGCGTGCGCTACAGCGGCGGCGTCAACCATCCGCTCAAGGTGGCCGGCGCGTCGCTCAGCGTCGGCTACGACGTGGCCAACTCGAATCACGGCGTCGGCAACGGGTACTTCAGCGGCGTCGTCGGCGTCGGCACGCGCCAGCTGCTGGCCGGCAGCGCGCTGCAGGTGGCGGGCCGGGCGACGTGCAGCAACGTGGACGTCCAGAACCACCTGTTCTCGCCGCAGGCCACGTTCAGCAACGCCGCCGGCCTGGGCCAGATCACCGTCGGCGGCGTGCTGGGCCACGTGACCATCAAGGGCAGCAACATCGGCTTTGGGCCCATCATCGAGTCCGGGCCCAACGCCGACATCGGCCTCAACTTCGTGGGCGGCTGCAACGCGGCGCGCGGGGGCGCCTTTCGTTCGCACGGCTACCTGCGCATCAACCAGCATGGCTGCATCGGCATCCACGAGGCCATACCCCGCGCCATCCACGGCGTGCAGTGGAACCAGACGCTCACCAACCGCAAGATCGTGCTGTTCGACGCCGCGCCCGCGTTCCCCTTTAGCATCACCGACTTTGGCAACGACCACGAGTTCTACGGGCTGGGCGTCCAGTCGTTCGAGCAGCGCTACCAGGTGGGCCCCCTGGGGCGCCACGTCTTTGCCGCCGCCGTCAATGACAGCTCGTCCACCGAGATCATGCGCATGAACCACAACCGCACCGTGTCCATCGGCAACGCCGGCTCGACGTACGGCCTGGCCGTCGCGTCGCCCGCCGACACGCCCAGTGCGGTGGCCACCTTTCTCCGCGGCGGCGACACGCTCATGAACGTCACCATGTTCAACACGCCGCAGTTCAACCCCTCGCCCACGGCGGCCGTGCTGCAGGTGGGCCGCGACACGTCCACCAACCGCTCCATCAGCGCGGCGGGCGGCGTGGGCGCCAACGGCCTCGACTACGCCGAGTACTGGCGCAAGAGCGACCCCGACGTCGTGCACGCCAAGGGCGACGTCGTGGGCGTCGACTCGACGGGGCGCCTCACTTGCCGCTGGGACGCCGCGCTGCACTTTGTCATCAAGTCGACGGACCCGGGGCTGGTCGGCGGCGACTGCTGGTCGGCTGGGCTGGCCGCCGGCCCCGAGTTCGAGCTGGCGCGGCGTGGGGTCGACCGCATCGCGCTGTGCGGCCGCGTGCCGTGCAACGTGCAAGGGGAGTGGAGCGTCGGCGATTACATCGTGCCGCAGCCAGGACCAAGCAACACCATACAGGCCGCATGCGTCGCACAGCAGTACATGATGTTCGACAGCATGCTGCGGTGTGTGGGCCGCATCGTCGAAGCCGGCGACGACGGCAGGCCCATCGTGCTGGTCAGGGCGGTCTAGGAATATTATAGCGTGCGCCGCCGAAGACCCTGTCCTGGCACGTCTGGCACATGCCGCTCTGGAGGAACTCGATCACGGACAAGTCATCGTCCAGATCGGCGCCCGTGAACACGCGTGTGCACCCCCTTGTTGTGCACACGACCTGCCACGGCGCGTAGATGTCGTCCAGGTGGGCGCGCAGGAACTCGCAAAATACGCTGTACGCATTGTCCCTGGTGATGCGCAGCTGCGCTTCCACTACTGCGCGCAGCGCGGTCATGCCAGACCGCGCCGCCCTGTACATGCTGTAGAACCAGGCGTCCAGCCTGGCAGCCTCCAGGGCCTCGCGGTCGGCGTCATCATCGCGCGCATCATCGTGCGCCTTGTCCACGATGTCCAGGTACATCGCATTGTACGCGCCGAGCAACGCGATTTCCCAAGGCAGCTGCATGCCGCCCAGCACCACCGCGCGGTCCTGGCATGCGTGGAAGCCGAAGAACATGCCGGCGCGCGCCGGCGGCAGCACGTCCCCTTCAATGCACTCCCGCAGCACAAGCGCGGGGGATCGGCGCACATACACTTGCGGGAGCATGCCGGCGGGATTGGGGACTGGCTGGGTATGATTGGGATTGGGCTGGGAGTGGCTGGGTATGCAGCCGGGGGGCGCCCATTTATACCCCGCCTCCGGAGCCAGGGCTTAGGGTTTGGAGCGGCGCGCTATTGTGCCTTGAAATCGCGCAGCCACTCGCGCGCCCGCAGTACGGCGTACTCCGCCCACTTGGACGACTCCTCGTCGGCCATCCGCTCCGCGCGATTGATTATGGCCGCGACTACATCGGGGTCGTCCTCGTCGTCGCCAACGTCGTGCACGATCCAGGCGTCGCGCACAACATCCTTGACCAGCGGCGGCAGCCACTCCTCCAGGCGCGCCATGTTGGGGTCGCCCATGTCGTGCGACACGTAGTACACCACGCTGCTCAATTCGTAAAAGCGGACCTCGCGCTGTCCCGACACGTACGCCGTGTAGTACATGGGACGGAGACCGCTGGCAATGGCCATGTCGGTGATGGTGTCCACCCAGTGAGCGGCGTCGCGGTGGAATGGGGCCATGTTGCTGCGTGTTGCTGACGACGTGGCTGTGTGTTGCTGACGCCCCTTCCCCCCGCCCGTCCCTTATGCCAGTAATCGTTCGCGCTGCGCGCTCCGATTACTGATGGGACTAAGAATGGCGTCACCCTGGAAATGCATTCTTCGACTTCAGTAATCGGAGCGCGCAGCGCGAACGATTACTGCGATGAGCGACGCGGCGCAGACGCAGCTGCTGCACATCAGCTCCGCCGGGCGCACCAGCGGCAGCATCGGCGACTTCACGCTCGACGTGCCGCACGGCCTGGTGCGCGCGGCCGCCACGGGGCGCGTCAGGATCAGCGTCGTCAGCTGCAGCGTCAGCCGCTCGTGGTACAGCATCACGCCGCAGAACAACGTGCTCACCGTGACAAGCAGTGCGGGCAGTGGTGGCAGTGGCGCCTTCGCATTCCAGCCCGGCTATTACACGGTGCTCACGCTGCGCGCCGCCGCCGCCGCGCTGCTGCCAGCGTGGGCGGTGACGTACGACCGCGTGTCCAACACGTTCACGTTCCGGCCGCCCAACGACGGCGCGACGTACACGCTGGCGGCGGGGGGCGCGCTGCGCCTGGCGCTGGGCCTGGCGGTGGGGGGCGGCGCCACAGGCACGCACGCGGCGCCCATCCGCAGCGCGCTGCCGTCGCGCGTCAGCGCGGAGACGTCGCTGCTCGTGCGCTCCAACCTGCCGCTGCGCAAGGGCAGCGTCGCGGACAACTATGGGGGGACCGAGATGCGCGAGTCCAACGTGCTGCTCGAGATGCCCATCAACGCGCCGCCCTTCGACACGCTGTCCTACCAGAACGGCGGCGGCGAGCCGCAGCACGCGTTCGAGCTCACCACCACGCACCTGCAGGACCTGCGGCTGTGGCTGACGGACGAGACGGGCGCGCCCATCGAGCCCGCCTTCGACTGGACGCTGGTGCTCAAGGTGACCATGGGCGCCACCGGCACCGTGCAGGACGTCATCGCGCACAAGCTGGACGACCTGCTGGTGTACGTCAAGTACGCCGTGTGGTCGCTCTTCCCGCCGTCTGATGCGTCGCTCGCGTAACTGCACGTTTCGTCGTGCACACGAAGAAAGGCGTCGTCCTGCGTCTCTTTTCTTACCTTTGTGTAATCGGAAACGCGCAGCGTGACGATTACACCACAGATGGGCTTCATGGGCTTCCTCTCGCGCGCGCGCAACGTCGGCGGACGCTTGATCGGCAAGACGGGCGGCATCCTCAAGAAGGTGGGCGAGACGGCCGCGCCCATCATCCGCAAGGTGGGGCAGATCGGCGCGCCCGTGGCGGAGGGCATCATGGGCGTGGGCGCGGCGCTGGGCCAGCCCGAGATCATGGCCGCCGGCGGGCTGCTCAAGAAGGCGGCCGACTGGGCGCAGGGCGGCAAGGTCAGCGGGCTGGCGGAGAAGGCGGCCAACATCGGCGCCAAGATGCAGCACGTCGGCGACATGCTGCAAGTCGGATAGCGGGGGGGGGGGGCGAAATTTTGCTAAGGTAGACGACTAGGGTTCGTCTTGCTGAATTCAGCAAGCTCGAAAAATTGCTAAGGTAAACACCATAAATTTTTATGGTGTTTTTACCTTCGAGTCTGGCTGGGGGTCAGTTTTTAGCGCGCTGTATATATATAGTACTTGCGCTGATTGCATTTTGCGCTGCCACCTTTGCTGCGCTCAATGCCACCACCCATCTGGCGCTGCAGCCGCGCATGGCGCATACTCGGGCGTCTCATCCTTGTTACACTGGACATTGTGCACATCAAGCGTTACCGGGGGCAGCAGCGGGGGGGGCAGCAGCAGGGGCTAGCGCTACAATCATCCTAACTTGATGCAAGCGCTCATTTGCACGAGCCAACTCCGTGCGCAGCTCATTGATGGTGGCCGAATTAGCCGATAGCTGCAGCCCCTGGGAGCGCACGTTCTGCTGCGCGCTCTCCAGCTCCACCTTGCTGTCATCCAGCTGCTTCTCCAGCTCGGTCACGCGCTGTCGCATCGACGCAGCCTCCTCCACCTTCTTCTCCAGTTTGTTGCAACGTCCGGTGGCACGCTGCAACGCGGTCTGCAGCTTGCCGTAATCCTCCTTGAAGAGCTGAGTTTGCTTTTCCAGTTTGCTCTTCACCTCTTTCTTCACCGTCTTCCTCATCTCCTTGACGGTGACGGTCGCTTCGTCGCCACAGGTGTCCATGTCTTCGTCTGCAATGTCCTCCCAGGGACGCTTCTGGGAGGACGCGCCCCCCCCAGCGCCACTGTCGCCGCGCGACGGGCCGCCTCGGGAGGGGGTTGTCTGTTCTGCCATGGCGCTGTGCTCTGCGCTGAATGTTTGTACCACAACACTATGGTGACCGGTGGGCAGCACGGGGCCACATATGTAGGGGAGTGTGGGGCCAGGGTTTGGAGCCATGGAGCCGTACGGGTGTACGGTCCACAGTGCGTACGGGTGTACGGCTTTTGATTTAGGGGGGGGATTGGGGGGGCGGTCTGATTGCCAGGGCAGTCGACTATGTCGGGGCCAGGGGCAACCACACCAAGGAGCCTTTTTTTTGGCGGGCCGGGATCGAGGATTGAACCCACGACCAGTGGCGGACCAATTTTTGGCGGAAAGAGGGGCCCAGTCCCTTGCGGGGGGGGCGGTCTCTGATGAACACTCCGCATTGGCCCACAACTATAAACCCCATTTTGAGTTTTTCTAGTTGCCTGGAAGCTGCAACTAAGGCAACTCAGGCGGCGCTGTACCATCATCGTACAGCTTGTTGACAGCCCTCTTGCGCTCCCAGGGCGGCTTGGCCTCCCGCAACTCGAATCTGATGTGCTCGGGCCAGAGGCCTGCGGCGCGCAGGTGCTCGATGAACCGCTGCAGGTCCACCGTCACGCCGCTGCGAGCGGCCGAGTACGCCAGGCCGCTGCTCTTGTCGGCGCACGTGGCCATCAGGCGCTCCCACAGCCAGGCATCGTTCTCTTTGTTGCGGCATTGCTCATAACGGGATTCAGGGGGGGTGGCATAGTCCGCCAGCTGGTGGCAGGGCACGAACTTTTTGGCGTCCCTGCCGCTCCACAGGTCGACGGCGATGGCGCGCAGGAACGCGTCGTAGGTGGCGTCGGTGGGGGCGGCCATGCGGCTCGGAGGGGGGTCACCAGGACGCTCTGTAACCGGCTGGGCGAGAATTTTTGCGGGGATCAAACGCGGCGCTCAGTGGATGTGTGGCCGACGCCCGGCGGCCACCGTCATGTTTCAGTGTGTCAGCGAGTGTCCGCCCGCCTTCCGGAGTCGGCCAGTGTCCGAGAGACTGAGTCAGTGTCGCGTGGCAGAGGCGGGGTGGAAAATGACGCAGCACACTGAGTATCAGTGTGATGACGGGGGGAATGCTTCAAGGGGCCCAGACTGAGACTGAGATGTGCACAATGAAGCAAAGGGATTCGCGGGACCGCCTGAGGCTCAGTCTGGGGCTCCTGGGTCCGCGTTTGGGCCTATGACACACTGGGGGGTGCTTGCCCTCATGTCAT
>JACCDR010086575.1_pt1 | contig 10891 bp, 11 predicted proteins | sample 7446431 | NCBI WGS metagenome assembly JACCDR01 (sample SAMN15323443, study PRJNA562643) | freshwater metagenome | isolation source: river surface water | place: USA:Blue River Watershed | collected 2017-08-17 | reverse complement strand
CTGAAACGCATTGGTGACAAAGCGTTCTCAGTCGACTTGCGTAACCAAGTCTTTGTCGATTGGTACTTCCACGCTCAAAAGAAAATCAACCTCGAAGCCATTCGTCCGTTGATGACCATCAAGAACGACAACTACGACCAGATTGCTTTGGGGGAATACCTGAGCAACGAAGTCATCACCAAGTTGTTCACGTTGTCGCAAACGTTCCTCGTGGTCATCAACAACAATGACATCTACGTTGACCGTGAGCAACTGGAAGTCTCCAAGACCCCTGATCGTTACTTCACCAAGACGCGTCCACTGTGGCCTGTGGTGATCGACAAAGGTGAGTTGATGTCGTACTGGGTTGTACGTGAGGGTGACACCTACGTCATCGCTGGTAGCTCCAACCGTCGTCCTGAGTACAACTTCGAGACTACTCACTGGCAAGAGGGTGTGTCGATTGATCCCACTCAAGATCGCCACTACCCGAACCGTTACTCCAAGGCTTACTTCTTGAAGATCGGCTCTGACTTGTAAAGGGCATACAGCGAGGGGCTCAGGCCCCTCGCTATGCCGTCATTCAATGTTCCACGTGGGATGACCGTCTGCTTCGTGACCACAAGAAGCTTTGTTACCAGCCCGGACGATAGGAATCCCGTTCCACGACATCCATGCGGAACCTTCTACCATCTTAGGACCTGCGTGGGCTCCTACACCGTGTCCTGCGACGTCATCGTTCAGGTGGGATACCACCGCACCGTCCAAGGTGAACGCTGGCTCTCCTGGGCCTTGGATGACGCCTCCTGCTGAGTTGACACCGACTCGTGATATACCGCCCATTAGCTGAACCCGTCAAATTTAGGAGTCTTCCAGATGGTACCGGCCGGAGTCAACGTGACTTGAGTGGCACCGACGTCAAGGTGAACCTCATCAAGCGCCTTGATGTCAATCTTGGTCTTGTCGAGGATCACGTGTGATTGGTCTTGGTTCTGGAGAATCAGTTTGTGTTCATCGGAATCCAACTGGAAATAGTTACCAGCATCGTCCTGAATGGTGATTACCGATTCAGCCGCGTTGATCTGGATGGTGTAACGATGAGACTCACCGTTCGCCGTACTTGTTTCCAGTGTGATCGTTTTGTTGTGAGTTGAGACTTCGAAGTAGTAACAGTTGTTCAGGTTCAGACCACCCTCACTCGGGCTGCCGTTAAACGCGAAGATAGCTGTTTCTAAGCGACGTTTGTCATCATCCAGACCAGAGATGGTCCAGTAGTACTTGTCGGCGTCAGCGCTCTGCCAGAGGTACACACGCTCACCCCGACGCACGTCAGGAGAAGTCACACGGTTAGTGCCGAAAGGTAACCACGTTGCTTTAACCGTTTGGTCTACGGCAACTGAGCTACCGAACTGCTGACCTTTACGGTCAACGCCTTTGTTCTCAACCAGGTACGGGTTAGACTTGATCTCACCGTCTAGCATGTTCATGCTCTCGACAGGAGTAACGTCAACCTCGTGGTTCCAGCTTCCATCCATGTTCACCATGGACTTATTCTCTGCCACTATCCCAATGGAGACAATTTTGAAACACGTAGCATCCATTGTCGTAATCCTAAGGGGTTGTCACAGAATAAGTTAATTCTGACACGGGGTCTTTAGAGTATGTGGAGTAAATTTTAGATGGGGCGAAGCGGATGCGACTGTTAGAGATGACGATTGACGGATGTATTCGGCTGATGCTGGTAGCCAACATTCGTCGCATCGTGTACACGCCGACCCAAATGTATCAGTTGATCTTGGGTACCAACGGTAGCGGTAAGAGTTCGATCGTCAACGAGATCTCGCCTCTTCCGGCAGACTCGAAGGACTACATGACGGGTGGGAGCAAAGAAACCAAGTGGGAACACAAAGGTTCGACCTACCTCATCAGTTCCAACTTCAAGACCAAGGCTGGCAAACACTCGTTCATTAAAGACGGTGTGGAGTTAAACCCTGGGGGCACTCAGAGCGTCAGTCGTGAATTGGCAAAGATCGAATTCGACTACGATGACGATATTCACGAGTTGATCACTGGGCAGATCAAATTCTCGCAGATGTCTACGGCTGAACGTCGTAAGTGGTTCACGTTGTTGTGCGACACCGACTTCTCGTTTGTCGTAGGTTACTTCAACGACATGTCCCGCAATGCTCGTGATGCGTTGGGCTACACCAAGGGTTTGTCTGACCGCATCGTGACGGAGACAAACAAACTGCGGGCGTTGGGTGACGATTACGTAGCTTGGGCTGCTGAGGCTGAGGAACTCCAACAAGAACTGGAGATCCTGTACCTCAACCGTTCTAACCGCAACCTGTCCGGTGGTGAGGCTCGTATTGACCAGATGCTCCAGTGGGAGTGTCGGATGGCTGACCGTATTCTCGCCATGGGTAATCCTGTCGGTGGGAAGTTCCAGAGTCTCCAGCACGCCAAGGATCGTTTGACTGCTATCCAGAAAGAGCAGGATCTGGTCAAGCATTCGATTCAGTGGACCACCGAAGCACTGGAAGACCTCCAGCGTTTGAAAGCCACGGTAGATTCTGGTGGAGTGGGGTCTCTGGAAGAAGCAGAGTCTGAAATGGCCCAACTGCTTAGAAGGTCGGACTACCTGCGTGGTTGCATGACTGAGTTCCCGGACATCGCAGACGTTGACGGACTGGCGCTGAACCAAGCCATCAATAATGCTCGTGAAGAACTGACTGAGGTGTTACGGAACATTCCGAACAATCTTGACAAGCAGTTCAACATGATGCGGGTCAAAGACAACCGCGAGCAGCTCTCAGGACTGCGACGTGAACTCGAAGGATTCCAGAACCGTGTGGCCAAGGAAGAATCCATCTTGGAGCACGTCTCTACAGTGAATCACAACGAGTGTCCGAACTGTGAGCACAAGTGGCTACCGGGCAACACCGAACAGATTCGTCGTGCTGCGGAAATCAATCTCAAAGAGTTCCAGCAGAAGGTCAATGACACGCAGATAGCGATTAAAATCTGTGAGGCGTACTTGGAGCAGGCTGGAGAGTTTTCGGCCTTCTATCAGCGTTTCAGAGCCTTGGTGGCCAACAACCCGACCATGGGTGTGTTCTGGGACGCGATGCTGAAAGAGGACGGCATTAATACCAACCCTCAAGGCTGGATTCGTAAGTTCGGTGCGTTCTCCCGCGATGCTGAGACTTATGCTGAATGGGAGATGGTCAAGCGTCGTCTGGATCAGTTGGAACTCTCTGTGGAAGCCATGAAGAAGTCCAACGGTCAAGGTGAACTGCAATCTCGTATTGACCAGAACGCTGAGAAGATCGCTAGCCTCACTGAGCAGTTGGTGCAGTTGGGTCGCGACTTTGACGAAGTTCAGGAGATTGTCAACAAGTCGTCTCAGTTGGAAGAGCTGGGTCGTCAACTCGAAGCAGGGTCGCAGAAGAAAGAAGAAGCCTTCCGTGACTACGTGGTTGAACTGCGTGATGACACCATCAATGAAATCACCCGGAACAACCAGTCGCGTTTAGCTTTCCTTAATAGCAAGCTCAGTGAACGCAAGACCATTGAGAACTTGTTGGCCGATCTAGAGGTCTCTCGAAACGATGCTCAATTGCGTCATGAGATCTTCAAAGCTATCGCTGATGAACTGTCCCCTAAAGACGGTATCATTGCCGAGCAGATGATCGGCTTCATTAAAGCGTGGGCTAAAGACCTCAACGCCATTACTGACAACGTGTGGACTTACAGCTTGGAAGTCCTACCGTGTGGCGAATCCTCGGGCGAACTGGATTACCGTTTCCCTGTCTCTGTGAAAGGGGAGCGACCTACTCCAGACGTCATGAAGACTTCCATGGGTCAGAAGGAGATGATTGACTTTGCCTTCATGTTAGTGGCGATGCTGTACAAACGGCTGGATCAGTACCCGCTGTTCCTGGACGAGTTGGGTCACTTCTTCGATGAGACCCACAAAGCCAACGTGATGAGCTTTGTGAAAGACTTGGTAGAGACCAAAGGTTTCTCTCAGGTATTCATGATCTCTCACTACGCCGTGAGTCACGGTTCTTTCACCAATGCAGAGGTTCTGGTGATGGACCCAAGTAACGTTACGGTTCCTGCACGGTATAACCAGCACGTCACAATTGAGTAACTTTGGGCGCCGTATGGTTTGATAAGCTCGTCTCCCATATAGGGTGTAGTAGCGTCAAACGCCGCTCAATGCCACCCAAAGGTTTGGGCGGTGCGGCACTCTTGTAACCAACTGTAAAGGTAATTCTGAATGAACCTTGTTCAAAGTCTGTTCGTACGGGGCGCTCAGGAAGCCGGTGAACTCGTGGGTGTTTTCACTCAACTGGCTACCATGGGTCCGAAAGCGCTGGACCAATCGGCTGCTCCAGTTGTCTCCGCAGAAGACGGGGAAGACGGTACCGCTGAATCCATGGGTCAACCCCTGATCCTCAAAGCGATCAAGGAAATGAACGAAATCCTGGCCGCAGTAGAACTGCTGCGTGACCGTGGCATTCCTCTGGCTGGTATCGGTGACCCTGTCGCCGTGGGCGAAGCCAAGAACATGATCATCAAGTGCATGGAACAATCCATGGCTGACGGTCAACTCGTCCTGACCGACGAAGACAAGAACCCACGTCCTGAGGGCGTGAACGAACCGAACACCGGTCTGCCGGAAGGCGGAGCTGGTGGCGACGGAGAGGGTTCCGGTGATGCAGGATACGACGACGGCTCCGCACAAGGCGCAGCGGACGGTGACGAAGCTGGTGACACCTCAGGCGGCGATACGGGCGCGGGTGACGAGGGCCAAGGTGACGACACTGCTGGTGCTGGTGACAGCGGCGACGCTGGCGATGGTGGTGATGACACCGGCGCAGGCGACGGTGATGAGGGCGGCTCCGGTGATGGCGACGATGAAGGTGGAGACACCGACGAAGACGCTGGAAACACTGATGGAGACGATGACGAAGAAGAAGGCGATGAAGAAGAGGAAGAAGAAGAGCCTGGTTCCAACGACGTTTAAGGTGGCGCAATGATGAGCGAATTGCATCAAACTCAAGTGGTACTGGAGATCGGTGATTTCAAGTTAGAGCAACACGACTTGATTGGTGGTACACCGGTCTTCTATTTACCGAAACGAAACGGAGTGATTTGCTCCATTGCTGACTGTGAGGTAGTGGAGGCTTTCACGTATTGCTTCTCGCCAACCCCACTGCACGGCATCCCGGTGCTTCCGTGTTCTGTCGTTGAGTGGGATGCGTACGCTCTCTGCCTCTTTAACGGTAAGTTGGGGAGTGCCACAGCAGCGTTTGGCTTTGACGGTGCAAACCTTGATGCCAACCGATTGGGGTGGTTCTCTCGCTGGGCCGATCGAGATCTTCGTTGGGAGTACACAGTCGAATGAGCGAATTCGTCCATGAGCGTGTAGAACGGGCTGTAATGGTCCGTGAACACAAAGCGTATCAACGTGTGATGGCGGATCTGTTCAAGGATCACAAGAATCTGGAGTTCGCTGCGAACGCCAAGTTGTTGGACCCTTTCACACTGCCCAACTTGATCAACGCACTTCTGCATCACTTCACCGAGGGTGGTGTTCGGGCTTTGTTCCCGACCCCTGCAACAGTGAAGAACCAATTGGAGACGGCACACGACCTCTTCATGCGGACCTTCAGTGATGATGACCCACGTCCTGTGGACATCCACACCACCCTGGCCATCCAGTTCATTCTGGTGTTGTACCCGATCCAGAACAACCGTCGCGAGGCTCGTCGGAAAGAGATTGAGAAGTTCCTCACCCGAACTTTACAAGTCGCTACTGATGAAGCCTTTGTGGCGCAGTTACATGAGCTTCTGTTTGCGGACGAGATCGCCTACAGTCGCTGGATCACAGTGTTCCGCTACAACCAGTAACGGCATAAGGGGAGGCCTTCGGGCCTCCCTCTATGCTGTCTTACATCAGGCCAGCGTTTTTGAGCAGGTCCATCAGCACTTTGTTCTGTGCCAACAACGCAGCATTTTCGTTTTGCAGGCGGATGTTCTCAGCCCGATACGTAGTGCGACGTTTGATAGCAGCAACCCGTGCCACTTCGGCAACCTCGTGTTGTTCTGGTGTTACCAGTCCGGTAGAAGCGCCTCGGTGTACGGTGACCTTGGACTCTTTACCCACCACGTCAGAAGTGAGTGCAGAGATCTCTTGTTGCAGGTTAGCGAGACTCACGTAATCGGGTAGTGCACCCAAGTCGATTGACAGGACCGTGTGTGAGTACGGGACCGCATCGTAATTGGGATACGACTCAATGTACGAATCAGGCACATAGATCGGAGTCGCCTCATCAGAGAGCAACGTAATGATCTTAGCGCCAGCCTTGGAGTCGCGGTCGTAGTCCGCTTTGGTCAAACCCGCTTTGATGTAGATGTCGTTTAAGACGTCCTCACCGTGGATCTGACACTCCTGCATGGTACGGATCGCTGCACAGGTGTACAGCGTCGTAGGCAACGCAGTGAAGGGCGTGATGAGGGTGTAGCGACCCCGCGTGAGCAGGGGAGGGGTTACTCCAGCCATAACTCACCTCAGATGTCGAGCATCGAGTACTTGGTAACCACCAGGTACAGAATGTCCTCGTGGGTCGAGGCGATGTAGACAATACCGTCACGGGTCACACGCGCCATCCCTTGAGGCAGGTCATTGAACAACGTGGCCTTCTCTGCCTGGATCAGCAGTTGGATCATGAAGTTCAACCAGTTCTGAGTGGCCAACTTCATACGACCAGCATCGAGCGAGTCGTAGGCTACGTTGATGTAGTCAGGCCATTGGTCGTCCAGGCGCTTCACGCCACCACGGTTGTAAGGACCACCGCAGACCGACGCGCACACAGAAGCGTATTGGAACGCCGTCTGAACCAAGTTCTGGTCAATGTGAGCTGTGGTGTAGTTCTTACCCTTGATGGTCTTCAAGGACTTGGCACGGATGTCCGTCAACAACATGGTTGGCGAGTAGACACCCGAACTGATCGCCTTCTGTTCGATGGCGATGTTATCCCAGAAAGGGGTGACGATAAACTCCGTCGAAGTGAAGATATCCGGGAAGATATCCATCCATTCTTCTTCGGTATGTTGTGAGTTAGCCAAAATCCATTTGGCCAGTTCTTGCTTGATGATATCGGGGTTGTTACCCGCCGGACCCCAGATGATCACCATCCAGTTGGTGTCCAGGTTGATGAACGGAGCCTTCTGTGCGATGTACTTGTACACGCGGTTGATGATGTAGGTTTCCGGCTTACGGTTCTTCACTGTCTCGGCTTTGGCCAAGGCTGTGTCGAGTTTGTAAGCATCTACCAAGACCTTGACTTCGGCAGGGTCACGGAAGAAGTCATCAAGCTTGTCGATCGGTGCTACGAAGGCGAGTTCATACTGGTCGTACTGACGACGCATCGAGTCGTCGGCAAACCAGATCCGTACCCGGTTCTCGGGTTGACCTGCCAAGGAGTAGGTGATCCACTCCGGCATCCAGCGCACGCCGTCACTGACGATTTCACCAAACGTGATGTCATTCAGTAGGCCACCGAATGCGGTGTTCAGTGCGACAGTGAGTGCGTCACGGTCATCACGGATTTCACTGGCAATGGCTTTGGCATAAATCCATTGACCTAAGTTCAATGCTGCGTTAGAATGCGCGGCTGGAACTTTGACCAAGGTCTTGGTGCCGTTAGTAGCGATGTTCTGGGAAACAAAGCTGATCAGCTTCGAATCTTTGTAATCGGTACTGGTGTACTGACCCTTCTCTTTCGAGAAAGTTCGCACGTGGGTAGACAGCTCCCCTAAGGGCGCAATCACATCTACGGCGTTGTCAGCCAACGGTGCGTAGATCATAAACGCTTTGAGACTATACATATTGACCTCTTCGTGGGGAGGGTGTAAGTAAAATAAATTACCTATACCATTCTTGGGGTTTGAACGGAGCAAACCAAAGATGATCGGGAATACTGTCCTTCTTTTTAAGTTTCTTTTGAAACTGTGGCCTTTTCTGAGGGAAGTATTCTTCAGGAACAAGGACTTCCAACTCGCTGTTCGTAGTAACAAGAGCATCGTCACTTTGCTGGCGTCATCGTTGGTTCTGCTGTTGCTGACCATCGGTAACGCACGCACGGCTGAGGAGTACTCTCGGTTGTACGAAAGGCTGTTGCGAGAAAGTAGGGAAACTACTGCCAAATACGAACAACTCATCACTGACCATGCGGTACTGGTCGGCAAGTATGAGGTCAACCGTGGAGAAGCTCACCAGTTAGAGGTAGACTTGGCAACGGCTAAAGCAACTCAAGCAGCCCTTGAGCAGCGTTTAATCGACACCCAAGCGAGCCTCGATTTTGAGCGTACACGCAAACAGGGCCGCAAGTAAGGGATTACTCGAAGCAGTAATCTCTTGAGTAAAGCCAATTTTTGGGTAGGGACCAATGAGTAACACTGAGCAAACGGTACACGCCGTCATCTATACGGATGGTGGCTGTAAACCGTCTCGTGGGACAGGTGGATGGGCCATTCATGGCTACACCTATACGACTGAGAAGTCGAAGCAAGGGACCGGCGCTCCTGCTCTGGTTACCAACTTTGGGTACATTGACCCGGACGAAGGTCAACCGGGGATGGCCTTCTTCAATTACAAACCGACCGACCGTGATCCTGAGGTTGAGCGGTACGACGATCCACAAATCTACGCGGTCACACCCCTACGTTATGTCTCGGGGTATGGATCGCTGATCCCGGAATCCACGAACAACGAAGCTGAAACCACGGCGCTTCTGGAAGCTTTACAAGTAGCCATCCAGGAGAAGGTAGCCTCTGTGATGCTGATCCCCGACAGTAAGTACGCCTTGAATGGCATGCTGAACTGGTCGCGCAAGTGGCAGCAGAACAATTGGTGTCGTCCTGACCAATCGCCGGTTGCGAACAAAGAACTGTGGCAACAGATCGTTGCTGCGGTTGATGTTCTGCAAGCTCGTGGTACTAAGATCTTCACTCGCTGGGTTCGGGGTCACTCTGGCGATCTGGGTAACGACACTGTCGACTATCTGGCCGGTGCTGCAATCATCGCCGGTAAGAAAGAGTTGAAGGTGCGTGAAGTCTTCTTCAATGATGCCAAAGGTTATTGGGCTGTCAAGTCCACGTACAACCGCATGTTCTCCCTTCCGTACTGGTACTTCAATACCAATGTGGGTGGGACTCAGTTTGCACCTGATGGGCGTGCGGTTTATTACCTGGGTGACCACGGGTCGGAAGACGACTTCTGTGGGAAGAAGATCAGTGATGCTTCGTTCTCGGTTCTGTTCCTCAAGGAACGTGACCCGGTAATGGAGATGTTGACGAAGTATCAAGACACTCTGGACACCGGCGGTTTTAACAGCATGGTGGTCGGACGTCTGAACAACGTCTTAGGCGGTAAAGTGTACGCTGAGTTGGAACGATACGGTGACCAATTCCTACAGTGCAAAAACTGGGGGAAGATGGACCTGTTCATGCCTGGTGAGACTCCACTTCAGTTGACCAAGGACCTGAAACCTCCACGTATTGCCTTCCGTGTAATGCAGGCAATGGCTGTCATGGAGAACATGCTGCTCGATTTCATCAGTGACAAGGCAATCTGTGTTCCGATTGGTCACACGTTCTTGCACCACGAAATCACTGACTTGTTTTATGAGACGGAAGTCAAGAAGAACAAGTCTGTTAAGAAACTCCGGTCTACGATCAACAGTGCGCTGAAACGCATTGAGATTGAAGCGCCTTACCACACAGGTGCGAAGTCGGGCCAGTTCAAGTTACCGATCACTATCGGGATGGACATTGCCAACCGTAACACGTTGTCTGCGTTGGCACCAAACAATCCGAGGGTGTACCTCATCACGTGGCGCGAAAGCGATACGGCGTTCCGTTATGCAACAATCATCAAGACGGACGATGACATCGGGATCTGGGCTGGCATCTATTCCAACATCTGTCTACTGACCAGTTGAATGAGAATGACCTATGAACCCTATTACCTCCCTAACGAAGGCGGTAGCAGGCCTTAACCGGCGTTTACTGCTTCGTCTTCTTCGGGTGGGGTTGCCACGCTACGGAAAGAGACTGCTGTTTGCAGTTAGTCTCTTCGCTGGGCTCAAGCACCTTACCCACAACGAACTGCAAGAGCTGGAAGTCCTGAACGAGAAGATGTCCTTGTCTTCTTCTAAGGAAGCTCTTGAAGTCCCGGCCCTACTGGCTCGCACCATTTGGAGCGGCTGTAACCTGGACGAAACGGTCGCAACAGGATCACTCGATGCGTGCTCGTTGAAGGTAGTGGAACAAATGCCGAAGTGGTTGCAGTACGACGATGTCAAGCAAATGCTCGACGATGCCCGAACTGTGATGCAAACGGCAAAACTGGGCTTAGCCTGATACCCAGCATAACAGACTGACTCCCCAAGGTGATCCTGGGGAGTCAGTCTTTATGACGCTTACAGACGAGCGATGGCGTCGAACGACTGCTGAACAGTGGACGACAGTTCGGTCAGCAGGAAGCCTGTGATCGAGTAGAACTCAACGAAGCGTGCCATCAGCAGACAACGTTTAGCCAGTTCGGAGATGGTCACACCCGAAGCCTTGTAGGTGTCGGGGTCTTCTTTGATACGGTCAGCCAGACGCAACAGTTGTTCGTTCAGTACTTCGACTTCATCCAGCAGCTTCTTGCGATCAACTGCCTGGTAAGCGACGATCAGCGCGTTGGTCTTCTCGAAGATCAGGTCCCATTCGGAGTTCTGTTTGACCAGCTTACCGTACTCGTGGTTGGTCTGCGAGTTAGCGCGGTTGACGCACTTCTCCAGCTTACCCTTGGCCTTCTCCAGGTCACCCTCGTCCAACTTGAGGATATCTT
>JACCDR011233584.1_pt1 | contig 10892 bp, 18 predicted proteins | sample 7446431 | NCBI WGS metagenome assembly JACCDR01 (sample SAMN15323443, study PRJNA562643) | freshwater metagenome | isolation source: river surface water | place: USA:Blue River Watershed | collected 2017-08-17 | reverse complement strand
GTTGTGCGCAACCTGCGCCACCGCCACGACGACCGACATACCCACGAGCAGATCGGACGCCCCGAGTGATCGACACCATCCTGAGCGCAGCCGTCGAGGTTGCCACCGACGACCGGCAGTTCGCCGTGCAGCGGCCCAGCCGCAGCGTCAGCGCGATCCGACGCGCCAGCGAGTTTGGCAAGTGGCGCCCGTTCGCCACCTGCGTGCTCGCCCGCGAGTCCGGTGCGACGCCTGACCGCCGGCAGTCCGGCGTCGGCGCCCGCAACCCGAGCTCATCTGCAAGTGGTCGCTGGCAGATGCTTGACGCGAGCGGCTGGCGCTCCGGCGGCTCATGGAACGTCTACAAGCGCCTCGTGCGCTTCGGCGTCCCGAAGGCCGACGCCCGCGAGGTCCGCAGCCACCTGGCCGGGCGTCCCATCGCGTCGTGGCATGGCATCTGGCAGGACATCGCCGCGCTGGAGACCCTTGACGCTGGCGGCTGGCGGCACTGGTACGCGCCGGGCTCGCGCTGCAATGGGCTGGTGGCGAGGTGAGCGATCACAGCGACGACTACCAGATCACGGTCACTCGCCTTGGCTGTGGCTGGGAGTGGAAGGTGTCACAGGGCTGGTGGTGCCGCTACGGCTGGTCACCGACGCAGCGCACCGCTCGGCTCGCGGCGCAGAGGTACGTGCGCAAGGAGTTGCTGCGCATGGCGCGAGTGGCGCAGGCCGTGACCTACCCGTACAGCCCGGACGGTGCCCGATGACTGTCATGCAGCGGTGGGGCTACGCGCTAGGAATGGGGCCGTTCCAGGACGACTCAGGCGAGTTCATCCTCGCATCCGACGCCGAGGCCGCGATCAGAGATGCCTACGAGCGCGGCTATGACGAAGCCACGGTCGCGTCTATCAAGTACGGCGAAATCCGGTACGCGGGGGGCCAGCGGGACATGCTCGCCCGCTGCATCGAAGCCGTGTACGCGCTGGTCACCATTCGGGGCTACGACCTTGACGACTATTCGGCAGCCGAAGCCATGGTCGCTCTGCGTGGACTACAGGAAGGAGGACAGTGATGCAGCACTACGTGGTGATGACCAGCCTGCTGCGCCCGTTTGACGCGGCTAACGACGCCGTGACTCCGACGTTCTCCGATGTCGTCCTCGCCTCTGACGCGGAGGCCGCGGTCGCCGCAGCCGAGGCAGCCGGTTACCACGACTGCGTGATGGAACACGGCATCGGCATCGTGGACCGCGACTTCTACGAGCAGGGCCAGCGTGACGCGCTTGCTGCTGCCGTTCAGCGGGTAGAGGCGCTGCCACTCACCACGCGGCTGGCGTACAACAGGAGCGAAGTCCTCGCCGTCCTGCGGGCGCTGGGAGGCGACGATGAGTAGGCACTACATGGTCTGTCCGCAGAACGAGGAAATGCTGCACAAGATCCCGCCGCGTGTGCGTGACGCGATCCGCGCCGAGGCCATAGCGGAGTGCATCGCAGCGGTGGAGGCGGTGTGGGAGAACTGGAATGGCCCGTTGAGCCACGCGCAGTACGTCGACACCCTGCGGGCGCTGGGAGGCGACGATGACTGACATGGACCGCTGGTACTGGGACACCGACTATGACGGTGCTCGCCTTGCAGACGACGGCCCATTCGTGTTGTACGAGGACGCGGAGGCCGCTATCGCCGCAGCCGAGAACGACGCCGCTACTGCCGGATTCCTGCTGGGCCAGCGGGACGCGCTCGCCGGTGCGGTGCAGCGGGTGGAGGCGCTCCACGCTCCGTACACCGACAATCTCGACCCCGACCCGGAGGCGCGGTACTGCGAAGCGTGCGGGACCGAATGGCCCTGCGGGACCCTCGCCGCCCTGCGGGCCCTCGACCCCGACCACGCCGCCCGCGAGCACCTCGCCGACCTGGAGATCGACCGGGCGAGGGACGAGCGATGACCGAGAGCATCCTGCGCCGCTGCCACCGCTGCGGCATGCACATCACCGACGGCGAGCCGTATGAGGTCGACGAGTTTGGCTGGAAACACACCATTGAGTGTTCATGGGGGAGTGCATGAGCAGGTGGGGCAACATCATTGAGCGCTTTTGGGGCCGCGTGAACGTCGCTGCCGCAGACGAGTGCTGGGAGTGGACCGGCTCGACCAACGCTTACGGCTACGGCTACCTCCGCATCGGCGGCACGACCAGGTCCATCGGGGCGCACCGCCTGAGCGCCAAGATCGCCTACGGCATGTTCGACGAGCGGTTGCTTGTCTTGCACCACTGCGACAACCCGCCGTGCGTCAACCCCGCGCACCTGTACGTCGGCACGCCGAAGCAGAACACGCAGGACGCAGTGCGCCGAGGTCGCGCACGCAACCAGCACGTCGGTAAGACGCACTGCATCAACGGTCACGAGCTGGCCGGGGACAACGTCGCTTTCGGCAAGCGTGGCGACAGGCAGTGCCGGGCGTGCGCCAAGGCGCGACGTGATGCAGCCAAGGCCGATCCGGTCGTCGCTGCCCAGCGAAAGGCCAAGGCCAAGGCGCGTCAGGACGCCGCTTACTTCCGCGAGTACCGCGCCAAGCGTCGGGCCGAGGGCCGAGTGGTGGGTGCCAAGTGACCCCCGCCGACCGCGCCCGCACCACCCGCGCTCTCAACCGGATACGACGCTGCCGCGGTTGCGGCGGCTGGCGGTTCTCCTACGCCGACCGGCGCCCGTGCACCACCTGCGTCGTGCTGTCCAAGCGCCGGGAGATTCAGCGGGTGCTGGGGGTGGGGGTGTGACCCTGCGCATCGGCTCCCTCTTCAGCGGTTACTCCGGGTTGGACATGGGTGTCATGTCAGTCCTCGGCGGCGACCTGGCGTGGTACTCAGAGATTGAGCCCGCCGCGTGCCGCGTCCTCGCGGCCCACCATCCGGGCGTGCCCAACCTCGGGGACATCACCGCCGTCGACTGGGCTGCCGTGGAGCCCGTGGACGTGCTGACCGGCGGCTACCCGTGCCAGCCGTTCTCCCATGCAGGAAAGCGAAAGGGAACCCATGACGAGCGACACCTGTGGCCTTACGTCCGCGAGGCCATTCGCGTCCTACGACCCCGAGTCACGGTGCTGGAGAACGTCCGAGGCCACCTCACTCTGGGCTTTGACACTGTCCTCGCTGACCTTGCCGAGCTGGGGATGTCTGCACGGTGGGGAGTTGTCCGAGCTGCCGACGCCGGAGCCCCCCACGGCCGGGCGCGGCTGTTCATCGTTGTCACTGCCGACGCCGACGGCGAGGGACTACAAGGAGCAGACGCTGGGCTGGACGTGGGAGCGCGACGGGGTCACACAGGAGGACACGCTGCCCAGGGCACTGACGGCGCTCCTGCCGACGCCGAAGGCGGGCGACGGGGAGCGGGGCAGGGATCTCCCGCGACTGCGGGAGGACGAGAAGAGCCGGGAGCTGGCGACGGCGGTGGGGCCGCTGCTGCCGACGCCGACCGTGATGGACATGGGCGCGAACTACACGCCCGAGGAGTGGGAAGCCTGGAAGGCGAAGCAGAGGGCGGCGCACGCGAATGGGAATGGACACGGGGAGTCGCTGACGCAGGCGGCACTGTCGACTGGGGCAAGTACGCCCCCGCAATCGCCCGCTGGGAGCGCGTCCTCGGACGCCCCGCACCAGCCCCCACCGTCCCCGGACGCAACGGACGACCACGACTCAACCCTGTTCTCGTGGAATGGATGATGGGCCTGCCCGAGGGTCACGTCACCGGCCACGGGCTGTCCGCTGCGCAGGAACTCAAGATGCTCGGCAACGGCGTCGTGCCCCAGCAGGCGGCGCTGGCGCTGCGGATGCTGCTCGGTGAGCAGGTGGCGGCGTGACCCGCACCTGGACAACCCGCGTCGGCGTCTACACCAAGCCCCCGCTGTCCCTCAATGACCGCACCCACTGGCGGGTCAAGGCCAAGCACACCGCGGACATCCGTGCGTGGATACGCGAGTGGGCGTGGCACTACGTCCCCGCGTGCAGCGCCACCGAGGTGGAGCTGCACTACGTCCCGCGGGACGGCAGGCGCCGCGACGCCGACAACCTGGTGCCCATCCTCAAAGCGTGCTGCGACGGCCTCGTCGACGCCGGGGTCGTGCCTGACGACACCCCTGAGCTGATGCGCAAGGTCATGCCGATCATCGACGCGCCCAACCGGACTGATCCGCACCTGTGGCTGCTGGTGAGGGAGGGCGAGTGAGCGTCTACTACGAGGACGAGGCTGTGACGCTTTACCACGGCGACTGCCTGGAGATCACCGCATGGCTCGACGGCGACGTGCTCGTGACTGACCCGCCGTATGGGATCAACGGCAGCCTGTCCGCGTCTTACAAGGGCAAGAAGCGCGCCGCGGGATTTACCCCAGTGCATGACCGCGAGGTGACGTGGGACGCAAACCTCGAAGCCCGCGATGCTGCGATAGCACTTTGGGGAGACAGGCCGGCGGCTGTGTTTGCATCGCCAAAGCGCAGCGACGCCCCCCCCTGCGTGCCTCGACAGGTGCCGCTCATTTGGGACAAGGGGCAACTGGTTGGCATGGGTGACCTCACGTTTCCCTGGCGCGTCAACTACGAGTTGATCTACGTGCGCGGAGACTTTGCTGGGCCGCGAACGTCCACAGCCGTGCTCCGCTACGACCTGAGCAACAAGGCCGCCTCCCGCGAAGGACACCCAACGCCGAAGCCAGTCGGGCTGATGTGCGAGCTGATCGACAAGGCGCCCCCAGGCATCATCGCCGACCCCTTCGCTGGCTCGGGCTCCACGCTTGTCGCCGCCCGCAACCTAGGCCGCAAGGCAATCGGTGTGGAGCTGGAGGAGCGCTACTGCGAGGTCATCGCCAAGCGACTCGCCCAAGGCGTGCTGCTGTGACCCCCCGCGACGCCGCCATCGCCCGCAAGCGCGCCGAGGAGCGGGCGCGGCTCATGGAGTTCATCCGATCAACTCAACCTGCGCAGGAGACAGCATGACAATCGAGTTCACCCACCCCACCGTGGACATCCCACGGGACCGCTGGGGGCGACCCCTCATCACCCCCGCCGAGGGCGGCAAGCCGCTGCCGTACACCCGCGTGTCCACGCTGGCGAAGGCGCTGGACGACAAGACGGCGCTGACCAAGTGGAAGTGTCGACAGGTCGCGATCGGCATGGGCAAGCGCCCCGACCTCGTCGCGGTCGCGGAGTCCGTCAAGGGCGACGACCGCAAGCTCGACGAGGTGGTCGAGGACGCGCTGACCGCCGCGGAGTCCGAGCGGGCCGCCAACCTCGGCACCGCCCTGCACGCGCTCAGCGAGCAGGTGGACGCCGGCGTGCCCATCGAGGACCTGCCGGAGTGGGCGCAGGCCGACATGGCCGCCTACAAGCAGGCCATGTCCGGGCTGGACATCCTGGCCGCGGAGATGTTCGTGGTCTGCGACGAGCTGCAGGCGGCGGGCACCTTCGACCGCCTGGTGCGCCTGCCGGACGGGCGGGTCATGGTCGCCGACCTCAAGACCGGCAAGCATGACCCCAACTACCCGCACGGCGTCGCGCAGCAGATCGCGGTCTACTCCCGCGGCCACCTGTACGACCCGGACAAGGGGCGCGTCGGCCACCTGCCCAGCCTCGGCATCGACCAGACCGCGGGGCTGCTCATCCACGCGCCAGCAGGCACCGGCACCTGCAGCCTCTACGTGTTGGACCTGACCGTCGGCTGGACGCTGGCGACTGTCGCGGTGGCCGTGCGCTCCGCGTTCAAGGACAAGCCCATCGTGGCCTACACCCCCTAGACCCTGCGCTACCTGCGTATGGAAACGACACCGCAACGAAAGGAACGGCAATGGAGTTTGCAGCACCGAGCAGTGGAGGCGGCAGCCTCAAGCCCGCGGACATTGAGGGGCACCTCATTGTCGTGGAACCCAAGGAGTACGTGCCCAGCATGGTCACGTCTTTCGGTGACAAGGACGCCATCCGCGTCACCGTGCATGACGTCACGACACGAGAGACCCACGAGGACGTGCTGTTCTTTGGCGCCCTCATCGGCGCCCTGAAGGGCCAGGTCGGCAAGCGCGTGCTGGGCGTGATCGGCAAGGGCGTGGCCAAGCCGGGTCAGGCACCGCCGTGGGTCATCACGGACGCCAGTAGCAACGGGGATGCGGTGGCTGCGGCCACGGCGTACCTCACGGGTCAGGTCGCACAGACTATGGCCGCTCCCGCAGCCCCCGCACCCGCCGCGGCAGCTCCCTCTGCTCTGGATGCGGCGCTGGGCAACCTTGCCGCCGCCGGGCTGACCAAGTAACTGAGCGCCCGGCGGCGGCAACCTGCGCCAACACGTCCCGCCGCCGGGCCACTCCCCTTGACCAAGGAGCGCCATGACGATAACGGATGACGGGGGCAGCCCCGCAGGGAACGACCTGCTGGCGGAGATTCAGCGCACCGCACGGGACACCGGACAGGAAGCGTTGTTTGACTACGAGCCGGCGTGGACTGACTACTGGGCCGGTATGCCGGAGTTCTCCGCGGCTGACATCACCCCGACGCACGAGATCACCCTGCAGTTCGCCACGTATGACGATTACCAAGAGTTCAAGTCCACCAGCGGCCTGCAGATGCGCAAGGGGCAGAAATCCGCGTGGTGGCCGCCGCAGCAGAAGCTGACTGGCGACATCTACTGGGAGGGCGCGCCCAGCCCCACCCGCTACCCCATCTTCATCCCCAGTAAGGGACGCGCAGACGTGGCCACCACGCCGCGGCTGCTGGAGCAGGCGGGCGCGGACTACCGGCTGGTGGTGGAACCTCAGGAGGCTGACGCCTACCGGGCCGCGTTTGGCCAGGACAAGGTGCTGGTGCTGCCGTTCTCCAATCTGGGACAGGGGTCCATCCCTGCGCGCAACTGGATATGGGACGTAGCCGTGGCCGCCAACCTGCCCTGGTACTGGCTGATCGACGACAACGTGCTGGGCTTCTGGCGCAGCCACCACAACCGCCGCCTCGTGGTGCGCAAGTCCAGCGCCCCCCTGCGCGCAGTGGAGAACTTTGCAGAGCGCCATGACAACCTGGCATTCGCCGGGCTTGCCGCGGACGGCTTCATGCCGGACACGATGCGCAGCCCCGTCACGTTCAACACCCGCGTCTACTCCGTGACGCTCATCAACACCGCACTGCCGCACCGCTGGCGTGGCCGGTACAACGAGGACACGGACCTGTGCCTGCGGGCACTCAAGGATGGCTGGGCCACCGCCTTGTTCCGCTGCTTCCTGATGAAGAAAGCCGCCACCGCCAACGGCGCCGGCGGCGGCGGCATGAAGGGCGGCAACACGGACAACGTGTACGTGGACGGTGACCACCGGCGTGCATTTGCGGAGTCACTGAAGGAGCAGCACCCAGACGTGACAGAGATCGTGTGGAAGTTCAACCGCTGGCACCACGAGGTGGACTACACGCCGTTCAAGCGGAACCGCCTCACCCCCAAGCCAAACATGCCGCCCGTCATTGATGACGCGGACTACGGCCTGCGCCTAGTGCGCAACTCAGACCAGTAACGCCAAACCCTGCGAACAAAGGAATGACCATGAGTATCACCAACATCACTGCGCGCACCATCACGGACCCCTACACGGCATACGTGGACGTCACCCCGTCACTGGCATCAGAGTGGCTGCTCAAGAACACCCACAACCGCCCACTCCGGCCCGGCGTGGTGAGCAGGTACACCAAGGACATGACGGCTGGCCTATGGCGGCACCCCACTGGAGAGCCCATCATCTTTGACCGCTTGGGCCGCCTGCAGCAAGGGCAGCACCGACTCAACGCAGTGGTGAAGTCAGGGCGCACCATCACCTTCCTTGTTGTGCACAACGCTGACCCGGATGACTTCCAGGTCATTGACTCCGGGGCACCGCGCAGTGCCGGTGACGTGCTCAGCCTGACCGGCGTGATGAACGGCAAGAACGTGGCAGCCGTGGCGCGCAACCTCAAGCTGATGACCGACCACGCCAATGCGCGTTGGAGCGGCAGCACCATCACGCGCACAGAAGCGCTGGACATGGCAATGCGCAACCGCGTTCACCTAGAGGAGGCGGCGCGCATGGCACAGGCCGCCAACAGGTCTGCCAAGCTCCCGCCCGCCGCCTACGGCGCTGTCTGCGCCTACGTGATGATCCACTCCGACACTTGCGTGGAGCTGCACGAGTTCCACGATGCGGTGGTGACTGGCGAGATGCAGAAGGCTGGAGACCCCGTGTACGCGCTGCGGCGCTGGGGGATCACCAGGCCGCCCGGACAGGGCAGCGCCCTCAATCAGCAAATGGTTGCCATCTGCACTAAGGCATGGAACGCCTTCACGGACCAGCGCGAAGTGAAGTTGTTCAAGTGGGTGCGTGGTGAGCAGTTCCCGCTGCCCAAGCCCGCCCGGTACTGACCGCCCATGTCATCACGTCACAAGGAGATACCCGTGCCTGAGGCACTGCTCACCGCCGCCCGCCAGTGGCACGACGCCGGGTATTGCGTCATCCCCAGCCATGAGGACGGCGGCAAGCGGCCCTTCGGCGCGTGGAAGCAGTACCAGTCCGAGCGGCCCACCTGGGAGCAGGTGAGCATCTGGCTGGCCTCAGGCCGCTACACCGGGATCGGGGTGCTCACCGGCGCCACGTCCGGCAACGTCGAGATGATCGAGATCGAGGGACCGATGGACGCCGCGGTCGAGCGGCTGGGGCGCGTAATCTCCCGCTCCGGTGAGTTCTCGGGCATCGGCCTGCCGGACCTGCTGCGCTCCATCGCCGCGGGCTGCGTGGAGCAGAGCGCCGGGGGAGGGCTGCACCTGTTCATCCGGGTCAGCGACGGCCCTGCGCTCGGCAACACCAAGCTCGCCCGGACCGCCGAGGGCAAGGTGGTCAGTGAGACCCGCGGCGAGGGTGGCTTCGTCGTGGTCGCCCCGACACCAGGCCGCAACGGGCATGAGCCCGGCGCGTCCTACATCTTCATCAACGGCGGGCATCCGAGCCGCACGGTGGAGGTCACATCCGAGGAGCGCGACCTGCTGCACCTGCTGTTCACGATGGCGCTGGATGAGTACGACGAGCCGGAGCACGTCCCCACCACGCCCAGCGCCCCGCAGGTGGGCCTGAGCGCGTTCGATGACTACCGGCAGCGGGTGACGTGGCGGGAAATCCTGGCCCCCGCTGGCTGGAGGGAGGGGCACACCGACGGCGATGGCCGCACCCACTGGACCCGCCCCGGCGGGGTCAAGTTCGAAGGCACCTCGGCCACCACCATCGAGGACGGGCCGATGTACGTGTTCAGCACGTCCGTCGACATGCCGCAGGAGAAAGGGCTGAGCAAGGGGCAGGTCTACGCGTACCTGCACCACCACGGCGACCTGAGCGCGGCAGCGCGGGACCTGACGGCCAAGGGCTACGGCGAGCCCGGCGAGCGGCATGAGATTCCGGCGTGGGAGGCCGTGCTCGACCCCGATGCGAGCCCGGACGAGAAGGCCGAGGCCGCTCAGTCGTGGGTGGCCGAGCACCTGCCCCGGCTCGACTGGCACGAGCTGTGGAAGGCCGACCACAAGGAGGAGTGGATCGTCCAGCCCCTGCTGGCCGCCCGGCGCCTCGTGGCGCTCTACAGCGCCCCCAAGGTCGGCAAGTCCCTGCTCATGCTGGAGATCGCCGCAGCCATTGCCAACGGGCGCGGGATGTTCGGCTACGAGCCCCCCGCGAGGCCCTACCGGACCCTGTACGTGGACTTCGAGAACGATCCGCAGGCCGACATCCGCGAGCGCCTGCAGAACATGGGCTACGGACCGGACGACCTCGACAACCTGGTGATGCTGTCGTTCCCGACCATCGCCAAGTTCGACACCGAGCGCGGCGCACAGGAGCTGATGGCCGCGGTCGACTACTACGGCGCCGAGATCGTGGTCATCGACACCGTCAGCCGTGCTGTGCAGGGCGAGGAGAACGAGAACGACACCTGGCTCAACTTCTACAAGCACACCGGGCTGCGGCTCAAGCAGGCAGGCGTCGCCCTCATCCGGCTCGACCACGCCGGCAAGGACGAGACCAAGGGCCAGCGTGGCGGGTCAGCCAAGTCCGGTGACGTGGACGCCGTGTGGCGCATGAGCAAGGACGGCGACGACAAGTTCGACCTAGTCTGCGAGGCCCAGCGGTTCCCGATCAGCGAGACCCGGCTGACCATCCGACGAGTGGACGACAGTGACGGCCTGCGGCATGAGGTCGTGTCCAACCCCGCGCGGGATCGGGAGCAGGTGCTACTGGAGGCGCTGGCCCAGCACAACATCGACAAGGAGCTGAGCAGGACCGCCGCCAGCAAGGCGCTGAGAGCTGCCGGGCATCAGTTCAAGGAGCGCATCCCCGAGCGTGTCTGGGAGCGATACCAGACCATGCCGAGGACGTTCACGGTCGTTCAGGACGGCCTGTAATGTCCGAATTGTCGCGGGGACCGGTCCTCTCCGGCGGCACCCCATCGGTCCCCGCGGTCCCCGCACCGGTCCCCTCATTTCGTGAGGCGGTCCCCACCGGTCCCCGCACCGGTCCCCAATTTGTCCCTACCGGTCCCCGTTCCCCTCTCTATAGAGGGGACGGGGGACGGGACCGGGTATCCAGGACCGCCTACCTGACCAAGCATCACTGTGGGGCAGACCTACTCGCGGGCCTCGATGACGACGTCGCCGGACTGATGGCGCGCTGCGATCCCTACCCACTGAACCCGCTGGGTGAGGTCGAGGCGCTGACCGCAGGGCGCGCCACCTACTACCTGCGTCACCGTCGACTGGAGCGCCGGGATCAGTTCAACGTCCCCGGCCACCCACCCTGCCCCGACCTGCTGGTGGTCGCCGAGCACCGCTGCGGCGAGCCACCACCGACCACCTGGCTGCTGCCCCCAACCCCCCCCCCCCCCCCCCC
>JACCDR011068676.1_pt1 | contig 10892 bp, 26 predicted proteins | sample 7446431 | NCBI WGS metagenome assembly JACCDR01 (sample SAMN15323443, study PRJNA562643) | freshwater metagenome | isolation source: river surface water | place: USA:Blue River Watershed | collected 2017-08-17 | reverse complement strand
GGCGGGATTTACTTGAAGGAATCCGACTTGGAAGTGGCCTAGCCATTCCACTCCGCGCCTTCCTAGAGGGTGCGGCAGGAATCGCTAACCGGCCCCTAGTGGGCCTTAACAGGAGGGGCGAAATGGACAAGTTGATTTTCGTGCTGATGCTGCTGGCGCTCCCGGCACACGCCCAATACATCGGGCTATCGGTCGGGCAAAGCCAGATCCCCGATTTGTTCAACCACTCACGCTTTGCATTCCCTGACCTTGCTCAAGGAGGTCCGGGGTGCTGTAACCAAATGGAGGAAGTAGATGAGGGATCGGCTGCATTTCGTTTCAGTCTTGGGCGACCAGTCACTGAACGACTGGGAGTTGAGCTATCTCTTGCGAACCTCGGCACCAGTTCCGTTGCATTCGACGTTTCCGGCCCGTTTGGCGGTTCTGTACAAGGCAGCGGATACGGGCGATGCGTGGAAAGTGGAGATTTCCGTATCACCAGTCTCTCCGCAGCAGGAACCTACTCCCACCCCATCTGGGGAGCCGTCCTAGTCCCCAAGCTAGGTCTATCCGCCAACTGGCTGAAGGTGAAAACGCAAAGTCACTGTGACCTCAAAACCTCAGTAGACGTAGCGCAGGACTACACACGGTTCTCTGTGAGCCCGCTTGTGGGGTTGGGCATCAAGTACCCCCTGACTAACAAGATCGGCCTATCGCTCGATGTAGAGGGCCGCAGGGTCACTTTCTCGGATAACGCAGAGGCTAACCAGTACGGGCAAGGTAAGCCAATCGTGACTACGGCATGGCTTGGGCTTGAAAGGAGATTCTAGATGGAACCCGAATACATCCGCATGTGGGTGAACTATCACATAGGCCAGCCGTGCAAGAGAGGCTTCTGGCAACGGCTGAGGAGGTTCTTCCTGTGAGCATTCGAGCATGGATAACGCTAGGGATCATCTATCTGGCCGTGTGCTTTGCAGCGGGTTACCAATCCTGGTTTTTGTGGAGATAGATATGGGCGGACTAGAAAAGATCCTGGACCTGTTACGCGAGGTAAGGCTGGACGTACAGGAAGCCAATGCCAAGCCCATGAACATTTACTTCCTCTACTGCCCCTCCTGCGATAAGGAATATGCAGAGTGTGTGTGTGAGGCTGGAGGGATGGAGGGGCCAAGTGCGAACAGGGATAGGGAATGAACGATGGAACGCTACTTCTACGAAGTGGAGCGGTTCCTGCAAATGTACGAAGAAGCCAACCTGGAGTTAAACCATGAGTATGAAAGTCTACTTAGCAATAGCGGAAGTCTCGGCCAAGCTGGCACAGCAGGGGATTTCCAAGGACCGGAAGAACGACCAGCAGGGGTACAAGTTCCGGGGGATCGACGACGTGTACAACGCACTGGCCCCGCTGCTTTCATCTCACAAGCTCTGCATTCTGCCTACGGTGCTGGAGCGGGATTGCGTGGAACGGACGACGGCCAAGGGCACGGTCTTGTTCTATGTGACGGTCAAGGTCCGGTTTGACATCGTATCCGCCGAGGATGGCTCGAAGCACGAGATAACCACCTTCGGGGAGGCGATGGACTCCGGGGACAAGGCAACAAACAAGGCCATGTCCGCAGCCTACAAGTACGCCGCCATGCAAGCGTTCTGCATCCCCACGGAGGGCGATAACGATGCCGACGCTACCACTCATGCGGAGGTACAGCCTAAGACCATCCAGAGCGTCCACAAGCCCACAGACGGGGCCTGGGATGGGCTGAGTGCCGACCTACAGATCGTCGTCCTGGACCTCTCCAATCGCGTCAGGACGCTCGCCAGCAGGGGCGACTTGGAGGGCTGCTGCGATGAGGTAGACGAAACCCTCGCTCCGTATGACAAGAAGAACGACATGAAAACGGCCCTGTGGGACAAGTTAGCAGATGTGTCCGCCGTCCGCAGGAAGATGAAGGACATTTGGGACGCCCGAAAGGAGAAGGTAGCAGCATGAGTTACGAACAAAGGGAACTGAGCGGGTCGCTGTTCAAGAACGAACGCAAGGAAAAGGACACCCACGCCGACTATCAAGGTACGTGCCTGATCGACGGAACCGAGTATTGGATTAACGCCTGGATCAAGAAAGGGAAGGTTACTTTCATGTCGCTGGCGTTCAAGGCGAAGGATCGGCAGGAGTCCCGCAGCGGTGGGGGCGGTCAGCCTGCGCGCAAGGAGCCGGGTGGTGACATTCCGTTCTAGGAAGCTCTTAGATAAGGCCCATGACGCTCCATGCCGGGCCGACTTCGAGCACCACTGCACAGGCTGGCAAGGCTGCGATCCGGCCCATGCCGATTCCCAGATATTCGGGAGGGGCAAGGACTTCAAGACGCCGGATTGGGCTGTCGCGCATCTATGCCACAACGCGCATATGGCACTGGATCAAATGGAGCGGGAAGAAGGCTTCTATGCATGGCTCAGGGCCTTTGTTGCCACACAGAACTATCTATACGAGACAGGGAAAGTGAAGGTCGCATGATGGAAACGTGGAAGCCAGTCCCCGGATACGAGGACAAATACGAAGTCTCTGACCAAGGACGGGTTCGTTCGTTGGCCAAGGGGATCATGACCCCCAAGCGGAGAAACGCAAAATATTTCGCTGTTGAGCTGTACTTGAATGGCATCGGGCGCTTTCATTCCATTCATACGCTTGTTCTGACTGCATTTGTTGGGCCTTGCCCGGAGGGGAAAGAGACATGTCACAACAATGGGATTGGCACAGACAATAGGCTTGTCAACCTGCGTTGGGGCACGAAGAAGGACAACGGGCAGGACCGCGTTCGTCATGGGACGGCTCGCACAAGAAGGACCGGAAACTACAAGACAAAGCTGACCCCCGAGGACGTAGAGAAGATCCGCTTGGATGGCCGTGTCTCCAGGCTGGTCGCTCAGGACTACGGCGTTTGCTCGTCGCTCATTCGGAACATCCGCTGTGGTCTTGCAAAGTAGCAAGGCAACGCCAACCGTGGCTTCCAACACATAAACCAGGAGACTCTTGTGACTGACGCAACGCCGAGGGTGGATGAGCAACTGATTACCGATCTTAAGGACTTGTCCCACTGGCTCAAGGTCACGGGGGAATCAGAGTGGGCCGAAAGGGTAGCCGACGCCGCCTCAATGCTGGAATCCCTCGCTGAATCGGCAGAGCGGGTGCGGGAGCTTTCCGAAAAGTTAGAAATCATGACGGAAATAGCTCGCGTCAATGGGGAAGATATGGACGAAGCGCGGGCTGAACGCCACACCGCCGAACGCAAGCTGGCCGAGGCGCAGAACCTTGCGCGTCAAGTCAAGGAAATAGCTGGAAGCGAGTTGCGGGCCGTGATGGCTATGTGGCCGTGCTCGGTCGGGACCATAGAAGTCATGTACTTCGAGATGCTGAAGAAGATGAACACAGCCATTGACGCCGCCCTCTCCGGTGCCGCCCCAGAGGAGAAGAAACAGTGAGCTACTGGAAAGTTCAGGTCGATTGCTACAAGCAGGGCAAGACCAAGCGTAGCCGCGTCAGAACTGCGTTCCTCGTGGAGGCTGTAGACATGGAGGAAGCCAAGACCAAGGCGCTTGAGGTCGCTGAGGTCACCGCAGCATTCGGGCCGAAGTGGGTAGGCTTTGAATGGCGCAGCGTCTGCCCTATCGAATTCCCCCTGGAGGTAAACCCATGAGCAATAAGACGCCGCCGACAGAGGCGAATATGGTGCCGGTTGAGCGCCAACTGGACGAAATCATCAATGCCATAGACGAAGGCTTGGGTGACAGCGATCCGGTGGGCGGCCCCATGACCGATGATGAGTTGCGCGATGAAGAACCGCTTATCTGGGCCTGTGCTCAATTAGTCAAGCTACGGAAATCGCTCGCCGCCGCCCCGGATCAAGGGGACGGAAGCCGAGAGGAGCAGATGAAGCGCGCTTTCTACGTGGTCAGCATGGAGCTACTGCAAAGCCGCCTCCGCCATGCCCTTGACGACGAAACGAGGGCAGCGATGGACTGGGGGATACGGCTGGGCAAGGAAGATCAATCGGTAATGTTCGGCTCCGCCCGTAAGGACGCCCCGGAGCAGGCGGTGGCGTTCTCTCCACTGGGAAAAGGTTGGTATGTGGAAGTGGGTCGATATATGGAACCCGTTGTCCGACTCGAAGAAACGATGTTGTCCGGCAAAGACCCATTGACCGATGAAGATGAATCGCTAATTCGTGGATGCTCAGAGCATCTGTGGGCCTTCATCGGCAACCCTGCCGCCCATCCACCCCGACTGGACGCGCATACGGTGGACCCGGAGACAATTTGCCAAGTCTGCAAGCAGCCGGTGGCTCCGTCCTTTGTGTGGCAGGAAGATCACGCATGGCACTGGAAGAATGCCGCACCAGATTCAGCGAGCGGTGGCGTGTTGTTGCCGATCCATAACCGATGCGCGAAGCCATAGACCGCGCCCTGCGCTCCACCTAGCTAACGGGATTTTAAGGGAGGACTAACTGTGGAGGCGGTCGCAATGAAGGAAGAACTCAAACCCTGTCCGTTTTGTGGGGCCGGCGAGACGCAGCTAATCCCGGCGAATCACTGGACCGGGATGCAAAACGTCGTGCTGTCAGTCACCGTCCGCCACTGGTGCAAGCGCGATGACAATTGGCCGCAAGGACATCTGGACATCAAAGGCAACACGGAAGCAGAAGCCATCGCAGCCTGGAACCGCCGCGCCTCCCCGAGCGCAGGACAATGGATAGCGGTAACGGAGCGGTTGCCGGACCATCACAGGGCGGTCTTGGTGTGGCGGCACAAAGATGAAGTAATTGACCGGGCTTGGTGCGATGGCGAGTTATGGCACAGCCTTAATGGCTTCCAAGTGAAATGCACCCACTGGATGCCGTTGCCCGCCCCTCCGCTCTCTGACATCAAGGGGGAGAAGTGAAACCCCTAAGGGAGATTTCATGGTTGCCACGGTGAACGCCGTTTCTCACACTGACATATGATTTACAGCCCCGATGAGCTGGTGGAGCTTACCGGCAAGAAGAAGTATTCCGCCCAGAGGAAGGTTCTCATGGCTATCGGAATGCGCTACCTTGTCCGCCCCAACGGAAGCCTGATCGTCTTCAAAAATGAGGCCACGAAAGAAGGACCGGCATCTACCTCCCTGCGTCCACTTCCGCCACGGCGCGTTCTACCTCGTCAAGGGCGGTAAATGGACCAGACTTGGCACGGATCTATCCCAAGCCCTCGCGGAGTACGGCAGGCACCTTGCAGCCCCCAAAGGCGGGATGGCAGCACTTGTAGACGCGGCGCTGGAAGATGCAAAGCCAAACCTGTCCAGGAACACGCAAAAGCACTACCGGATAGCCGCCAGCAAGATCAAACATATGTTCGCTGACCTCACCCCCCAAGGTGTTACCAGTCGTCATGTAGTGCAGATGCGCCGGATGATGCGCGACACCCCCAACATGGCGAACCGCTGCATCACGGTCTTGAAGCTGGCCTTTGACTATGCCCTTGAGGAACAGTTAGTGGATGTAAACCCGGTTATCGGGGTGGAGCGGCTCACCGAGCCAAAGAGAGACAGGCTGATTACGTTCGAGGAGTTCAAGGCGATCTACCAACACGCCAGCCCCAGAATGCGGGCCATCATGGTGCTGTTCTACCTCACCGGCCAGCGGGTAATGGACGCGGTTCAAATCAAGATCACCGACCTGACAGGCGACGGGATAGCCTTCCAGCAACAAAAGACCAAGGCCAAGCTGATTGTAAGTTGGACCGCAGAACTAAAGACGGCAGTGGCCGAGGCCATGTCCCTCAGAACCATCGAGAAAGCCCCTACGCTGTTCCACAATCAACGCGGCAAGCCCCTGGACTACTCCAAGGTCCGCAAGGAATGGGCCGCCGCATGCGCCTCTGCGGGCGTCCTGGATGCCCAGATGCGGGACGTTAGGGCAATGTCAGGAACGGCGATAGACGAGCAAGGAAAGAACGCACAGAAACTACTCGGCCACGCCTCCCCAGAGATGACGAAAAGGTATCTCCGAGGCCGCAAAGTCCCCCGCGTGGAAGGCCCGAGTTTTGGACATGCCGCAGACAATGGACAAAAAGAGGCGTAGGATTAGGCAATTACGGGTCCGGTAGATACGCCTGCCGTATCTTAGAATCGGAGCATAACGTACTGAGCGGTTTCGGCAAACTACGAAAGGCTGTCTAATAGCGAAGCCTTGGATGTGGCCGAATCTTCATAGGGAAGAAATTTGCTGGAAGGGTAGTTTTGGACACCCTTTCTCATGGTTAACAAACCGTGGGATTTGTACAGGATGAGAAACATCCGGGGAGATTTGGCCCCACCCATAGTTAACGCCTTACGGGCCGTAGAGGGAGGTTGAATGAGATGGCTGTGGGACCTGCACCCAATATTCAGGCCCGTAATTACAGTTCTGGCTTTGACATATGCCGTATATTTGGCGCTTATCTCTATTACGTGGCTGGCCTCAATATTTGGGTAAAAAGATGTCGTCTAAAGCTTTGCGTGATGCGATGAAAGAACTCGTCAGGGCCGCCCGTGTCGAGCTAAATTGCATAAGCGGCAAAATACGCGACCCTGAATTCCAAGAGTTCGCAAGAGAGCAAATCATGTATGCCATCAGGACGCACCATCGTCTGAAGGCAGAGGATGACGCTAAGCCCCCTGAATAGCCTCCACCAGCGCCTTACTTAAGGAGTTCTAGAAGTGACTGAGAGTACAGCAGGGAAGCCTTCAGACGAGCAATGCATTGAGCAAGAGGGTCATCTTCAGGCGATACGGGCTGCGATAGTATGGGCGGAGCGGCAGGGATTTCTGGGGTGCGCTCTGGAATTGCGATGGGCACTTGCACAACTTGAGGATGAGTTGCGCATCCAGCAATCAACGCCAGAGCAGCAAGTTCAATTCGTCTCGGAGCCATGAGTCTCTTTCCTGACAGTTGGCCGCAGGTGGCGGAACAGGCAAGGGAAGATTGCTGGCTTTTAAGGCCAGCGACCTTGCCCGAACTTCAGCAGCTTTACGGAGTTCATCCTGCTTCAGAGCCGCCGCCTTCCACCCCTCTACCATCTGGTTCTGCAAAGCCGTCGAAGCGGTCAGCTCGGCTATCTTTTGGGCTTGCGTCTCGACTGTCCTATGCGCAACATTTAACTGGAGCTTTAGGACACCGACGTAGGAAAGCGCGGCTAAGATGAGGATGCCTCCTAGGGCTAGCTTCCAGTTCTTAAGCAGGAGAAACCACATGTTTATGTCGCCTTGCCAACAGTTAACCCTTACGGGCTTTTAAGGGAGGTTGAATGGAAGATCATTATTGGTGGAGTTGTTGGGTGCCGATGACGCCGGAACTTCAGAAGGCGATGGACGACTATGCCGAGCTTCGCCGCAAGGAGATAGCCCAGCTACAGCCGCCCGAGCCTGTGATGGTTGATGGAATCCCGGTCTATGTCTGGAAATAAGTACGTCTGGTGCGCCGAGGATGAAAAGCACGGGCTGCTTGCCGTCTATGTATCCAAGGAAGCGGCGGGAAAGGACTACGGGCCACGCGCACCAAAGTGGAATTGGATTAGCGGCTTTGGAGGCTCAATAGTCCGCCGCAAGGTGCTGGGCGCGCAGGTTACTCCGGCTTCTCCAGAGGAGTCCCCTTAACAATCCTGGCAACGATAGGGGCAACCCATGCGCCGATATAGATCCCGAGGAAGCCTTCGGTAATCGTCTTGTTCAGCGTCATGTAGGCCATCATCCAGCTAGTAACCACGAGCGTTAACATGAACGCTACGGCTATCTTTGAGACTCTACCGTTCTCCATCAAGAGGTCGGTCAAGTCGAACTGCTTAGGCCCTTTATGGAACCTGTAGAGGCTCCACAGGATTACCAGAAGGATTAAGGCCAGGATTAAACCGAAATGATCTGTCATATCGCTTCTACCCAAGGTGAACTCTTACGGGCTTTTAAGGGAGGTTGAATGAACTACAGAGGCTTAATCGAAACCGTGATTGACGTAGACGCCGAATCAGAGGAGGAGGCCGAAGAAAAAATCAAGCAGGTTCTTGCAGAACACATTGCCAACGGTCGTCTTGCGGTTATCGTGTGGCTGCATGAAGTTTAGGAGGGATTCCTCACTTCCAACCAGCACTCCTCTCCCCGATCCAAAGCCTCCTGTATGAGCGGCTGTAGCTTTTCCATTGCTGCACGGCTCTGGCCGATGGAGTCCTTTCCTTTTGTTAACCCTACGAGGATGCAGCCCTCGGTATCTGCGGAGGTATTGCCGGAATGAATACGCACGCCAGTAAAGCCAGGAACGTCCAGCAAAAGGGGCAGCGGTTTCTTGAATCTATTAGAGTAAGTGATGACGACCCGATAGCGGCCAGCAGGAATCGCCGTTTTGCCGAATACCTTATCGCCCTCCGGTCGCAGCACATCCTCCAGAGTGCTCAGCTTGAGTTCTTCGACTACCCGCATATCGCCAATAGTGGACTCGTCGCTGAGGACTTCGCGCTGTAGAACTAGGTTCACTCCCATATCCTCTCAGTCACAATCGCCGCATCCCGTTCCCTCTGCCACCACTCAGCCTCAGACTTGGCAGGGCCGGACCTCTCCCACTGGTGGTGGTGGACAAGCTCATGTAGGTAGACTTTGCAATCGGTGTTCGCCAGCGATACGACGCCGTTTCGGTAGAAGGTGCGGTCTCCGATTACCGTCGCGGGCATGACCCTGATCTTTAGACCTACCTTCTTCATCTCCGAATACGCCCACCACTCACACCCTTTCGCCATCTCTGAGAACAGACAGAACCCTCCGAACACTGCTATTCCAAGGATCTCCTTGGCGGTCATATAGGGTGGGCGGCTGCTTCCCGGCCCACTTTGTTGACAATTCTTACTAGTTTTGTCAACACAAAGGGGTGGGCGGCGGCTTTCCAGCCATAGCGGACATCTCTCATGGAGACTCGCTTGCCGCCCCTAGACGTTGATGATTTGTCCACGGAACTCAAAACTTCCTTCTTCGTGCTTCATCGCCATTTCAGGGATAAGCAGCTTCCCGTTCTTGAAGGTGAGAACGACAAACCCGGACCGCCAGTTCGTAGGCCCGGCTTCGGTGTAGTTAATGAATTGCTCTCCCGAGGGCTCTGCGAGAGTCCCCGTATCCACCCCGTACCGAGTGCCCGTGTAGTCCGTCCAGGGGGTGACTTTCAGGGAGTGCAGGTGCCCAGTTACCATCGTCTTGCCTGACTTCACGGTATTGTTGAAGACGGCATGAATTCCATTTGCCCATCTGTGCTTGACCACAACATCCTCGTTTACATCCACCCGCCAGCAGGGCGTCCACCCCTGGATATGGTCCTTCAGGTGTATCCCCCTCACCCCGGCGAACTCAGGGGCAACCGCAGCTAACTTGCTCTCGAAGCGGAGGTCATGATTCCCTGCGGGCCAGAAGCGTTTACTGTTCGGAGAAGCCTTCAGCAGTTTGTCCATGTAGTCCTGAACGGCTTCCAGCTCCTGCTGTACGGAAGGCTTTTTCTCCCACCCTATCGAGGGGAAACGGGATATTCCTGCGCCATCGAATATGTCTCCATTGGCAATGATCGCTGCCGGTTTGTACTGCTTTGCGAACCACAGGAAGGCCCGCTGCATCGTCGTAAGCTCGCCAGGCCATATGTGGGCGTCTGACCCTACAAGTACGATGCCATCCCGTATATCGAGCTTCGCAACGGCCTTCTGCTCTGTGCCTGTGGTGTTGTAAGCAGGTCTGCGGGAATCGAATACTGGAAGGACGATTCCGTGCTTCCTTTCTATGGATCTCCTGCGCGAGTTTGTTTGCCGGTCCGATAACCCAAAGACCTTGGCAACCGCTGTTGCTGATTGATGCTCTTTCCACACTGCGATGAATTGCTGGTCTGTTGCCTTGGGGGCCATTAAAAGTTGCCTATATCGGCAAAGGGAAAGTGTTTGCAGACCTGCGTTGCCATCTTTTTGAAATGCGCGTTATGGGCATCTTTTGCGGGCCAGCGTCCCGTCAGGTCTTGCTTCAGGTGTACCGTCTCATGCATTACTGCTGTTACGAGACTCAGGAAGGTCGTAACATTCACCGTTGATATTCGTATCGTGTGCCTGTTGGGATCGAAGTCCCCCCACCGGCTCTTTAGCGGCGCGACAGCAAAGTGCACCTTGTCCGCAGCAGGCAGTTTCCATCTGGAGAACGGCGGGAAACTGAGCAACATCACATATACAGCTCTCACCGTTTCCGCAGTTACAGGAATCAAGTCCCATCCCCAACACCACGCAGTTTCTTAACAATCTTCTGCACGGTGTCCATCTCCCATATTCTCAGCAGCGTCCACACGAAAGCAGCCAATGCAGCAATGCTCGGCATCTTGTCCAACAGGGTTAAAGCGATTGTCCCCAGAGACAGCACATCGCCTCCCGCTTTAAGTTGTTCTGAGGTTTGCATGTCAAATCCGCTCGTATAACCAGGAAGCAACGTCATCGAACGTCTGCGCTGGCGGCGTATGACCGTTCGCAGCCCTCACAAACACAGTTGCGTCAGGCATCCCCGCAGATACGCGCCCAATCTCCCAAGCAAGTGCTGCGGGCGGCGTGACCTTGACGCGGGAATCCTGAGAACCAATCTCCATGAAAATGGACTTGTCCTTCAGCTTCGATGCAAGCCCGTACAGGTTTGGCTTTACCGCCCTACCGGACCACTCTGAAAGGTGCCCGAGGTCAACGGCGGGAGAGATTCCAACGACGTACTTGAACAGGGGATAAGCCGCCGCGAGATGGAAAGCGCAGAACGCGCCCCTGGATGTGCCGATGATGCAAACCGGCTCAGCCCCAAGGGTAGGAAGGCCCCCGTTCTCGCTGATCCCGAAAACACGGACGTAATCGCTGATCCATGT
>JACCDR010443130.1_pt1 | contig 10893 bp, 23 predicted proteins | sample 7446431 | NCBI WGS metagenome assembly JACCDR01 (sample SAMN15323443, study PRJNA562643) | freshwater metagenome | isolation source: river surface water | place: USA:Blue River Watershed | collected 2017-08-17 | reverse complement strand
TGCCGACCGATGGCTTTGTTAAAAACCCGCGGCCAATTAGCTCATGCGCGGTGATGCGGTAAATCAACTGGTGGAAATATGGGTCGCGTGTTTTGTCCTCAGGTACTGGCTGGCCGTCTTCGCCGTATTGATAGATAAAACCATCGTTTAGGCGGTACGGTGTAGCAGACAACCCGATAACGCGCAGGTTTTTCTGCTTCTCTTTCAGGTCGGCGATAATTTTTTTAATGGTTGGCGTTATGCCGTGGCATTCGTCGACAATTACAGCAACGAATTGATCGCAAAAAGCGCTCATCGCGTTTAGTACGGTTTTTGGGCTGGCAAAGACAACATCATGCCGCAAAGATTTACTAATGCTTGCGCAGTAAATAGAAGCTGGCGTACCGGTTTGCAAAAACTTCTCATGGTTCTGCTGCACAAGCTCCTTGGATGGCGCCAAGCATAAAACCTTTTTACCAGTTTTTTCGTTTAGCCACTCCGCCATCGCTGCAATGATATGGCTTTTGCCCGCTCCAGTGGCTGCCTCAATCACGCAGCTTTCTTTACTGGATTGGATCCAATCCTTAGCGGCATCAAATGCCGCTTGTTGGTAGTCGCGCAGTGCCATTACTTCACCGTCCAATATGATGTTGGCTTGCCGCGGTATTGCTCAAGGTCAACGCCTGGCAAATGGTCTTTTACTACCTTGGAGTAGCTAATTGCACCTTCACGCTGCACCGGATAAACAAGCAAACCGCTGATGTTTGACTTGTTGCCGTTGGCAATTTCAATCAGTCTTGCCTTTGCTGCTTCCAAGTTCTTCTCTGCAAGCTCCATGTGCGCCTTTGCTGCCTTGTAAGCATCCGCTGCAGCTCTTGATTCAAGTGACACAATTAACGGCGCTAAGTGCTTTTCAGGCGCTTTTAGCTCTTTCAAATAGTCTTCATAAAACGCATCAAGCGCAGGCATGTTTTGCTCAATCCAAAGTGGATCAAACTGCACAACTTCCAGGTAGTCACCTGCAGGAGCCCACTGATAGAAATACGCTTTGCTTCTGCCAGTGCAAAGCATTTCAAACATCATTTGTGCTTTGTAGTGTGGCTGCTCATCTGCAGTTTTAAACTCTGGCTGCTCTTTGTCGCGCAAACCAAAAGGGCACTTAACTTCTAAGATGGCGTCTTCATCAATCAATCCGTCAGGGCTTGCGCCGTAGCGTTCGCCATACGGGAAGAACCCGCACTGCTGCACTGGCAATCCTGTCTTTAACTCAAAATCAAATATCGCGCCTTCTTCGTTTCGCTGGCCGTACTCCGTCGCTGGGTTGCCGCTAAACTCAGATTCAGCACCAAGCGCAGAGCGAACCATAGAGCGCATTACATCGTCTTTATTCATCCATGGCGACAAGCCAAGCACAGCACCAACAATACTGCCAGTAATGCGTCCTTTGCGAGCTTCAAACCATTCATCTGACCGTTGTTCCATTTCTTACACTCCGGAAAAAGGCGGCATTTCTGCCGCCGTATTTAATTAGAAAATATCATCATCTTCGTCGGCTGCTGCTGGCACAGGAGCTGGAGCTGGGGCTGCTGGTTCTTGTTTGCTGCCAGAAACCGCTTTGATCCAGTTTCCTTTCTTGCCGTTCATATCCCAAACGTCAAGCAGTAGCACCATCGGCTTCATCAGCAGGTTTTTCTGCATAGATGCGTCTGTTGGCTCCACGCCTGCAGACATTAGCTTCCCGCCACAGTTGGCATCGATAGCCGCCAGCATTTGGATGGCTTTGTCGCGCTTCTTAATATCGCCTTCGTTCACTTTGATTTTTTGGAAAATCTTGCGATTGGCAAATTGTTTTGGAGCCAGTACCTGCCAGCGGACGCTGATATAGCGATCACCTTGGTATTCATCCCATTTCACTTCGTCAATGCACGCTTTAACCTGAGTGTCTTTCGGCATTGGTTCGATATCTGCTGAAACTTGGAAATTGCCGTTTGTGTTCAGTTGGCCTTCTGATAATTTGAAAAATGACATAGTGCGTTACTCCGCTTTTAAAGATGGAATGATTGAAGCTAATGGGTTTTTGCCGTGCTCGACTAACAAGTCATCGTTAATGCCGAAACGGTTTTTACTTACGTTGGATGCTGTTGCATACGTGACCAATAAACGGCTGCCGTCGCTGATTGCTTTTTTACGGTCACCATCGCCGGTGGTGTAGGTCTGCAGTTTCAGAAAGCCAACAACATCAGAATCGTCGACATACGGCGCCACGGACTTTTTGCCAAGGCGAAGGCTGTACCGCGTGTACGGGTCTTGGTCTGGCAGCTCGATTGTTTCGGTGTCAGCGTGCGCCACAAACACAACGTGCATATTTTTACGCTCGTTCAGTACGCCGCATGCTTTACGTACTCGTTGGTGCATTGTTGCGACTGCAGCCAAGCCAGCGCCATAACCGCCTAGGGCTTGGTTGATGCTGCGCGGCTGTTTTGGGTCGCTCTCGATAACGTGCTGAGTAAATAAGCGCTCTAAAGCAGTTACAGAGTCAATCACAACGGTTTGATAGTCGTGCTTTTCTGTTACCAGTGCTTTTAACTGCTCCCACAGGTCATCGACCTTGCCAATCAGCGGAAAAGCGTCTGGGCGCATATCTGCAGCAATGGCCTGCAAACCATCTTCAGCGCGGATAACGATTGGATTTGGAAATGTAGCGGCCAAGGTTGTCTTGCCTAAGCCTGAATCACCGATGATGGTGACAATCACAGAACGGTCTTGCGGTTTACTAATTGTTGATAGTAGTGACATGATTTGTCCTCCTCTTTCTGCTCTCAACGAAGTCAAAGTTACGCCATCTTTTTCTGACTGTCAACAATATTTTTTACGAATATGTTTACGGCCGTACTCGCATTCGTATATAGTTAGCTCACTAAGTCACTAACTCACTAAGTCGAGGTTAAGAAATGCTATCCATAGAACAAATCAGAGAAATGCTAAAAGACAGGAATTTAGAGGTTGTCGCAGACAGAACTGGACTAAGCAGACAAACGCTTTCCAACATTAGAAACGGCAAGGCTAAAGCTCCTTCGTATAGCACCATAAAAACAATCAGTGATTATCTGGAAGGTAAAAACAATGGCTAATCAGTGGGATTACATAGACGCAGGGTTTAAGGTTTTCGGCCTGCTTGGCGCTGCAGATCACGACGGCGGCGAACTGCCAAAAGAACAACAATACAAAAAACCACGCGCTAGCAATTGGCAGCACACACCAGACTGGTCTGATGACCAGTTAGAGCTTATGGAAGCTATGGGGCACTTTGAAACAGGTTACGGCGTTTTGGTGTCCGGCTATCTTGTTATCGATATCGACCCACGCAACGGCGGTTTTGAATCATACAAATCCATGGCGCACGATTACGAGGCAGACAGCGGTTTTGTGGTGCGTACCGGTGGCGGTGGCCTGCACATTTACTTTAAAGCGCCCGAAGGTGTTTCGCTTGTCGCTAAGTTAAACGCATACCCAGGTATTGACTTTAAGTCCAGCGGCTATGTTGTTGGCTCCGGCAGCCTGCACGCATCCGGCAGTACCTACGAGACCAAAAAAGGCTCACCGGATAAAGTCGGCGCAGCTCCACAAAAGCTGATTGACTTGTTAAAACGACCTGACACATACCGCGCTGCAGTATCCGGCTCGTTCATGGATGTCACCATTGAAGACGTTAAAACAATGCTGTCTTTTGTTGATGCAGATTGTGATTACGACACTTGGATCAAATGCGGCATGGCTATTAACCAAACGCTCAACGGCGAAGGGTTCGACGTATGGAATGACTGGAGCAAAAACGGCAGCAAATATCCAGGCATTAGCCAGCTAGAGCGCCACTGGCACAGTTTCGGTAAATCAACCAATCCAGTGACGCTTGGCACGCTCAAGCACTTTGCAGAAGATGGCGGTTATGTTGAGCCTGTGACATTTACGCCGGACTATTCCGCATTTGATGACAACGAAAACGTGCTAGACACTGCAGGTATTGACCTGAAAAGACCGCCAGGATTTGTTGGCCAGCTCACGCAGTGGATCAACAGTCAGTGCCTTTACCCGCGGGAATCTATGGCAGTAGCTGCAGCATTGTCTGCCGTTGGCTGTATCGCCGGACTTCGAAACACGGATGACAAAGACGGCTTTAGCACTAACCTATTTTCGTTCTGCGTTGCCAGCTCTTCCACAGGTAAAGAAGCAGTACAGCAGGCATTTGCTGAGTGCTTACGCGCTGCAGGTGTTTCCGGCGCAGTCCATGGCGCCATCAAGTCAGAGCAGGAGATTATCCGCAACTTAGTCAGGCACCAAGCAGCCTACTATGCCATCGACGAACTAGGTTTAGTGTTACGCAAAATCAAGTCAGCCACAGCCCGCGGCGGTGCTGCTTATCTTGAAGGCGTCATCGGCTTGGTCATGTCAGCCTACAGTAAAGCCAACGGGTTTATGTTGGTGTCCGGCGACGTCAAGGATGACTTGCGCAAAGAGTTGCAAAGCGAACTTGCTGCAGTGATGAAAGCAATCGACGAAGGACGCGACAAAGGCGGCAAGATGTTGCGCAGAGCTGACCAAATCAAGCACGCGCTAGACAACATCGACAGCGGTTTAGAGCGCCCATTTTTATCCATCATCGGCTGGACAACTCCGGTGACGTTTAACGACCTAGTTGACTTTGAGCAAGCAACGAACGGCTTTATCAGTCGTGCGTTGATATTTGAAGATCCAGACAGCAACCCAAAACGCAAAGAAGGATTCAGAAAGCAGCCTATGCCAATCGGAATCCAAGCCACACTTGCAAATCTGTATTGCCCAGGCACCACTGAAAAACCAGACCGCGTTGAGTATTACGGAGACAAAAAGCTAATCGGTAGCACCGACGAAGCTCTTGCAGCGCTCGATGATGTTTACCATGCGTTTTGGAAGATGGCAGAAGACGCACGCAGCACTACTGGACTTGAAGCAATACCACGCCGCGGCTATGAGCTTGCTTCAAAAATTAGCCTTATCCTAGCCATCCCAGAAGGCGTTAGAACCGCTGAGCATGTCCGCTGGGCGTTTGCTTTGGCTAAAGCTGATATTGAACGCAAAATGAAGCTGGCATTCTCTAACATGGCGCAGAAGGATGACCCAGGCAACAGCATTGCAGCCAAAATACAAAACCTTATCAGCGCTGACCATGCGGAGACCATCGGTGTGCTAGTGAACCGCTGCAGGCCACACAAACGCGAACAGGTCGAACAGATACTATCCGCCATGGTGCAAGCTGGAGCGGTCGAGGAAATACTAACGACCAACCCGACCAACGGGAAAGAGGTCAAAAAATACAAATTAACGGCGCATTAAGCGCCGTTTTTTTCGTCTTAGCAGACTTAGTAAACAGCAAACTAAGTCGGAAACCTTTGCAAATCAATGATTTAAGTGTCGAATTAGCGACTTAGCGACTTAGCTAGATAGATACACATATAGATTTACTCTTAGAGATAGTGAATTAGCTATCTAGATATAGAGCCTGTTTTATGTATTTATAAAATATAATATATAACTATATCTCTATCTCTACTAATACATTGATTTTAAAGGCTTTCGGCGTAGTAGCGTTTTACTAAGTCGACTAACTCGCACTGGTCGGAGCAGTGCCAGCGAAAAACCGCGCTATAGTGTGCGTGTTGATAACGATGGAGAGAGAACATGACGATTAATAACGGTGATTTGCCAGCAATGCCAATAACAGGCGAGCCATACCCTACCGGTGCAATACCAAAAAATTCATGCGAAGGCCTAACCAAACGCGAAATGTTTGCTATGGCGGCTATGCAGGGCGTGTTAGCGAACACAACAATGACGCCAGACCTAAAGCGCATGGCTGAGCGTGCTGTGTTTATGGCAGACGCACTACTCGCAGAACTGGAGCGCACGAAATGAAAGAGCTAGCCTATAAGGTCGCAAGCGACCAAATTGAAAACCCATCAATAACGCTTGAGGTAAATGGCGACAAAATTAAGTTTGACGGTAGAGAGGCTAAAGTATTCTGCTTTGGGTACCTTGCTGGATTGAAAGCAGCTAAGCACGGCATTTCAGTCGATGACAGAACAGTAGGAGACGAAGAGCAATGAGCTGCTACGACCACACATACCTACACGACCACGACGCCGACCGCGCAGCCAACCTCGACGCACGCCGCGACGCTGTGCGCGATAACCTGGAGATTGAGCCGGTGCAACTGGCTGAGCGCTTGGCGCAACTGACCGATGCGCAGTTTGAGCAGTTTTGCGGGTTGGTGTTGGATGCTAAGGACAAGGAGCTGCGCTATATGGTGCGGGAGGTTATTTGCGGTGATTTGATTGAGCGGGCTGTAGGAGAAGTGAAATGAAACGGATGGATGAGGTTTTTTATCTTCCAGTACAAGGCGTCGATATTCAGGGTTTTGATGTGTATCACAGTCAGTGCGATGGCGGCAGAAGTGTTGACGACATGATTGCACACGCCATCAACCACGTAGACAACTTAGCGGATGCGTTGGATACGCTTTTGAAGGAGTTGGACTCAACGTATATCGGCAGTGCAAATCTCTCTGACCGCATACATGACGCTGATGCAGCACTTGCCGCTTACCGAGGTGACAAATGACCGACCTACAAGCAAAAATCATCCAGCTATCCGCGCAAGGCTTGACGAGCTACGCGCAGATAGCGGAGTTGGCTAGGTGTACTCCGGCGCATGTTAGCAAGACGCTTGGCCCCAAGGTCGACAGCGACGAATGGGAGTCTGAACGCCAGCGACACGCTGAGTTTTTCGGCGGGCTTAGTCCGCAGCAGGAGTTTGACAGGCATACGAAACAACGGAAGGAGATGGAGAGTGATGACGAATAACGAAGTGACAATCGAGGCTGAAAGCAAGAAAAGCTTTGAGCAACACTGCGAGATATGGGGCTACAGCACCGAGCTTGACGCTGATGGTTTTTACGTCAATCCAATGACGCAGCGACTGTTTAATGCATACGAATATGCGTGGGAAGAATCACGCGCTGCGTTGGTGGTGGAGTTGCCAAGCGGTTACAAATATCCAGAAGGTGTGCACTACCTAGACAAGGACGCTGTTGAATCAGCACTAGACGCAGCGGGGGTAGCTTACAAATGATAAAAATCAGCCGCGGCTTGCACTACTCACTCAAGCAAGCCTGCAAAAACAGCCTTGTAAAACTAAACGAGCTGCGCCCTAATAGTCGTGAGATTGCCAAGCGCATGTTGGTTAGTGGTGAGCTCTACACAGATAACAACGGTTTTTTGAAGGTGAATGAGATATGAGTGAAGTGAATTGGGGTCACGCACCAAAAGGCGTTGAATTCTACTCTGCGGGCATGTTTTACACACACCTATTTGGCAAGCTTTATTGCTCATATGGCATTGCTGATGAATGGGAAGCGGCACACATTCCAATAGACGAGCTAAAACTGCAGGATGATTACCAGTTGGCTCCGAAGCAATGGCCAGAAACCGACGAGCGCATTTCAGCCATAGCGCAGAATGGCAACGACGGACTGCACTACAACGCACCAGAACGCACCACAAGCGACGAAAGCGCGAAACCGAAGTCCAAGTACCACCGAATCATCAAAGGCGTTGAGATTGATTTGTACGACGTTTTAAAAGCGTACGACGTGACCTGTCCAGCATTGGCTCATGCGATTAAAAAGGCGATGCTTCCAGGCGCTCGACACGCGAAGTCGTTTGAGCAGGATATTGATGAGGCGATTGCGTCGCTGGAGCGAGCGAAGGAGTTGAACAAATGAAAGTTAAATTTTACTGCGACATTAACAACGGCGTTCACATGGTTGACCCTGAATGGCTTATGTTTTCAGCAAAGCCGACAAAGAAAATGGAAGGATATACTCGATACAGAATTGTCGTTGATTTGCCTGACAAGCACTTCACGCCAGACGCCAGTGTTGACGTTGACGCTGATTTGATAGAGAAGGCGACAGAGCTGTAACCCATCCGACCAGTTAAAATAATTACCAAACCGTATTGCGTTATCACGCAGAAGTGATATTATTAACTCATCGAAACGCGATAACGCAAATAACGGAGATGGAAAATGAAAGTATTTAAAACAAAAGAAGAGTGTTTAGCTTATGCAATTCAAGAATACGGCCAACTACAAGTTGAAATGCAAGTTGTTTACGCAGCAAAGTTAGGAACAACAATTGCTCGCTATCTTGGCTGCGAAACTGGATGGGCTGTAAGTTGCGAATTTTAAAACTTGAAGAAATAGACGCCCAAGTTTCAGAATGTAATGGGACTTGGGTTAAACGTAGCAATCTTCGAAAAAAGCTAATGAAAGAGAGGTTTGAATTGATTAGCTTTGTTATATCACAAATAAACGATGAGATACGGCGCGGCAAGTCATTCGGGATTACTGAAAAGGATTTGAGACCTATGTACTCGTTTAAGTCCAAAATGGAGGGTATGCTTTGAATATATTTTACGTTATTGAAGATGACGGAACCCACATCGAAATAAAAGAAAGTGAGTGGAGAAAATATTACGGCGATGTTCGAGTGAAATACAGATGCTACCATTGCGGAGACATTAAAAATAGCGGCGGAGTCGTTGTGCATAAAGATTCTTGCAAAATTGGTGCTGATGAAAGATTGAATCATGCTCTTTTTATGGTTGATTTTTTGAAGTCACACATATTTGCAAACGATATCGCCACAGACCGAGTCGTGAGCTGCATACTTGAGTTTGAGGAGCAATACAAATGACCCCAATCACCGACCTAATCCGCAAGCACGGGAGCCAGCAAAAGCTGGCTGACCTGATGGGCGTACATCAATCGCAGATTGCCAGGTGGGTAAAACTTGGCGCGATGGTTTGCCCGCTACTTGGTGAGGTGTGGCTGAAAAGTCGTGATGTTAAGCCAATACTTGAATAACAAAAAACCGCGCCATAATGGCGCTTTCAACAACGGAGAATTGAAATGAACGAAACATACCTAGCCTATGGCGTGCTGATTGCGACCAGCCTGTTTGTGCTGCCATTCATTTGCGCTGCAATGGTTGGATTTAATCCAGCAAGCAAAACTGTCGGCGGTAAGGTAAAGCAGATTTACTTTACTGGTCTTGGCGTGCTTCTTGGGCTTGCCTTCTTTGCGGCGGTTGTATTTTCAATCACTTGGGCACTTGCGACGGTGCTAAAATGAGCAAACGCAAACCCCACAACCCAACCAAGCGCCTTATCACCCAATGTCAAATCGCAGTAAAAGACTTGGCGTTGTCGATGGTGCAAAGCTGGCACGAAAAAGGCGTCGAGCTGCGCAAGTACGAGACAGGCAAGTCTATCGCCATTGGTCAATCTGTGGCGCAGGCTCTAGACCGTTGCGCGTTCAAGTGGGCGATTCTGCTCATTGTGTACGCGCAAGACGCCAATGGGAAGCGCAAGGTTATCACCGATTGGCAACGGCTAGCGGCACCTTATCGGCATTGTGATTTAGTTGGATGGCTACACAAGGAGCACTCCGCCATGATTCGCAACTGCAAAGCGGCTGTTGTTGATGCCGGATGGATTGCGCTACCGGTACCGCCAGCATATCAAGACGAAACAACCGAAGCGGCGCTTGTTGATAAGCTAACCGCGCTGATGGATTATGAGGAGGTTTATCAATGAAAAAATTTAACGTAGGTGACAGAGTAAAATTCAAGGAAAAAGACTTCTTGTCAAACGGAGTTGTAAAGCAGGTTTTAAAAGGCGGTGCAAACTTTCGCGCTTACATCGTAAAACTTGATAAGAAAGCGCCAAATGAATATGCGTGGAACACTGATGAAGTGCTTGAGCTTGGCGCAGACTTGGAGCTTGAAAATGCTTAAACTCTACAAAATCACAGAAACACACGCCGACGGCACGACGCACACGGAGACGCGCACAAGCTTTGATGCTTATGATGCTTATGATGCTTTAGAGGAATACTATTTTGAAAACGAGCCAAACCCTGAACAAGTTATCAAGCTATCTGTTGAGTACGTGCGTGCTGCTAGTTAAAGCCATCGTTGTGATGCTCCTGCTAGCCTCCGCTATGGCGTTTGTTGAGCTGGTTTGTCAGGCGCTCGACACCGCACAATGGGTGCAGATGCAAGGCCGCTAGAAATAGCGGCTTTTTTCGTTTATAGTTTCGGTATTATTGACAACGGAGAAATGACATGGCAGGTGGTAGACCTTCTGTCTATTCTGATGAACTAGCAACTGAAATATGCGCAAGAATTGCCGCAGGTGAATCGCTTCGCAGAATTTGCAGCGATGACAAAATGCCGGTGATGTCGACTGTTATGCTTTGGCTCGTTGACGGAAAACACGAAATGTTTTCGGAGCAATACGCAGAAGCTAGACGCATTCAGGCTGAGACTTTGGCGGATGAGTTGTTCGATATTGCCGATGATGGCTCTAACGATTGGATGGAGCGTGAAGGCAAAGACGGTGAAGCTGGATACGTATTAAACGGCGAACACGTTCAAAGGTCAAGGCTAAGATTGGACACTCGCAAGTGGTACTTGTCGAAGGTGCTGCCGCGCTTCGCTGATAAGCAACAAGTTGAACACTCCGGCTCACTCGACGTCAACAAGATGTCAGACGATGAACTGACCGCGAAAATCCTTGAGCTGACCAATGGCGCTAACTAAGCAGCAGAAAATCCAACTTATCACGCTACTCGAAGAAAAGAGGCGGCGTGATAAGTCACGAAAGCTGCTGAGTAACTACGGCTCACTTTACGAGTGGCAGCGCAAGTTTATCGCATCCACTGCTGATAACCGCTCATCTATGCTGATGGCAGCAAACCGAGTAGGTAAGACGCGCACAGGGCTTGTTGTTGATGCTTTTCACCTAACCGGTGACT
>JACCDR011131426.1_pt1 | contig 10894 bp, 8 predicted proteins | sample 7446431 | NCBI WGS metagenome assembly JACCDR01 (sample SAMN15323443, study PRJNA562643) | freshwater metagenome | isolation source: river surface water | place: USA:Blue River Watershed | collected 2017-08-17 | reverse complement strand
TCATGGACGACCCTGACGAGTCCAGAGTAAGGAAAAAGATGGACCTATGGGGTATGCAGGCAAAGCTAGCGCAGGCTGACAAAGAGTTTGCTGAGGCCTTGCATAAAGAGATTGACGACCACGGGGGCGCCAGAAGAATAATTTACAAGGCTATCGCCGCGGTGTTCGTAAAGTTAGTTAAGACCTTTGGTTACGTAATCTGGGAAGAGAACACTATAACTGAGTGGAGGAAGAGACGCGGTGTATAAATACTTCGGACAAGACTTTACCTACGCCTTTTACCCCTTAAAAGCAGACGGAGTGCATTATGAACTTCTGCCCGATAGCCCAGATTCTATTTACATCTTTGACGGCTACCCTTCTTTATCGGATGCTCAATCCGGGGTATCTACGTCCTCTTCGTATTCCCTAGTAGAGGCAATATCGGACTGGGAAGATACTCCAGACGGATTGGGTAAACAGTTCGACGTATCAGCCATTGACGAGCCCTCTACTTCCCAGGGCGACAAAAGCTATTATGCGGCGATAAATACCGAGCTACAGCCAGGAAATCCTCTGCCGCCAATTATCCGGGAGATAAAGCTGACAAGGCTTAGGGTACAGGATTCGGCAATAGACGTGAAAGTGTCCGACCTGTTTGGTATAGAGCCTACCCTAAAGATATTCTGTGATTGCGCCGGAGACCTTGAGGCGTACATTGACGCAGCTACCCTAGACATTAGGGCCTCCCTAGTAGGATGTGACTTCTCCCACGTAGACCTATGGGACCCTGCTGTACTTAACCGGGCCGTAATTAAAAAGGCTATATCTAAGTTCTTTTTGGGACAGAGCCGGCAGACTGGAGACGTACATTTCGGTAACGGTATGCGGTATGAGGAGGAGTACCGTCAGGCAATGGGTCAGGTAACCCTGCTGCTAGACAAAGATAAGGACGGAAAGCCAGAAGAAAAACGCCAACCTAGTCCAGGCGTGTTCAGTATACGGATGAGGCGGTAATGCCCTGTACCAGCAAAGAACTAGTTGCCCTATGGGATACGTACGTATGGAAGTCTACAGAATTGCAGGCTTTTACTACCCAGTACCATCCACAAGACGAGACTGGTAAACAGGACTCTACTTGCGACTTAACTAAGGTCATGTATTGCGGAAAAGTCAACTTTGGGCAATACTTTATTCAGAGATTTCGCCAAGACGACCAGGTAGGATGCTGTGGCTCCTACAGGTACCGCGTAAGAGTAGAATACTACCTAGAAGAAAGCTGCGGTAATAGTCAAGTACAGATTCAAGATTTTTTCGAGGTTCTGGACGATATAGTAGAACAGAACTTAGGCCCGACCTGGAGGCAGAGCGTCCTACAGTTCAGTCGGGACACAACCTACCCCAACATACGCAGGTATGGACTTATAGACGGACGAGTAGTGTACGTAGGTAGCTACTCTTATTTTGCAGAAGCAGATAGCTGCTAGGAGAACTAAATGGCAGGCTCAGGAAGCGGAAACGCCCTTCGCGGAGATAAGACTAACATGGGTTACGAGAACAGCTCGTGTACCCTACCGACTCCAGACCCTTACGGAGTCGCACTTGATTTAACCGCGTTTACGGACGCAAAACTGTGCGCGGAAATTACCCCAGACTTCACCGCAGAAGAAGTAGAATTTTCTACTGTTTCTTGTGGGGGTACTTCAGGATTTGGTACTGATTGCGCAGTAGAAAACAGAGAATACCGAGTTTCAGTTGCCTACGATATGGGCTTTCAGAACGGATTCGACCGTATTCTAGCCCAGTTCTTCGGAACCTCTTCCGCTCCGGTAGAGCAGACCCCTACTGAGGGAGACTATCTGCACGTACTGTCTTTCTCGGCCTTATCAAACATGCACTTTGGAACTCTCGCTTGGGAGACTTCTCAGAGTGACGTAATCGAACTTCCTTCGTGTTACGTAGAGTCGATTAACTTATCTTTCGGCGGAGCTGGAGAAGTTCCTCGATACACTGCGGTAATGGTAGCCAATGATGCGGAATTTGATGCAGGTGCTGCGGAGAACGACAACGCAGACCTACAATCGCTTGCCTTAGTACAAGCTGAGCGGATGGTTCTGCGATGCTCAACCGCTTTCAGAATCAAGGCCATGTTAGACGATGGTACTGATACGGCCCTGGCTTCGCCAGCTGACGTAGTGCCTATTGTCTCTGCGGAAGTAGACATGGAGCTGCCTCTGGAAGTTATCCCAGAAATGACTGGCGGGGAATGTAATGGCCCTACTGAATCGGATAAACGAGCCGGCACCCTGACTGTAGAGTTCAAGAAGCACGAAAGCAATGCGGTATTGTCGTACCAGAACTGGAAAGCAGGAACCTTCTACCAGGCAGACCTTACCGTAACCGGCTCTCAGATTGGCGCCGGAGAAGACTTGACCTTTGTCGTACGGTTTCCTAAGCTGTGCTTGATTGAGGCTCCTTCGTACGAAATCGTAGACCCAGACATTAACGGGTACTCACTGACTTTCAAGATACTGGACAGCCTAACCTTAATCCCAGGGTTCACTACCCAAGGACCAGAAGCAGTATTTATCAATCAGCGCCCTGATATCTACTTGCCTGTCTAATATAAACGGGCCGCAAGGCCCTTACTCTACACATGAGGAAAAATGAAGTATACATCGCCAACAGTCACGCTTAAATTTGAAGATTCCCCAGACGCCTTTCTAGTATTCAAACATCCTGGTTTAGGAGCCCAGTCTCTAATGGGAGACATCCGAAGCCCCAAGGACGTTCTAGAAATCATGAGCTTAATCTATGTGGGAGGACATGGCGTAGAAATTGATGGTAAAGATGTATCTGAAGTTCCTCTAAAAGCTTGGCCCATGGAAATGGCCTTGGATATGTTCAAGAGAGTAGCTCAAGAAGTATCCAAGTCTGCTGACCCAAGCGCTAAGGACGAAGAAGCAAAAAACTAATTGCGGCTTCAGCTAGATTATACCGTTGGATGGCTATAGAGGACCCGGAACTAGAGTGCGGGGCCTTTCATAGTAAGTCATACAAGTGCCCGAAACAGGGATGTCCTGGAGTAGGTAAGTGCGGTATAGCGGCTGAGGCCTCAGACCCAACACTTCACAAGTTGGTGGGAGGTTATGTCCGGTACAAGTCTCTAGGAAACGCTAATGCTCCAACCGAGCTTCAAATGGCGGCCTTGAGGGATTGTGGGGCGGAGCCCTTGTTGCCGGACCTAGTACTCAGCCTGGATAAGGTTCAGTACGACCTGATAAAACTAACTCAAGAAAAGCAGGAGCGAGAGCAGGAGTACGAGCGCAAGAAGCGGGAGCAGATGGAGCGCCGAAAACAGCTAGCTAGGAAAATGTAATGGCCTTTGGTGATGATGATAACTTCTTAATTAAGATAGAGGTGGATACCTCTGACGTAGAGAAGTTCAAAGAGGTTTCCGACAGCCTAGCTAAAAGCCTAGAGAAATCTGGTTTCTGGGAACCTTTTGATAAGGCTGCTAAATCAGCGAAAGACGCTGGGGAAGCAGTAGAAACGGCGGGTAACAAAGCCCAGACCTCTTCCAAGTCTTTTTCGTCTCTCGGTTCCGCCATAATTGTTCTTAACCAGGCTGTTCAGCTTGCCCAGTCTACCTTTAGACTATTTCAATCTGCCTTACAGGAAACCTTCTCCCAGCTTACCCGTGCTTCAGAGCTTGAAGGCCTTACGCAGTCTTTTAACAATTTACAGCAGACAATCAATGCTACAGGAGAGGACACTATTGTCCAGCTCCGAGAGTCCACTAAAGGGCTCGTGTCTGACTTTGAACTATTAAAAGTAGCCAACAACGCGGTAGTACTTAACGTAGTGCGAACTAAGGATGAGCTGGCCCAGCTCACTGAAGTGGCTATCCAGCTTGGGCGAGCTACTGGCCGCGACGCCGTAGAAGCTATTAACGACCTTTCTCTAGGTATTGGTAGGCAATCTAGACTAATACTAGATAACCTAGGCATTGTTGTAAAACAAGAGCAGGTATATAAAAACCTGGCGGCTACTTTAGGTACTACGGTAGAAAATCTAACTGACGCCCAAAAGGCCGAGGCCTTCCGAACAGCTGCTATGGAGCAGGCAGTTAAGGTAGCCTCTCAACTTGGGGCTGTCCAGGAGAGCGCAGGAATCTCTACTCAGAGGCTGTCTGCTACTGTTCAAAACCTTGCTGATGACTTTGCATTGTCATTTAGCAGCTCTACAGAACTATCCGACGCAATCGACGGACTCAATACAGCTCTAGGTAACGTAGACGCGGTAACTCTAGGCCAGCAAATAGGTGACTTAGCCGCAGCGTTCATAAACTTTGCTACGGGGGCAGTAGAAGTAGCCTCAGCTGCCGTAGATAAGTTCAGATTTTCTTTGTCGCTGCTGTCCAAGGTAGCCAACAATCCTAAAGCTCTCTTATTCTCTGCTGACTACCGAGTAGCGCTGAGCGAAGCTACAAAGGAGCAGGCAGAAGCTAAGGCCCAGGAGCTAAATGACACTTTTACTGAAGCCTTCTCCAGAGTTCAAAAAGGCCAACAGATTCTATTTGAAACTCCTGTAGGAGAGCTAAGCGCTCCATTTTTGGCCCAGCTTTCGACGGCAGTCAAGCAGGCTAGCAATGCTCTGGCAGAAGGGGCAACCGCCTCAGACGAGCAGCGCGGAGCCCTTACCGACCTTTCTGTAGTACTTGGTATCGCTAGAGAGCAGTACTCTAAATTCGCAAAGGCTGGAGAAGAGGCTGAGGCAGGGGCTAACAGAGGTAAGTCAGCTTTTGATAAACTTGCTTCAGCCGCTGAATCGGCAGCTAACCGCTTTCGCAGCGCCCTTACTACCAATCTAGGTACCAATGCTTTCATCGCACCTGTAGAACAGCTGGCTAAAGCGTTCCAGGACGGCAAGATTTCAATAGCGGAATTTGATGCGGAACTATCCAAGCTGGCTAAGACTGCTGCTGGCCAAGGAAAGAAGGCTGTCACCGACCTTGCGGGAGCCTTTCAAGAAGTCGGACAAGAAGTACAGAAACAGCAGGAGGAAGTTGAAGCCTACAAGAAGGCCTTGGAGGAGTTAGGAACAATTACCCCCGAAGCCTCTTCTGCACTACTCGAAGCGGAAAAATCCGCTGAGCTTCTTGGTAAAGCTTTCAAGGCCGGAATCATAGATATTCAAGACCTACGGGAAGAGCTGAAAAAGCTCGGAGAGCAGGCTGGGACTACGGCGGCAGACGTTCAAAAAATTCAGGGAGCCTTTGAACAGGGATTCAACGCAGAAGACTTAGGAGTAAGTGACCTAACTAACTCTCTATTTGGGGCAGACGGGTTTTTTCCTTTACTGTCTTCTGGAGCTGACCGAGCTAAACTTAGCATTGACGAGATAGAGGCCCAGTTCCAGAATCTCCAGCTAGCCGACTCCGTATTAAGCGGCCTTACGTCAGAAATACCTGCGGTATTCGACACGCTGAGCAGCGAGCTAAGCTCCCAAGATAAATTTGACAACATTGCGAAATCAATTGGCGGGGCTCTAGGTACTGCTATCGGGGGATTTTTTGGAGGCCCTGCCGGTGCAGCTTTAGGGGGAGTAGCTGGTGAAGCTATTGGAGACGCTATTGGCGACATTGGCTCCAGCTCCGCTAAAACTTTTGAAAGGCTGATTGCCGAGCCACTGGCTAACCTTGCATTTGGAGGTTTGATTGGGCGGCTCTTGTTTGAAGACATTTTGCAAGGCTTGACCGGAAAAGACTTCGTAAGCGACTTCGGTGTAGAGTTAGCGGAATTCTTTGGTAGGACAGAAGACGAAGCAGAGACAGCTCGCCAGGGCGTAGCCTCTTTCTTCAAGGACCTGCAAAAAGAGTCCAAGTTTAAACCGATATTTTTCGGAGAAGGGGGACCTTTCGATGTTGACAAGGCAGACTTCCGACAGATACAGACCGTTCTAGAGGATGGTACGGAAACTCTTACCTCAGGTATTGAGCAGAAACTAGAAGCCTTAAACATTTCTGATGTGCTCTTCCAGGATTTCCTAGAACTTGGAGAGGCCTTTGGAGCCAGTTTCGAGGCTGGTGGAGAGGATATTAAAGGAATTGCCGGCCAGATTGGTCAGGTGCTAGCCCTCAACCTACAAGACCCTCTTGGCTTGAACGACCTACAACTTTTATTGCAGAAGGCAGGGCTATCGGCTGAGGAGCTGGGCAAGCAGTTAGAGCAAGCCTACTTCAACGGAGATATCGCGGCGGGAGAATTCTTAACCAGTACTGCTTCCATCAATGACTTATTCGCAGAAGGAATACCTAGCGCGACAGGGCCAGCTTCAGTCGCCTTCGAGAACTTTGGTTTTACAGCCCTTCAGAGCGGACAGAACGCCCAGGACGGTCTACGAGATATTGGCGCAGAATTTCTAGAAGCTATAATCCAGCTCCCGGAATTCGTTGGATTTCAAGTAGACCCTAACTCAGAGGCCTCTCTACAGCAGCTGGGACAATTACTAATAGCACAAGGTGCTGAAGCTCAGCAAGTAGCGGTATTCTTACAAGTGCTAGAGCAGCAAGGTATTCGTACCGTAGAGCAGCTGAAGAACCTAGACATTCCGCAGACTGCCGCCATCGTAGCTAAACTTCAGGAAGTGGGCTTTCAGTTTGAGGAGATTGGGGCAGACGTAGACGCCACTATCGAAAAGATAAAACAGTTCCGTGCTGAGGCTACCAAAGAGATTGTAACTAAGTATCGTATTCAAGTAAGCGTGGAAGGAGATAGCGTTCCATCAGGAGCAGCAGACCCCCGCGGCAGTTTCGGAGGCCAGAGTATTAGCTAATGCCTAGTTGCGTACGAGTAGGATTTCCTGTGCTTCATCCGCCGACCATAGTGTCGGACGATAACTACTCGTTCCTTCACTCGTCTTGTGGGATACATTCCTCATGGAGAAGGCATAGGTACTTTAGCCTAAATGAGCTTTCTACCTGGGAAGCTACCTGGGACCTGAACACGGCTAGGAATATAGAATACTTCTTTATCGCTAGGGCAGATTTACTGACCTTAGTAAGCTCTATAATCCTAGAGGAATCAGCGGACGGAATTACGTGGACCGCGGTGGACACTATTACCGCTCCGCTAGCGCTGTCGGGGCCTGATTCTAGGGACCTGTACTTCGAGCTTACCTCACCAATCTTTACTAGATACTTTCGAGTATCCATACTACATTCATCAACTGTAAAAACCTCATTCTCAAAGATATACTTCGGAGAACTATTTGACTTCGAGGTAAACCCCTCTACCAGCTCGCAGGAATTCCGTAGGTCTGCTACTACTACGCCTTTCAGGACTACCTCCGGGAAACTGGTGGGAGCTAGGACCAGCAAGCCTGTGTATGAGTACCCATTAGTATTTGAGGGAGTGTCTTTAGACACCACTAAATCATTTCTAAATAAAGTTCTATACGATTATAACCTGTACGTAGTAGCTGTTGGAACGGAGGAGTTCTTCAACGGCCACGAAGTAATTCATGGGTATATATCGGCCCCCAAGATAACCAGGGAAGCCGGAGGGAACAAGATAGAGTTTGATTTTGTGGAGATGTCTGGCTAATGGCTCTGTCAGTAAAAGTAGGGAGCTTTTCTTTACCTAACGTAATAGGAAGCGTTGCCGTTACTGGCCTGGGATTCCAACCAGAAGCCTTAATAGTCTTCTCTCCTGGAGACTTGGGGTTTAACGTCAACTACGACCGAATGTACGGCGGTATAGGGGTAACAACCGGGCCTCTAAAGCAGGCCTGCGTATCCTGGTTTAGCCGAGCTAACGTAGCTCCATCTATAACTGCTAGCCAGACCACCGACAATCGAATCTACGTATCCATCAATAATTCGGGGGCAGGAGCCCCTTTTATCGAGCAGCAAGCCTCTCTGGTCAGCTTCGACCCTGATGGGTTCACAGTCTCGTGTACTGCTGCCGGCCAAGCAGACCTGTTATGCTACATAGCCTTTTCTGGGCTAACGGGAGCTGACTGCGGTATAACGTCCGTAACGGCCCTAGGACCAACGAACACGGTTACGACAGGGTTTACCCCAGACCTATTGCTATTTGGCAGCAGCGGCCTGTACAGCCCCATTAACACCCTAAGCGGAGGCCTTACCGCCTTTATGGGTATAGAGGACGGTACTGGAAGGAACTCATCTACCTGGTACAGGGATAATGGCGTAGCTATAACAGCTAACGTAGGAGGAAGTAACAGCTCTACCCTTCCTATTCGGCTACAGGACTTCTCTGGCACGTCTGTGCTAGAAGCCTCTATAAACTTTCTAGCTGATGGATTTGAAATAGATAAGGAGGTGAATCCAGCCTCTAACCAACAGGTCTTGTATCTAGCGCTGGCGGGACTAAAGACTAAAACTGACTCAGTGCTGTTGGATGAACCTCTGGGGGGAACTAAGGCGGTCACTGGAGTAGGGTTTCAGCCTGTGGGAGGAATATTTCAAGGTAGGTTATTCACGAACACTACTGGGAGTAATGCTTGTAGGTATAACTTTGGATTTCAGACGCTACCCAACCCAGTAGCCACTAACGAAGGGAAGGCCTGTAGTTGGAATGGAAGTAGGAACGCTACCCAGGTTCAGGACAGAACTAGGGCTACCAATAACAGGGCCATTGCGGCCTATGACGGCGCCAATGCTTTAGAGACGGCTGATATACAGAGTTGGGATGCGGATGGGTTTACGGTGCGTAACTTTGCTAAGACTATTACAGCATCGTTCCCGGTTGATAATTTATTTTACACTGTTTTTCAAGAAGGCACAAACAACAATTTTATACCGACTAGCGGTAATGGGTGCGAACGGCATTTAAGGTGCCGAGGTAGTTTAGGATTTTTAGTTGGCGAGTACGAGCCCTTCTGTATAAACACTTGCGGACAGATTCTTACGGAAACGTACGATGATATTCACGAAAAGGTCTACGACTTAGGTGCAGATTACCTGGACTTCAGTGTGCCTGACACGCTTCTCATTCAGGAGTTCGCTAACTTCACCTACAGGGACGACCCGATAGACGTAACAATCTCAGGGTCAGACGACCCGTTATTTCTAACTTCAGACCAGGAAACGCTGTCCGTACAGGCAGTGGACTTGGTAGGCCCGGAACGAAGAGACTTGGTAGCTTCCCTATCTTTCACAACTATGCGAAGATACTGGAAGGTAACTATAGTCACTGCTGAGGTACGGCGAGTAATCGTAGGTGATATTTTCTTAGGCAAGACCTTTGTGATAGACAGGTCTCCTAAATACCCCGCAGTATTTACTGTGCGAGATGAGCTGATAGAGGCCCGAAGATTTCCGGTAGACCTTGAACTGGAGTTCACGGGCGTGTCTCCTATAGTCAAACAGCAGATTGATGACATGCTCGTTAAGAACTCAGACATAGTTCCTTTCTGGTTATACGACCCGCAAGACGCGGTATTGCTGGGACGAATAGTTCATAAGGTTCTGATTGACCAATACAGCGTTCAGGTAAATGATAGTGGTGTGTACTACGATTTAAAAATGTCCTTCGAGGAGCTTATTTAGTGGCCTGCTACGACAAAGACTTTATGGCCCTTGAACTTGTCCTATACGGCAAGTACGACACCTCTTTGTCAATAACGCTATGGATAACGAATCAGCCTGTCCTAGACGACAACACTCCAGAAGAGTATTATCCAATCCTAAAGAACGTAATTGGTGTAGGAGTTGAACAAGACGAGTTCTTCCCCAAACTTCGCGGGGGCTCCATACGTATCGATAACTCGCGTGACGCTATAGCCTTTCAGAGGCGCCTCAGCGACCTCGCAGCTACGTACGTTATTCAAGGGGCTAAATGTAGGCTCCACTATTTCTCTGCGGGAGTAGAAACTGAATCTATAATATCTGACTTAGAGCTTTTGTGGGAAGGGGCTATTGAAGGAACTCAGGTGTTTTCCAGAGGCCGGGCAGATAGTCAGAACGTAGCCCTGAACATCGGCAGAGAAGTTCCTGAATGGAACATTACTCGTAAGCTGCGTAAGGACGACTTTCCTCAGATGCCTGACCGAAGTGTCGGCAAGATAATGCCTATAGTTCTTGGGTTCAGCCAACAAGTAATTCCATATCCCGTCGAAGAGCCCGTAGAGCAGCCCGGAGCAGGCATAAAGCAGAAATTTGTGTACGCCACTACTTTAGAAGGTACGTTGGCTCCTAGGTTCCGTAACCAGGGAATACAGCAGATATTGGCCCCAGACTTGTCCGTCCAGTCTACCCAGGAATCAAAGTACTACCCAGTGCTTTCTGCTGTAGACGTAAACACGCCGGTATACGAACAGATACAGCTGGGGCCTCTTGTAACTACGCTCACAGACGCCAACAAGGCTACCGCCTTCTGGATACCGTATTTCCCTGGAGCAACATTTTCTCCTTCCTACATGGTAACGGGTATACGGCTGTACCTGGACGGAAATACTAACGGCGGAACTCCAAAGGGAGAGCTGTCTATCCGAATCCACCGTCAGAGGACTAATGCGCAGAGGCCAGAGCAGCCCAGCAAGTCTATTACCGAGGCTGTAGTCGAGAAGAAGGATTACCCGGCCTGGTCCGGGACTGGCGGATTTTTCGTGGACGCCGTGTTTAAAGAGCCTGTACCTATTGTGGGAGAAGGTTCTTACTGGATTAGTATCCAAGGCTCAGACGAATCAGAGCCGGAGAGTGAAACGAGAATCCCAATCATCCCGGTAAACCCAGGCGCTCCTCCAGGACTAACTACTCACTGGACTACTACTGAAGACGGCGCCACCGGAGAGGACAACGAGGATACTTGGGTAGAAGTAGATTCGATAGCCTCGTACACGGGACAGACTACGGCAAGCTTTGAATTATACGGAGTCGTCTTGGGAG